>Ga0209517_10007766_pt1 | contig 12745 bp, 11 predicted proteins | sample PeaSoiMetSII2010_FD_187695 | JGI IMG/M metagenome (GOLD analysis project Ga0209517, IMG submission 187695) | Peat soil microbial communities from Weissenstadt, Germany - SII-2010 (SPAdes) (version 2) | ecosystem: Environmental > Terrestrial > Soil > Wetlands > Peat | place: Germany...
GCTGGTCAACTCGCGTGGGCAGCGGGTGGTGCTGCACGGAGTCGATCGGTCTGGTGGCGAGTACGCCTGCGTCCAGGGGTTCGGCATCTGGGACGGCCCGATGAACCAGGCGGCCGTGTCGGCGATGGAGAGCTGGCATGTCAACGCCGTCCGAGTGCCGCTGAACGAGGCCTGCTGGAATGGCGGCGGCTACGTGCAGCCTCAGTTCCGCGGGTCGCACTACCGCAACGCGGTCGTGGCTTACGTGCATCTGCTCAACCGCAACGGCATCGTGGCGATCCTCGACCTGCACTGGACCGACGGCGTCTATACCGGGCCGTCGTCCGGCTGCGCACCATTCGCGGCGGTCTGCCAGAAGCCGATGCCAGACGCTGGCCAGTCGGTGCGGTTCTGGGCCTCGGTGGCCCGCACCTTCAAGGGCAACGACGCGGTCATCTTCGACCTGTTCAACGAGCCGTACCCGGAGCGGGCGGCTGGCGGCAGCCTGGCCGAGGGGTGGCGGTGCTGGCTCCGCGGCGGCAGCGCGTGCACCGGGATCCCCTACGCGGTCGCCGGGATGCAGTCCCTGGTCACCGCGATCCGCTCGGCCGGTGCGTCGAACGTGATCATGCTGGGCGGACTGGAGTATGCCAACGATCTGGTCGGCTGGCTGCAGCATGAGCCGGCTGACCCAGACCACAACCTGGTGGCTTCCTGGCACTCGTACAACTTCAATGCCTGCATCACGGTGTCGTGCTGGAACGCCCAGATCGCGCCGGTGATCGCCAGGGTTCCCGTGATCGTGGGCGAGATGGGCGAGAACGACTGCGCGGACGGGTACATCGGCCCGCTGATGAGATGGCTGGACGCCCGATCCACCAGCTATCTCGGCTGGGCCTGGAACGCCGACTTCAGCTGCGCCTCCGGGCCCAGCCTGATCACCAGCTACTCCGGTGCGCCAACCGGCTTCGGCGCCGGCTTCCGTGCGCACCTGCGCGCGCTAAAGTAGCCCGGCCAGGCAATGGCCGCCCGGTGCCGAACGATTCGGTTAGATACAAGCTTCCTGGCTGGATATCGGGCGTGGCCCAGGGAGTGGTGGGTTCCGGACGGTCAGCGTCAGGTTGCTGCTGAAGTATTGCCAGCCGGGGCCGCCGGATGTCGAATATGAGATCTTGATCCGGGAGATGGTGTAACGACCTGGCTTCAGTATTCTGATGGTCAGTACGCCGAACCAGCCGGAGTACTGGTGCGGACCGACCACGAGTGAGCTGACCGGTGACGGGGCGAACTCCCTAGGGCATTCTATGGGTAGATTACCCAGGTCTTCTGCTGGGAAGCCGCCAACGCGAGAGATGTCATACACGCTGGTGCCCACGAGGCGCACATTTGGCAGCGCCCCGACGAGTGACAAGCCAACCAGATGCACTGACTCGCCGGTCAGATTCGTGAACTGAACCACCATGTCTACCAGTTCATCTGTCTGGACCGGACCGGCGCTACTTTCGCGAGAATCCTCAAAGACCTGGCGCTCGCTGGGACTTGCAGAGCATCCGACTGCCAATATGAGCATCATCGCCAGGCCAGTCACCTGAAGGCTCGCCGTTGACTTGCCTCGTCGTCGGCGTACAGGTCGATCTGGTGCTGGCCTGTTGCGCACATCTCGGTTTAGGCGCATGGCGGCGTACCGGAGGGAATGTCATATGCGTGGATTATCTTGGGATCTCCGCCGTACTTGGCACCATAACCCTGTCCTCCGTAGATCGGATTGCCGTTTACGCCCCAAGTCCAATGGTCGTAGCTTCGTTTGCCCGCTGTATAGATTACCGACGTGATAGTTGTGTAGTCTGTTTCGGTTCCAAGTCCGGCACCCTCGACCGTTGCTCCCAGCTTGAATCCGTATCCCGATCCCCAATTCCAGGTCTCCGTAAAACCGCGCGCGATTCTCTGGGTCCAATAGAGATGATTGATCTTCTCCAGACAATAGCCCGTGAAGGTGTCGGTGCCGTTGAGATATCCTGCCTTGCCGTAGCCTAGCGGGAACACATTATGATTCACGTACGTTCCTTCGGCCCAGATCTTGTCCGTATGAAATGCCTTGTATCCCTCACACGTGGCATAGTTATGCTGCAGCTCCTCGTACATCTCAAGCAGCTTGGTTCTGCGGGAATCATTCGGTCCGATCGTTGGCCAGGTGCTGGTTAGCGAACTCGAATTGTTGGAGATAGTAATGCTCCCATCAGCAGACCAGTCCTGACCGCTGTCGGCGCTAAACTCTATACCGAAGGTGGTCTGCGAGCCCTTTGTGTACGCGAACGATCCAGAGGAATCATTGCTCGTATGAACTTCGCCGATTATAGACCACTTCGGGCCGGCGAAAGGCACCGTATACCAGTTCGAGCATGGCGGATGTTGGGACAGGATGAAAGGCAGCGGCGTGACGCCGGTCAGGTCGGTGCCGTCATAGGCAATATACGGGTCATAGTTATTATTCGTCCCGATGGTCTGATATCCGTAGGCATTCAACGGTGGGCCGGCGTTCGGGTCGACCGGTCCGTCGGTAATCGCCGGGTCGTTCTGTGAGGCCCACGTGGCAGCCTGATTCGCCGGTGTATTCTGGCCGGAGTTGTCCGGCCCGGCTGGCGTAAGGATCATTGTTTGTGCTAGCGGGGGGCCTAGGCCAGGAGGAGGGCTCTGCGTGCCGGTGCCGACCCAGGCTGACTCGTAGGTCTCGGCGGACTCCATATAGCTTGTTCCGCTGGCAGTCGTGGCCGTGGCGTACGCGTCAGCCTCAACATTAAGTATGCCGTTGTTGGCGAGCGCATCGGCCTGAACCGTGGCCGGGAGTGACGCGAAGGCTGGCAGCGCGAAACTCCAGTCGCCAGCTTGGTCCGTTGTCGTGGTACCGATCAGGGTCTGAGTCGGCGGGGACGTTCCGAGCGGGACATCGTAGATCAGGACCTGGTCATTTTGGACCGGCAGGTTCGACGGCGCCGCCGGGTACAACAGCGTTCCCGACAGCACCTGCGTCATGGGTCCGAAGGACCCGCCCTCACTTGTGCCCACCGCGTTGACCGCCGTAACAGTGTAGGTGTCCGCAGAGGCGCTGGTCAGGCCGGTGAGAGTGGTCTGATAGGTACCCGGCCCGACGGTAACGGTCGCGTTATCCGGTGCGGCGGTGACTGTGTAGGACGTGATCGCCGCTCCGCCGTCGGTAGCCGGAGCTACCCACACTACCGTCGCGGAGGTTCCGGAGATGCTGGCGGCGACCGACTTCGGTTCGGACGGCTGCGTCGGGGCTTGATAGTAGCCGCGCACAGAGACGATGATGTCGACGGTGCCGGAGCTGTGGTTGGTGATGGTCTCCTGGCCGGTCGGGGACACCTGAGACAGCAGCGGAGCAGACATGTCGTTGTCGCCGTCATCCCCGGTGTTGAAATTCACGCCTGGCTGCTTCGGGTCAGCGGTACCTGCCGGGTAGACCGACAAGTAGCCGTTCCCGGTGGGGCTCACGGCCGCGACGCTTTCGGCGACCGACGGGACACCCGTCGCCGGCACATCATCGATGCCGGTCGCAGCGAATGTGATCGAGCCGCCGGCCGGGACCGGCGTCGCCGGGACCCCGCCCGTCCCGAAACGGGTATCGGCGATCCGGTCCTCGGGCACATCCTGATAGGCGCTGCCAGCCTCAATGGTCGACGGGCTGACCAGGTAGCCCTGAACACTGACCAGCAGGTCCACCGGTACCGCTCCCTGGTTGACCAGGGTCAGCTGCCCGCCGGACGACAATGCCCCGAAATACAGGTCATGGGTCGTCCGGTTCGGGGAGTAACTGAGCATCGACAGGCTCGACGGCGGTCCGCCGGCTGGGTATGCCGACACATACCCCGCCTCGGTGGCATTCGCCGCGCCGATGAACAGCGCCGCCCCAGGTGCGCCCGATGGGACACCGCCCGCTCCGGTTACCTGAACCGTCAGGCTGCCACCCGGCGGGACCTGCTTGTGCGGTGCGCCGAGCCCCGACCGGGTATCCACGATATCGGCTTCAGGCACGGCGGTATAAGTCTCACCCGCAGTCGCCGTGCCGAGAGTCTGGTATTAGCCCAGCACCGTGACCGACACATCGGCCGTCCCCGAACTGGCATTGGTCACCGACACATCCCCCGCCGAGCTAACCTGCACGATGTCGCTATCCGTGGTGTTGTCCCCCGCCGCGAACGACACCGTACAGATCGCCGGATTCACCAGATCGGAATCGTAGTCCTGCAGGCAGCCGTTATCCTGCGGCGAAATCGCTGTGATCACAACGTAGACATCCGAAACGTCACCAGCCGGAATCTGGCCCAAGCCGGTAGCCGGGAACGTCGCCGTCGCGCCCGAGGCGAGCGGCGCGGCCGGGACGCCGCCTATCCCATCGCGGGTGTCCAGCACCTTGGTCGGTGCCACCGGGAAGAACTGACCCGCCGCCGGCATAAGCGCCGGTGATGTAGTCGCAAGTGCGCCACCTGGATTGGTCAGGCCGACCGCGCTCAGCAGCCCCGATAACAGAGCCGCCGCGACGAGGAACGCACCCACCCTGCGCGCACGGTTAGACCTCAGTCGCAATAAACGGTCGAACGTTCCACAAGCGTGTTTCATTGCAGGCCTCCACGACACGCGATGACAGCAAAGCACCGTGATCGCGCCGAAGCAAAGTAACGGCCCGCTTTACCTCCGCAAAATAATCTGCGATTCAGTTACCTGGGTTCCGCCGCGATGATTTTGTCCCTTGACATTACACCGCACGTAGCCGTCCCGCCTAGTGGCAATTCTCAATAATCCATGATTTGTCTGGGGACTGTGATGTGCCAGTCCGGTCGCAGGCCCGGCCCGCTGCGGATGGCCTGCGGCCAGGTCAGTTCACGACGAACCAGGCGAAGAAAACGGTCTTTCCCGAGCCTGGCGCCTGGCTCAGGTTGATCGTCGCTGAGCCGTTCGACAGGTTGGGCACCGCCGAGGTCACCCAGACCCCAGGCAGCGCGGTCTGCAGGATCGCCAGGACCGTCGAGGTGCCCGTGAGCCCGCCCGGCGGGTATATCGTCCCGGTGGTGCTCGTGCCTGAGATGAGGCCATGGCCGGCCCGGCTGAACACCGCCGTCCCGATCACCTGGAGCGCGGACCCGCCGCTGGCGCTGGTGTTCTGGGCGAGCACGCCGACCCCGCCCGACCCGGTCACGCCGTAAACCGCCGGCCCGCCGTTGGAGCTGCCGGAAACGCCTGGCCCGGTCCCGTGGTTCTGGCCGAGGACCCCGGCGGTGCCGCTGTTCCCGGTGGAGCTGGTGGTCCCGGAGACGCCGTAGCCCCCGCCCACCGCCTCCCCCCAGACTGCCGGGGCCGACGTGCTGTCGGTCACTCCGTGCACGCCACTTTGGGTGGCACCAGGACTGGTCCCCGGGGCACTGCCTGATTGCGCGTACAGGCCCTCAGCGTTTGAGTGGCCGTACACGCCGGCTCCGATACTGGACACGCCCGTGACACCCGGCCCGCTCCCGCCGTTCACCCCCCACACTCCCGCCGGGCCAGTGATCCCGGTGGAACTGGTGGCCCCGGAGACGCCGTACCCGCCGCCGACGGCCTCACCCCACACCCCCGAGTCGGACGAGCTGTCGGTCACCCCGTGTACGCCACTTCGGGTAGTACCTGGAGTCGTTCCCGCGGTTCCGCCGCTCTGCGCGTACAAGCCCTCGGCACTGGCGGACGTTCCGGTCAGCGCAGGTCCCTTCACCCCGGGCTGGTTGTAGCTGTTAGTCCCGGACACCGCGGCACCCGGCCCGTAGCTTTGGGCCTGGATGGTGGGGACGCTATTGCCCTCCGTATCACCAGCAGCCGCCAGCGCGCCACCGCTGTATGGCGCTGCGACCAGAAGCAGGGCCTGTGTGGCCGGGAGGTCGGCTTGGATGCTGGTCGTTGTCGAGGAGAAGTTACGGGCCCCGAGCACCACGTCGCCGTCGGTGCCGGCCTGGGCCGGGGCGGCGGCCAGGACCGTCTCGCCGGCCAGCAGGCCGAGGGCACCGGCCGCTCCTGCCAGCAGCCCGCGCCTGGTACGGGCGAACCTAGGTTCAATGGCCTCTTCCTGAGCAACCTTTTCTTGCCTGCCCTTGCGTCTCACCACGGCTCCTTCCTTCCCCGGCCGGATTGAGCCCGCACCAGGGGCTATCTCAGTGACGTCGGTCCGGTGATTTGGCTGTAGGGGCTGGGCGGCCGGAAGGCGATCACGAGGGTGACCGCGAAAGCGCTGAGCGCACGCGTACAGCGCATTGCCGATCCGGCCGTTCCGGTCTCGGTCGGGTGAAGGGAACAGATGACCAGGTATAGGCACATTAGCACCATGCGCTCCGTCCGAAAATGGCCTCGTCCCGATGGCTGCCCGCCGATTACGACCGGTGCGGAAATCGATCGCGCGGCGTGACAGCTGACCCTTCCGATCTCGGCGACGTGGCAGCGGGCGGCGCACGAGAATGCCACCTCGCGACCCGATACTTCGGTGCTGATGCGGACCCGCGGGAAGCTTCGTTTGCGACGACGTCGCTGGGGCGCAGGAGACTGCCGGGCTAGGTGGGCCGCCATAGTCTGGTGTGGGACCTAGGCTGGCTGGGACCATGTGGGAGGGGGAACCTGGTGCCGATGGCCGGGAAAGCGCGCGACCCGCTGCGGATCGCGCTGCTGGGGTGCGGGGTAGTGGGGTCGCAGGTGGCGCGACTGCTAGGCGAGCAGGCTGGGGATCTGTCGGCGCGGGCTGGCGGGCCGCTGGAGATCGCCGGGATCGCGGTTCGGCGGCCGGAGCTTGACCGGATCGGCGGGGTCGACGAATCGCTGCTCACGACCGACGCGGCGGCGCTGGTCACCCGGCCGGATGTGGACCTCGTGGTCGAATTGATCGGCGGGATCGAGCCGGCCCGCTCGCTGTTGCTCGCCGCGCTCGAGTCAGGCAAATCCGTGGTGACGGCGAATAAGGCGCTGCTGGCCAGTGACGGCGCCGCATTGCATCGTGCCGCCAGCGCGAACGGTGCCGACCTGTATTACGAGGCCGCCGTGGCCGGTGCCATTCCGCTGCTCCGGGCGCTGCGCGAATCGCTGGCCGGCGACGCCGTCCGGCGCGTGCTCGGCATCGTCAACGGCACCACCAACTTCATCCTGGACCGGATGGACTCGCTCGGGTCGGACTTCGGCACCGCGCTCGCGCAGGCCCAGCGACTCGGCTTTGCCGAGGCGGATCCGACCGCCGATGTGCAGGGCCACGATGCGGCGGCCAAGGCCGCGATCCTGGCCGGTCTCGCCTTCCACACCCAGATCACCTCGGCGGATGTGTACACCGAGGGCATCGCGGCCGTGACCGCCGATGACATCGCCAGCGCCAGGGCGCTTGGCTTCGTGATCAAGCTGCTGGCCATCTGCGAGCGGTGCGACGGCGGTGTCTCGGTGCGAGTGCATCCGGCGATGATCCCGAGGGTGCATCCGCTCGCCGCTGTGCATGAGGCGTATAACGCGGTCTTCGTGGAAGCCGAGGCGGCGGGACGGCTGATGTTCTACGGGGCGGGCGCGGGCGGGCAGCCCACCGCGAGCGCGGTGCTCGGCGACATCGTTGCCGTGGCCAGGAACCGGCGGGCCGGTCTGCGCGGACCGGAGCCCGCGACCTACGCCGAGCTGCCGGTGGTCCCGATGGCCGACGCGCTGACCAGGTACTACGTCGCCCTTGACGTGGCCGACCGGCCAGGCGTGCTGGCCCCGGTGGCTGAGCGGTTCGCCCGGCGGGGAGTGTCGATCAAGACGGTGCACCAGGAGGGCAGGGGCGAAGACGCCATCTTGATCATCGTGACCCACACCGCACGCGAGTCAGCGCTGGCCGCGACCGTGGCCGACCTGACTGCGATGGAGGCGGTTCGCGCGGTAGACAGCGTTATGCGGGTCGAGGGCGAGGAGGGCGAGTGACCGCAGGCTGGGATGCCGCCGCCCGGGTCGGCTCGGATGGCGGCACCGGCTCGGCCAGTGGGACCGGCTCGGCCGGCGGGCGCCGGTCCTGGCGCGGGGTGATCGCCGAGTACGCCGCGAATTTGCCGGAAATCCCGGCCGAGGCGGTGGTCAGCCTGGGCGAGGGCGGCACGCCGCTGCTGCCCGCACCAGTGCTGTCCGAGCTGACTGGCTGCCAGGTGCATCTGAAAATCGAGGGGATGAACCCGACGGGTTCGTTCAAGGACCGCGGCATGACCGTGGCCGTCTCGCTCGCCGCCGCCCGCGGCGCGACCACCGTGATCTGCGCCTCGACTGGCAACACCAGCGCCAGTGCCGCCGCGTACGCGGCCAGGGCCGGGCTTGCCTGCGTGGTGCTGGTGCCGCGCGGCAAGATCGCGCTCGGCAAGCTGGCCCAGTCACTGGTCTACGGCGCCAGGCTGTTGCAGGTGGACGGCAACTTCGACGACTGCCTGGAACTTGTCCGCAAGCTCGCGGCTGACTATCAGGTGGCACTGGTCAACTCGGTCAACCCGGACCGGCTGGCAGGGCAGAAGAGCGCCGCGTTCGAGGTGGTGGAGGCACTCGGCGATGCCCCGGACGTGCACTGCCTCCCGGTCGGCAACGCAGGCAACATCACCGCCTACTGGATGGGTTACTCCGAGTACCTGATCTCGGGCCGGTCATCCAGAGCACCCCGGATGCTGGGCTTTCAGGCCGCGGGCGCGGCTCCGCTGGTCACCGGCGAGCCGGTACGTGATCCGGTGACGATCGCGTCAGCGATCCGAATCGGCAATCCGGCCTCGTGGCAGCTGGCCGAGGCGGCCAGGAGCGAGTCCGGCGGGATGTTCGGCGCGGTAAGCGACGAGCAGATCCTGGCGACCTACCGGCTGCTGGCTGCCCGCGAGGGCGTGTTCGGGGAGCCCGCGTCAGCGGCGGGAGTGGCCGGCCTGCTGCAGGCGTGCCAGGACGGTCAGGTGCGCGCTGGCTCGGTGGTGGTCTGCACGATTACCGGGACCGGGTTGAAGGACCCGGACACCGCGATGACCGCGCTGCCTGAGCCGGTCACGATTCCGGCGGACGCCGCGGCGGCCGCGACCGCGCTCGGCTTGGAGTAGCAATGGCAGCGCCGGAGTGTTCGGTTCTCGCTGGCATACCTGCCAGGTTGGCTCGCGGTTCTGCCGAGGTGACCGGCACGGAGCCGGATTGGCCGGTGCGCGCTGGCGTCCCTGCGGCGCGGCTCCGGGGCTATGCCGACGCAGCGGGGACGGCGACGGCCGAAGCGATAAGTCGGCCGGAGCCGCGATGAGCCGGGCCGACCGGGCGGTGCTCGTTCGGGTTCCGGCGACCAGCGCCAACCTTGGGCCCGGATTCGATTCGCTGGGCCTAGCGCTGTCCCTGCACGACGTGGTGCAAGCCAGGGTGGTCGATGCCGGGCTGGCGATTGACGTGATCGGGACCGGCGCGGGGACGGTGGGCCAAGGCGAGGATCACCTGGTAGTGCAGGCCATGCGAGCTGCGTTTAGCCAGATCGGAGAGCAGCCGCCAGGAATCGCGCTGCGCTGCGAGAACTCGATTCCGCAAGGCTTCGGACTCGGCTCATCGGCTGCGGCGATCGTGGCGGGCATGCTCGCCGCACGGGCGCTGAGCGGCGAACGTGGGCTGGATCGTCTCCCGGACAACGCCGTGCTTCAGCTAGCCGCCCGACTCGACGGGCATGCCGACAATGTGGCGGCCTGCCTAGCCGGCGGGCTGACCATCGCCTGGGCGGCGCCGTCTGGCTTCCGGTATGCCAGGCTGACTCCGCTGGCGCGATTGACGCCGGTGCTTTGCGTTCCGAAAGTGCCGCTTTCCACTGCTGCGGCGCGCCAGGTGCTGCCGGCCACGGTGCCGCATGCCGACGCGGCGCAGAACGCGGCCCGCGCCGCACTGCTGATCGCGGCGCTGACGGCTGACCCGGAGCCACTGCTTGACGCGACCGAGGACTTCCTGCACCAGCCCTACCGGGCGCGCGTCATGCCGCGGTCGGCCGCCCTGGTCACCGCGCTGCGGATGGCTGGGATCCCGGCGGTGATTTCCGGCGCCGGACCGTCGGTGCTCGCGCTGACGGTGCCCGAGAAGACCGCGGGGCCGGCTGCCGTGGCGGTCATCGCCGACGAGGCCGACCCCGACTGGACCGTGCACGTGCTGGAGATCGACCGGGACGGCGCCGTGGTGGAGCTGACGTAAGTCCGGTCAGATCGCCGGACGGCCTCAGTAGAATCGGCCTTTGTGTCGTCGGCCAGCTACCCGAACTTCGCTGGCAAGCACGCCGAGGAAGCGATCTTTGGCCCGGCCGACTTCGTCGCCTACTTACGACGGATCGGCGCGCTCGAGGCTTTGCACGCCCCGCCCAGTGTCGTGCTGTGCTATCAGCGTTCCCTTTACGACCACGTGCTGCGGATCGAAGGACTGAAGCGTCCGGAGCACCGAGGTGCGCTGCACGGGATCTTGCCGCTGCCGAGCACGGCCGGCCGGGTCGGGCTGCTCGGCCAGTTCGGGATCGGGGCACCCGCAGCGGCTGCGGCACTGGAGGAACTGACGGCGATGGGCACGTCGGCGTTTGTATCCGTCGGAACGGCTGGAAGTTTGCAGCGTGACCTGCAGGCAGGCGATCTGGTCCTCTGCGAGGCAGCCATCCGAGACGAGGGAGTCTCGCACCACTATCTGCCTGCAGCGAAGCTGGCAGCGGCGGCGCCCGCCATGAGCGCTGCGCTAGGGGCGGCGTTGCGGCAAGCCGGCGTAACGTTCCGGCCAGGCACCTCCTGGACGATCGACACGCCCTATCGGGAGACCGTGGCCGAGGCCCGCCGCTACCAGGAAGAGGGAGTGCTCTGCGTCGAGATGGAGGCGGCTGCGCTGTTCGCCGTGGCCGAGGTCAGGGGCGTGCACGTCGCCGCCGCGTTCGCAATCAGCGACTCGCTGGCAGACCTGGCCTGGAATCCCCAGTTCCACGGACCCGAAGTCCAAGCCGGCCTCATCACTCTCTACGAAGCTGCGCTCAGCGTGCTGAGCAGTCCGCCAAAGGACCGTGTATAGGCTCCTCCCGCCCCGGCAAGTTGGCGCTGATCGAGGAAGAGCCTGCGCTCACCGGAGATGCCGGTTTCGACGCAGCGCTGGCTGGAATGGCGGAGTTCTTCGCAGCAGAGGCTGATATCTCCGCTCCTAGCTGGGTCAATGAACCGGCACGGTTCGTTGAGCCGTTGTGGTTCGTTGCGACGCGGCCCGCTTTCCACGCATACACCCTGGCCAACACTCCGGCTGTCTTCGCTCGTCACGGCGTCTTCATTGCCCGGGAGGTGTTCGACCGTGCCTGAGAAGTACTTCACTAAGGCGCGAAGACTCGCCGCTCTCCAGGCTCTTGGCGACGAGCTCACACGTCGGGGCGTGCATGGCCAGATCTTCATCGTGGGTGGCGCGGCGATGGCACTTGCCTACTCGTCCAGGCGCGTTACCAAGGACATTGACGCCGTGTTCGAGCCGAAGAGCGTGATCTACCAGGCCGCTGCAACTGTGGCCGAGGACATGGGGTTGCCCGCAGACTGGCTGAACGATGCCGTCAAGGGCTTCATGCCAACGACAGATCCAGACGGGACCAGGCTTCCTGGTATGCACGGAATCGAAATCACGACAGCCTCGCCCCGCTATCTGCTCGCGATGAAACTGATGGCAATGCGCTTTGGCGAAGACGACGAGGACATCGAACTGCTGCTGGCCGAATGCGGGATCCGCACTGCAGCGGAGGCGCTGGCCTTGCTGGAGCACATGTACCCGCACCAGCAGCCGCCGCTAAAGGCGAAGTTCTTCCTTGAAGAGCTACTCGGCCCGCTTGAGTCAGATAGCTGGAGCGAACGGGATCTCGGCTGACCAGCTGAGTTCGACCCGACCGCGACGGGCATGTCAGGACGGGGACGGCGGCACCTGGTGGGCGTTGCTACGGTCCCCTTATGGGTTTTCGCGCGCGCTGGTCGCGCCGGGCGCTGGTCGTCGCCACCGCCGTCGGCGTGGTGGCGGTCGGCGGGGCGGTCGCTGCGGTAGCGCTGACCGGCAGCCCGGCTCCGTACGCGGCGCGGGATGTGCGGATCGCCGTGGTCGACGGGCCGCAGAACAACCAGCACGTGGTGCTCGACGCCACCTTCTTCACGCCGGGCGGGACCGGCCGGGTGCCTGCCGTACTGCTGGCGCACGGGTTCGGCGAGACCAAGGACGCGGTCAGGGGCGAGGCGATCGGACTGGCACGGGCCGGGTTCGCCGTGCTGACCTGGTCGGCGCGCGGGTTCGGCGGATCGACCGGTCAGATCGCGCTTGACTCCCCTGACTACGAGGTCAAAGACGTGGAGCAGCTAGTGACCTGGCTGTCCCGGCAGTCGCGGGTGCTGCTCGATCACCCCGGAGATCCGCGGGTCGGGATCGCCGGAGCGTCTTACGGCGGCGCGATGGCCCTGCTCGCCGCGGCCTACGACCCAAGGATCGACGCCGTGGTGCCCGAGATCACCTGGAACGACCTGGCGACCGCGCTCTTCCCGAACGCGGCAGGCGGCCCGCCGCTTGACGGCGTGTTCAAGAAGCAGTGGGCCGGGCTGCTGTTCACCCAGGGAACAGCAGGATTCGGGACGGCTGGACCGGCCGGGACTGCCGGGTCGGCCGGGGCTGCCGGGTCGGCCGGGACCGGGGCTGCCGGGGCTGCCGGGTCGGCCGGGACCGGAGCCGCCGCGCCGGGAGCCGGCGGAACGGGCGCGGCTGG
>Ga0209517_10007767_pt1 | contig 12743 bp, 8 predicted proteins | sample PeaSoiMetSII2010_FD_187695 | JGI IMG/M metagenome (GOLD analysis project Ga0209517, IMG submission 187695) | Peat soil microbial communities from Weissenstadt, Germany - SII-2010 (SPAdes) (version 2) | ecosystem: Environmental > Terrestrial > Soil > Wetlands > Peat | place: Germany: Weissenstadt...
CCCCCGCCGCATCATGAGCATTTCCGCGCCGTTCGTCCGCCGGCCGATTGCCACGTCGCTGCTGATGGGCGGGATATTTCTCGTCGGGTTGGTGGTTTATCCGCTGCTCCCGGTTGCGCCGCTGCCGCAGGTCGATTTTCCCACCATAACGGTCTCGGCGTCGTTGCCAGGCGCCAGCCCCGAGACCATGGCGTCGTCCGTGGCCACGCCGCTCGAATATCAGTTGGCGGAAATCTCGGGATTGTCGCAGATGACTTCGACCAATGTGCTCGGCTCGACGCAAATCACGTTGCAGTTCGATTTGAATCGCAACATCGATGCAGCGGCGCAAGACGTGCAAAGCGGCATCGACGCCGCCGGCGGACAGCTACCCAAGAATCTGCCGACTCCCCCGACCTACCGTAAGGTCAATCCGGCCGACTCGCCGATCTTGATCCTCGCGGTGCATTCCGACGTGCTGCCGGTGACCACCGTCGATGACTACGCCGAGAACATTCTTGCGCAGCAAATTTCGCAAATAACCGGTGTCGCACAAGTGTCCATCGGCGGCCAACAGAAGCCCGCCGTGCGGGTCCAAATCGATCCCGTCAAGCTGGCCGCGCTGGGACTGCAGATGGAAGACGTCGCAAACGTCATCACGGCCGCGACCGTCGACGCACCGAAGGGCTCGATCAATGGACCGAAGCGCGCACTGACCATTTATGACAACGACCAACTGCTCAAGGCCGCGCCGTGGAACGACGTGGTCGTAGCGTACAAGAACGGCGCCCCGGTTCGCATCCGCGACATCGGCATCGCCGTCGACGGGCCCGAAAACACCCTCCTGACGGCATGGCAAAACGGAAAGAACGGGATCCTGCTTCTGGTCTACAAGCAGCCCGGCGCGAACGTCATCGACGCCGAACAGCGCGTGGAGAGCTTATTGCCTCACGCAATGGCGTCGGTGCCCTCGTCCGTCAAGGTCGATATCGTCGCCAACCGCACCACCACGATCAAGGCGGCCGTGCACGACGTTGAATTCACGCTTGCGCTCACGATTGCGCTCGTCGTCATGGTGATTTTCCTGTTCCTGCGAAACGCCTGGGCGACCATCATCCCGGGAGTCACGGTGCCGTTGGCGCTGCTCGGTACCGCAGCCATGATGTATGTGCTCAATTACAGCCTGGACAACTTGTCGCTCATGGCGCTGACCATCGCGGTCGGGTTCGTGGTGGATGACGCCATCGTGATGCTGGAGAACATCTATCGGCATATCGAGGATGGAATGTCGCCCCTCGATGCAACCCTGAAGGGTGCCGGCGAAATCGGCTTCACCATCATGTCGATCAGCGTATCGCTGGTGGCCGTATTCATTCCGCTGTTGCTGATGGGAGGGATCATCGGGCGCTTGTTCCGCGAGTTTGCCGTTACGATGACAATGACCATCGCGATCTCGGCGTTCGTCGCCCTGACTTTGTCGCCGACGATGTGCGCCTTGTTCTTGCGGGACGAGAAGCACGCCAAACACGGTAGGGGCTACATGGTCGTCGAACGTGCGTTCGACCGCCTACTGGGTTGGTACACGCGAGGACTCGACGTCGCCCTCGATCACCAACGCACCACGCTGGCGGTGTTCTTGATCACGGTGGCGGTAACCGTGATCTTGTACGTGGAAATTCCGAAAGGATTCTTCCCGCAGCAGGACACCGGCATCATTTCCGGATTGTCAGACGCGCCGCAGGACATTTCATTCGACGAGATGGTGCGCCGGCAGCACGCCTTGTTGGATGTGGTCGCGAAAGACCCCGACATCGAGAGTTACGGAACGGGACTCGGCGGCAGCCGTCCATTGAACAATGGCTTCGTCGTCATCGGTCTCAAACCGCGAAACCAGCGCACGTCCAACGCCGATCAGATCATCAACCGGTTGAGACCGCAGCTGGCCAAGGTCCCCGGCGCCACTTTGTTCATGCAGGCAGCGCAAGATCTCAACGTCGGCGGCCGAACGACGCGCACCCAGTATCAATACACGCTGCAGGATTCCGACATCGATGAACTCAATACCTGGGCGCCGCGATTGCTCGCCCAACTGCAGACGCTGCCGATGCTGCGCGACGTCGCCTCCGACCAGCAGACGACCAGCGGCATGCTATCGCTCACCATCGACCGCGACCAAGCGTCGCGTTTCGGCATTCAACCGGCAGCGATCGATCAGGCGCTTTACGACGCGTTCGGCCAGCGCCAAGCCGCGCAGTTCTTTACCCAGGCGAACAGCTATCACGTCGTGCTGGAAATCACGCCGTCGCTGCAGACCGACCCCGCGTCGCTCGAGAAACTGTACTTGAAGTCGCCGCTCACCGGTCAGATGGTGCCGTTGTCCGCAATGACCAAGTACGACACTCAGCACGTGACCTATCTGTCGATCAATCATCAAGGTCAATTTCCCGCGGTGACATTGTCCTTCAACCTCGCGCCCGGCGCCGCCTTGGGCGACGCCGTCGACGCGATCACCCGCGTATCGGCGCAAATGCGTCTTCCGGCCACGGTCACCGGCACCTTCCAGGGAACCGCTCAAGCTTTCCAGAGTTCGCTCAAGAGTCAGCCGTACTTGATCCTCGCCGCTCTGGTTGCCGTCTACATCATCCTCGGCATGCTGTACGAGAGCTATGTTCATCCGCTGACCATCCTCTCCACGCTGCCGTCCGCAGGCCTCGGCGCATTGTTGGTGCTCTTCATTTTCCATATAGACTTGTCGGTCATGGCGCTCATCGGCATCATCCTGCTCATCGGCATCGTCAAAAAGAACGGAATCATGATGGTGGACTTCGCCATTCAGGCTGAGCGCGAACAGCGCCTATCGCCGCACGACGCCATTCGTCAGGCCTGCCTGATGCGGTTTCGGCCGATCATGATGACCACGATGGCAGCTCTGCTAGGCGCACTGCCCCTGGCGCTCGGCCGCGGCACCGGCTCGGAGCTGCGTCAGCCGTTGGGCTACACCATGGTCGGCGGCTTGATCGTAAGCCAGGCTTTGACATTGTTCACGACGCCGGTCATTTACTTGTACCTGGATCAATTCAGTCTTTGGCTGAAGCGCCACCGCAAGTCGCATCCGATCGAAGACGCGCAGGCCGCTCAGCCTGTCCGTGCAGGGGAATCCACGTGAAGATCTTGCTGGTCGAAGACAACGAGCGGGTCAGTCAATTCGTCATCAAAGGACTGCAGGAAGCCGGGCATACGACGGATCATGCGGGTAACGGGCGCGACGGCATGTTTCTCGCCGCCAGCGAGCCCTACGACGTGATCATCATGGACCGGATGCTGCCGGGCGATATCGACGGTCTGGCGATCATCGAGGTTTTGCGAAAAACCGGCAAACGGACGCCAATCTTGATCTTGAGCGCACTGTCGGATGTCGACGACCGCATTCGAGGGCTGCGCAGCGGCGGCGATGACTACCTGACCAAACCATTCGCCTTCGGCGAGTTGCTGGCGCGGTTGGATGCCTTGCATCGCCGGGCGAACGGAGTCAATCACGAAATTCCCCTCATCGTGGGCAACTTGCATATGGATCCGATGACGCGCAAGGTGAGCCGAGGCGAGCGTCAGATCATGCTGCAACCGCGGGAGTTCAAGTTGCTCGAATACTTGATGCGCCACGCCGACCAGGTAGTCACGCGAACCATGCTGCTGGAAAACGTGTGGGATTATCACTTCGATCCGCAAACCAATGTCGTCGACGTGCACATCAGTAAATTGCGTCAGAAAATCGATGCGGAGTTCGAGCGTCCGCTGCTGCGTACGGTGCGCAATGCCGGCTACATGGTCACGGCTGCCGATTAGAGCCTAGGATGCACCGGTGACCCGTATGATTCGCTCGTCCGCGGTGTCTCTCGCGCTCGGATACGTGGTCTTGGGATTGTTGGCGCTGGTGCTGTTCGCAGCGCCACTGTGGTACGCATGGCAAGGCACGATCCAAGAAGGCCGCGCGGAAATCCTGCAGGCCGATGCGCAACGGCTCGCCGACATCTACCGTCGCGATGGCGCGGAGGGCCTGAAAAACTTTATCGATGCAAGAATCCGCATGCAGATTGCCGGTGACCGAATCCTGTTGCTGACCGACGCAACACGGCACCGGTTGGCCGGCAACCTTGCGGTCTGGCCGAACGTCCCGGCAACACCGGGCGATTACCGCATTGAGGTCGATTTGGGCGACCGTGGGGTGCAAACGGCACTGGTGCATGTTGCCTTGCTGGGACAATACAACTTGCTGGTCGGCAGAGACAACAGGCTGTTTGCGCCGTTGGAGAAGCGTTTTTGGTATGGGCTGACGGGCGCCATTGCCGTGCTCTCGATCGCAGGCCTCTTGATCGGCCTCATCACCCGGCGCGCGCTGATGTCGCGCGTCGATAGCATCCGCCAAACCGTCTCGGCGATCATCCACGGCGATCTCAAACATCGGTTGCCGACCCACCTGAGCGACGACGAACTCAACACGCTATCGCTCACCATCAACGGCATGCTCGACCAGATCGAACTGCTGGTTCACGGCGTGCGAAATGTATCCAATGCCATTGCCCACGATCTGCGCACGCCGCTCGCGGAGTTGCGAACCAGGCTCGAAGGACTCGCGCTCATTCGGCCTTCGAGTGAAGAGACTTTCGCGGAAATCGACGGCGCCGTCGCGGACGTGGACCGGGTGATTCGAATTTTCGACGCCTTGCTGCGCCTGGCCGAAATCGATGCGGGCATGCGCCGTTCGGGATTCGTGTCGGTGGATCTCGCCGATCTCGCGTCGACCGCCGTCGAGTTCTATGAGCCCGCAGCGGAACTCAAGAATATTGCTTTGACGTTTCGGTCCGACGGCCCGACGCACGCGGCCGGCGATCCGGTACTGTTGGCACAAGTCCTCAGCAATCTGATCGACAATGCTCTCAAGTATGCACCCGAGAACGGGATGATCGAAGTCGCGGTTCACCGGCGGCCGGACGGCGCCGTGCAGATCTCGGTAACGGATAATGGACCGGGCATCAATGATGCAGAAAAGTCCAAGGTCGTCGAGCGCTTCTATCGAGGGGATGCCAGCCGCGGCACGCCGGGAGTCGGGTTGGGCTTGAGTCTGGTGCAAGCGGTCGCGAAACTGCATGGCAGCACGCTGGAGTTGTCCGACCACCATCCCGGGCTGCATGCGGTTTTTACGATAGCTCCAGAGTTGCTGGCGGCGTCGCCCAACGTCTCAGCCAGCACTGCGGCGGCGCAGCCGGCCGCCGTGCCGAGCGCGGCGGCAACCGCTCCGTAGTCCGGCCCGCACCGGCGCGGGACCGGTTCGCGGCGGGCTGTCGGATCATGGTTGGCTCTATCCCAAGGCCATAATAAATTTGTTTAAATACAAATATTTATAAATTTAAATGAATGTCTTTTATACGCCATGCCCGTAGCGATTCCGCGCACCTGACGACTCGACGCCTGTGCCGTCGCCCACCGCGCGTGAGTTCCTTAGTTTAGTTAAAGATGAAATTGAGACGTAGTACCCAGTCGCCGCAATTACTACACGGATACCATGCAGCCGTAAACCCTCAAAGTGATGAATCGGGCTTGCCAAGGTAACCAACGATGACGTTTAAGAATGTTGTCTTCTATCTGGGGTGTGCCACGACGTGGCTCATCGTACTGCCGGTGCTGGCGATCAGCGGTTTTGTCGCCCTGGTGGCCTACGCGGTCTTCTCCCAACTCGGCGATGTCGTTCTCGGCCGCGGTGAGAAGGCGTTGGACAACTCGACGGCGCGCGAAATTGCGCGCCGCATGTGTCTCGGGCACTGAGCGGCCGCTCGTCGGTGATCGCCTAGGCCGCCAGCCCCGCATGGCGCCTGTTGCCAGTTCGCGTACTCCTTCGGCTAATATGCATGCATGGGCAAATACACCGCGCTGCTCGCGATCGCGATCGGCCTTTTTCTGAGTTTCGACAGCTTCGCTCAAACGCCTGAACAGCAGCAGCTGTGGGAAGCGCAACACGCACAGGCGCTTGCCGAGGAAAAAACGAAGGCAGAGCATCTCGCTCGGGAGCGGGAAGCACGCAAGGCGGATCCGATGGCATGGGTCCGGACTCTGAGCCCGATGACCGCCGGCGGATGGGAGTTTCGCGCCGTTGCCAACGACGGATCGTGGGCTATTTACAGCACGAATCATCAGATGAAGCGCTCCGGCAAGCTCGTGAGCGTTTGGTTGCGGCAGGAATACGCTGAACCGCAGTCCGGCAGTGAAGGCAAATTCTTGAGTGTCGTTCAAAAGGTTCAATATGACTGCGGCAAGGAGCGCGCCCGCACCCTGCTCGCCGTCTATTATGCCGAGAACAACATTCAGGGCAGCGAGCAGAGTGAGGAAGCCGACGCCAAATCGGCCCCGTGGACCGCCATCGTCCCCGGGACGCGAGACGAATTCAATTTTATGTGGGCTTGCGGCGGCGGCAAGTCGGCTGCACAAAACTAGCTCTTCACGGCATGCGACAAGTGGACGCTGGACACCAGCAACTGCGCCCTGTTTGCGCAAGGTCCGACCAGGATCTCGACCTCGCCGGGCTCGAATACCGGCTCGAGATCCGGCCCCAGGAAGCGCAGTTCCGCGGCGGGCAATATCAAGGTCACGGTTCCCGTTTCGCCGGGATTCAGGTGAATCTTGCCGAAGCCTTTGAGTTCAAGGACCGGCCGCGAAACGCTGGCAAGCTTGTCGTGCGTGAAAAGAAACACCGTCTCCTCGCCGGCCCGCGTTCCATCGTTGGTCACGTCGACGCGAACCGCAAGGGTATCCCGCTCGGTTACGCCATCGCGCGGAACACGCAGGTTCGAGTAGCTGAATCGTCCGTAGGTGAGCCCGTGCCCAAACGAGAACAGCGGCTCATTGGGCACATCGAGATACTTGCTGGTGAAATGATCGTCGGGATTTGCGGGCCGGCCCGTGGGGCGTTGCCCGAAGAAGACCGGAACTTGCCCCGTGGCGCGCGGCCAGCTTACCGGCGAACGTCCGCTCGGCGACACTCGGCCCAAAATGACGTCGCCGATGGCATATCCCGCCTCACTGCCCAAAAACCAGGCGGCCAGCATGGCGTCGGACTTGTCCGCCAGCCACGGCACCGCCAAGGGGCGGCCCGAAAACAATATGACGATGACCGGCTTGCGCAGCAGCTTGGCCCGCTCGAACACCGCTTCGGCAAACTCGCGCTGCCGGCCGGGCAGCCCGAGATGCGCTCGACTGGCCGCCTCGCCGCTCATCGTCGCCGCTTCTCCAAGACATAAGAGAATTGCCTCAGCGCGGCTACATACATCGAGCGCTGCGGCGACGCCGCTCATGTCGTCACCGTCGATCTCCACGCCGGCGGCGTGCAAGACCCGCGATTCCGACAGCATGTCCCGCAGGGCGGTCGCCACCGTGACTTGACCTTCGGGAGCAGCAGCGCCCCACCACGGACCCCGCATCTCGCTGGAGGCGTCGGCCAACGGGCCAATGACGGCAAGCCGGGCGGGACCCTCGGCCAGCGGCAGTACCCCCCTTTCATTCTTCAGCATGACGATGGCACGAGACCCCACGACGCGCGCGAGTTGCCGGCGGGACGCCAGGGTTGCAGCGGTTTCCGGGGCCGCACCACGGCGGTAAGGATCATCGAATAATCCCAGTCGCTCCTTCAGCGTCAGTACCCGGCGTACCGCCGCGTCGATTTCCATACTGCTCACCCATCCGCGCTCGAGTGCGGTCGGCAAGCCGCGGCGATAGGCGTCGGCCATCATGTCGATATCGACGCCGGCTTGCAGCGCAAGCGTCGCCGCCTGGGCAAGGTCGGCCGCGATCCCGTGGTGAATGAGTTCTGCGATGGCGTTGTAGTCGCTCACGATGACGCCGTCGAACCCCAATTTCCGACGCAGCCAGCCGCGCAGCAGCGCGCCATTCGCCGTCATCGGCACTCCCGCAAGATCGGTGAATGCGGGCATGACTGCCGCGACTCCCGCGGCAACCGCAGCCGCAAACGACGGCAGATGCACTTCGTGCAACGTGCGCTCCGAAATGTCCACCGACGCGTAGTCGCGACCGGCGGTCACAGCTCCATAGGCGCAGAAATGCTTCGCGGTCGCCGCCAGCGCATCGGATGCGGCAAGGTCGTTACCTTGGAAACCGCGCACCTTCGCCTCAGCGAAGCGTGCCGCGAGCCACGGGTCTTCGCCGGGACCCTCGGCGCTACGTCCCCACCGCGGATCGCGCGATACATCGAGCATGGGTGCAAAGGTCATTGCGAGCCCGTCGGCAGCGGCTTCCCGTGCGGATTCCCGAGCCGTCAGCGCCCATGTCTCCGGATCGAACAATGACGCCTCGCCCAGTGGTATCGGAAACAACGTGCGGTGACCGTGCACCACGTCGAAACCAATGAGCAGTGGAATACCGAGGCGCGATTCCTCGACAGCAAGCCGCTGCATGTCGTGCACATGATCGGCGCCGACCATGTTGAGCAGGTTGCCGATGGTCCCGTCCTTGATCGCCTGGGTCGAATCCCCCGCGATGATGGGTCCCGTCGTGGCATAGCGGGAGGCCGTCATGGTCAGCTGGCCGAGCTTCTCGGTCAGTGACATTTTGCGCATCAGGGCTTCGATTCGGCTCATATGATCCACACCGCTTCCGTATTTGTCGATTGCCGACGATTGACGGATGGCAAGCTGCCGGATAATGGCAACATCGTTCTCTGCTCGAGAAGTGTACGCATGATACTAGAACACACACGAAGCGCGGCCAGCCCTTCACTCAATCCGGAAGAAATTCCCCAGTCCGGGTTCGTGCCGCAACTTGCGATGGTGAGCCGTGCACTGTGGAACGCTCCGGTGCGCAACGCGTTGCTGCTGCTGGCGACCGCGCTATTCTTGGTCATCGTCGCCACTGCCTATGGACAGATCCGCCTCAACAGCTGGAACCAGCCGTTCTACGATGCGCTTGCACGGCGCAACTTCGGGCAATTCCTGGTGCAGCTGGGCGTTTTCGGCATCATCGGGGGGACACTCCTGGCACTCAACGTGGCGCAGAGGTGGCTAAGCGAAATGCTCAAGCTCAAGCTGCGCGAGGGTCTAGTTCACGACCTGGTCCAGAACTGGCTGTCGCCGGGCCGGGCATTTCGTCTCGCGAGTGCAGGCCCCATCGGGGTCAACCCCGATCAGCGAATGCATGAGGACGCGCGCCACCTCACCGAGCTATCGGCCGATCTCGGCGTGGGTCTGCTGCAGGCCTCGATTCTTCTGATTACATTCATCGACGTGCTATGGGCGCTTTCGGCCGATTTCGTGTTCCACGTCGAGGGTCGATATTTCACCATTCCCGGCTATATGGTGTGGGCTGCCGTCATCTATTCCGGGTCCGCGTCACTCTTGAGCTATTGGGTTGGCCGCAACCTGATTGGCCAGAACGCCGAGCGCTACGAGCGCGAAGCCGACCTACGCTTCTCGCTGGTTCGCGTCAACGAACATATCGACGCAATCACGTTAGCCGCCGGTGAAGCGGACGAAGCGCGGCGCATCGAGATCGATATGGCTGCGGTACTTGCGGCAATGCGCAGTCTGGTCTCGGGACTCACGAGTCTGACGTGGGTCACCGCCGGATACGGGTGGTTCATGCTGGTGGCCCCGATTCTAGTGGCCGCCCCGCTGTATTTCGCCGGCAATCTCACCTTCGGCGGACTCATGATGGCGGCGGGCGCCTTCCTTCAGGTGCAATCCTCGCTGCGTTGGTTCGTGGACAATTTCAGCGCGATAGCCGACTGGCGGGCCACCCTATTGCGGGTGGCAAGTTTCCGGCGTGCCGTGCTCAACAGCAACATCCTCCATGATGTGCAGAGCCGGATCACCTTCGATGACGGTCCGCCGGGCAAGTTCACGATCGACCACCTGGAAATTGCGTCCCCCGCCGGGGGCACCATGCTCGAGGAGACTCACGTCGACGTGCAGGCCGGCGAGCGAATTCTCATTGTGGGCGAGTCCGGCAGCGGCAAGACGCTCTTGTTCCGCGCCCTTGCCGGCCTTTGGCCTTGGGGTGCGGGCCATATCGCACGCCCGAAGGGTGAAGACACGCTGTACCTGTCCCGCGTGCCCTATCTTCCTCCGGGAACGTTGCGCGAGGTGCTTGCCTATCCGTCGAGAGTCGAACGTTTCGATGAAAGTGCGTTCGCACCGGTTTTGCAAAGGCTCAATTTGGCACGCCTCGTTCCCCTGCTCGATCGCACGCTGCGCTGGGATCGAGACTTCAGCGACGATACCCAGCAGAGTCTGGTTTTTGCGCGGGCACTGCTTCACTCCCCGCACTGGATTCTCATCGATGAGGTTCTCGACGCCCTGGACGATAGCGCGCGGGATCGCGTCGTCGACGTTCTGAGCCACGAGTTCCGGCATACCGGCATCATCTATATCGGCCGCACGGCAGGTCATGACCAACTCTTCGGGCGGACGCTGCACCTCGTGAAGGATCCCGACGCGGGTAGGCTCGGCGTTCACGCTGTGCGTGCCGCGGCGGCTTCAGGCAGCACCCAAAGCTGAAGTAAGGACTCAATCCGCCGCGGAGCTCGCCGATTTGGGGTCCACCTCATAGATTATCCGAGCCGGCTCGGCAAAGCCTTTATGCAGGCGTTCCGACAGCGCGACGGCTACAAGCGCCGTGATGAACGAAACAGCGATGGTGGTTACGATGCCGAGGAAGCCGTCCTTATGTTCTTGATACCAAACCTCGATGCGTCCTAGACGTGTGTGGAGTCGCATTGCCCTGTCCGACCCCGCAAACGTCACTGCGACCTGGAAAATGTCCTCGCCGGCCGGAGCATATTTGATGAACCGGCGGTACTGCAGATAGCGCAGCGGCAGTTCACACTTCGACAAGACAAGCTTGCGCCGTAGGTCGGCCGGAATGATGGAGGAGTCGAAACTTTGCGGCTCGCCGTCCTTGCACCAATTGCCGCCGTCGACGTAGGAATGCGCCGCGAGCCATAGAATCTGTTCCCCGGTTACGTAGAATTCCTCGTCGACGCTTTCACGGAAGTAATGCAGGCCGTGAAGGATGCGATCTTCATCTTTTCTACTCATTGCAAGGCCGATGATACCATTCACAGCTCCACCGCACCCACCATCAATCCTGTGAAAATCTTGGTTTATATTGCCGTTGCCATCATTGCCATCGTCCTTGTGCTCGGACTGCGACTGGCTGCCCTGAGCTTTTGGGCAGAGCGCGCCGACTACGTGCGTACGGCCCCCAAGGCGATCTCGCGCCACCCGGAGCGCACGGGAATATCCGGTCTCGCTGAAATTTCATTTGCAGATGCGAGCGGCCACCGCATGGCAGGTTGGTATGCGCCCTCGCAAAACCGCGCCGCCATCGTTCTGGTGCACGGCACCGGGGCGGACCGATCTGCGCTTCTTTTCGAGACTGGTTTTCTCGCGCAGGCCGGCTTCGGTGTGCTGGCATTCGACTTGCCCGGCCAGGGAGCAAGCGAGGGTCGAACGCGCTGGGGCGTTCCGGAGAGGCAGGCGATCAGCGCGGCAGTCGACTGGCTGAGCGCGCGCACGGACGTGGATCCGGAGCGGATCGGCGGCTTCGGCTCATCCATGGGCGCCTATGTCATGACGCAGGCGGCCGTCCTCGATCCGCGACTGCGCGCAGTGACGCTCGCCGCATCGCCCAACGACGTCGTGGAACAGAACTGGCTCGCGACGGACGGTTGGGGCCTACTGACCCAAATACCGAATTATCTCGCGCTTCGGGCGTACGGCCAATCGCTCGACATGATGCCGAAGCACGTCATCGGAAAGATTGCACCGCGCCCCGTGTTCATCATCGGCGGTGAACTCGACGAACTGGTGCCCAAGTTCATGGCTTTGCAGCTCTACGCTGCCGCGGGCGATCCGAAGGAACTGTGGATCGTGCCCGGTGCGCGCCATGTCGATTATGCGCGGGTTGCCGCAGAGGAGTACCGCACCCGCACCACGGAATTTTTCAAGCGCGCCCTGTTGCAATGATTGAACCGGCTCTGTGCCCGCGCATCCGAACAGCGGTCGACCAATGTGAGCGACATCACGCCGGCGGTTGCGATGCGCACACGAATCTTTTCCAGCCTATGTCCCAAGTCACACTTTTATTTTCGGCTGAGGCATTGAATAATTTGAAGCCGTGGCCGATCTGATATACAAGGTTAGTGAGAGTGTCGAATGAGTCGCGCTCCGCTCAAGCTCTTTTGGAGACAGCTGCGCGTCGACGATAGTGCCCAGTCCAATTCCCGAGTGGAGGTTCGACGATGGGAACATCAGAGCTTGGATCAGAATCCAAATCCTTGGATTTCCTCAATTCGTTGACTGACTTCAGTAAGCAACATCGCGCACAGCGGTGGGAAGGGTCTCTCGCTGATTTCTTAACGCGGATCCTCCCGGTAAATCCGACCTCACTGGTTCGTACGAGTCACGAGTATATTTGGGATATGCTGCTTTGGTACGGACGCGACGTGCAGGGCAGCGATGTGCAAAAAGCCAGGGAACTCTTCAAACGTGAGCTGTTCGGGGTCGATGAGCCGCTGGGCCGCGTCGTAGACTACTTCAAGGCGGCGGCAGCGGGTTCCGACGTGGGCCGCCGCCTGTTGCTGTTGCTCGGACCTCCGTCGGGCGGCAAGTCGACGCTCGCGATCCTGTTGAAGCGCGGGCTCGAAGAGTATAGCCGCACGGATCAAGGCGCTCTTTATGCGATCAAGGGTTCGCCCTTGCGCG
>Ga0209517_10007769_pt1 | contig 12742 bp, 11 predicted proteins | sample PeaSoiMetSII2010_FD_187695 | JGI IMG/M metagenome (GOLD analysis project Ga0209517, IMG submission 187695) | Peat soil microbial communities from Weissenstadt, Germany - SII-2010 (SPAdes) (version 2) | ecosystem: Environmental > Terrestrial > Soil > Wetlands > Peat | place: Germany...
GCGCTGCCGTCCGTCGAAGCCGTGCCAGGGCTCCGGCGGGGGATGGCCGAAGATGCCGACGGCCAGCGGTCCATGGTCCTCGCGCGGATAGGTCACCATCTCCACGGGTACTCCCGCCTGGCGCAGAGCGCGGTACATCTCTTCGGACTGGCCGAGAGGATCGGTCGCGTCGCTCTGGCCTTGCAGGAGCAGGAAGGGCGTCTTGGCGTGCGCTGCGCCGGAGAGCGGGCCTTGCCGCCAGGCGTCGTCCATGTGCTCCCAGGGCTTGCCGAAGTACCAGCGGTCGTACCAGGATTCGTTCTCAGCCTTCTTGTCGGAACTCTTGTTCGCCGCAGATGCAGCCGCGCTCCCAGGCGGGGGAATAGCTCCGGGCACTTTAGATTCGTCGACCGCAGGGAGAACCTTCAGGTCGTAGGGCGCGGCCTCGCCGCCACGCATGTCCAGCCGGAAGAGCTGGGTGTGCTCGTCGCGTTTGGCCAGGAAATAGATGGCCGATCCGTCCGGAGCCCACTGCGCGCCACGCTCGCCGCGCTTGTCCGAGGGCGGAGAGAAGGTGATCTGGCGCGCCTTCTGCTGGCTCCGGGCCGCGGGAGCCAGCCACAAATGGCTCGTGCCGCCATCGGCCGTGGCTTCGGTCACCGTGAAGAGCACGAGATTGCCATCCGGGGAGAGCAGGGGCGCGCTCAACGCCTTGAAATGGCGCAAGTCTTCATTGGTGGGGAAGTGAGGCTCCACGGTCCCCTGGCCAGCAGAGGAAGCCGGCGAACTGGAAGAGCCAGGCGCCTGAGCGCCCAGGAAAGGAGCAAGCGCCAGGGGCAGCGCCATCATCCATCGAAGTGAATTGGAGGTCGGGGCGAGAGACATGCCGACAATATACACGGCTTACGCATTTGGCTCTTGCCGCGCTTCTCCCGGCAGCATCGCCGTGCCGTTTCAGTCCGCGTCTCGGGGTTCAGAGCAGCCAGGGGACCTTGCTGAAAAAAGAACAGGCCGTCCGGCGTGGACGGCCTGGGGGCCTACTGAGGAAAAGCGCCTTACTGTGCCTGCACGGCCGGGGCTGCGGCGGGCTTGGGCTTGGGAGCTTCCTGCTTCTTGGCCGGCGCCAAAATGGCGTGCAGGATGGTGCCTTCCATGCGCGGCATGAACTCCACAATGCCCGCCTCGCCGATGTCCTGGATGAGCCGGTTGATGATGGCGTAGCCCAGTTCGCGATGGGCCATCTGCCGGCCGCGGAAGCGCAGGCTTGCTTTCACCTTGTCGCCATCGTTGAGGAACCGGACCGCCTGGTTTTTCTTGGTCTGGTAATCGTGCTCATCGACGGTCACCGAGAACTTGACCTCCTTGACCACGATGACCTTCTGCTTCTTGCGGGCGGCGCGTTCGCTCTTTTCCTTCTCGTAGAGGTAGCGGCCGTAGTCCTGGATGCGGCAGACGGGAGGCACCGCGTTGGGTGAAACCTCCACCAGGTCCAGCCCGCGCTCGCGGGCAATTCTCAGCGCTTCAAAGGGCGGAAGAATACCCATTTGTTCGCCGTTTTCGTCGATGACGCGGATTTCGCGCGCGCGAATTCGATCGTTGATGCGGATAAAAGACTTTGCGGAACGTTTGTCGAGTGCGATGGTGCTCCTCCAAGAGTCGTCGCTGCCCGCCTCCAGGGTGTTCCGGAGTCGCCGCGGGTACACGAACGCACACTGAGTATAGCACTGGCTCGGGCTTAGCTGAACGAGCGGTTTACACCAGATTCGAACCAGCTGCCAGCAGCGTCCCTTCCGCGTTCAACCCACTCACTCGCACACGGACCAGCCGGTTGGCGGGCAAGCGGCCCTCAAGTTCCACCGGCAAAAAGTTCTCCGTCAGTGCCGCGGTGCGCCCGGCCGAATCCAACTCTGCCGGCGTATGCAGCGTGATCGCCTCCAGTTCCCTCCCCACAAACCACCTTCGGTGGGTTTTACTCTTTTCTGAAGCAAGGGCCCGAAGAGAAGCCATCCGCTCCTCGACCGCTTGGGCCGCGACTGGCAGCTCGGCGTGGAGCGCCCACCCGCGGGTCCCCGGCCGCGGCGAAAACGGAAACAGGTGCAGATAGCCGAAGGGGAGATTGCGCACCAGCGCCAGCGTCTCCTCGAACTCGGCGTCGGTCTCGCCTGGAAAGCCCACCATGACGTCGGCGCCGAGAGTGAGTTCCGGGCCTGCAGCCTCGACCAGCGCCCGGACCTTTTCCTCGTAGTGCCAGGGCCGGTAGCGGCGGTGCATCCTTCGGAGCACTGCATCGGAGCCTGATTGCAGCGGCAGGTGCGCATGACGGGCCAGGCGTACTCCTCCGAACTCGGCCATCAGCGCGATCAGTTCCCCGTCCCAGTCCATGGGCTCGATGGAGCTCAGGCGCAGGCGCGGGAGCGCTGTTTCATGGAAAATGCGCTTTATCAGCGCAGGTAACGTGCGGGGAACCGGCTGCTCCGCGTCTCGGTCGGGCAGAAGGGAAAGATCCCGGCCCCATCGGCCGAGGTTGATCCCAGAGAGCACCAGTTCGTTGCCCCCGGCCGCCACAAAGCCCGTCAGTTGCTTCAGAACGCTTGCGGCAGGCAGGCTCCGGGACGATCCGCGTGTCTGCGGGATGACGCAAAAAGTGCAGCGGTTTCCGCAACCCTCCTGAATCTTGAGGTTGGGGCGTGTCTGTGCGCCCGGCACAAGCTGCGCTTCCTCAAGAAACGAGTGGGCGAAGCGGTCATCGGCCCAGATGGGGGCCAAGACGCTATCGCCCGCTTGGGCCAGAATCGACTGGATGCGGACGATATCCGGTTGGGAGGCGGCGTCTGTCGAGGGTTGGGATTGCGTCAGCCGGAGAGCGATCTCCGGGGCCAGCGCCTTGTGGCTGTTGCCCACCACGGCGGCCACGCCTGCCAGGCCGGCGAGCTCCTCAGGCGCGCGCTGGGCGTAACAGCCGGTGACCCAGATGGGGGTTGCCGGATATTCCCGGAATAGCCGGCGGATGGCCTGGCGGGCCTGCTGGTCGGCGCGGCCGGTGACCGTGCAGGTGTTCACCAGGTGCAGGTCCGCAACCAGCCCCGGGGGGGCGCTGAGCCAGCCCCGGCCGGCCAGCTCCTGGCTTATCCCGGCGGTGTCGCACTGGTTCACCTTGCAGCCGAAGGTAAGGATGCGGAAAAAGCGGGGGGCGCTTGGCGGTGGGTGGTTGGCGGCGGGCATGCCACCGATTTTAACAGGTCTGCGCGGTTATTTCACCCTGGCGAAGGAAATGCAGGAAGGCGACCATACCAGTTCCCAGTTCCCAGTTGTCAGTTTCCAGTTATTTTTTCTTGCCTTTGCCTTTACTGGCAACGGGCAACGGGCAACTGATAACTGAGAACTATCCCTTCACTTGATCGGCTCCTCGATCCAGGCGCCGCCCAGGACCCGGTCATCTTCATAGAAGACCACGGCCTGGCCGGGGGCCACGGCTGATTGGGGCGCGGCGAAGACCACCTCCACCGCCGCGGCGCCCAGGAGGCGGATGCGGGCCGCCACCCCCGGGTGGCGGGAGCGGATGACCGCCTGGGCCTCCAGATCGCCGCGGGGTGGCTGGATGAGCCAGTTGACCCGGCCGGCCCGCAGGCCGCGGCAGAGGATCTCCTGGCGCCGGCCCAAGACCACCCGGTTGCTTTCGGGGTGGATTTCCACCACGTAATAAGGTTCCCCGGCCGGAATACCCAGGCCCCGGCGCTGGCCCACGGTATAATGCTCCAGACCCCGGTGCCTTCCCAAGAGCCGCCCCCTGAGGTCCACCACTTCCCCCGGGGTTCCCGGGCCGCGGCGGGCCCGGATGAGGTCGTGGTAATGGCCCCGGGGGACAAAGCAGAGTTCCATGCTCTCGGGACACTGTGCATCGACCGGCAAGCCCAGCTCCCGGTAACGGCGGCGCACCTCCACCTTGGTCAGGTCCCCCAGGGGAAAGAGGAGGTTGGCCAGCAGCTCCCGGGGCAGGCGGCTGAGGAAATAGGACTGGTCCTTGCTGCGGTCCGCGGCCCGGAACAGTCCCAGGGTCCCGTCGGCCCCTGGAAGCAGCCGGGCATAGTGCCCGGTGGCCAGGCGGGTAAGCCCCTGGGCCTGGAGCAGCTGCCAAAGGCGGCCGAACTTGATGGCCGCGTTACACTGCACGCAGGGATTGGGAGTGCGGCCCCGGGAGTATTCGCTGACGAAATAGTCCACCACCTGCCGGGAAAATTCCTCCCGCAGGTCCACCCGGCTGAGGGCAAGATTTAACTTCAGCGCCAGGGCCGCCAAATGTGCGGCCGGAGGGCCGCCCTCGCTGAGGAGCAGGTGGACCGCCCGCGGCCGCTGCCCTTGTTGGCTGAGCAAGGCCGCGGCCACGGCGCTGTCCACCCCGCCGCTCAGAGCTACGACTACCCGGTGGTCACGATCGGGCATAGGGCTTTCTCGTGTGGCGATTCTTGTATGGGTAACGACTCTGATGCCTTCAATATTTTCAGCCAATAAAGAATGACCGCCGTCATGACCTCAGGTTCTCGTAACTGAACCTGACTTGTTCCTTCAGGTTAAGATAACAGAAAGGTCAAGGGGCGGCAAAGGAGAGGTTTCCGGGACGATGAAACGGCCGCAGCGCCTTCTTTCCAGGAGGAGACCATCTTGTCCAGGTCCCCATAATTCGGTAATTAATCGAACTTTTGCGGGCGGGGTGCCCTTAGCGAAGAAAATTTTCATATAAATTGGCCACTTTCGTGATCCAGATATTCCTTGACGCAACTTTCCCCTTCCTTTATCATTTGCGCCAGGGCCATGCTGACCAATGGTCCAAGGGTGAGAAGGCCCCATCATGTCCCACGTAGTAGCGGTTATCAATCAGAAGGGCGGCACCGGCAAGACCACCACCGCCCTGAATCTAGGGGCCGGCTTGGCCTACCAGGGCTACCGTACCCTGATCGTTGACCTGGACCCCCAGGGCCATACCACCATCGGCATCGGGGTGGACCCGGACACCATCACCGCCTCCATGGCGGAGGTGATGACCGTCCCTCGCACCAGCATCAGTGAGGTGGCCCTGCCCAGCTATATTCTGGGGCTGGAGGTGGCGCCAGCCCAGATCCATCTGGCCCGGGCGGCGGAGCAGGTTTACAGCCGGGTCTTTCGGGAGGCCATCCTGGCCCAGGCCCTGAAAGACGCGGACTACGACTTCGTGCTCATCGACTGCCCGCCGTCCCTGGGGGTGCTCACCACCAATTCCCTGTTCGCCTGCGACTTCATCATCATCCCGTGCCAGATTTCCCGCTATTCCCTGGACGGCCTGGCGGATTTGCTCACCACCGTGGAGACGGTCAAGGACCTCACCATGGAGGAGTTGTTTCAGGGGGACTACTTCCGCGTCCTCCTCACCATGTATGATAAACGGAATCGGATCACCAATGATTATATCTTGGAACAACTGGCGCCCTTCCGGGAGAAGACCTTCAAGGCCGTGATCATGAAAAACGAGGCCTTGAATCAGGCCCAGATTGCCCAGAAGGCCATCTTCGATTATGAGCCCAGGAGTTCCGGGGCTCAGGACTATCTACAGCTCACCCTCGAATTCTTGGAGATATGGGAAAAAAGAGACAGCTTGCCGGCAAGACGACCAAGCTTGCCAGGCTCCCGTTAACCCTGGCTCTGGTGGAGCGGTCGGAGGCGTCCGGCGGGGGTGCCGCGGCCGCCCAGGAAACCGCCGAACCCCTGGGCGCAGTTTATATCCACTTGATCCGGGAATTGGGCTTCTTGCTGAGCCAATTGCAGACCGGCCCCGAGATGCCGGTGGCGCCGCCGCGGGCCTTGCTGCCCCCTCACGTCCCCCAGCCGCAACAGATACGGAAGTCCCTGCGCCTCGCCCAACAAGGGCTCCAGGATCTGCATTTCCTGCTCTCCCGGCCTTAGCCCCGGTTTAGACTTGAAAAAAAAGGGCCAGGGGAATACGTCCCCCTGGCCCCCAAATGAGATGTATTGCGCGGGGGCGCCTCGTTAGCCTGCTCTCGAAACCCCTGGCCTGACCTAAAGCGAGGAACGGAGCGGGGGCCCGAAGGCCCCTGGGAATTACTTCGCTTTAGGCTGAGGCATCATCGGGGGAGGCGTCTCTGCCGGCGGAGGCGTATGGGTGGCGGCAATCTTAGCCTCCAACTTCGTGATATTTTCCTGAATGATGGGGAGGATTTCACTATTGGCCGCCAGCTTCCGTGAGGGTTCGACCGCCATGCAGCTGCCGCCCACGAAGCAGGTCTGGGCAACCTTGTCTCTATATTGGGCGGCATGGATGCTGGCATCCTTAAAATGGGCCAGGGCATCATTCAGCTTGCCGTCCCGTTCATCCAAGACTCCCAGGTTGTTGAGGGCAAAGGGGTTTAATTCATCGAGTTTGGCCGCCATCTCGAATTCATGTTTGGCGGCCCCATAGTTGCCCTCCCGGACAAAGGTATAACCCCTTCTTATGGGGGTGTACACGTCCACCGGCATCAAGGAGCCGCCCCTAATGACGCCGCCCGGCGCTGCCTTATATCCCGAGCCTGTGGTTAGGCCGGTGGCCGGGGACATCGGCGCCGGCTGCTCCTTGTTCAGGTCGCCTTGGCCGGCACCGGTGGTCGGGGCCATCGGGGGAGAACCCTCCTTCTGGGCGAAGACAGGGATGGCGCAGGCCAAAGCAAGCGCCAGGATCATCGCGGTTAACATGAATTTACGGGGATGTCGCATCATCTCTCTCCTTGTTTGAGTCGGAAGTAAAATCCGCCCCGTTGCTAGGCGAATTTAGTTTACGGCTTATTTTTTCAATTTGATCCGGGAACTGAGCTTCTTGCTGAGCCAAATGCAGACCGGCCCTCAGATGCCTGTGCCGCCGCCGCGGGCCTTGCTGCCCCCTCACGTCCCCCAGCCGCGATAGATACGGAAAGTCCCTGCGCCTCGCCCCACAGGGGCCCCGGGATCTGCAGTTCCTGCTCTCCCGGCCTTAGCCCTGTTTTAGACTTAAAAAAAAGGGCCAGGGGGATAAGCCCCTCTGGCCCCCAAGTGAGATGTCTTGAGCGGGGGTGACTCGCTACTCATTATCCTGCTCTCGTAACCCCTGGCCTGACCTAAAGCAAGGAACGGGGCGGGGGCCCGAAGGCCCCTGGGAATTACTTCGTTTTAGGCTCAGGCATTATCTGGGGAGGATTCACTGCCGGCGGAGGCGTCCTGGTGCTGGCAATTTTGGCCTCTAACTTCGTAATGTTTTCCTGAATGATGGGGAGGATTTCACTGTTGGCCGCCAGCTTCCGTTCGGGTTCGACCGCCATGCAGCTGCCGCCCACGAAGCAGGTCTGGGCAACCTTGTCTTTATATTGGGCGGCATGGATGGTGGCATCCTTAAAATGGGCCAGGGCGTCATTCAGCTTGCCGTCCCGTTCATCCAAGACTCCCATGTCGTTAAGGGCAAAGGGGTTTAATTCGTCGAGTTTGGCCGCGATCTCGAATTCATGTCTGGCCGCGTCGTATTTGCCCTCCCGGACAAATGTATAACCCTTTCTTATGGGGGTGTAGACGTCTGACGGCATCATGGAGCCGCCCCTAATGGTGCCGCCCGGCGCTGCCGGATATCCCGCGCCCGGCCCCACACCGGTGGCCGGGGCCAGCGGGGGATTACCCGACTGCTGGGCAAAGACAGGGATGGCGCAGGCCAAGGCAAGCGTCAGGATCATTGCGATTAACATGAATTTCCGGGTATGTTGCATCATCTTTCTCCTTGTTTGAGTTGGAAGTGAAATCCGCCCCGTTGCTATGCGATTTTAGTTTAAGGCTTAATTTTCCAATGTCAAGAATTGGTTGCGGCATTTTAACCAATAAATCCAGGGTTGAGCGGCTGGCTTCTCGAAGGCCCGCGGCTCAAGGGTCTTTTCCCCCAGGCCTTTACAAAAAAAACCATAAACTTCACAGATTGATCCCGAAGCGCTCCCGGATTTCCGGGCGCCAGCGCCGTGGTCCGTGCAGGCCCAGGGAGACCTCCTGGAGCCTAACCCCTGGCAACCTCCCGCTGCGGTTGATTTTGTCGGGAATCCCTGATAAATAGGATTTGGGAAAAATTGCGCCAGGCTGGCCCCGGGCGCTCTTGGAGTATTTTCCAGGCCGCGATTTTAAAAAAATCTCCCGAGCCTGTTGCTGGAGATAAAAAATGCTCATTGTGATGGACAAGGAGGCCACCCCGGCACAAATCGGGGTGGTGGTGCGCAAGATCGAAGCCCTGGGCTGCCTGGCCCAACCAATGCCCGGGGGCGAGCGGGTGGCCATCGCGTTGCTGCGGAACCCCGGACCGGTGGACCCGGCCCTGTTCGTAGACCTGCCCGGAGTGGTGCAGGCCATTCCCGTCACCCGGGCCTACAAACTGGTGAGCCGGGAAGTGCAGCGGGAAGACACTATCATCTCGCTGCCGGGCCTGGAGGTGGGCCGGGGCCGCTTTGTAGTGATGGCCGGTCCTTGTGCGGTGGAGAGCGAGCTCCAGGCCCTGACCATCGCCGCCAGGGTGAAGGCCGCCGGAGCCCGGATCTTTCGCGGCGGCGCCTTTAAGCCCCGCACCTCGCCTTACAGCCACCAGGGACTGGGCAAGCCCGGCCTGAAGATCTTGAAAAAGGTGCGGGACGAGACCGGACTGCTCATCGTCACTGAGGCCATGGACGAGGATTCTTTGAAACTGGTGACGGAATATGCCGACATCGTCCAGATCGGGGCCCGCAACATGCAGAATTTTTCCCTGCTGCGCCAGGCCGGACGCTGCGGCAAGCCGGTCCTCCTGAAGCGGGGCATGAACGCCATCCTGGAAGAATGGCTGATGGCCGCCGAGTACATCATGGCCGAGGGCAATTCCCAGATTATCCTCTGCGAACGGGGGATTCGGGCCGTCGGCGAGCATGTCCGCAATCTCCTGGACCTGGCCGCGGTGCCGGTGGTTCGCCGGGAGACCCATCTCCCCATCGTGGTGGACCCCAGCCACGCCGCCGGCCGGCGGGACCTGGTGCCTCCCCTGGCCCGGGCCGCGGTGGCCGCCGGATGCGACGGCCTCCTCATCGAAGTGCACCATGAGCCGGAAAAGGCCATCTCCGACGGGGCCCAGTCCCTTTACCCGGAGCAGTTCGCCGCCCTGATGCAGGAAATCCAGACCTTGCGCCCCGGGGGCTGGAAGTGAGTTTTTCGTCAGAGATTCTCCTGCCGCTGCCGGGCCGGGATCAGAGCTATCGGATTATCCTGGAACCGGGGTTGCGCTCCCGCCTGGGCTCGTTATTGACCCATCTTCACCAGGGCAAAAGGCTGTTCCTGGTCTCCGACCACCGGGTGGCCCGTCTGTACGGGGCTCAGGTGGCGCAGGCCCTTAAGCAGGCCGGCCTGGAGCCGCTGCGGCTCACCGTGCCCAACGGGGAGCGGGCCAAAAACTGGCCGGTGGTTCAGCGTCTGGCCCGGGAACTCCTGGAGGGCGGCGCCCACCGGGGCTCCCTGCTGCTGGCCCTGGGGGGCGGGGTGGTGGGGGATCTCACCGGCTTCCTGGCCTCCATCTTCATGCGGGGCCTGCCTTTTATCCAGGTGCCCACCACCTTGCTGGCCATGGTGGATGCGGCCATCGGCGGCAAGACCGCCATCAATCTTCCGGAGGGCAAAAACCTTCTGGGCACCTTCCACCAGCCCCGCCTGGTGGCCATCGACCCGGAGTTCCTGCAGACCCTGCCCCGGGCCGAATTCCTCCACGGCCTGGCGGAAGTGGTCAAGGCCGCCTTGATCCGGGACCGCGAGTTGCTGGCGCGACTGGAAGTTTCTTTGGTTAAGGGGCCGGCCGGGCTGCTCCGGAATCCGGAGGAATTGCTCGAGGTGATCTATCGGGCCGCGGCCATCAAGGCCGCGGTGGTGGCCCAGGATGAGCGGGAGGGCGGTCTGCGCCGCCTCCTCAACTTCGGCCACACCCTGGGCCACGGGCTGGAGCAGGCCTCGTCTTTCAGGCTGGCCCACGGCCGGGCGGTGGCCTGGGGGATGCTGGCGGCGCTCAAGCTTTCCGAAAGACTGGCAGGTTTGCCGGCGAAGGAGGCCAGCCGCGGCCGCGGGCTCCTCCACCACCTGGGCCTCACCCGCCGGCCCCTGCCGCCTTTGGACCCCGGGGCCGTCCTGGCCGCCCTGGCCCGGGATAAGAAACGCCTGGAGCGCGGGGTGCCCTTCGTGCTGCTGCGCCGCCTGGGGGAGGCGGTGGTCGCCGCAGATGTGCCCCTGCAGGTGGTAACCGAGGTTTTGGATCAAATGTTGGGGAAAGGCGACGGACTTTGGGATGACGCCATTTGATTTTTTCCGGTTAACGCCCCTCGGCTATATCAAAAAAGAGGCAGACAAGGCTTACCTGGAGGTCCTGCCGCAGTTCGCCCCGGCCCTCCTGGGCCTGGAAGGCTTTACGCACGTCTGGGTGCTTTACTGGTTCCATGAAAACGACCGGCCGGCAGCCCGGGCCGTCCTCCAGGTGCATCCCCGCCGGGACCTGGCCAATCCTCTCACCGGGGTCTTCGCCTGCCGGGCCCCGGAGCGCCCCAACCCCCTCGGCCTCACCGCCTGCCGCATCCTCAAGATTACCGGCACCATCCTGGAAGTGGCCGGCCTGGACGCCCGGGACGGCAGCCCCATCGTTGACCTGAAGCCCTATATATCCCAGGGGGACTCGATTCCGGAAGCGGCCACCCCGGAGTGGCTGCAGCGCCCGCGGCCGCCTGGAAAAGATTAATTTTCCGTTTCTCCTAAAGGGCCTTGCCTTCGATTTTGCCTTTCACAGAAAACCGCAAATAATTAACGTAGGGTGGGCACTGCGCACCATCTAACCATCCGGCTCGCTCAGGGCGGCCAGCAGGCCGGCGGCCGCGGTGAGGCCCCAGGGAAGGGCGGACTCATCGGGGTTGAACTCCGGGGAGTGCAGGGTCTGGCTCCGGCCCCCGGGGGCCCGCGCCCCCAGGAAGAAGTAAAAGGCCGGCGCCTTGGCGGCGAAATAGGAAAAATCTTCGCTGCCCATAGCCGGCCGCAGAACCTTGAGGCGTTGGGCACCCATGATGGCTTCCAGCGCCTTAACGGCCTTTAGGCTCAGTTCCGGATCATTCTTTAACACCGGGTAGATGGGGGTGGCCTCCAGATCGATTTCAGCCCCGGTGGTCCGGGCCAACCCCTCCAGGAGATGCCGCAGGCCGTTCAGCAATTCGGTGCGGGTGGCCTCCTGCAGGTAGCGGAGGCTCCCTTCCAGGGTCACTTTATCCGCCAGGACGTTGAAACGATTGCCCCCGGCAATGCGCCCGAAGGTGAGGATTTTGGGGGTCCGGGCATCCACCTGCTGGGCCAGGAAGGCCTGCAGATGGTTCAACAGCAGCGCGCTGGTGAGAATCGGGTCCACCCCGCGGTGCGGGGTGGCGCCGTGGGCCGCCTTGCCGACGATGCTGAGGAGCAGATGGTCGGCTCCGGCCTTCACCGTCCCGGAGCCGTAGCGGATCAGGCCGGCCTCCAGGTTGGGGGCCACGTGCAGGGCCAGGATGGCCGCCAGGGGCGGCTCGGCCTCTAAGACGCCCGCCTCCGCCATGCCCTGGGCGCCGCTGGCGCCCTTAAGGAGCGGCCATTCTTCGGCGGGCTGGAAGATGAAGCGGAACTGCCCGGCCAGGCGGTCTTTAAGTTGACTTAACAATTTGGCGGCGGCCAGGGCGATGCTCAGGTGAAAATCGTGGCCGCAGGCGTGCATCACCCCCGGCGCCCGGGAACGCCAGGGGACCTGGACCTTCTCCTGGATGGGCAGGGCGTCCATCTCAGCCCGGTAAGCCACGGTCCGCCCGGGCCGGGAGCCCTGCAAGTCCGCGGCCACCCCATGGCCGGCGATGCCGGTGCGCACCTTGAGACCCAGCCCTCTCAGATAGTCGGCCGCCACCCGGGCGGTGCGCTCTTCCTGGTGGGAGAGTTCCGGGTGCTGATGGAAATCCCGGCGCAGGGCGGCCAGCTCCCCGGCCAGGCCTTGAGCGCGGGTTTTGATTTCTTCTAATAAATCTGTCATGGGGGCATTGTATCGCCCCGCGATAAGGATGACAAAGGAGAAAATCTTTGGTGGCACAGGCGTCTCGCCTGTGCAGGTGTAGAAAAGGCGCCCTGGCGCGCCGATTATCCACAGTAAAAAAAGCGAAAAAAGCGATCCAGCCGCAAAGGCGCTCAGTAAGCCGGCCATTGCCGGGAGGAACTGAGACTTTTCCGGATAATTGCGGACTTAATATGGATAATTCTATTTTCGTATTTATCTTGAGTTCCAGGAAACGGTTTTAGGCTGCGGTAAAGCGGCTCATTCCCGGCAATAGGAGGGACGCCCGGCATGAAGAAACTATTGATTCTTGGCAGCGGCACCGGCGGCACCATCATCGCCGGCAAGATGCGGCAGAAATTGTCGGAATCCGAGTGGCAGATAACCATTATTGACCGGGATTGGCAGCATCACTACCAACCCGGCTGGCTCTTCATCCCCTTTGGCATCTACACCCCGGAAGACTGCGTCAAGCCGAAAATCAAGTTTATCCCCGCCGGGGTCAACTTTGTTCTGGATGAAATCAGCCTGATCGATCCGGTCAAGAAGCGGGTCACCACCAAGGGCGGGTCATATGACTACGATTGGTTGGTGGTGGCCACCGGCTGCGGCATCGTGCCGGAAGAAGTGGAAGGCATGAGCGAGGGGATGGGCGGCGACATCCACAATTTTTACAGCCTG
>Ga0209517_10007770_pt1 | contig 12742 bp, 14 predicted proteins | sample PeaSoiMetSII2010_FD_187695 | JGI IMG/M metagenome (GOLD analysis project Ga0209517, IMG submission 187695) | Peat soil microbial communities from Weissenstadt, Germany - SII-2010 (SPAdes) (version 2) | ecosystem: Environmental > Terrestrial > Soil > Wetlands > Peat | place: Germany...
TTCGGCCAGGACGAGTACGATAAGGGTGTTCTCATTTAGGCCTCGTTCCCGCGCAGGCCTTCCGCGCCAGCCGATCCGAGGCGGCGCCTGACGGATCCGATAAACGGAAAATCTGATACTTAGGAAATAACGGTTTCATTCTCGAATAGCAGATCGTTTCAAGAGTTGGGGTTCGTTTCATAGTGTGTCCAGTCGCTACCCGCAACTGCGCTGATCCAATTCTGGGGGCCGGGCGGAGCTTCGTCCGGGTCTTTGTCCGGAACAGCGGGAGCACGCGACAGGCGGGCCTTTGCGATTCTGTAAAATTCTGCAACCAGTGCGAAACAGCTTGAGAGGACTATGAACGCAGGACCAGGAAGACCCTCCGGTGGCGGTGGTGGAGGAAGACGCAGGCGGCGCGGACGCCGTCCTAACAATCAGCGCGGACAACGGCCCGGCCCCGGGCTGAGCCGGGAAAACAAAGATGGCATCTACACCGCGCCCATGGACCACAGCTACCGCGCGGCCATGGCCGGAGGCAACAACAACAACGGCCACAAAGGCGGACGCCAGCGGCCCGGATTTGCCACCCAATATCCGCAGCCCGAACCGGAACCGTTGCCGGTGACCAGCGCCAGCGAAGAGGCCAACTCGCGCATCTTTGCTTTTATCGAAGATCTCTTCTTCATGGCCAAGATTCAGGAAACCGCGCGCAAGCTCAACGTAAAAGTTGAGTTCGTGAAGTCGGACAAGGATCTAATGGAGCGCATGTCGCAAAACGGCGAAGAGAAACCTTCGCTGATTATTTTCGACTTGAACCTGGCCAGCGTGAAACCGCTGACCCTGATTCCGAAACTGAAGAGCAAGCTGAAGAAGGGGACGTCGATCATCGGATTCCTGTCGCACGTGCAGGGCGACCTGAAGCAGAAGGCGCACGAAGTGGGCTGTGACATGGTGCTGCCGCGGTCGGCATTTTCACAGAATCTGCCGCAGTTGTTGCGCCGCCACGGCGCGCCGGAAGAAGCGGAACCGACGGTGCAGTAGAAACTTTCGTTACGAAATGCCTTGAGAACCCACGGGCGCAGCCGTAGTTTTTTATTGCGCGGCGTACGCGCGAGAACTGAGCTGAGTCTTAGGGATTATCCCGGGGGCCAGGCGAGCGGGCGTCCGCCGAGGAGGTGGACGTGGAGGTGGAAGACCGACTGTCCGGCGCCGGGGCCGACGTTGAGGACGGTGCGGTAGCCTTGCTCGATGTTACGCTGGCGGGCGATGTGGGCGGCGGCCAGGTGGCAGCGGCCGATGAGTTCGGCATCGGCGGCTTCGGCCTCTTTCAATCCGGCAAAATGCTTCTTGGGAATGATCAGGATGTGCGTAGGCGCCTGGGGATGAATGTCTTCGAAGGCGAGCACGTGCTCGTCTTCGTGAACCTTCTTGGCGGGAATCTCGCCGGCGACGATGCGGCAGAAGAGGCAATTGGAGTCGGTCATAACTTTCTCACTTACGACTGGTTCTTTAACGAACTGCCCGCCGACGCGCGTACGGCTCTTTTCCAGCTCGATGAGCCTCAGAACCATTGGATCCTCTTCTGTCGGATTCCATTCGCCAAAAACTGTGCGCAATTCGTTCAACGATTCCGCTGATTCACAAGTAAAGCATACTTGGCGATTGCCCTTGAAATGGACGAAGAAGCCGCCAGTTGATGGAACGAATTCTGCTACCCACCCGAAGCCAACAACTTGCGCCAAGAAAGCGTGCAGATCCGAAAGCTCGTCGTTGCGAAACAGTTGCGCTGGCGCGAGTTCGAGCGAGCGCGGGTCGCCGTGCGCACGGCGGATGCCCTCAATGATTTCCCACCCAACCCTCGTGAATTGCGGTGTTCCGATGGTCCATTCTCGCAGCCAGACGAGCCCGCCAGAAAACATGACCTCCCCTCGAAAGGTGAGCATGGCGCGGGTGAACGGCATGATTCTGCGGAATTCTTCTGGAGCTTCTACAAAAAACCTATGCTCCGCCGATGGTCGGTAGCAAAGCACGTCATCTTCATTAAGCTTCAGCCCCGCGCTAAGGCTCCAGGTTGTCGCTTCCTCAACCGTCATCGCTCTCATTTAAAGTCCTCGATTGCGACCGGTTTACGCACGCGGGGTAGGCCTCTACAGGATCAGCTCGGGACGGCTACTCGCTTGGCTTGGCGCTATGCGGCCGCAGCGATCGGGCAATCAAAACCAGACCACCCACCAGCAGAATCAACATCACCACCGTGTTGAACAGGCTGGTCGGCTGAAAATAAATATGCATGTTGGCGATGATGCCCGCGAAGATGAACAGCGCTCCGGCCACGGTCAGCAGCCATCCGATGACGCTCTTGCCGTTCCAGAACAAAATTCCTACGCCGAACAGCATGGGCAAAAGCGTGATGCCGAAACTGCTGCCTCCCCAGAAACTCCAGTACGAGCCGACTACGCTCACCTGATGGGTGATGAGGAAGCCTCCAATGCAGGCCATGGCAAAACCGAGCAGAAACATTCCAAGCCCGCCGGAGGTGCCGCCGACGTCGCTGATTGAACGGTTGTCCATGAGCGGAAGCATAGCACTTCGCGCGGCTGGGGGAAACGGAGAAGGGGAAACGAGGAAGACTCTAGCGATACGCCGACGGCGGCAACCCGCTGATGCGGATTCCGGCGTGGCCTTTGTGACGAATGTTCATGCCGATGAGCAGGGCAGTGATTTGCTCGACGATGCGGGCGTTCTGCAGCGGACCGCCGTCGAGGGCGCGGACGCCAGGAATCTTGGCGGCCAGTTCGCGGGTGAGTTGCGCCGCGTCGGCATCATTACTGCAGACAATGACGTCGCAGTCGATGGGCGCGTCGCCGTTGAGCAATTCCGCGGAAAGGTTGTGGAAGGCGGCAACCAGGCTTACTCCTTTGGGCACGAGTTCGGCGGCCTGCTGCGCGGCCGAGCCTTGCCAGACGCCGAGAGTGCGCGAGGCGCGTCCGCCAACGCTGGCGGCGAGAGGCACAGTCGCGTCGATGAGGATGCTGCCCTCAGTCATGGCGGGTTTCAGCTGCTTGAGCACTGAAGCTTGCGCTTCGAAGGGAACGGTCAGCATCAGGATGTCGGCGGCGTCGCAGGCGGCGCTGTTTTCCATGCCGGAGACGATGGACTGAGGGCCGACTTTTTGTTGAATGGCGTTGGCTGCCAGCTGCGCGCGCTGCTCGTCGCGCGAGCCGATGATGATGGTTTCTCCGGCGCGGGCCCAGCGCAGGGCGAGCCCCATGCCGGCGGGGCCCGTGCCTCCGATGACTGCGATGGGGCGGATGCCGGTGGCGCCTGCGGGATTGGCGGGTGGGGTCGCGGTCGTGCTCATGCGAATTCAGCCTCCAGCGACTGTTCCGCGGCACTGTCAGCTTCATTCAGCGGCGCCTTGATCTGGATTCGCGAGTACGTGGTGTTGCGCTCGGCGGGGATGCGGCCCATCTCCAGAATCAGAGCCTGAAAATCCTCCGGGCTGGTGTACTGGCCGGCGGTGGCTCCGGCTTCGCGCGAAATATTTTCTTCCATCAAAGTGCCGCCGTAATCGTTGGCCCCGGCGTGCAGGCAGAGTTGCGAGAGGCGGCGGTTCAGTTTCACCCACGAAACCTGAATGTTATTGATGGAACCGGTGAGCAGCAGACGAGCCAGCGCGTGTACCTTGAGATGCTCGGCCAAAGTTGGGCCGGTACGCGCCAGTCCTTGCTGGTAGAGCAGCGTGTTCTGATGGACGAAGCCGAGAGGAACGAACTCGGTGAAGCCGCCGGTTTCAGATTGAATTTCTCGCAACAGGCGCATCTGGCGGACCCAGTGTGCGGGGGTCTCGGCGTGTCCGTACATGAGCGTTGACGTGGTGCGGATGCCGCACCGGTGCGCGGTGCGGATGACCTCGACCCACTGCTCGGTCGAAAGTTTGTTGGCCGAGAGGATGTGGCGAATCTCGTCGTCGAGAATTTCGGCGGCTGTGCCGGGCAGTGTGCCCAGGCCGTTGTCGCGCAGCATCGAAAGATAGTCGGCGAGAGGCATGCCGGTGAGTTCGACGCCGTAGACAATCTCCATGGGCGAGAACGCGTGGATATGCATGTCGGGAACGGCCTGCTTTACGGCGCGGAGAATATCGCGGTAATGGAATTTGGGAAGATCGCGCGGCAAGCCGCCCTGGATGCAGACTTCGGTGGCTCCGAGCTGCCAGGCTTCGACGGCTTTGCGGGCCATGTCGTCGAGCGTGTGGAAGTAGGTGTCGGCCTCGCGCGGGCCGCGGCTGAAGGCACAGAATTTGCATCCCACGAAACAGATGTTGGTGAAATTGATGTTGCGGTTAACCACGTAGGTGACGATGTTGCCGGCGAGTTCGGCGCGCAGAATGTTGGCCGCGACCAGCAGGCCGAGAAGATCGTCGCCTTCGGAGTTGGCGAGCGCGTGGGACTCATCCAGCGATAGGTCGGCGCCGTTCTGCGTCTCGAGGACTTTCTCCAGAGACGAGCGCGCTGCCGAAGTCAGACGCGGGGCAACATCAGACCAGTCGAGAGAGGGGAAGGATTCCAATTCCGAAGATGTGAGTTCGTGGGGCATGGCTTAGCGGACCTCAGGGGCTTTAAGCCCCATCTTCAACCAGCGTTTTATCGCAGCGCTAGAAGCGCTGCGCCACCCAAAAGCCAGAACTGTACAAGCGAAGGCGTTCAAGCGAGAGCGTTCATCCGAAAGCGCTCAAGCAAAAAGCTTCAAGCAAAAGCCTTCATGCGAAAGAGTTCACGGAACGAAACTAATAGAGCCCGCGCCGTTGAAGCAAGAATCGTCTGGAACAGTCTACCGGAATAGGTCGGTGGATGCAGGGCGAAGCAGGGGGCGGACTCCGCTCACGCCGGCGTCGTAGGGAAATCCGCGGACGATGCAGGCGGGGGCGCGGTTGAGTTTGCCGCAGACCAGTCCGGCGGCGCAGGCCAGTTCGTCGGCAACGGCTTCGACGCTGGCCTTCAATTTGTAACCATGCGGGTCGCGGCGTCCGCGGTCGTCGCGCAGAGGCTTCATGCCGGAGATTCCGATCGCGAATTCGGTCAGGCCTTCCCGCCAAGGCCGGCCGAAACTGTCGGTGATGATGACAGGGATGGCGAGGCCCGTACGGCGTTTCAGTGTGCGGCGAAGATTGGCGGCGGAGCGGTCTGCGTCTTCAGGCAGCAGCAGCGCGTGAGCGCCGCCGTCGACGTTCGAGACGTCGATGCCGCTGTTGGCGCACAGAAAGCCGTGGTGGGTTTCGGTGATGAGCACGCCGTTCTGGCGGCGAATGACGGAGCGGCTCTCGCGCAGGGCGAGTTCGATGACGCGGGCGTCGAGATTATATTGCTTCGCCCATGCAATGGACTCGGAGGAAGGCCGGACCGTGGCCAGATCGACCAGGCGGCCCTCGGATTTCGAAACGATCTTATGCTTCACGACCAGAATGTCGCCAGCTTCGAGGCGGAGGCGGCGTCGACGTAGGGCTTCCAGCAGTTTGTCGGGGAGGGAGTCGCCGGGATGGATTTCGTCGGCGAATGGGATCGGGATGAGGCAAAGGTCGGCAGACGATGGAGGCGGGAGTTTCTTTCGCCCGCCCGGGGCTGGCGAGTCCTGGGACGCTAACCCACGGCTGGCGCCATGGGCTGCATTCTTGCGCCGCTTTGCGGTTGATTCGCTGCTGGCTCCGCTGGACTTCCTCATAAAAGAATATTACTTGCTCGGCGCGGCTGAGCTTTCATACATCGCCGCTTCGCGGCTGGACCCTTCGACTTCGCTCAGGGCAAGCTCGCGAGTCGCCTGTCCCCACATGGGCTGAGCCTGTGCGGACAAATTCACGGGCCAGAACCTGGGCGCGGGTTTCGCCGGGCAGCGAAATGAGTTGCTGCAAGTCTTCGGGGTTGTCAACGTCAACGGCAATTCCCGGAAGGTTCAGCACGACGCAGGGTTTGCCGGTAGCCTGCGCGGCGGCGTGATGCGGCTTGAAGCTGTCGTTGCCGAAGCGCAGCGGAAATAAATCTGCAGGACGGCGAAAGGCGGCGTTGGTGCCGCGTCCATCGCCGGCGGGGACGAGCAGGCTGCCTTCGGTGGGCGCGTGCTTCAGAATTTCGTCGAACTCACACGCTTCCATCAGGGGAATGTCGGCCGGGATGACGAGCGTGCTGTCAGCGCCGCGCTCCACGCAGACGCGAGTAGCCATCTCGATGGCTCCGGTTTCTCCGGGATTGTCAGGGTCAGGGATGACTTCGAAATCATATTCCGCGGCAAGCTTCACGGCGAAGGGATCGCCGGTAACGACTGCAACCACTGCGCGATTCTGTTCCCGTCGAGCGGGCCACTGGTGAAGAGTGCTGAGCACGTCGTGCAACATGGCCCGGGCCAACTGCGTGCGGGATGGTTGATCGAGAACGGCGGCCAGCCGCTGTTTTGCCGAAGAAGTGTTCTTGACGGGAACCAGAATGACGGGGGCAACGATCACGGCTGCGGATCCAAACGTCGAAAGGTGTTAGCGTGGGCCTTCGGTTCGGTCTGTGAGAGCGGGGCCGGGGCAACGAAGGAGAGCACTTCACGCGCCAGCGCAGCTTTGTCTTCGGCGCTGCGCATGATGGTTTGTGAACACTGCACGCGCAGACCGTTTTTGCGGAGTGTTTCGGCGGCGCGGGCGTCGCGCGTGTCGCAAATCAGGATGTCGAGGAAATCTTCGTAGGCCTGGGCGACGCCGGTGATCGAGCAGGGCAGTCCTTGCGCGGCCATCAGGATTCCCGCCGGGCCCGCGACTGGAGCATTGCCCACGATGGGGCTGATCGCGGCAATTTTTCCGCGAGCACTGATCAGGGCCTCGCGAACGCCGGGCACCGCCAGGATCGGTCCAATGCTGGTGATGGGATTACTCGGAGCGATGAGAACCGCGTCGGCGGAACTGATGGCTTCGATGACGCCGGGCGCGGGTTCGGCGTCGGAAGCTCCTGCGAATCGCACGGAGTTCACCGGATCCTGATACCAGCGTTGCACGAAATATTCTTCAAAGCTCAACTCGCCCGCAGGCGTATCCACGCGGGTTTCAACGCGCGAGTCGCTCATGGGGAGAATGCGGGCCTTCACTCCAAGTTTTTCAGAGATGACCGTCGTGGCGTCGGAGAGCGTTTTACCCTCGGCCAGCAGACGCGAGCGCAGCAGGTGCATGGCCAGGTCGCGGTCGCCGGTGTGGAACCATGTGGGCTCGCCGAGTTGTCCCATGGCCTGCAGACAAAGGAAGGTGTCGCCTTTCACGCCCCATCCGCGCTCGCGGCTGAGCATGCCGGAGAGCACGTAAGTGATCGAGTCGATGTCGGGTGAAACGTAGAGTCCCCACCAGAGCAGATCATCGCCGGTGTTGACGACCAGGGTGATGTCTTCGGCGGGCATGACCTGGCGGAGACCGTCCACGAACTTGGCGCCGCCGGTGCCGCCGCTGAGCACGCAGATCATGCCGCCGTCCTTATTTGTGCCAAACCAAAATCGTCGGCGGCGGCGCGCAACTTTTCCGTCAGGAGAGCGGGACGAGCCGTCAGAGCCGAAAGAAATTCCGGATACACGGGCAGACGCTGGCGCAAGGCGAATCCCCTGGCTTCGGTGCGCAGGCGCAGTTGCTCGAGATGCGGCCAGGGCTTTTCCGGATTGATGAAGTCGGGGGTCAGCGGCGAAATTCCTCCCCAATCGTTGATGCCGGCATCTGCTAAATCATCATAGTAAGGCGCAGACAGGTTGGGCGGCGCCTGAATATTGACGTTGGGGAGTAACAAGCGAGCTACCGCTACGGCGCGGAGCATTTCGCCGCGCGTGGGCTCGGGCCAATTGGCCATGGGAATCGCGGTCTTGACGCGGAAGTTTTGCACGATCACCTCCTGGATGTGCCCGAAGCGGTCGTGCAAATCGCGGATGGCGAGGAGGGTGTCGACGCGGTCTTCGAGCGATTCTCCGATGCCGATGAGCAGGCCCGTAGTGAAGGGAACACTCTGTTTGCCGGCGTCTTCGATAGTGCGCAGGCGCTTCGCGGGGAGTTTGTCGGGAGCGTTGTCGTGGGCCGCGCCGGAGGCGAGCAGCGCGGCGTTCGTGGTTTCGAGCATGAGGCCCATGCTGGGGGAGACGGCGGCCAGGCGGGCAATCCATTCGGCGCTGAGCAGGCCGGGATTGGGGTGCGGCAGCAGAGTAGTCTCGCGCAGCACGAGTTCACACATGGCTTCGAGATAATGCAGCGTGGACTTGTAGCCGAGATGGCGGAGGGTCTCGCGCATCTCGGGGAAAAGGAGTTCGGGCTTGTCGCCCAGGCTGAAGAGAGCTTCGGTGCAGCCGAGTTTTTCGCCGGCGCGGGCGATCGCCAGCACTTCGTCGGGAGTCATGGTGTGCGCGCCGGGGTCGCCGGGATCGCGGCGGAAGGTGCAGTATCCGCAATAGTCGCGGCAGAGATTGGTGAGCGGCAGGAAAACCTTGCGCGAATAGGTGATGACGCCGGGCTTGAAGCGCTCTTTGGCGGCGCGGGCCGCGGCGAGGAGTTCGGGGAGATCGGCGTCGGGACAGCGAATCAAATGGACGGCGGCTTCGCGCGAGATTGGTTCGCCGGGACACAACCGGGCGAGCGCTGCGGCGCAGGCCGAGCGGCTCTCCGAACTGGCGGGCGTGATTGAGGTGACGGCCACTTCCATCGAATGATACAACGTGTCGTGGTAATGTAGCGGTTCGTGTGGGACCGGGTCTTTGACCCGGTCGCGGCGCGAAGGCGCCGCTGAGCTGCCTGGAGGCTTGATTTGTGGCGGAAAATTGCGGCCCTGCGGGCCGCGGCCGCGTCCCTTCGGCTTCGCTCAAGGCAAGCTCCGACCCGGCCCCACACAGGAACAGAAGCACAGAAGCAGCGATGAGCTTGAATTCTCTGGAATTCCGCAAAGCGATGGGGTGCTTCGCCACCGGGGTGACGATTATCACCGTCGACCTGGAGGGCGAAGTTCATGGCATGACGGCGAACGCGTTCGCTTCCGTGTCGCTCGATCCGCCGCTGGTGCTGGTTTGCGTGGATCACAAAACCCGAACGCACGCGCACCTGCACGCGAAGAAGCGATTCGGGATCAACGTGCTCGGCGAAGATCAGCGGGCGATTTCAGAGTACTACGCACGGGTCGAGCGCTCGCAGGAGGCCGCTGAAGCCGAGGCCGGAGCGCGCTTTGAGCGCACCCGGCATGGGACTCCGGTGCTGCATGGATCGCTCGCCTACCTGGAGTGCCGTCTGCATTCGGCGGAGGCCGCCGGAGACCATACCATCTTCATTGCCGAGGTCGAGGATGTAGTGCTGCGGGAGGGCGATCCGCTGGTGTTCTTTCGGGGGAAGTATCGGAAGGTGGGGGCGGACGTGGAAAAGTGAGACTTAGATTGCCGGTTCAGGCGAAAGGCCCGGGTGCGCCACGGTTCGCCCGGGAGCGCGGTGTTTCCTTTCTTGTGCCATGAGAGCGCGAATCTGATCCATCGTTTTCCAGTAGTCTGCAAGCTCGGAGATCCCGCGTTTCGAAAGACTGACCGTCGTGCGCGTCTTCTTGTCTACGATTTCTTTTTGAATAATGACCAACCCCGCTTGTTCCAGATTCGTGAGTTGGACGGATAGATTCCCTTTACTCAGCCGAGTTATCTTTTGCAGGAATACAAAGTCCGCAGATGCGCAGGACGAGAGCACAGTCAAGATTGCCAGCCGCGCCGGCTCGTGTATTAGGCGATTCGGCGAAGGAACTATGTTGTGTTGATCATTCATCGTCGCCCTCCGCAACCTTCTTCGGCAACGAGCGGACTAAGATGATGTAATCGTACAAACCCAGCGCTATGAAGCTGAGACCCAGCCCGCCTGCGTTCAGTATCTTCCATGGCGCGAGTTGCTTTGCATCCGGATGCCATATTGCTAAAGAGACAATGGAGGTAAAACCAATCATTCCTGCGAGCAGGAAGTACAACCTTTGAAGTTCAACACTGCGCATGTGCCACCGCAAGCTGCCACAGAACAACACGACCCAAAGGACCGAAGGCCCCAGATTGATCTGGCGGGAAGGATCAGAGATCATCATGTGTAGATGACCCAGAAAGCTAGAAGCCACGGGCCCCAGGTGATGCGCGATGGGCTGCCCAAGGAAAAGCAGCGCAAGAAAGGCCAAAAGTAAGGCCAAGAAGAAAAGGGCGTCCCACTTGGACCACGGCTTTCGTGCCGCCTGAACAGAGCCAAACCGTTGCTGATAATGCTCGGGGATCCAGCGCTCGTATGCGGGCAGGAAGGTCCCCAAAACCACTAGCCATGCCAGCGCTTCCAATGGGGTCCACCATCCGCTCGGCCAGTCCAAGAAAATAACATCCGCGACGAAAAGGAATGTTCCAAGGAGCACCATGTTAAGCCCTGACGGAGAGCCCAAAAGCCTAGTTACATACTTAAGCCGCTCGGGGTCAACTTCGCGATCGGCCGGACTATCCGTTTTTTGCTCTAAGGTCAGCGGGAAAGGCAACGTGACCTCCTCCGTGAACTGGTTTATACCATAAACCCGTCGAGCAAGGCAAGCCTACGGGGGACGCAGGACTGTGTCACTATTAGGAGCCCTCATCATCTAATTGCTGTCAAAAGAATTCATTGAAATGGAGTTGATCCATGACTGAAAAGACTGCAGAGAAGATCGTGAAGACGGAAGCTGAGTGGAAGCAGCAGTTGAGCGACGATCAATATCACGTGACCCGCGAGGCGGGGACGGAGTGTGCGTTTACCGGGAAATACTGGAACACGAAAGAGCCGGGGATGTATCACTGCGTGTGCTGCGGATCGCCGCTGTTCGATTCGCAGACGAAGTTTAATTCGGGGACGGGTTGGCCGAGTTTTACCAAGCCGGCCGAGGGCGGTGGCGTGGTCGAGCACAAAGATTCAAGCTACGGGATGGTACGGACCGAAGTGCGCTGCGCCAAGTGCGACGCGCATCTGGGACATGTGTTTGAAGATGGTCCGGAGCCGACCGGGCTGCGGTATTGCATGAATTCGGCGGCTTTGGATTTGCGACCGGCGGCGAAGAAGTAGTAGAGGGCAGCCCTCAGGGGCTAAAGCCCGCATCTTTGTGGGGATCCTAACGGCACGACTGGAAGTCGTGCCCTTCCCGCGACATGCCCCTTCCGAGGATCGCGGAACCCAGAGAGTCAGTTCCCAAAAACATCAGGGGCACGCGCGAGCGTGCCCCTTGTCCGTGACGAGAGAATCGTTCCGCCAGATTACGCGCTGGCGGTTGCTGCCAGGGCCTTGGGAGCCTCGGCTGGCTTCTGGGCCTGCGGCTGCGCGTTTTGCTTGCCTTCGCTGCGGACCTGAATTCCGCCTTTGAGCGCCGCGCCGTCTTCCACGCTGATGCGTACGGTGGAGATGTCGCCGTTGACTGCGCCTTCAGAGCGGATATCGACGCGATCGCTGCACTCGATGTTGCCATTCACCTTGCCCATGATTACGACTTCGCGGGCCTGAATGCTGGCATCGACCTTGCCATTGCGGCCAATGGTGACGCGGCTCTCGGGCATGGTGATTTTGCCTTCGACGCGGCCGTCGATATAGAGAGCTTCGGAGCCGCTGATTTCGCCCTTGATCACCAACGTGCGGCCGATGGTAGCCTGATCCACGGGAGCGGTGACGGTTTTGACGGGGTTGTAGGGGTTGGAGTTGAGAGCCGGCGAGCCGGGCTTCTGATTAAACGAGTTATCCGACGACTGAAGCATGCGACCTTCCTTGGATTCCCGCGGGGTGGCTCGCCCGAAGGCGCCCGTCACCTATTTCCTGCGGTTGGTCTTGAAATTTGTGGCCGGCGGCAGTTGCTGGCCATCTGGCCAATCTGACTATCGCACAGGCGTAAGGTTTTCCTTAAGATTACGGAAGTATAGTGTCCGCTTGCGGAGGCGGGATTTGCCCTAGTCGGAGCCCTGCAGGGCTTCGGCCATGTCCTCCCACTCCTTGAGCAAGGCGGCGTGGGCGGCTTTGTGCTGATCGAGTTCTTGGGACTGGCGCTGGCTTTCGTCGGCGCTGACGAAATTCTGTAGTGCCGTTTCCAGATGCTCGATCGCGGACTCGGTGCGGTTGATCTCTTCTTCCAATTCGTGAACTCGGTCTTCCATTTGCTTGCGCTTGATGGGATTCAGGCGCTTCTTCGCTTCGACCGGCCCGGAGGTCTCGCCATTGTTCCCGTTAGATGGGCAGGTTGACGGCGATGTCCCACCTCTCGCAACAGACGCGAGAAATGGGGCACGCGACGATTCCGATTTTGCTTTGCTTGCTCCGGGAACGTCATCGAGCGTGGGTGCGACGTGCTGGCCGCCCTGCTTGCGCCAGAGATAATCTTCGTAATTGCCGGGGAAGACTTCGACTTTGCCGCCGCCAACTTCGAAGACGCGAGTGGCCAGCTTGTCGATGAAATAGCGGTCGTGCGAAACGAAAATGACCGTTCCGGTGTACTTCATGAGCGCGTCGAGCAACACGTCTTTGGCGCGCAGGTCGAGGTGGTTGGTCGGCTCGTCGAGCAGAAGAAAGTTTGCGGGATGCAGCAGCAGGCGCAGCAGGGCGTAGCGGCCGCGCTCGCCACCCGAGAGCACGCCGATTTTCTTAAAGACGTCTTCGTCGGAAAAAAGGAAACAGCCGAGCAGCCCGCGTAGTTCGGTTTCGCCGCGGCCGGGCGCTGCATCTCCAAGATCGTCGAGAATGCGAGCGTCCGGATCGAGCTCCTTG
>Ga0209517_10007772_pt1 | contig 12740 bp, 9 predicted proteins | sample PeaSoiMetSII2010_FD_187695 | JGI IMG/M metagenome (GOLD analysis project Ga0209517, IMG submission 187695) | Peat soil microbial communities from Weissenstadt, Germany - SII-2010 (SPAdes) (version 2) | ecosystem: Environmental > Terrestrial > Soil > Wetlands > Peat | place: Germany: Weissenstadt...
TGGGCCGACCCAGGGAATGCTCCGGCCAGAAGCCGCGCGTGAAGATGTCGTGGAGCAGGTACTCGGGATTGTCCATGTCCATCTTGATTTCTTCAAGGACGACCTGGCGCTCCTTGTTGACGTCGTCGGCATCCAGCTTGGGGCGGAGGACGAGGTCAGCGAGAACGTCGAAGGCGATGGGCAGATGCTCATCCAGCACCTTGGCGTTGAAGCAGATCTGCTCCTTGGAGGTGAAGGCGTCCAGCATGCCGCCGACGGAATCCATTTCCCGGGCGATATCCTCGGCGGAGCGGCGCTCTGTGCCTTTGAACACCATGTGCTCCAGAAAATGGGCCAGGCCGTTTTCGGCGGGGACTTCGCGGCGGGAGCCGTTGCGCACCCAGATGCCCACGGAAACGGAGCGGACGTGCTGCATGGTCTCCGTAATCACAATAAGGCCGTTGGAGAGAACGTGGCGCTGGATGTCGCGTACGTTGGAGACCATGAAAGTATTGTGGCACATGGGAGAGAGAGAGGCGAGTGGCGAGTGCGGTACTCCCGGAGAGGGGATAAATCTTCTATCTGCAGGAGGTTACGTTAGTTGCGGGGTTGGAGTGCAGGCCGCAGGCGGGCGCGGGTGAATTTGTTACTGTTAATGAGAGAATGGTGAGGGAACGGCGAGGCGCGGATGGAATTGCTGGGAAAATCGCGGGAGGAATTGCAGGCTTACTGCAAAAGCCTGGGGGAGCCCGAGTATCGCGGCGGGCAGATTTACCACGCGTTGTATGCGGAGCGGCGCTTCGACGTCGCGGAGATGACGAATCTGCCAGGGGCGCTGCGGGAAAAGCTGGGGCGCGAGGCTTCGGTCACTCTTCCGGAAGTACGGAAGAGGTTTCTGTCCAAGGATGGATCGGTTCGCTATTTGTTTGGGATCGGAGAAGAGAAGGACTTCACGACAGAGAACACCGAGAGCACAGAGAAAAAACAAGAAAGAAAGACAGGGCAGAAGCCGGCGGCGGTGGAAGCGGTGTTTATGCCGAGCGAGGGGCGGCAGACGATTTGCATCTCCACGCAAGCGGGTTGCGCGGTGGATTGCCAGTTTTGCCTGACGGCACAGCTTGGACTGATCCGCAATGTAACCGCAGGTGAGATTATGGGGCAGGTGCTGGTGCCGCTGAAAGAAATGGGCGAAGCTCCGGAAAAGAATAAAGGCGAGATGGCGGGCGATACGGCGGACGATGAGGTAGAAGAGCCGGAGGAAAACGGACTAGCGGGGCGGACGAATGTGGTCCTGATGGGACAGGGCGAGCCGCTGCTGAACTTTGAAAATGTGATGGCGGCATTGCGGATTCTGCTGGATAAAGAGGGAGTTGGGCTTTCGCCAAAGCATGTGACGCTTTCGACCAGCGGCATTGTGCCGGGAATGGAACGGTTGGCAAAAGAAGCGGTGCGCCCAAAGCTGGCGATTTCGCTGAATGCCTCGAGCGACGAACAGCGCAACGTGGTGATGCCCATCAACAAAAAATATCCGTTAAAAGTGCTGATGGAAGCCTGCCGGGCGTACCCGTTGCGCAGCTGGGAGCACCTGACGTTTGAGTATGTGATGCTGGGCGGCGTGAATGACGCGGCCGATGATGCGCGGCGCGTGGTGAAGTTGCTGGCGCCGCTCAAGAGCGTCAAGTTGAATTTAATTCCGTGGAATCCCGGCGAGTTGCCGTACAAGGAATCGAGCGAGAAGAAGATCGAGGAGTTTCGCCGGATTCTGACGGATCGCGGCGTGCCAACGTTTGTGCGCTATTCCCGCGGGCGCGATGTGATGGCAGCGTGCGGGCAGTTGGCGTTGATTGAAGTGAAGAATTCACCGCTTGCGGTTCTGCCAAAGCATGCTTCCTAAGTAACAGGATTTTCTCACCGGTATCAGGTTATCCATCGATCCATTGCATCAAAATAGTGTCATCCTGAGGCGATCCGATAAGGATCGCCGAAGGACCTCAGCGTTGGACTCTTGCACAATGTTTCGTTTGAGATCCTTCAGAGCGCAAACAGCGCGCTCTTCAGGATGACAACTTGAGCGTGGATTAAAGTAAGGAGCAATCTTGCGTTTTGTAAGGAAGGCGGGTTAGGCGCGAATGCCTATGACGGACATGAGGCGGCCAGAGAGGGCGCCATCCTTGCGGTGACTGAAAAAATAATTGGTATGGCAGGCGGTGCAAAGGCCGCTGGAGAAGATATTCTGCTGGCGAAGCCCGGCGGCAAGCAGTTGCACGCGATTGGCTTTCGGGAGATCGAGATGTACATTCCGGGGCGGCGGCTGGTGGCCCGGTGGCGCCATGTTGAGCCACTGCAAAGGATTGGGCTCATCGCCGGTGCGCGGTTCGTCGAAATATTCGGAGGCATCGGCGAATTGCGCGGAAAATTTGGTGACGAACTCGGCGCCAACTTCATAACAGCAAGGACCGATGGAGGGCCCGATGGCAGCGAGGAGCTCGGCGGGCTTACTGCCAAATTCCAGGCGCATCCGGCCAACGGCTTTTTCAGCGATGCGCGAGAGCGTGCCCTTCCAACCCGCATGAATGGCGGCGACCGCGCGCTTTTGGGGATCCACGAGAAGAATGGGAACGCAATCGGCGGTCTGCACGCCAAGCAGCAGGCCAGGGCGATTCGTGGCGGAGGCGTCGCCCTTGCACGGATGTGCTGGCGCGGCGTTAAACAAATGAATCGCGTCGGAGTGAATTTGCTTCAGCGGAGCCAGCGTGAGAGTTTCAGCTTTGAGTGCGGCTTGCAGCAGGCGTCGGTTTTCGGCGACGTTTTCGCGCGTGTCCCATTCCATGAAGCCGAGGTTTAGAGTTTGCTTTCCTTCGAGCGGGCTCACGCCCCCGGGTCGCGTGCTGAATCCATGCACGAGCCAGGGAAATTTACGGAAGGGACCGAGTTGAAGGATTTGCAGGCCGCGGAAATCGTGCAGCATCCAAGGTCGCAAAAAAAATAGCGGGCGCTGGCTGGCGCGTTGGCCGTTTGAAGGCTTTTTCGCGGATGATTTCCTTAGCGGCATGGTCCTGACAGTATAATCGGGTCGAGGATGGGGAGTGGCATGATCGTAGGACTGGGCATTGATGTCGCGGAAGTGAAGCGCATTCAGGCGGTGATTGAATCGCAAGGGGAGAGGTTTCTGCGGCGGGTGTATACGCTGGATGAAGTGGCGTATTGCGAACAATTCAAGACCAAATATGAACGATATGCGGGGCGCTTCGCGGTGAAAGAGGCGGCGATGAAGGCGCTGGGAACAGGCTGGAGCCACGGAGTGCGTTGGGTGGATGTGGAAGTGGTGCGCATGAAGGGCGGCCGTCCGACGCTGGCGCTGAAGGGCGAAGCGAAGAAGATCGCGGATGCGCTGGGCGTGAAGAACATTGCGGTGAGCATCACGCACACGGCGGAGCAGGCGATGGCGCAAGTGATTTTCGAGACGTGATCTGAGACCTTCCTTTTCAAAAAGGAGGAGGTAGACTGCATGAGGGCGGAAAGGATTCTATTCGTTTCGGGCTTGACCCTAGCGTGCATCTTTGCGCTCACAGCCCTGCTCCAAGCCAATTCTTCCTACCACACTACTGAGCGGTACCTCGTTCAAGGCATGTTCCCCATCGTCTCCGTCTTAGAAGTTCTCTGGGTTTCAAGCGCAATTCCAGTCCTTCTCGTCAGAAGACCAAGAAGGAGCTACGGACTCTGGCTAGTCTGCACAGTCAATTCAATGATCGTTAGTCTTTTGATTTACACTGCGTTCCACAATTAGAACCAGCACAGGGTCGGAAGCCGCCTTGGCAGAGCGGATCACTTCACCAGCAAAAAGGGGCCAAGGGCGAGCGCGTCGATGCCAGCGCAATAGAAGCTGCGGACGGCGCCGCGCGGGTCGGTGACCAGGGGCTCGCCGAAAAGATTGAACGAGGTGTTGACCAAAATTGGAGCAGGGGCGGATTCGCCGAATTTGTGCAGAAGCTTCCAGAAGATGGGATTGGCGTGCTGCTCGACGGTGTGGACGCGCACCAGGTTTCCGTGGAAGGCGAAGCGTTCGAGGCCGCCGACAGGATTGGTGAGCGTGGCCAGCGACGTCATGAAGCGGCAGTTCGGCGAGGCATCGAAATATTCGGAGGCGCGTTCGGCGGGTACGGAAAGCGCGAAGGGATGAAACTCCTCGCGGTGCTTGACGTATTCGTTGACGTTTTCGAGGACGTATTCGGAAAAGGGCGAAGCGAGCAGGCTGCGATTGCCGAGTGCGCGGTGGCCGAATTCCGTGCGTCCCTGGCACCAGGCGACGATTTTGTCGCGAAGAAGAAGGCGCGCGGACTCCTCGATGGTCTGTTCTTCGCCTGAAAGGTAGCGATAGGCAATTTTGCAATTGTCCAGGACCGTTTTCATTTCCTGGGAATTGGCGTGCAAGCCAACGGCGAGGCTGGCGAGCGGCGCGCGGCCGGAGTGGCCGGTGATTTTTTTTCGCGAGAGATAGGCCGCGCCAAGGGCCGTTCCCGCGTTGCCGGATACCGGCTGCACATAGACGCGCTCGAAGGGACCGCGGGTTTCCAGGGCGTGGACGAGAAGCACGTTCAAGAAGATGCCGCCGGCCAGGCAGAGCGAGCGGGCGTTGGTGCTCTCCGCGAAATTCGTAGCAAGCTGCAATACAACCTCTTCGAGAAAATCCTGCGCGCTGCGGGCAAGATTGGCGCGCACAACGGGGCCCGGAGCATGTCCCCGCGAAGAGAGACCAAGTTCGCGATAAAACTGCGGCGAAAAGATGCCGCGGTGATCGGGGCCAGTGGCAAAGTAGCGGCGATTTAATGCGGGCGCGCCGGTAGGCTTCCAGGTGAAGAGTTTGCGGAAGACGGGAAGAAATTCTGGTTCGCCATCCTTGCTGAGCCATTGCAATTTGTGTTCGTCGCGGCGGGAACGCAGCCCGGCAAGTTCCGTGACACGCGAATAGAACCAGCCGAGCGAATCGGGAAATTTCATCGAGTGCAACGGCTCAATTTCGTCGCCGTCGCCAAGCGCGACAAGTCCAGATTGCGAATTGGCGCCTTGATCGAGAGTGAGGATGAGGGCGCGATCGAAGCCCGAAGTGTAGTAAGCGCTGGCGGCGTGGCAAAGATGGTGATCGAAGCGCGAGAGGCGCGGTCCGCCGCGAAGAAGCGGGAGGAGCATATCCTCGAACGGGGAGCGCGGGGCGCGTTTGCGCGAGCGCGAATTGTGAAGTGAAGCGCCGCGATCGGCGAGGGCGATGGCGCGGCAATCCGCAAGCTTCATTTGATTTTCGTGGAGGCAGCGAGCCAGGGCAAGGCGCGGAATTTCGAGTGAGTCCTGTAGCCGATTGAGCTTTTCTTCCTCGATGGCAAAAAGAATGGACTTTTCGTCGAGAAGCGTAACCGCGGAGCCGCGACCGATGGTGGAGATACCAAGTATGCGCATGAGAATGAGTCAGCTCGTTTCTGGAACGGCAAGCACCGGCTCGAGCGGCAAAGCACAGAGAATCTTGCCCTCGACATGCGTGACTCGGGCCGTGAAGAGTTCATTGGATGTTAATGCGAAAGGAAGCTGGATCGCGAGATAGTTTTCAGAGATTCCCGGGGTGCGGCAAGGATCATCGAGCGGATCGCGGCGCAAGGTGAGCACGCGAAGGGTGCGGCCAATTTGCGAGTTGCGAAATTCTGCGGATTTGGTCTCCGCGAGGGCGCGCAATTCGCGAGCGCGGCGTTTGATCACGCTGCCAGAAACCTGACCAGGTAGAGTGGCGGCTTTTGTGCCGGGGCGCTGGGAATAGGAGAAGACGTGCAGATAGGTGAAGGGCCGCTCCGCGATGAAACGCGTCGTGGCCACATGATCGGCTTCGGTTTCGCCGGGGAATCCGGTGATGACGTCCGCGCCGATGGCGGCGTGAGGCAGGCGCTCGTGGATGAGTTCGACGCGGCGGGCGTAGTGTTCGGCGCGGTACCAGCGATGCATGGCGCCTAGGATGCGGTCGGAAGCGGATTGCAGGGGCATGTGGAAATGAGGCGCGAGGCGATCGGTGGAAGCAATGAGCTCGATGAGGGAAAGCGAAACGTCCAGCGGCTCGATCGAACTGACGCGGAGACGCTCGAGTGAAGTTTCGTCGAGAATGCGCAGGAGGAGATCGAGGAATTCGACGCGGGGAGAAAGGTCCCGGCCATAGGCACCGAGATTGATGCCGCTGAGAACGATTTCGCGGTAGCCGGAATCAGTGAGCCGCTGAATTTCAGTGACTACCTTTTCCGGAGGCAAGCTGCGCGATCTGCCACGGACGAAAGGAATCACGCAGAAAGAGCACCGTGAGTTGCAGCCATCCTGGATTTTCAGCGTGGGGCGGGTGTGATTCCCTTCCCCGCCTAGGACGGGAGCCACGAGTACATCGGTAAGATCAAAGATATCGCCGGTAAGAATTTTCGCGTGATCGAGCAAACCCTCTACATGCGGCAATTGTAGCAATTGGGACGCGGCGTGCTGCTCCCCTACCGGTGACATGAGAGTGATGGAGTGGAGAAGATTGGGGATTTGCGGTTTATGGGAATTGCCGACGACGAAGGAAACGCCGGGGAGAACGGCAAGTTCTTCGGGGGCGCGTTGGGCGTAGCAACCGGTCACGATGATGCGCGTGGAAGGATTGGCGGCGTGAAGTTTGCGGATGGCCTCGCGCGTCTGGGTATCCGCGGCAGCGGTGACAGTGCAGGTGTTGAGGACCACGACGTCGGCGGCATGCGCTTCGGACACAAGCTGGCAGCCCTGTTCGCGCAACTGGCGTTCGATGGCGGCGCCGTCGGCTTGCGTGGCGCGGCAGCCAAACTGTTCGATGTAAAAAGTGGGCATGTTGGCGAAGCTTGCGGATTCTATTTAACCACACAGACCAGTTGCCGCGAAGGAGACTGCGTGTTGTGCGGCGGCATCTTCATTGACAGAGAAAACTTTACGGCGGAGAGAGGCGCCAGTACAATCTGGATAAGTCTATGAGACCACCACGACGGAACCCCGCAGCGCTGTTGGATGCCAAACTTTCGGTAGTGATTCCCGTTTACAACGAGAAAGATACGATCTGCGAGATCCTGCGACGCGTTCAGGAAACGGAGATGCGCAAGGAAATTGTGGTGGTGGACGACTTCTCGAAGGATGGCACGCGCGAAATCCTGCAGGGCCTGGAGGAACTGCAGGCAAAAGGCGAAGACCAGGCGGCCTCGACGGATGGCGGCGATGCGATTGACCTCCGCGAGATGCGCTTCTTGTTTCAGGGGGCGAATCAGGGAAAGGGCGCGGCATTGCGGCGGGGATTCGCGCAGGCTACAGGCGATATCGTGCTGGTGCAAGACGCCGATCTGGAATACGACCCGCGGGATTATGGCAAATTGTTGGAGCCGATTCTGGATGGGCGCGCGGACGTGGTGTTTGGTTCGCGATTCCTGGGCGGGCCGCAGAGGGTGCACTATTTCTGGCATTATGCCGCGAACAAATTCCTGACGCTGCTCTCGGACCTGTCCACGAACCTGAAGCTGACGGACATGGAGACGTGCTACAAGGTGTTCCGGCGCGAAGTCCTGAATGGGATTCAGGTGAAGTCCGACCGGTTTGGATTCGAGCCGGAGATTACGGCGAAGATCGCCAAAGGCAAATGGCGGATTTATGAAGTGCCGATCAGTTATGCCGGGCGGACGTACGAAGAGGGAAAGAAGATCACGTGGAAGGATGGAGTGCAGGCGTTGTGGTGCATCATCCGGTATAAGTTTGGGGATTGAGTTTCTAGAAAAAAAGATAAGCGATACTGCGGATTAGATCTTGCCGAGATGGGGTCCAGCGTGCCGGATCCCTACAAAAACAAAATTTAAAAACGGTTTAGGCCTGTGACATGCGCCGCTGGAAGGTCAGCAGGATCAGGTCCGCGCGGCGGCGCACGCCAAATTTATTCAGAAGATTGGAGACGTGGAACTTCACGGTGCGCTCGGCAATATTGAGCTTGCTGGCGATTTCCTTGTTGGAAAGATTCTCAAGCAAAGAATCCAGGACTTCCTGTTCGCGGCGGCTGAGATTGGTAACGGTGTCGGTCTTCAGGCGGCGGCCCTGGCTGGTGAGGATGGAATCCACAAAGCCGGAGAGCACGGAACGCGGTACCCAGAAACCGCCGTTGGAAACCAGCGGAAGAGCGCGAGAAAGCTGGTCGCGCGCTTCGGCGTAAGTAAGGATGCCCTTCACGCCGAGACGAAGCAAGGAATAGGCGTTCGCTTCGGTAACGGAATCCCCCACGACAATCAGGCGGGCATCGGCAAAGCGCTCAAGAATATTCGTCAGCAGCGCCCCGGTAGCCTGACGTGCGGCGTGCGCATCAATTACGTAGACCTGAGCCTTGGGAGGTTCGAGATTACGCAGGTCCGGCGCCAGCGTGGATTCCAACTGCTTGGCGATGACCTTGAACTGCGAGGCCTTGCCGAGCAAGCGTTCAAATTCGGTAAGCACCAGAGGGTGCGGAGAAAGCAAACAGACTGTAAGTTTCGGGGACATACGTTTATTGGCCACTGTACTTCAGGGTAGAGAAAGCAGCGCCAAGGGGCAAGGACCTTGCGGGCATGTGTTCACGAGTCGTTACTGACAGATTCGACGTATTTTCAGAGGATTAGGCGGGATGGGAAGGCGGAACTGGCGGCAAAGACAGGGCGAGTGCGCAAGCGAAAAGGGTACGGTTCCGGGGAAAGGCCAAGTAAAATAGAGGGATACTCCGGACTGCGGAAGGCCGTAGTGGGGGAGCGGGGCAGAGCCTCGAAAGGGCAAATGAGGAACTTGAAGGAATCCGAGAAGGCTTTGCGGGAGTTGCTGGCGGAACGCATCCTGGTGCTGGATGGCGCGATGGGTACCATGCTGCAACAACGCAACCTGACGGCGGCGGATTTTGGCGGCGTGGCCTTGGAGGGATGTAACGAGAACCTGGTGCGGACGCGGCCGGACGTGGTGCTGGATATCCACCGGAAATATTTCGAGGCGGGAGCGGATATCGTCGAGACAAACAGCTTCGGCGGGACGCCGCTGGTGCTGGCGGAGTATGGGCTGCAGGCGGACGCGCATGAACTGAACAAGCGGGCGGCGGCACTGGCGCGGCAGGCGGCGGAAGAATCTTCGACGCCGGGGAAGCCGAGGTTTGTGGCCGGGTCCATGGGCCCGACGACGAAGGCCATCACGGTAACGGGCGGCGTCACATTCGATGGATTGCGCGATTCGTATTACGTGCAAGCCAGAGGACTGGTGGAGGGTGGCGCGGATTTGTTGCTTGTGGAAACGTGCCAGGACACGCGGAACATCAAGGCGGCGATTCTCGCGATTCAGAAATTGGGGCGGGAGATCGGCGCGGCAATTCCCTTCGTCGTTTCCGTGACGATTGAGCCCATGGGAACGATGCTGGCGGGGCAAACGGTGGAAGCAATGTGGGCATCGCTGAAGCATGCGCATCCGCTGGCGTTTGGGATGAATTGCGCCACCGGGCCGGAGTTCATGACGGATCACATCCGGACGCTGAGCACGCTGACGAGCGAGTTTGTGTCGTGCTATCCGAATGCGGGACTGCCGGATGAAGAGGGGAAATACGGAGAGACGCCGGCGACATTGGCTGCGCAGTTGGAAAAATTTGTGGGCCACGGTTGGTTGAACTTTGTGGGCGGGTGCTGCGGTACCACGGAGAAGCACATCCGTGCATTGGCGCAGATGGTAATTGGGAAGAAGCCGCGCGTGCGGCCGGGCGATTCCCATCGGGCCATCTATTCGGGAATCGAGACGATCGAGGCGGACGAGCAGACTCGACCCCTGCTGGTGGGCGAGCGGACGAACGTCATCGGTTCGCGGTTGTTCAAGAACCTGGTGGCGGATGAAAAGTGGGAGGAGGCAACAGAGATTGGGCGGCGGCAGGTGAAAGGCGGAGCACACATCGTGGATGTGTGCCTGCAGAGCACGGAGCGGGATGAAAAGAAAGACATTCCGTTCTTCTACGAGAAGCTGATCCGCAAGATCAAGACGCCGATCATGATTGACACTACCGACCCGACGGCGGTGGAACTTGCGCTGACATATTGCCAGGGTAAAGCGATCATCAATTCGATCAACCTGGAAGATGGCGAAGAAAAGTTCGAGAAGGTGGTGCCGATCGCGCACGACTTCGGCGCGGCGATTGTGGTGGGCTGCATTGACGAAGACCCGAAGCAGGCGCAGGCGTTCACGCGGGAACGCAAACTGGCAATTGCGCAGCGGTCGTATGAGCTGCTGACGAAGAAGTACGGGATGGCCCCGGAAGATATCGTGTTCGACCCACTGGTGTTTCCGTGCGCCACGGGCGACGAGAATTATATCGGCGGCGCGGTGGAAACGATGGAGGGAATCCGGCTGATAAAGCAGGCGCTGCCGGATACGCGGACGATTTTGGGGATTTCCAACGTGTCGTTTGGATTACCCGCGGGCGCGCGCGAGGTGGTGAACTCGGTATTTCTGTATTACTGCACGAAGGCCGGGCTGGATCTGGCGATCGTCAATACGGAGAGACTGGAGCGGTTCGCTTCGATACCGGAGCACGAGCGGCGGCTGGCGGAGGATTTGTTGTTCCAACACGCGCCGAAGGAAGTGTCCGCAACGAATTCGCACCGCGAACTGTTGCGGAATGCGCCGGCGGATTGGCGGGAGCAGAGCAAGGAACAGAAGGCGGCGCTGAACCAGTATCACATCGCGGCGATCACGGAACATTTCCGCACGACGAAGAAGAAAGAAAAGTTGAAGGCGGCGGATGTGCCGCTGGATACACGGCTATCGAACTACATCATCGAGGGGACGCGCGACGGATTGGTGGAAGACCTGGAACGGAAGCGCGCCGAGGGCACAGCGCCGCTGGATATTATCAATGGGCCGCTGATGGAGGGGATGTCCGAAGTGGGGCGGCTGTTCAACGCGAACGAATTGATTGTGGCGGAAGTGCTGCAGTCCGCGGAAGCGATGAAGGCAGCGGTGAGCCACCTGGAACAGTTTATGGAGAAGGCGGACACGGCGAAGCGCGGGAAAGTGGTGCTGGCGACGGTGAAGGGGGATGTCCACGACATCGGGAAAAATCTGGTGGAAATCATTTTGAAGAACAACGGGTTCGACGTGGTGAACCTGGGAATCAAAGTGCCGCCGGAGGAATTGATTAAGGCGTTTGCGGCGCACAAGCCGGACGCGATTGGGCTTTCGGGATTGCTGGTGAAGAGCGCGCAGCAGATGGTGATTACCGCGAACGATTTGAAGGACGCGGGGATTGGTGTGCCGCTGCTGGTGGGCGGAGCGGCGTTGAGCGCGAAGTTTACGCAGCAGAAGATTGCGCCGAGTTATGGCGGAACGGTGTGCTACGCGAAAGACGCGATGACGGGCTTGCGTTTGATGAATGAATTGATGGACCCGGCGACGCGGGAACGCGTGTTGAGCGAGCACGCCATTTCTGGTAATGGCGTGAGCGTGACGACGACGGTGAAGATTGCGGAGAAGCCGCGAGTGACGCGTTCGCCGAAGGTGCGGACGGATCTGCCGATACCGAAGGTAGGATATTTGGAGCGCAAGGTGCGGCTGGTGCCGGATTTGCGCGAAGTGTGGAGTTACATCAATCCATACATGCTGTACGGACGGCACATGGGATATCGCGGAGACTTCGAGAAACATCTGGCGGCGCGGGAAGAGAAAGCGGTGGAGTTGTTTAACGAGATGGAAGAGGTGAAGAACGAAGCCGCGACATTTATGAAGGTGCGCGCGGTGTGGCAGTTTTTTGAGGCGGAGGCCGAAGGCGAGTCGCTGCATCTGTTTGCTCCGGGCGGCGCGGATCCGGTACACACGTGGAAGTTCCGGCGGCAGAAGATTGGTGAGCAATTGTGCTTGAGCGATTACGTGCTGCCTGCTCGCGACGGGCAGCGGGACCACGTGGCCGTGTTTGTAGTGACCGCCGGCGAGGGTATACGGGAGCGCGCGGAAAAGGCCAAGCACGACGGCTATTATTTCAAGTCGCATGGATTGCAGGCGCTGGCAATCGAAACGGCAGAAGGCTGCGCGGAGTGGTTGCACCGGCGTATTCGCGAGGATTGGGGATTCCCCGATCCGGCGGAAATGACGATGGCGCAGCGGTTCACTTCGCGCTATCGCGGAAAACGCTACAGTTTTGGCTATCCCGCTTGCCCGGAATTGGAATACCAGGCGGGAATTTGGAAATTGCTGCGGCCGGAAGAAATTGGCGTGCAGTTGACAGAAGGATTCATGATGGACCCGGAAGCCAGCGTAAGCGCGCTGGTGTTTCAGCATCCCGATTGCACCTATTTTGGCGTGGGGGAGAGCGAGGAGTAGGACGCGCGGAGGTTCTTGCCGATTGGGCCCTTTTCCCAGACAGTTAGCCTCAATTTCGAAATCTGGCACTTGTCCCAGTCGGATTTGCCTCATTTCATTCGAAAACTCCCGCGCTAACTCTATGATTCTGCAGGCCATTCCCGCTTTGTAACAAAATCCCTCTTATTCGAGTCTTGGTTGGCTATAAAAAAACTTGAATAATGTCGGCGCGCCGACATTGTGCACCTCTCGCCGACATATCCCTCACCGGCGTTTATTCCCGGTATTTCAGGCCCTCACCGGCTGGGCTAAAGCCCAGCGCCTACAGGGGCTACCGGGCGGGGGTGGGTGGATTGGCGCAGGGTTGGGGTGGGGGGTTGGGTCGCTATTCTCAGGCGGGTGGGGCGGGG
>Ga0209517_10007774_pt1 | contig 12738 bp, 9 predicted proteins | sample PeaSoiMetSII2010_FD_187695 | JGI IMG/M metagenome (GOLD analysis project Ga0209517, IMG submission 187695) | Peat soil microbial communities from Weissenstadt, Germany - SII-2010 (SPAdes) (version 2) | ecosystem: Environmental > Terrestrial > Soil > Wetlands > Peat | place: Germany: Weissenstadt...
GCTCAGCTGGATAGAGCGGTTGCCTCCGGAGCAACAGGTCGGGAGTTCGAATCTCTCCGGGCGCACCAGATCCTTCCACCACTCAAATCACGCAGCCAGAATGACCGTTACGCCTCCATGGTGGATAAGCAGATTCGGAATGTAGCGACCGTCGGTACAGGCTTGATCGGCGCGAGCTGGGCGGCGCAGTATCTGGCCAGCAGCTTTGACTTCGCCGCCACCGATCCCGCGCCCGACGCGGAGGCCAACTTACGCAAGGGCATCGACGACGCATGGAAGTTACTCTCATTGAGGGGCGGCCCAGGCTCAATGACTGTGACCGCCTGATCTCAACCGTTATCCTCCCGTTATAATCAGGCCGATGGCTAGCGACGCCTTTCTCTCCTGGGCGAACCGGACCGTGCTTCGCCCGGGCCGCGAAGAGCCCTACGTGTCGATCCAGGATATCGTTGTTTTCGTCCGCGATCTGGAAGTGAGTAAGCGGTTCTACCTGCAACAATTGGGCTTCGAACTCCTCACAGAACAACGCCTTCCCACCGGTGAACGCTGGATCGAGGTGGCGCCTCCCGATGGCAGCGCGAATCTCGCGCTGGTTGAACCAAAGCCCGACGCGCCGGAATACAAACTGATTGGCGGCTACCGCTGGGTCCTATTCATGACCGAAGATGTCAACGCCAAGTACAAAGAATGGAGCGAACGCGGTGTTCGTTTCACAACTGCACCGGAGACGCCGGGGTGGGGCGGCACCTATGCGCGTTTCGAGGACCCGGACGGGAATGCGTTTGGCCTGGAAGGCTTCGATGAGGTGAGGCAAAGCCTGGAGTCGCGCCGGCAGGCCCACGCCGAGAAACTCGAATCCGAGCGCCGCACCGCCCAGGAACTGGAAATAGCGCGGCAGGTGCAGGCGCGATTGTTTCCGCAGATTCAGCCGGAGTTGAAAACGGTCGAGTACGCGGGAATCTGCGTGCAGGCGCGCCAGGTGGGAGGGGATTATTTCGATTTCCTGAATATCGGGCCGCAGCGGCTGGGATTGATCATCGGCGATGTTTCCGGCAAGGGCATCGCTGCCGCTCTGCTGATGGCGAATTTGCAGGCCAGCCTGCGGAGCCAGTCGGCGCTAGCCTTCGACGAGCCCGAGGCGTTGCTCCGGTCTGTGAATCGCCTGTTTTATGACAATACCGGCGACAGTGCCTATGCCTCGCTTTTGTTTGCCGATTACGACGAGGTGGCGGGGCGACTGCGCTACGTCAATTGCGGTCATTTGTCAGGCCTCTTGCTAAGAAGCGACGGCAAGGTGGATCGGCTCGAGTCCACGAGCACGCTGCTTGGACTGTTTAGAGAGTGGGATTGCTCGATGCGGGAGCAGGAGCTTTTTCCCGGGGACGTGCTTGCGCTTTACACCGATGGGATCACCGAAGCCAGTAACGAGCGAGGAGAGGAATTTGGCGAGCGGTGCCTGGTTCAATCGCTTCAGCAACATCGGGACCTGCCGTGCCAGGCTTTGTTGACTGCAATCGTGGATGGTGTTCGGCGATTCAGCTTTCAGGAACAACACGACGACATCACGGCGATCGTCGCGAAGTTCAAGGCTACTAGCTGACGCCTCGTCGGGTGGACTGAAGGTCCTCTGACCTCCTTCCGTGGCTCTGGCTGCGATATTTGCGCCCGATGGCGTAACGTCGCCATTAAACGCATTGACCCGGAACGCCCCCTCTCCCTCTCCTGTCCTGTGACATCTGACCTTGACCTCACGCCGACAATAAGCAGATCATGGTCAAGACGGAGGCGGAGGCTACGGAGCCCTGGGAAAAGAGCCTAAGCCTCTTGCTATCAAGATTTTGAACTCTAACCCCTTGGCCTTCAAGATTTTGCAGACACTTTTTGCAAACGCCGCGCCAGTCACTCCTTTCGGGGGCGGAGGGGGAGGGGGGCTCCCTCACGCCGTAATTTTCTCCGAAAGGTACCTCACCCAAACCTCGTCTCCAAAGCCCTGCAGCGAACTTTCTTCGTGAGAATCTACAGACCATTCCTAACCCATGAATTACGACGCCATCCTCATTGTCTCCTTCGGCGGGCCAGAATCCACGGACGATGTGATCCCCTTCCTGGAAAACGTTCTGCGTGGAAGAAATGTTCCGCGCGAACGCATGTTGGCCGTCGCCGAACACTACTACCACTTCGGCGGCAAGAGCCCCATCAACCAGCAGACCCGCGAACTGATCGCCGCTCTCGAAAGCGAACTGGCGCAGCACGGACCCAAGCTGCCCGTCTACTGGGGCAATCGCAACTGGCATCCGCTGCTGGCCGAGACGCTGCAGCAGATGAAGCAGGATGGCATTCGCCGCGCGCTCGCTTTCGTGACCTCGGCCTACAGTTCGTATTCCGGCTGCCGGCAGTATCGCGAAGACATCATTCGCGCCCAGAGCGAAGTTGGTCCAGGCGCGCCGGAGATCGACAAACTGCGCGCGTTTTTCAACCATCCAGGATTTGTCGAGGCAACGGAAGAGCGCCTGCGCGACGCGTTGCGGGAACTTCCGCCGGACGTGAAGAACAACGCTCAGATTGTCTACATTGCCCACAGCATCCCACTCTCCATGGCCAACACCTGCGACTATGTTCGTCAGCTAGAAGAAGTGAGAAAGCTCGTATCGGCCCGGCTGAGCGTCGTCAGTGATGCCCTGGTCTATCAGAGCCGCAGCGGCGCGCCCGGACAGCCGTGGCTCGAGCCCGACATTCTGGATTACCTGCGCGAGGTGAAGGCGCGCAACCTGGCCAGCGCGGTCGTGCTCGCTCCGATCAGTTTCATCTCCGATCACATGGAAGTGTTGTATGACCTCGACATCGAGGCCCAGCAGCTTTGCGATTCGCTGGCGCTGCCGATGGTGCGGGCGAAGACGGTAGGCGTGCATCCCAAATTCATCGCCATGATTCGCGAGCTGATCGTTGAGCGCATGAATCCAGGAACCGAGCGGCGCGCGCTGGGATCATTGGGACCGCGGCAGGATGTTTGCGAGGAGAATTGCTGTCCAGCCCCGCAGCGGCCGGCTGCTCAGAGGCCAGGAAGTCAGCGGCCGGGAGGTTCACATGCGGCGACGCGTTGAAAGGGCGCAGCTTTCAGCCGCGCCGTAAGCCGGCCAAAGTGAAAGCCGGCTTTAACCGCTGGCCCGGATTATCGCGGAGTCGCGGGCACGCTCGGACGTTCGTAATCCGTGGCTTTGGGCCGGCCCTCAACCAGATGCATGGTGTCGAGGATAGTCTGCACCACCGGCTCGTTCCCCACGGCCGTGTTGAGCATGATGTGGTAAAGAGAACGGGTGGGCCAGTCGGCGTTGAAATAATGCTTCACGTAAGCCATGCGCTCGCGATCAACGGAATCGACTTGTTCCGCGGCATCTTCTTCGCTGTGCCCCTCCGCCATGATGCGTCGGATCTTCTCCGAGCGCGGCGCGTAGAGAAAAACATGGAAGGCGTCGAGATTCTCGCGCAGCAAATACGGCGCGCCCCGGCCCACCACCACTGCATTCCCTTCCTGCCCAATTTTGTTCATGACTTCCTGCATCATCGGCAACATGCAGTCGGCGTCGAACATCTGGTTTCCCAAAGCGGCGGAATTGCGTTCGTAACTCCCGCGCCAGAACGACCGCGCGAGGCGGTGCAGGCGGCTGTCCATGCGCTCGTCACAACGCCTCACCGCTGATCGGTCGACGTTCGCCAGCCGCGCAATTTCTTCCGTGAGCAACTGATCCCAGACCTTCCAGCCCAGACGGTCGGCCAGTTGCACCGCAATGTTGGCAGCTCCGCACCCATACTCACGTTCCAGGGTAATGAGACGAAACATGCGCTTAGTGTACTGCCATTCCTCCGCCCGGCTTCGACTTTTTCATCAGAAAGACCATCGGAACCATGCATAGGATGGCGGCTCCGAGGAACCAGAAGCAATCGATGTAAGACAGCATCGCGGCCTGGCGCTCGACGGTGCCTTGAATCAGGGCATAGGCCTGTTGGCTAGCCCCAGCCGCGCTAGCGCCGTGGGCCTGCGCGGCACGCGAGGCGCCCTTGATCATCGCCTGCAATGCGGGATTGGACGCACTCAGGTGGCTCGACAAATCCGTCATATGCACCTGACTGCGCCGGTCGAGCATGGTGGTGACCACGGAAATGCCCACGCTGCCGCCGATGTTGCGCGCGAGGTTCATCAGGCCGGAAGCGGCATTGTTCTTGTCACGCGGCAGAAACGCGTACGCGGCGGTATTGATGGGCACGAACAGGAATGCCATCCCGGCAGCCTGGATCACGCGCGCCATGGCCAGCGTGCGGAAATCGATGTCCAGGTCAAAGCCAGTCATGTGAAACAGCGAGAACGACAGCATGAGGAGACCGAACAACAGAAGCCACCGCGGAGTGTACCGGGAAAGCAGGAAACCCACCAGCGGCAGCAAAAGAATGATGGTGAAGCCGCCGGGCATCAGAGCCAGGCCCGCCTGTTGCGCCGTGTAGCCGAGCAGAGTTTGTGAGAACAGAGGAATCAACAAAGTGCTGCCCAGCAGGGCAAAGCCCAGCATGAACATCAGCAAATTCGAGACGCCGAAGGTTCGATCGCGGAACAAGTGCAAATCGATGATGGGATCCTTGTGCCTCCATTCCCATATGCCGACGAAGATCAGCGAGGCCGCCGCGACTATCGAGAGAATCACGATGAAGTGGGATTCAAACCAGTCATCACGCTGTCCTTTGTCGAGTACGATCTGCAACGCCCCCAGGCCCAGCGCGACGAAGCCGAGTCCGACGTAATCAATCGTAGTTTCCTTCAGCTTGCGGCGCTTGAAGTAGGGTGGGTCCTGAATCAATCTCGAGGTAAGAAGTATCGACACAATCCCGACGGGAATGTTGATGAAGAAAATCCAGCGCCAGCTGAAGTTGTCGGTGATCCAGCCGCCCAGGGTAGGGCCGATCGCCGGGGCTGTGACTACGGCCATGCCGTAAACCGCGAAAGCCATGCCCCGCTTGGCGGGCGGAAACGTGTCGGCCAGAATGGCCTGTTCGCTGGGCTGCAATCCTCCGCCTCCCGCGCCCTGCAGGATGCGGCAGATGATCAGCGTGGCCAGGTTCGGCGCCAGCCCGCACAGAAACGAACTGACGGTAAACAGGGCCACACAGCCCATATAGAAATTCTTGCGGCCGATGATAGACGACAGCCAGCCGCTCAGAGGAAGCACGATCGCATTGGAGACCAGATAAGAGGTGAGGACCCAGGTGCTTTCGTCCTGCCCGGCTGACAAGCTACCGGCAATATGCGGCAAAGCGACATTGGCGATGGAGGTGTCGAGCACCTCCATGAACGTGGCCAGCGTAACCGTGATTGCGATGATCCACGGATTGAACGCGGGACGCCATGCGTCGTCCGCGTGACCCAGGGTTGCGGTCGCCGCGCTCATTATTCGTGCGCCCTGCGAATCCAGACCTTGGGTGTGACCGACATGCCGGGACGCAACTGGTGATCATTGTTGGCGCCGGGATCGAGCACGATCTTGACCGGAATGCGCTGCACGACTTTCACGTAGTTCCCGGTGGCGTTTTCCGGAGGCAGCAGGCTGAAGCGGGCTCCACTGCCCGCGGCGAAGCTATCGACCTTGCCATTATAAGTTCTGCCATTAGCATCCACGTCAATGCTGACGCTCTCGCCAACTTTCATCTCGCGAAGCTGCGTTTCTTTGTAGTTCGCCGTAATCCAAACGTCGTCGAGATTGATGACCTTCAGGAGTTCCTGGCCGGGCGCGACATTCTGCCCAACTTCCACGGTGCGATCGCTGACCACGCCATTCACCGGAGCAATGATCTTCGTGTATTGCAGATTTAATGCGGCCTGATCGAGATCGGCCTTCTTGCGCTGCGCCTCTGCCAGTGCGGATGCGGCCCGGGCGCGCGTGACTTGCATCTGCTTGGGAGCGGTATTGGCGTAGTTCCGGTTCGCTTCGGCTTGAACGAGTTTTCCCTGGGCCTGGGTGACCTGCTGTTGGGCCGCGTCAGCGCCGGCACGGGCCGCTTCAACTCCGGCCGCACTGGCCTTGGCCGCGGCGGTGGCTTGGTCGTACTGCTGCTGCGAAATCTCCTGCTTGTCGACCAGTTGCTTGTAGCGGACAAGATCGTTCTGCGCCTTCACGTTATTGGCTTCGGCCTCCTGCAGTTGGGCCTTGGCCGCTTCGAACTGTTGCCGGGCGACTTGAATGCCCGCCCGTGCGCTGTTCACGTCGGCTTCGGTCGCCGATACCTGACTGGTGGTGTTGACCGAGGTAATGGGAACACTCACTCCCGCGGCAGTGGCCGCGGCCTGCGCATCTTCAAAGTCCGCTTTGGCGCGATCGTAGGCGACTTGATAATCGGCGGGGTCGATTTCCACCAGCACCGTTCCCGCCTGCACCAATTGATTGTCCTGGACGTTGAGTTTGATGACGTGGCCGGAGATGCGCGCGCTGATGGAATTGACGTGGCCGTCGACCTGAGCATCGTCGGTCGATTCGTAGCTGGTGAAATAGCGGTAGACGAAGAAGCCCACAATCAGAAGCACAATCACGCCAATCCCGACGCCGATCCGGAAACCGGAGCTCTCGGTGCGCGAAGGCCGGGTGTGAAAATCCTCTTCGGTGGCGGGCAACGGCTTGGTGCTGTTGGGCGCCCTCTCGACTCCAGCTTTCTCTGCGTTGGCGGGCGGACTTTGTGTGCTTTGCTCCATACGTTTATTGATTGCCTTTCAAGAATCGTTTGACACCCTGTTCGGCGTCGCCGATGGCATGCGCCAGTTCGACCTTCGACAGATTATGAGCATAAAGACTTTGAATATAACTCTCATGAGCGCTGGCCACGGCTTCCTGGGCCTGCACCACTTCCAGGTTGTCGGCCACTCCGGCAGTAAAGCGATCCTGGGACTGGGCGAGCGCCTGTTCCGCGAGGTCAACGGAACTGCGAGCGACTTCTACCTGCTCGGCGGCGGCGTTCAAATCCAGCAGTGCGGTGCGCACCTCATAGTCGATGCGGCCGCGAAGGTCCCCCAGCTGGGAACGCACCTGCTTCAGCTGCGCATCGGCTTGGAGCACGTCACTGTGAACCCGATTGCCGGCGAAGATGGGGATATTAATCCCGCCATTCACCTGCCAGGTGCCGTTGGACTGGCCGGGCGCGACGCCGATGTCGCCCAGATTCGCATCGAGGTCAAGAGAGGGATAATGTCCGGCGAACGCGGCCCGCCGCGAGAGTTCGGCGGCCCGAACCTGAGCCAGGGCCGCCTGATAGTCGGGGCGTTCGGCATAGGCTCGTTGCAGATAAGTATCGAGCGGGAGCGCGGCCAGCGCCTGGTACGGCGCCTTCTCGGTAAGCACAAACTCCTGGCCCGGCGGCAAGCCGATGATCCGCGCCACATTCAGTTTCAGTTTGGCGAGATCGTTGCGAGCCACGATGAGTTGCTGCTGGCGGGTTTGCAGTTCGACCTGCGAGCGCAGCGCGTCGATGGCCGGGCTGAGTCCGGCTTTTTGCTGGTCCGCCGCCTTGTCGTACAGAGCCTGCGCGCTCTTGACCTGGGCTTCGGAGGTTTCCACCCGAGCCGCGGCGGCAATCGACTCGAGGTAGGCGTTACCCACCGCGAGCACGACCATTTCGCGAGCGTCTTTATAAGTAAATTGCGCCGCCTTCACGCTCTCGGACGCCGCCCGTTCTCGCTCCAAGTTTTTGAAATTAAAGACCGACTGGCTCAGGGAAACCCGGGCATCAAAATAATTAAAGGCAGGCGTCACCCTCGGGAAGTTGCTCGTATTGGTGCCCGGAGGCGACAGCAGAGGCAGAAGTTTCGAAAAGCCAAGGGCTGCCAGACTTTCGTTCTGCACATTCTCTTGCACGCGACCCTGCAGGTTGGGCAGGAGGTCACTGAGTTCTCTCCAGCGCTCGCCGCGCGCCACCTGCGCCTGGTCCCCGGCCAGCAGAAGGCCAAGATTGTTGCGCAGACCGCGATCAATGGCTTCCTTGAAATCAATTTGCAGCACGTCCCCGGTCGCATTGCCTTCGGGCTCACTCCCAAGAAACGGGTTGGGCGGACCGGGCAGAGTTACATTCGCATTCGGCGCCGGAGCTCCTCCCGTGGTCTGGGCCAGCAAGCCGGGGGCAGGCAGCAGCGAAAGAATAAGAACAAAAAATACGGTTCGGGCAATAATCGCCGTTCTAAAACCTATGAATGAGCAAGGCATTCTTTGATCGTAGGATCGTTCGGCTAACCCCTAAGGAAGCCGCAACGTCTTTTTCCTCACCACTAGCATAACTCGTCCGGTTTGATTCGTTTGCGCATCGTAGAGATGCAAACGATTCTATCGACTTTGCGAGTCCCAGTTCGGTATGGAACGGTCCTCGAGGTCAAGGGCGAAGAAAAGAAATCTTCCAAGCCTTTCATCAGCTCATCGGCGGCTTGCACCTAAAGGCCAGTACCATCGGTGTTTTGCCACGATGCGCAGGCGCGGGTAAGCTGAGGGAGTAAAGGAATTGAGGCTATGCGGAGTACTGTCCGAGTCGTCGCGATTGCACTGGTTACACTGGCAACGGGCCTGGGGACTGCACAGAACACGGCCGCCGCCGCGGCCCATGCGGAGCGAAAAGTCGCGTCCCGCGTGACCCCGAACTTTCCTGAGTTGGCAAGAAGAATGCACATCCACGGAGTGGTCAAGATCGAGGCCGCGGTGCGAGCCAATGGCAGCGTCAAATCGACTCGCGTGCTGGGTGGAAATCCGGTGCTGGTGGACGCGGCCGTCGACGCGATCAGCAAATGGAAGTTCGAGCCTGCGCCAAACGAGACCACCGAAGTAGTTCAGCTCACCTTCGAAGGTCAGTAGTCTCCCCCGGTGGGCGGAAAACCGCAGTCAGGAACCCGCGAGAGGTGACTAAGGTCATCTTGAATCGCGGTGACCCTCGGTTCAAGCTATTGAAGCATCACAGATTTCAGGCCGACAGATCTCAGGACTGGGAAGAAGAATTGCATTCATGAGTGCGGCTACAGGAACTGACTGGACCCGAATATTGGCCGATCCGGACCTCGTCCGGCATGTCGGAAAACTGCTGCAAGCCTACCGCGAAGCTCCCGCCGAAAAGCGCGAAGAGGCGCTGCTGACGGCGATGCGTGAGATCAAAGCGGGCGCGCTCACGGGCGCGAAGTCGGCTGGTCTGACTGCTCCGGCGGCTCCGCCGCCACAGCCCGTTCCCACCGCGAAGGAGAACACACCTCCCTTTAAACCCGACTTGTATAGCCCGAATTGGGGAAGCGACCGGCGGCGTCATCCCCGAATCAAATGCTTTGTGGCCGTCGAACTGCGCGTCGACGACGTTCCGGCTCCCATCTGGGGCAATCTGTCGAACACCAGCGTGGGTGGATGCCTGGTCGAAACCGCAAACCCGGTCAAGCCCGGGTCGAAAGTCGAGATTGGCCTCTGGGTGCCCAACGGAAAGATCTGGGTCAAGGGGTTCGTGCTGAATGGAGTGGTCAAGCGCGGCGGATCCTCCAGCGGAGTTCGCGTCCATTTCGAAGGAATGGCCCCGTCCGAGCGCGATAGCCTGCGCCAATTCCTCAAGTTCGTGCAGGATACGACCCAGGCATCCCAGAACGAGAACGGCTACATGCAACTTCTGAAATAGAGTCACTTACCTATTCCCCGCGGTTTTTCACGGCTGCTCTTTCTCACGGCACCCCTTTTTCACGACAACTCAATCCACGCCCGCACGGAAATTGATACACTTTCTGCGTAGTGAACCCTTTCTGTAATTGAAAACTCTAATTAGTTTTAGAGTTAGTCGGCGCGCCGCTGGGAATTCCCGGCGGGGAGGAGCAGAGTCGCATGGTAGCCAGCGAACAGCTATTAGTGACGGGGCAAGAACTGGATACGCTGTGCATCAACACGATCCGAACTCTGGCCATTGACGCGGTGCAACAGGCGAACTCGGGCCATCCGGGAGCGCCCATGGGATTGGCGCCCGTCACTTACTGCCTCTGGCAGGAATTCCTGCGCTACGATCCCGCGGATCCGACCTGGCTCAATCGCGACCGCTTTGTGCTGTCCAACGGCCATGCCTCCATGTTGCTCTACGCCATGCTGCACCTCGCCGAGGTGCGGCGGGTCGGCAAAGACGGAAAGATCTCGAACGAGCTCTCGGTGCCGATGGAAGAGATCAAGCGCTTCCGCCAGTTAGGCAGCCGGACGCCGGGGCATCCCGAATCGCACCTCACTACTGGCGTGGAAACAACGACTGGGCCGCTCGGCCAGGGCGTGGGCAACAGCGTGGGCATGGCTATCGCCGCAAAATGGCAGGCGGCGAACTTCAACCGTCCGGGTTTCGAGATCTTCGATTACAACGTTTACGCGATGTGCTCCGACGGCGATTTGATGGAAGGTATCGGCGGTGAGGCCGCCTCGCTCGCCGGACACTTGAAGCTCTCCAATCTGTGCTGGATATACGACAATAATCACATCACGCTCGACGGACCAGCGAGTTGGTCGTTCAGCGAAGATGTTGCGACCCGCTTTGTAGGCTACGGCTGGAACGTAACCCGCGTGGCCGATGCCAATGATCTGCGAATGCTCGCGCGCGGATTTCAGACCTTCCACGAAACCACCGACCGCCCCACCCTGATCATTGTCGATAGCCACATCGGCTACGGCTCGCCACACAAACACGACAGCAATGCGGCTCACGGCGAGCCGCTGGGTGAGGAAGAGGTCAAGCTGACCAAGCTGTTTTACGGCTGGCCGGAAGATGCAAAATTCCTGGTGCCGGACGGCGTGCGCGAACACTTCCGCGAAGGAATTGGCAAGCGCGGACATGACCTGCACGCTGCGTGGTCGCAACGGTTTGCGGAATACTCGCAGAAGTTTCCCGACCTGGCAGAACGGCTGCGCCGCGTGCAGCATCGCGAATTGCCCACGGGTTGGGACAAGAATCTCCCCACGTTCCCCGCCGACGCCAAGGGCATCGCGACTCGCGAAAGTTCGGGCAAGGTGCTCAACGCCGTGGCGCAAAGTGTTCCGTGGATGATCGGCGGTTCGGCCGACCTGGCGACTTCGAACAAAACCACATTGAAGTTCGACGGCGCGGGAGATTTTCAACCCGGCAGCTACGCGGGGCGCAACCTGCACTTCGGCGTGCGCGAGCACGTCATGGGCGCGAGCGTAAACGGGATGATCGTGTCCGGCATTCGCGCGTTCGGCGCAACTTTCTTCAACTTCAGCGACTACATGCGGGCCAGCATCCGGCTGGCGGCGCTGATGGAGATTCCTTCCATCTTCATTTTCACGCACGATTCCATCGGCGTGGGGGAGGATGGACCGACGCACCAGCCGATCGAACAACTGGCGTCGTTACGGGCCATGCCGAATCTGATTGTGCTTCGTCCCGGCGATGCGAACGAAGTGACCGAGGCCTGGAAAATCATTGCGCAGGTGAAGCACTCGCCCGTGGCTCTGGTCTTGACTCGGCAAAATCTGCCCACGCTGGATCGCTCGAAGTATGCTTCCGCTTCCGGTGTAGCCAAGGGTGCCTACATCCTTGCCGACGCTCCGGGCGGAAAGCCCGACGTGATCCTGATCGGCACCGGCAGCGAATTGTCACTGTGCGTCGATGCTTACGAAAAACTAAAAGCCGAAGGCGTGAAAGCGCGCGTGGTCAGCATGCCTTCGTGGGAAATTTTCGAACAGCAGGACGCGGCGTACAAAGAGAGCGTTCTGCCATCGAACGTAACCGCGCGAGTCTCCGTGGAAATGGCGGCGACTTTCGGCTGGGGCCGCTACACCGGCCTGAAGGGACGCAACCTGGGGATGCACCGCTTTGGCGCGTCGGCGCCTTTGAAAGATCTGCTGAAGTTTTTTGGGTTCACGGTAGACAACGTCGTAGCGGAAGCGCGTGCAGCGCTCTCAGCAAATTAGCTCGCAGAGATGTAGCGAGCTACGTCTCTACGAAATGCGAATGGGGAATCATTAGGAGGTCATCATGCAGCCAACTGGAGTTCTGGAAACCTCGAAATCGATCAAGAATCCGCTGAAAGAGTTGCTCAAGTATGGTCAGTCGATGTGGCTCGATTACATCCGCCGCGACCTGTTTACCACGGGAAAGCTGAAGCAGATGATCGCCGACGACGGACTACGCGGCATGACGTCGAACCCCGCCATCTTCGAGAAAGCCATCGCCGACAGCTCGCTGTATGACGATTTCCTGAAGACGCTCGCATCGCGCAGCGATCTCGACACTACGGGCCGCTACGAGCAGATTGCGATTCGTGACATCCGCGACGCGGCCGATGCGCTGCGTCCGGTGTATGACGAGTCCAAGTTCCGCGATGGCTATGTCAGCCTGGAAGTCTCCCCGTATCTGGCGCGCCAAACGCAGGAGACGATCGACGAAGCGCGCCGCCTGTGGAAGTCCGTGCAGCGCGAGAATGTCATGATCAAAGTGCCCGGCACCGCTGAGGGGCTCCCTGCGATCCGGCAACTGATTGGCGAAGGCATCAACATCAACGTGACCCTCCTGTTCGCGCAGGAAGTGTATGTACAAGTTGCCGAAGCCTATATCGCCGGACTGGAAGATCTGGCGGCGCGCGGCGGCAATCTCAAAAAGATAGCGAGCGTGGCCAGTTTCTTCATCAGCCGCATCGACACCCTGATCGACTCCCTGCTCAATGACAAACTCAAAGCGACCACCGACCCGAACCAGCAAGCATTG
>Ga0209517_10007777_pt1 | contig 12736 bp, 11 predicted proteins | sample PeaSoiMetSII2010_FD_187695 | JGI IMG/M metagenome (GOLD analysis project Ga0209517, IMG submission 187695) | Peat soil microbial communities from Weissenstadt, Germany - SII-2010 (SPAdes) (version 2) | ecosystem: Environmental > Terrestrial > Soil > Wetlands > Peat | place: Germany...
CGGCGCTCTTCACCTTCGCTCTCGCCGCCTACAACCTCGTCCGATTGCCAAAGCTGCTCGCCGCGCCAGCTTGAGCCCACTCGCTCCCGGTGCCTGGAGCCACACATCAAACTCGCCACCGCTCGCACCCCCAAAGAAAATCGCAATCAGTGCAGAGTTTTTCAGCAGCCTGCTAGAATGGAGGGGTCGATGTGGAGGCGGCTTCTGCAGTGGAATATAGAGCATTATCGAGCTTTGCTGAGCGATCCGAGCACATCGACGGAAGCACGAGAGACTGTGCAAAGGCTTCTCGCAGAAGCGCAGTCGCAACTGAGCGATCCTCTCTGCGAATCTGCTGCGCCAGCGCTTCGAGTGGAGGAGTGCTGAAGCATGTGGCGCCGTTGCGATTCGGGACGGAGCTAAATCATGGGTCGCATGATCACCAGAGTAGCGGCCATGATGCGCTCGGCTTCCGTGGTTGGAATGGGTGGGTTCCGCTGGTACAGGGAGCGAACTATGCACTTTCAGACCAGCCCCGCGTCTAGAAGGTGCATATGCAGTGTGCGGCCGCTATAAGCTGACGGTCCCTTATTCGGAGATCGTCCGCCTCTACAATCTGACGAGCACCGGCCTCAACCTCGAACAGCGCTACAACATCGCGCCGACTCAGGACGAGCCGGTGATCCGTGCCGATCCCGAGACCAAGCAGCGCAGGCTCAAAATGCTGCGCTGGGGCCTGGTGCCCTTTTGGGCGAAAGATCTCAAGATCGGCTCCCGCTCCATCAATGCGAGGGCCGAGACGGTCGCGACAAAGCCCGCGTTTCGCGAGGCATTTCGGCATCGGCGGTGTCTCATCCCTGCCGATGGCTTCTATGAGGGGAAAAAGCTCGACGGCAAGACGAAGCAGCCCTACGCGATTGTGCCAGCGCGCGAAGGCGACCTGTTCTCATTCGCTGGCCTCTGGGAACGTTGGAAGGACAAGGCAACGAGCGAGGTCGTGCGCTCTTGCACAATTGTAGCCACGGGCGCTAACGCGCTCTGCGCACCGATCCATGATCGCACGCCAGTAATTCTGCCGCCGGATGCCTGGGGACCGTGGCTCGGCGAGACGCCAGCGACGCCGGAGGAGCTCATGGCCTTACTGAAGCCGTGCGCACCGGAGATCATGCGCGCCTTCCCAATCAGCACGCGCGTCAACAACGTGCGCAACGAGGGACCGGAGCTTCTTGAGGCGGTCCCAGTCGGCGAAGGAGATCGAGCGGCGGGGATCCAGCCGCGCTCTGTCATGCAGGCGACCTTGCGCTCCGCGATCTGATCGCGGGCGCGCTCGTAGCTCAGGTCCAGTACCCAGAAATGGAAGGGCGTTGAACCAGTCGCGATGCGCTCGCACTCGGCAAGATCGCGCCTAAGATCAGCGGTTGTCGCGCCAGGCCTGACCCACTTCGCCCTCTCGCATCCCGCGAGCGCAAAGGGTGCGAGCGGCAGTAGAACCATCAGCAGGCAAAAGCGGGTGAGCGCCACGATCAGAATCCACTTGCTTCGGTACAGCTTGCGCCAGCCACTGAGCACCGCCTTGGCGTCGCTTTATTGCGCGGGCTTTAAAATTAACTAGTGTCCTGATCGATAAATTTATGGGATCATGTTCTGAGGCGAGCAGAGGAGCATGATCCGATGGGCAAGCCAGCGGTGGCGATCACGTTGACGGCGGAAGAGCGGAACGAGCTGGAGGGCTTGGCGAGCCGGCGGCGGACTGCGCAAGGACTGGCACGTCGCGCGCGGATCGTGCTGTTGGCCTCGGAGGGCCACGAGAACCAGATCATCTCAGACCGGCTGCGTGCGAACGAGGACACGGTGGGCAAGTGGCGGCGCCGATTTGCCGAGCGGCGCGTCGATGGGCTCTACGATGAGCCGCGGCCGGGCGCACCGCGTCAAATCGGCGACAATGAGGTTGCCGAGACGATCCGGCTCACGCTGGAAACGACCCCGCCGGATGCAACGCACTGGTCGTTGCGCTCGATGGCTGAAGCCGTGGGGCATGCCCCCTCGACGATCCATCGTATCTGGAAAGCTTTCGGTCTCCAGCCGCACCGATTTGTCGAGAAGGTGCGCGATATTGTCGGGCTTTATATGGCGCCGCCGGAACGCGCCTTGGTCTTGTGCGTGGATGAGAAGAGCCAGATTCAGGCCTTGGATCGAACGCAACCTTTGCTGCCGATGCGTCCCGGGCAGGCGGAGCGCCGCAGTCACGACTACACCCGCCATGGAACCCTGTCCTTGTTTGCGGCTCTCGATGCGGCAACGGGCAAGGTTATCGGCCGTCTCTTCAAGCGTCACCGCGCGCGCGAGTTCCGCGCCTTTCTCAACACCATTGAAGCCAATGTGCCGAACGACCTGGATATCCACATGGTCATCGACAACGTGTCCAGTCACAAGACTCCAGCGATCCGGAACTGGCTCGTCAAGCGGCCGCGCTGGCATGTTCACTTCACGCCGACTTCCGCATCCTGGATCAACCAAGTCGAGCGCTTCTTCGCCAATCTCACCGAGAAGCAACTCCGGCGCGGCGTGCACCGATCAACCCTGGAGTTGGAAAAGGCCGTCAAGGATTACATCGACGCCGTCAATGCCAAACCCAAGCCCTTTCGATGGACCAAGTCCGCAGATGACATCCTCAGCAGCATCAAGCGCTTCTGCCTCGCAAACCTAAAACTCGCAGAAGTCCAAACCGTAATCCGCCAAACTTCTGAATCACAACACTAGAGCAGCGGTCGCCGAATTGCTCATCCAACATGCTCTAGATTCTTTGGTTTGGTCGCATTTTCTGCGCCGAACCGGCATCCACTTCGGCGGAAAATGCTCTAGCCCTTCAGCATGTCCGCGATGCGGACAGGCCGCCCGCTCGCGGCGGACTCCTTGATCGCCATGGTAGCCGCGAGCGTGCGGGCGCCCTCGGCGCCGCTGACGACCGGCGCGGCCTCGCCGCGGATCACGGCGGCGAAATTGCGCATTTGCTCGACGTAGGGATCGGCAGGCGTCACCGGGATTCGCCGGCGCGTGAGCGGATCGCCCCAGCCTTGGCCGGCCTCGTGCCACCAGTGATCGAGGGAGGGGACCGCGAGCGAGCCCTTGGTCCCCGCGATCAAGAAACAGTCCTGCCACTCCCGGGGATAAAACGGGTTCTCGCCGGAGGTCCACTCCCAGCTCCAGGGCGCGGAGACCGCATCGGAGACGGTGAGCGTGCCGAGCGCCCCGCTCTCGAAGCGGATCACCGCGGCGGCGGTGTCCTCGACCGCGAAGCCGCGCGCGAAACCAGAGGTCGCGGCCTGAACGCTCTCGATCTCGCCGCAGAACATGCGAAGGCAATCGATGTCGTGGATGGCGTTGATCAACACGGGCCCGCCGCCCGCCTCGCGCCGCCAAGCGACCTTGAAATAATCGTCCGGCTTGCGGCTGAGCCAGACGCCGGTTACCGCCGTCACCGCCCCGACGCCGCCGGCGCCGATCAACTCCGCCGCCTTGCGCATGATGGGATTATGCCGCCGATGATGCCCGACGAGCACCGGCACCCGCGCCCTCTCGGCCGCCGCGACCAGCTCGAGCGCAGCCGTGACGGAGTCCGCGATCGGCTTTTCCACCAGCACCGGCAGCTTGCGCTCGATCGCGGCTAATGCCGCGGGCACATGGAGTTGGTTGGGCGTGGCCACGATGACGCCATCGAGGCGCGCTTCCACCAGCATGCGGCGATAGTCAGCGTAGTAGGGCCAGTCATGCTGCCGGGCCAGATCCGCTGCCGCGGGCGCGGGATCGGCGATGCCGCCGACCGTATAGGCTTCGTCGCTCAGCAAAACCGTAAGATGCCGGCGGCCGATCAGCCCGGCGCCGATCACTCCGATCCGAAGCGGTGCCATGTCATCTCCTTACGCGCTGAAGCACTCTGACGGCATGATCGCGGGATCGCGCGGCAGCAGCGGCGCGAAATCCATGCGCTCCAGCACGTCCCGCCGGAGGTCCACGCCGGGTGCGATCTCCTCGAGCAAGATGCCGTCCGGAGTCAGGCGGAACACCGCGCGCTCGGTCACGTAGATCGCCTGCTGACCGCGCCGGAGGGCCTCGGTGCCGGAGAAGGTGATCTGCTCCACGGCGCGCACGAGCTTCTTGACCTCGCCCTGGCGGAGCACCGCGAGCTTGCCGTCCCCGGTCTTGATCTCCGTGCCCTTGGTATCGAAGGTGCCGCAGAACACCACCTTGCGGGCGTTCTGCGCGATATCGATGAAGCCGCCGGGCCCGATCGGGAGGCCGCCGAGTTTCGAGACATTGACGTGTCCCTTGGCGTCGACCTCGCCGAAACCGAGAAAGGCGATATCGAGGCCGCCGCCCGAGTAGAAGTCGAACTGCGAGGGCGCGTCGATCATCGCGCTGGGATTGCGCGCGAAGCCGAAGAGCGTGCCGTCGAGCAGCGTGCCGCCGTAGGTGCCGTGCTCGATAGTCTGGCAGTAGCGGTCGAGCTCGCCGCGCGCGGCCACCAGCTTGGCGACGGCATCGGGAATACCGAAGCCGTAGTTGATGACGGCTCCATCGGCGAGCTCCATCGCGGCCCGGCGCGCGATCGCCTGTCGGACGGTGAAGGGCTGCGGCGGCTCCAGCGGCACCGGAGCGCGGCGCTCGCCCGAAAGCGAGGGATCGTGGACGATGTCGTAGGTCATGCGCTGCTCGGGATCGACCACGACGGCATCGACGAGGACGCCGGGCACCCGCACCGCGCGCGCGGGCAGGCTGCCGACGTCGACTGCGTTGCGCACCTGCGCGATCACCGTGCCGCCGGAATTGTGCGCGGCGAGCGCCGCCGCGTAGATGTCGAGGTTGGCCGGCTCCTGCTCGAGCGAGATGTTGCCGTGCGCGTCTGCGGCCGAGCCGCGGATCAACGCCACATTCACCGGGAACGGCTTGTAGCGCAGGAACTCCCGGCCCGCGACCTCCACGACCTCGACCAAGTCTTCCCGCGCGCGCTTGTTGAGGCGGCCCCCTTCGAGGCGCGGATCCACGAACGTGCCGAGACCCACATGGGTAAAGAGCCCCGGCCGCCCCGCGCCGATCTCGCGGAAGAGCTGCATGGTGACGCCGCCCGGCAGCACGTAAGCCTCGATCTTCTCGTCGCGCGCCAGCGCCTGCATGCGGGGCGACCACACCCAATGCCCGCCGATCACGCGACGTACCATGCCCTCATGGGCAAAGCAGTTCATGCCGCGGGTCTTGCGGTCGCCGATGCCGAGCGCGTGCACGACAAAGAGATCGCGGGGATGGCCGGTGGTGAGGAATCGCTTTTCGACAGCGGTAAATAGGCACGATGCCTCGACAAGGCCGCCGCCGCCGCCGATCAGCGCCACGGTGTCGCCGTCGCGGATCAGAGCGACCGCGTTATCGGCTGACGTGAATTTATTGAGCGGCATACGTCGCACGTTCAGTCGCGGTGTTTCTGCAGATACTGCGACTCCAGGCCCTTCACGATGCCGATGAGTGTATCGAGAGTGGGCGTGGGGACATTGTGCTCCCGGCCGAGCCTGGCAACGGAGCCGTAGATGTAGTCGACCTCGGTCGGACGGCGATTGGCGAGATCGGCGCGCAGCGAAGACTTGCTGGTGCCCGTACCGCCGCCGGCGGGGTTCGTGAGCTTCAGCAGGACCTCGCGCGCCTCGGCGACGTCGAGATCGATGCCGAACGCGCGCGCCACCGCCGCGGCCTCATCCACCGCGCGGAGCACCACGGTGCGCAGCTCCGGCACCGCCATGATGTCGACCGAGCGCAGGTCGGTGGCGCCGGAAATCGCGCTCAGTCCCACATTGCCGAGGAGCTTCTTCCATTTGTCGCGCATGATGTCGGCGCTGGCATGGGTCGGCAGGCCGTGCCGGGAGAAGGCGTCGGCGATCGCCTGCGCGCGCTCCGAGAGCCCGCCCTTGAGCTCGCCCACATAGGTCGGAAGGTCGCCGAAATTCCGCACCACGCCCGGCGCCTCCACCAGCCCGGCCTGGGCCGTGAGCCCGCCCAGCACCCGCTCCGCGCCCAGGATGCCCGCCAGCACTTGCTCATTGCCGAGGCCATTCTGGAAGCTGACCGCCACGGCCGGCCCCTCGAAGAGATGCCTCACGCTCCGCGCCGCCGTCTCGTTGGCGAAGGCCTTGCACTGGAACAGCACGACGTCGGCGTTGTCGATCGTCCCCGCATCGGTCGTGGCCTTGAGCTTGACTGTGCGATCGCCGCCGTAACCAACGATTCGCAAACCGCGCTCCGCGATCGCCGCCACATGCTCGCGCCAGACGTCGAGCAGCGTCACGTCGAGGCCGTTCTCTGCCAGCAACCCGCCGAACAGCCCGCCCATCGCGCCGCCGCCGACGATCAGCACGTGCGGACGCTCGAATCCCGTCATCAGGAGGCCCTCAGAAATGCACGAACCTCGGTGTCGTCCATCTCCTTGCCCAGATAGGCCTCGATCACGCGGTGGTCGTCCTTCACCTGGGCCGGCGGTCCCTCCGCGATCTTCTCGCCGTGATCGAGCACGGTAACGATGTCGCAGCTCTCCATCACCAGCTTGAGCACGTGCTCGATGATGATGACGGTGAGTCCAAAACGCTCCTTGAGCGAGAGCACGGTGGACAGGAGCTTGTCGACATTGACGGGCGAGAGCCCTGCCGCGGGCTCATCGAGCATCAGCAGCTTGGGTCGCATCGCCATGGCGCGGCCGAGCGCCAGCAGCCGGCGCTGTCCGATGGACATGTCTCCGGCGGGCATCTCGGCGTAGTCGACAAGGCCGATGAAGGCGAGCAGCTCCATCATCTCCTGCCGGAGCCGGCGCTCCTCCGCCCGCACGCCGCCGAGGCCCATGAGCGCGGCAGCCGTGCCGTAGCCGATGTGCGCGTGCGTGCCCACGAGCAGGTTCTCGATCACCGACATGTCCGCGAAGATTCGCAACAACTGGAACGTGCGTGCGACACCGCGCCGGGCGATCTCATGCGGCTCGCGGTTGGTGACATCCTCGCCCGCGAAAGAGATGCGGCCGCCCGGATCGATCTTGTAGACGCCCGAGATCAGGTTGAAGAGCGTGCTCTTTCCGGACCCGTTCGGCCCGATCACGCCGCGGATCTCGCCGGCGCTCACCGCCATCGAGACATGCGAGACGGCCACCAAGCCGCCGAAGCTCTTGCTGACATCGTCGATCTCGAGGATCGCCGTCACTGCCCTTTGGCCCTGCGAAGCGCCACGAAGCGCCGGGACGCGAAATAGCGATCGATGTAGCCGCCGATCCCCCGCGGCATGTACATTACGGTGAACACGACGATCAAGCCGAAAATGATGAGCTCGTACTGGTAATAGGCGCGGGTCCAATTGTAGATGATGGTGATCAGCACCGCGCCGATGACGCCGCCCCAGACATGGCCAAGGCCGCCGAACACCACCATCAGGATGATGGTGACCATCTGCGTGATGTTGTAGTCGTCGGGGTGGATGTAACCCGGCGTCATGTGCGCGGCGAGGCTGCCGGCGCAGCCCGCGTAGAGTGCGCTGACGACGAAGGCAAGCGCCTTGTACTTGCGTACATTGATGCCGCTCGCCGCCGCCGCGAGGGAATCCTCCCGCAGCGCCATGAACGCGCGTCCCACGTCCGAGCGCAGGATGCAGAAGGAGATGTAGATGCCGAGCACCGCGATCGGCATCACGATGTAATAGTAGGTTGAGTAGGTGTCGAAGGAATAGCCGGCGATACTGGGCGGCGGGATGTCGCCGTAGCCGATGGAGCCGCCGAGATAATCGGTGACGGCGATGAAGATGCGCACGGATTCCGCGAGCCCCAGCGTCGCCAACGCGAGATAGGCGCCTTCGAGTTGAAACGACGGCACGCCCACCAGAGCTCCCACCGCACCCGCTACCAGCATGGCCGCCGGGAGCGCCAGCCAGAACGAGAAGCCGAACTTGGTGCTGAGCACGGCCGACGTGTAGGCACCGATGGCGGCAAGCGCGAGGTGACCGACATTCACCTGACCCGCGAAGCCCTTCACGATGTTGAGGCCGACCGCCAGGATGATGTTGATCATGATGAGGTTCAGCAAATACTGCTGATACCCGTTCAGCACCAGGAACGGCAGCGCGAGCAGCACCGCGAAGCCGGCCGCCCACGGCAAGGCGGGATGCGCGGCGAGAACGCGCTTTGCGAACCCGACAGGGATCGGCACGCCGCCGGTTGCTTGCTCGCTCAGGGCTTCGTCTCCACCGCGATGAACTCTTAGGTCCCTCTCCGCGCGAAGCGAGGCGAGAGAGGGGCCCAGCGCGTCAGCGCTGGGAGGGTGAGGTGCGCTTCCGCGGCACGGCTGCGGACGCCATCGGGATCCACCTCACCCGCTCGCTGCGCTAGCGACCACTCCGCCCGCTAGCGGACGGAGAGGCGTTTTATCGACCGTACTTACCAACTAAGAAGCCCCCGTCACTTCTTCAAACCGAAATCCGGCTCGAACGACACGGCAGCAAGCACCTTCATATCGTAGTCCTTACCGCCCTTGGTGTACTGCACCAGGATGGGGCTGCGATTGCCGTCGCGGCACTGCGGCGTGGGATCGGCGCAGAAATTGATCTTGCCGGGCACCACGCCCTGGTAATCACGAATGCTGGCGAGCGCGTCGCGGATCGCCGTACGGTCCTCGGCGAGAGAGGCATCGGTGAGCTTCAGCTTCGCCTTGGAAAGCGCGAGCTTCACGATCTCGACGGTCTCGTAGCCCTGGGCCCAGTCGTGATCGGGGCAGCGGGTCTGGAACTTTTCCTGCGCCATCTTGACGAAGGCCTGGGCCTCGGGACGCGGATCCGTGCAGACGAAGGCGGCCGCGAAGATGAGGCCGGTGATCGCGTCACCCGCTGTCTCCGGCACCGGCGCGTTGGAGGCGGCCGAGGCGGAAACGCGCGCGACCTTCGAGGGAAGGCCGACCTCGACTGCCTGCGCGACGATGCGGGATATCGCATCCGACTGGCCCCCGATCGCGAGCACGTCGGGAGCGAGCGACTTGATCTTCAGGAGGTTCGAGCGGAAATCGAGGTCGGTCTCCTGCTGTTGCGCCATGAACAGCGGCTCGACCTGATAGGTGCTCTTCATGAAATCCTTGTACTCGTTCACGAAGGAGATCCCGGCGCCGTCCGTCGTATAGAGGTAGGCGACCTTCTTGCCAGCGTTCTCGGCGAGATATTTGCCGTGCACCGCGGCGTAGAAGCGCTCGGAGACCGAGGTGCGGAACACCCAGGCGCTGCCCTTCTCGGTGATGGATTCCGCGGTCGAGGACGGGATGATCTGCGGGACCTGCGCCTTGGCGGTGAGGTCCACCATCGGCAGCGACACCGAGCTGCAGACCGAGCCGATGATCAGGTGAACTTTCTCCTGCTCGATGAAGCGCGTCGTGTTGGCGACACCCTTCTGCGCGTTGCACTCGTCGTCGAGCAGCGTGATCTCGACTTTGTGGCCGTTGATGCCGCCGGCCGCATTGACCGCGGCCAAGTCGTCGCGGGCGAGCTGGCCGTACTTGAGCCCGTTCTCCACGATCATGCGCAGCGTCATGCCGATGCGGATGACGCCGTCTTCCGCGCGTGCCGGTGCGCCGAGGCCGAGCAAGGCGGCCATGAGCAGGGCAAAGCCCGCCCGGATTAAGATCTGCCTCACGAATTTCCTCCCTTTATCCTATTTTGTACCGTTCATCGGTGATAAGCGGGTTTATCCCCGATTTTGCATTTCTACCAACAAAACTGTTAACGTGATGGACGACATCAGGCAAGTCGTTTCTAATTCTAAGCCTGATCCCATTGGGAAATCGACCGGAGTCTGGGGCGCACGGCACCAATGCTCGAGTTGGACAAGATCGAGGCCGGTTACGGCAGCGTCCAGATCCTGAACGGCGTCTCGCTGAAGGTCGCGCGCGGCCAGATCGTGGCCCTCCTCGGCGGCAACGGCACCGGAAAATCGACGCTGCTGAAGACGATCTCGGGGCTGGTGAAGCCGTGGCGCGGCAGCGTCCGTTTCGACGGCGAGCCGATCGATGGGCTGCGCCCCGACCGCATCGTGCGGCGCGGCCTGGTTCAGGTGACCCAGGGCAAAGAGGCCTATCCCGCCATGACCGTGGAGGAGAACCTGCGGCTCGGCGGCTTTGCGCGCAACGACCGCGCGGCGCTCAAGCGGATGCTGGAGCGGGTCTACGAGTATTTTCCGGCACTGAGAGAGCGCCGGCATCAGCACGCGGCGGTGCTCTCGGGCGGCCAGCTGCAAATGCTCTGCATCGGCCGCGGCCTCATGTCGGAGCCGAAGATGATGCTGCTGGACGAGCCCAGCGCCGCGCTCGCGCCCCAGGTCGTGCTCGACATCTTTCGGATCATCGCGCGGATCTGCCGCGAAGGCATGACGCTGTTGCTGGTGGAGCAGAACGTGCGCATGGCGCTCTTGCTGGCGCAGTACGCCTATGTCATTCGCGACGGCGTCATCCATATCGAGGGTCCTGCCGAGAGCCTCATCGACGATGACAATGTCCGGCTCTCCTATCTCGGCGGCACCGTGGCCGACCGCGGGGAGAGCCTGACCGCGCATCGCTGATCGAGCACGCTCGCGCCGATCGGGCAAGAGGGAGGGAGCTTGGAGTACTTCACCGATCTCGTCATCGTGGGCCTCTCGCTCGGCATGGTCTATGGCCTGGTCGCGCTCGGCATCTCCTTCATCTATTCCGGGCTCGATATCGTGCATTTCGCTCATGGCGAGATCTACATGCTGGGCGCGTTCATCGGCGTCACCGTGCTCAAGTACACCGGGCTCAGCTATCCGCTGCTGATCCTGGTTTCTATGGTGCTGACGGGTCTGATCGGGGTCGCCATAGAGCGCCTGTTCTACCGGCGGCTCACGCGGCAGGGCGGCGGCATCTCCTTCGCGGGCATGGGCATCATCATCGCGGGCTTCGGCATCTCCATGGTCTTGCAGAACATCGCGTTCCTGATCTGGAGCGCGCGCGCCGTGCCGCTGCCGGTTTCCTTCGGCATGCCGATCGAGCTCGGCAACATCACCTTGCCGAAATCCTATCTCTGGATCGTGGGGATCACGCTCATCCTGATGCTCGGGCTGCATCAATTCCTGCGCCGCACCCGGCTCGGGCTCGCGGTGCGCGCGGTCGCCTACAACAAGGACATCGCCTACCTCATGGGCATCAACGTGCCGCTGATGATCTCGGTGCTGTTCGGCATCGGCTGCGCGCTCGCCGCCGCCGCGGGTGTTCTGATCGGGCCCATCAATTACGTCGAGGTCCTGATGGGGACCGGGATCCTCATCAAGGCATTCGCCGCCGCCGTAGTGGGTGGCTTCGGCAACTTGCCCGGCGCGGTGCTGGGCGGACTCCTGGTCGGCGTGACCGAGAGCCTCGGTGCCGGCTATCTCTCGGGCAACTACAAGGACATCTACGCCTTCTTCCTGCTGATTGCCGTCCTGATGGTGCGGCCCTCCGGCATCTTAGGCGTCAACATTCGCGTCAAGGCGTGATGGCGCGGTTTATTCGAGGGTCACGCGGATCGTCGCGAGATTGCCGAACCGCGCGACCAAAGTCTGTCCGCGCGCGATCGGCGTGGGCATGGTGAGCGAGCCCGTCGAGACATAATCGCCCGCCGATAGCCCGATGCTGCGGGCAGCGAGATCGTGTGCGGTCTCCGTCACGATGACGACCGGGTCCCTGCGGTAGTCGCCGGTATAGACCTCGATCGGCGCGCCTCCATCGATCGTGGCGACGATCGGTATCGCGCCGAAGGAAAGGCCGTGCCAATCGAGTATGGCAGGACCGAATACAAACCCGCCTCCCGCGCCGTTGTCCGCGATCGCATCGTGGGTGCGCGGCTTGCGGCCGCCGGTCCCGAACCTATACCGCGAGCCCGACAGCTCGACCGCGGGATGAAACACGAGGCCATCCGCGATTTCCTCGGGGGTATAAGGGCGGCCTCGGACCGGCAAGTCCCGGCTGACGCGGAAGGCGAACTCGCATTCGACCTTGTGTCCGCGGAATCGCGTCGCGGAGACCGTTGCCGGGCTATCGAACACGCGCGGGGCGAAGAGACGGCCCGGAATCGGCCCGTCATGGCCCTCGAGGCGCTGCACGGCCGGGACCGTGGCGCCGACTTTCCAACCGACCACGCGCTCGCCGAGAAGCTCGGCCATTCGGTCCTGGACGGCGAAGGCCTCCGCGCGAGACGTCGGCGCCTCAACTTCGCTCGGCAAGCCGATGGTGGTATCGGCGCGCCAAGCCTCGGCGAGCGCGGCAGCCAAACGTTCGATCTTCGGCGTCATTCAGATCTCATTTCCCCTTCAGACTGCGGTCTGGTAACGCTCGCGGATGACGCGGATGACCTCGTCGGCATCGCGTTTCCACCAATTGCGCGCGGAGAAGATTTCGACTTCGCGTTGGCCGGTGTAGCCGGCGGCTTCCACCATGCGGCGGATCGCAGGGATGTCGATTACGCCGTCGCCCATCATGCCGCGGTCGAGACGCAGGTCCTGCGTGTCGGGGAGCCAGTCGCTGACGTGGAAGGCGCAGATCCGCTTGCCCGCCCGCGCGATGCCGGCCTCGAGCTCCGGGTCCCACCAGACCGCATAGGTGTCGACGGCGATGCCGACGGCATCCTCCGCGGCGAGCGCGTCGCACCACTCGTTCGCGAGCTTGATGGTGGAGAGCACCGAGCGCGTGGCGCAGATCATGGGGTGCAGCGGCTC
>Ga0209517_10007778_pt1 | contig 12736 bp, 10 predicted proteins | sample PeaSoiMetSII2010_FD_187695 | JGI IMG/M metagenome (GOLD analysis project Ga0209517, IMG submission 187695) | Peat soil microbial communities from Weissenstadt, Germany - SII-2010 (SPAdes) (version 2) | ecosystem: Environmental > Terrestrial > Soil > Wetlands > Peat | place: Germany...
GCGCCGTCGACGACGCCGGTCTGCAGCGCGCTGAACACCTGGTCGTAGCCCATGGCGACGCCGTTGCCGCCGAGCGCGTTCATCATGTCGACGAACATCGGATTGCCGATGACGCGGATTTTCAAGCCCTTCAAATCCGCAATCGAATGGACCGGCTTTTTGATGGTGTAGATGCTGCGCGCGCCGGCGTCCATCCAGCACAGCCCGATCAATCCGGCCTTGTCGTTGTTGGTGACCTTGTCGAGGAGCTCGGTGCCGATGTCGCCGTCGATCACCTTTTGCATGTGCGCGGTGTTGCGGAACAGGAACGGCAGGTTGAACACGTTGAGATCGTCGATCACCGGGCCGAGCGTGCCGACCGAAACGCGGGCGAGCTGGAGGGCGCCGACCTGCGCCTGCTCGATGGCTTCCTTCTCGCCGCCGAGCTGCATGGCGGCGAACATTTGCACGCTGAGCCGGCCATTGGTCGCGGCGTCGAGCTTCTTGCCGAGACTTTCGACCGCGGCGACCGTCGGATAGCCGGCGGGATGAACGTCGGAGGCTTTGAGCGCCAGCTTCTGCTGCGCCATTGCGGGCGTGCCAAGATGTCCGGCGAGGCCGGCGACGGCAGTGACAGCGCCGAGACGAATGACTGTGCGACGGTCCATGACGATCTCCTCCCACCAGTCCCGCTTATGCGCTGCGGGAGTTTTGGCCGCGCCGGACCAAACCTGCCGGTTGACGGCGCATGCACGTTATCATGTCATAGGCCGATCTTGATCGAAAGAGCGATCGAGCACGGCCAAATGGCCGATCGCGGGGATTCTTCATGCAGACAGTTCTGGTGACGGGCGCGGCGGGCGGCATCGGCACGCGGCTGCGCAAGCTCCTTGACGGCGTCTATCCGCGCATCGTCTGGAGCGACATTCGCAAGCCATCCGATCTGGCGAGCCACCAGAGCTTCGTTGCGGCCGACATTGCCGACCTTGCCCAGGTCGAAAGCCTGGTCGAGGGCGTCGACGGCATCGTCCATCTCGGCGGCGAGTCGGTCGAGCAGTCGTGGGACCGCATCCTGCGCGCCAATATCGTCGGCTGCTACAACCTGTTCGAGGCGGCGCGGCGCAAGAAGGTCAAGCGCGTCGTGTTCGCGTCGTCGAACCACGCAGTCGGCTTCTATCCGCGGCAGCGCAAGATCGGCACCGACGAGCCAGTGCGGCCGGATTCGCGCTACGGCGTCAGCAAAGCCTTCGGCGAAGCGATCGGCGCGCTTTATGCTCATAAGCACGGCTTGCGGGTGACCTGCATCCGCATCGGCAACTTTGCCGACGCCCCGGTCGACCTGCGCCGGCTCGCCATCTGGATCAGCCCGGAAGATCTGGTGCAGCTCATCCGCATCGGGCTCGAGCACCCGGATTTGCGCCACGAGATATTTTTCGGCGCCTCCCACAACGAGCGCAGCTGGTGGGACAACGAGGCAGCCTACCGTTGCGGCTATCGCCCCACCGGCCGCGCCGAAGATTTCGCCGCCGCGGCGCTGGCCGAGCAAAGGACGCTTACCGCCGATCCGATCGGCGACTGGTACCAGGGCGGCCCGTTTTGCAGCGACGAATACGACAGCGGTTTTGATCCGGCCCCGACCTGAGCCGTCAGCGCACCTGGAAAACCAGCTTGCCCCGGAAATGCCGCGACTGGCTCAGGCGGTGCGCGTCGGCGGCTTGAGAGAGCTTATAGAGCTTGACCTCGGGCGGCTTGACGCCGCCGGCCATGAACACTTCGGCAATGCGCTCCATCGCCTTGCGCGAGCGCGGCACCGGCGGCCGCAGCGCGGTCACGTCGCCGCGATCCGGTTTTGGCGCCTCGGCGCCTGACGCAATGAAAGCGGCGCGGCCGCCCGGCTTGAGCACGGCAAAGGATTGCTTTGCCACCTCGCCACCGACCGTATCGAACACCGCGTCGCAGCCGGACACCACGCGGGTGAAATTCTGCGCGTTGTAGTCGATCACCTGATCGGCGCCGAGGCTCTTCACATAGTCGATGTTCGCCGCGCTGCAGGTGGTGATGACGCGGGCGCCGAGATATTTGGCGAACTGAATGGCGAAACCGGCAACGCCGCCAGCGCCGCCCTGGATCAAGATGGTCTCGCCGCGCTGAAGTTTTAGCGTGTCCTCGACCGAATTGATCGCGGTCAGCCCGGTGAGCGCCAGCGCCGCCGCATTGATATGCGACAGTCCGTCCGGTTTCTTGGCAACGAGGGCTGCGGGGATTGCGATCTTCTCGCAATAGGTGCCTTCCTTGCCGGCGCCGAGCACGCCGAACACCGCGTCACCGACCTTGAGATCGGCGCCGTCGCCGACCGCGCTGACCACGCCGGAAAAATCGCGGCCGGGGATTTGCGGAAACCTCACATTGGAGTGCCGGGCATATTCGCCGGCGCGGAATTTCCAGTCCGCGGCGTTGACGGTCGCGGCATGGACGTCGACCACCACCTCGCCCGGCGCGGCGACAGGGTCCGGCAGATCGCCGTATTGCAGCACTTCCGGGCCGCCGAATTTCTCGATGTAAGCCGCTTTCATTGGATCAAGCTCTCCCTATCAAGGCCTTGCAACGACCGGGCATCCCGGCAGCACGATCAGCGAATATTCATTGCATTGGTAGATTCTAACAGCTGCGGCAGGTCGCAGCCCGTCCCGTAAAACCACAGACGGTGAATATTTGTCAAAACCTCTTCGCGCTCGATTTCCCTGAACTTGCAAAAGGCGACGATTTGATCGCCGATCCGGTGCATGTGCAGCTGTGCGCCCCACTGTTGCGCATTGAATATCGCGATGATTTTTCCGGGGAATACCGACTGAAAATGCGCCGCCGCCTCGACCACGTCGTAGGTGGTTTTGCCAAAGGTCTGTCGGTCGAACGACACGATAGGATAGTCGATCTTGACCCATGCATCCCGGTAGGTCTCGACCGCATCGCTGCCGTTGCGCTCATACATCGACAACAGCGCGGCGGGGCTGATGTCCAGCAACTGCCGGCCCAGTTTTTGCGCACGCTCGAGCTCAAAATCCGTCACCCAGGAGAGTTTTGCCTGCAGTCGCGCCTCGCGCGCCGCCGCGGTAGGCGCCGGTGCCGGCGCCGGCGGCCGCAGCACCGCGCTTGTCGTCACAAAGCCGACGAGACCCGAAGCGATCGCAAGAGCGGCGACCGCGGCGGTTTTCGACGATTTGCCGAGATAGCCGGTGACGGTCGGGCCAAGATATTCGGTCGATTGACGCACGCATGTTGCGGCGGTGGCGTAGAGATACCGAGACGCCTTGCCAACATAAGGCGCGACGGTCGGCCAAGGATATTCAGCCGACTGGCGCAGGCCTGTTGCGGCGGTGGCGTAAAGATATCGCGACGCTTTGCGAAAATAGTCCGCGACGATCGGCCAAGCGTACGCAGTCGATTGGCGCAGATATTTTGCGGCTGTCCAAGAATATCGCCAAGAATATTGCGATGAGTTGCGCGGCCAGCCCGCGATCGCCGAGAGCGACGTCGCGGCTGTTTTCCAACCCGCCCAATACGCAGGCGAGGCCACGCAACTTCCCCCCAACGCAACGACTGTTACACGTACACGCGCACTGTCGCATCTGCTTTGCGAGAGTCAATCACAAAGGTGGCGCGTTACCACCATTTCGCCATTTGGTTTGCGCAATTCGGCCATGACCTGGCGGTGACATCCACACGCGCAACACGGCGGTGGGAGAATGCGGAACGCGATCGAAGCCGGAAAAATCTTGGGACGCAAAATCTTGGGACGCAAATCTTGGGACGAATGTATGCGTGAGGAGCCAGAGATGAGCGAGCGGGCGCGCGAATTTTTGGAGCACTGGTTGTCCGGCCATGTCGGGGCGGTCGCCGACGAGTACAGGATGCGGGAAACGGTGCGGCTGGTGGCGCTGTGCCGGGAGGACGCGCTCCGTGCCGGCATCCCGCCGGACGAGCTGCGAACGGCGGCGGGCGGCAATTTGATCCAAAGCATGATGGCAGCGCTGAGCGCGGCCGCGGCGCGGAGCAAGGAGACCGCCGCCTCGGCTTAGCTGAAATGCCGGTGGCCGCCGGCTTGACGCGGGATAGCGGTTTTCCGCCCGTCGGCCAGAAAAATGTTGCCCACTGTCCGGTGAATCGGTTCAAGCTGCAGGGGGCGACGAGTTTCATATAAGCAGGGAGGATTACAGGATGACGCGAACGGTCTTATTGGGCGCGGCGTTGGCTTTCGGTCTTGCGACCGCCGCCGGCGCTGCGGTGACGCCAGGTCCTGTCGGCAATGCCAACAGCCTGGTGATCAAGGCCGCAGAAGGCTGCGGGCCGGGATTTTGGCGCGGCCCGGGCGGCAAGTGCCATCCGATGTTCGACGGCAGGGCCTGCCCGCCGGGATACCATATTGGCCCTGAACGCAAAAAGTGCTGGCCCAATTAGGATTGCACGGGGCCGCCTCCCTCGGCGGCCCCAATGCATTTTATTGAGCTCGCCAGCGCACGATCACCACTGCCTGCGAACGCGCGGCGCCGGCCGTCCGCCGGGAGGAACGTATTGCGTATTGGCGTTGCAGAAGCCGCCCATGCCGGCGAGCGTGGCCATGCACTGCTGAAAGGTCGTGAATCCGCAATTGGTGCCGCCGAGGCCGCTATATTGCGCGCACCACGGATAGTTTTGCGCCTGCGCGCGCGTGCCGATTCCGGCCGTCACGGCGAAAATTGCCAGTAGGAAAAGCAAAATTCTCATGGCGATCTCCCGGTGTTGCCGCACTAAGGCGCGCCCCGACCAACGATCACGAATGGTTGCGGGCTCGCGGCGTCGATTGCCCGCCGGGCGGAACGTATTGCGTATTGGCATTGCAGAAGCCGCCGTTGCCGCTCAGGGCCGCTTGGCACTGCTGCAAGGTCGTGAAGCCGCAATTCTGGCTGCCGAAGCCGGCATAATCCGCGCACCACGGATAATTCTGTGCTTCCGCACGCGTGCCGGGCCCGCCCGTCACAACGAAAATTGCCAGCATGAAAAGCACGATTCTCATGGTCGCTCTCCCGGTGTTGCGATGGTGCTTAAGCACCAACACCGGGCCAGCGATATTATTGCAGCGGTGACGCAGGGAATTTCTCCCTGATTTTATTGGCGACCCCGGGCGGCGTGTTCGGCAACCACGACGGGCCAGCTACGGTGTTCGCCCTGCACCCTAGCCCGGCATAGTCATCGCCCCTTCAAGGTATCGATAAAATCAATCACGTTCCTGCGAATTGTTTTTTGTTCGATCGCGAGAAAACCGCGGACAAGCGTGGCGCCTTCACGGGTCGCGAGGAAGGAAAGGATCGCGCTTTCCGACAGCTCGCCTTCTTTCTGTGCCGGCATCTTCTTGCCGACGCTTGGCGCGCCCTCAAAGAAATAGAATGGCGAGACACCGAGCACGTCACTGATTTGTTGCAGGCGTGACGCCCCGACACGATTCGCGCCTCTCTCATATTTCTGAATCTGCTGGAACGTGATGCCGACCGCGTCGGCTACCTCGGTTTGGCTCATTCGCAAAAACATCCGGCGGGCGCGAATCTTTTGCCCGACGTGGGTATCTACGGCAGTAGGGCCTCTGCGGCCGGTCGACGCTTTCGCCATTTCTGAAGTCCTTTCATTCAAATGACACCCTAGGGTTGGCACAAACCGAATGTCACGTCAAAAAAAGCCTACCTGCTGACGCCAGTCGGCCATGCGCCGGGCCATCCCGGGCTTGCCGGCGCATCCCGCGCGAACGAGACACCCTTGCAAAGCGGCGGCGCGTTAACCATACGGCAGTCGTCCCCAGCACGCGTCGTTAATACTTTGTTAAGGTTCCCGCCTTGCCCCGAGGCGGGTGCGCCTGAGTTCATGACAAGTTTCCGCAGGATCAATTCACCGGTCGCGCTTGCCACATGCGGCATGTTCCTCGTGCCGGAGCCGTTTGGCGCCTGTCTTTTGCTGGCAGCGGCCGTTTGGTGGCTATGGCGAAAAGCCGGATGCCCGTGCCACAGTATGTTGTCATCGGTCCGGGAGAGGGTCTCGCGCCTTCGCAACCGCGTCCGCGGCCGAATGCTTGCCGCACGCGATATGGTCATGCGGCAGCGGCACGCTACGGGAAGCGGCGGGCCATCGGGGCGTTCATAGCCAAACGCCATGATACAAAATCAGGACGACGGCGGCGACGAAAATTCCGATGATGATGGCGGCTGTAAGCTGCGCCGGCTGATAGCGGCGGGGCATGTGACACCTCACAAGGCAAGCCCGTAGCAAGCCCACCGGTAAGCGTTCGGGCCGAAGGCACTACTCATGTCTCCAGTATAAACCGTAACCCATGTGTCTGGAACGGACCCTGATTTTATTGGCGACCCCGGCTGGATTCGAACCAGCGACCTTCAGCTTAGAAGGCTGTTGCTCTATCCCCTGAGCTACGGGGCCGCGCGACGTCTCAGCTTATATAGAATCTTGCGCCGCAACGCGCGGTTAATCGCGCGTATGGGCATACCGCCTGCGGCCAAGAATGTGCCAATGAACGCGGGGCCCGCCTCGAGCGACTAAGACCGGCGTCCAGACTGCGAGCGCTTCGCGGTCTGAAGTCGGCGCGCGCCGCTGTCTGCCGCGGCGATCGGAAGGTTGCCAATTGTTTAGCTGGAAGAAACTTGTTCGGCCACGAACCCGACAAGATCGTCGCCTCAACTTGCCGCACTGGGTCGAAATTGCGGCCCTTGGGAGGACTTCAGCGATGTTTGCGCTCACTCGCGCCGGTTTCGCGGTAGCAATCGCGGCCGCGTTCATTGCCGTTGCGCCGTTTTCGGCCCATGCCGCGGACAAGGCGTTTGTTGACAGCGATCTCGCCGACAGCGCGGTGCAGCTCGAAGGCCAGATCAAGTCGGACGCGGGCGCTGCCACCAAGCCGGTGGCGCAAATCCGGAAAGACGCCGATGCGGCCTTTGCCAAGAACGATTTCCGCACCGGCATGACGCTGCTGGGCCAGATCGTCGCCGCGCAGCCCAACGACGCCACCACCTGGCTGCGCATGGCGCGCACCGTGATGCAGATCCGCCCGGTCAACGACCAGGAGCGCGCGACGCTTTTGGAGCGCGCCTCGACCGCGGCCTATATCGCCTATCAGCGCACCACCAACCGCAACGAGGAGGCCGACAGCCTCGCCTTCCTCGGCGACGTCATGAGCCAGCGGCAGTTGTGGCGGCCGGCGCTCGATGCGCTGCGGCTCTCGCTCGACATCCGCGAGGCCGCCAATGTGCGCGGCCAATACGAGCGGCTGCGCGACCAGTATGGCTTCCGCGTGCTCGATTATTCGGTCGATGCCGATACCGCGTCGCCGCGCGCCTGCTTCCAGTTCTCCGAGGATTTACCGGTGCGCACCGATTTCTCGCCGTTCGTCGTGCTTGCCGGCACCGACAAGCCGGCGATCTCGACCGCCGAGAAACAGCTTTGCGTCGAAGGCCTGAAACACGGCGACAGCTATACCGTGACGCTGCGCGCCGGATTGCCGTCGGTGGTGCACGAATCGCTGTCGAAATCGTCGGACTTCGTCATCTATGTGCGCGACCGCAAGCCCGCGGTGCGGTTCTCGTCCACCGCCTATGTGCTGCCGCGCACCGGGCAGCGCGGCATTCCGGTGATCAGCGTCAACACCAAATCGGTCGCCGTCGAAATCTACCGCATCAGCGACCGCAACCTGATCGATACAATCACCGGCGTGACCAGCTACGACAACGGCAATTTTCAGAAGAGCCTCGACCGCTCTGATATCGAGCGCCTCAAGGAAAGCCGCGGCGTTCCGGTCTGGAACGGCGACCTCGCCGTCGACAATCCGCCGCTCAATACCGACGTCACCACCGCGTTTCCGGTCGACCAGGCGGTCGGCGATCTGAAAGCCGGCGTCTATGTCATGGTGGCGCAGCCGCAGGAGCAAAAAAACCTCGATAACAATTACGACGCGCTGGCGACGCAATGGTTCATCGTCTCCGATCTCGGGCTCGCGGCGTTTTCCGGTAACGACGGCATCCACGCCTTCGTCAATTCGCTCGCCACCACCGATGCCAAGAGCGGCGTCGAGGTGCGGCTGATTTCGCGCAGCAACGAGGTGCTGGCGACGCGGCGCACCGACGCCGGCGGCCATGTGCAATTCGAATCGGGCCTGGCCAGCGGCGAGGGCGGCGCCACGCCCACCCTGATCGCCGCCAATGACGGCCAGGGCGACTTTGCCTTCCTCAACCTCACCGGGCCCGCCTTCGATCTCACCGACCGCGGCGTCTCCGGCCGGCCGGCGCCGAACGGCCTCGATGCCTTCGTCTATGCCGAGCGCGGCGTGTATCGATCGGGCGAGACCGCTTATCTCACCGCGCTGTTGCGCGACGCCCAAGGTGTCGCGTCGCCCGGCGTGCCGCTGACCTTCGTGGTCGAGCGGCCCGACGGCGTCGAGTATCGGCGCACGCTGGTGCAGGACCAGGGCCTGGGCGGCCACGGGCTGACCTTGCCGATCGCGGCCTCGGCGCCGACCGGCACCTGGCACGTGCACGTCTTCACCGACCCGAAACGCGCAGCCGTCGGCGAGACCACGTTCCTGGTCGAGGACTATGTGCCCGAGCGCATCGAATTCGATCTGTCGTCGCCGAACGGGACGATCTCCAAGACCAATCCGGCCACCATCAACCTTGCCGGCCGTTTCCTCTACGGCGCGCCGGCCTCCGGCCTCGATCTCGACGGCGACATGAACATCGCCGTGGCGGCGGAGCGTTCCGGCTTTGCCGGCTATCAGTTCGGCATCGACGGCGAAGACGTCGCCGCCGTGCAGCAGCCGCTGGACAATCTGCCGTCGACCGACGACTCCGGCAAGGCGACCTTCAACGTCGATATCGACAAGCTGCCGTCGAGTACGCACCCGCTCGAAGCCCGCATTGCCGTGCGCATGGCGGAGCCCGGCGGCCGCGCGGTCGAGCACACGATCACGCTGCCGGTCACCGCGAGCGGCACCATGATCGGCGTCAAGCCATTGTTCTCCGGCCGCTCGCTGGCCGACGGTGCCAGCGCCGCGTTCGACGTCGTGGTCGTTGCCCCCAACGGCACCGCGGTCGCGACCAAGGGCCTGCACTACGAGCTGCTGCGCGTCGAAACCCATTATCAGTTCTATAAGCGCGACGGCTCCTGGCATTTCGAGCCGGTCAAGACCACGTCGCGGCTGTCCGACGGCGCGCTCGACACCGCGGCCGACAAGCCCGGCCATATCGCGCTGCCGGTGAATTTCGGCCGCTATCAGCTCAACGTCGCGTCGCCCGAGGCGAACGGCCCGACCACCTCGGTGACCTTCGATGCCGGCTGGTATGTCGACGCCAGCGCCGATACGCCGGACATGCTGGAAACCGCGCTCGACAAGAGCGAGTACCGCCCCGGCGACACGATGACCGTTGCTGTCACTGCGCGCAGCGCTGGGCGTCTCACGCTCAACGTGATCGGCGACAAGCTCCTGGCGAGCCAAAGCGCCGACGTGAAGCAACCCGGCGTCACCCAAGTCAAAGTCCCGGTCGGTGCCGATTGGGGCTCGGGCGCCTATATCGTCGCCACGCTGCGCCGGCCGCTCGATGCGCCGGCACAACGCATGCCCGGCCGCGCCATCGGCGTGCAGTGGTTCGCCATCGATCGCGCGGCAAAGACGCTCACCGTCGACCTGAAGCCGCCGGCGCTGTTGCGGCCGAACACGACGCTGCACATCCCGGTCAGGATCGAAGGGCTGAAGGCCGGCGACGAGGCGCGGATCGCGGTCGCCGCGGTCGATGTCGGCATTCTTAATCTCACCAACTACAAGCCGCCGTCGCCGAACGACTATTATCTCGGCCAGCGCGCGCTGTCGGCGGAAATCCGCGATCTCTACGGCGACCTGATCGACGGCATGCAGGGCACAAGCGGCCAGATCCGCACCGGCGGCGACGCCGGCGCCGCGTTGCAAGGCAATCCGCCGACCGGGCCGCCGCTGTCGTTCTTCTCCGGCATCGTCACCGTCGGTGCCGACGGCAGCGCGGACGTGGCGTTCGACATTCCCGACTTCGCCGGCACCGTCCGCGTCATGGCGGTGGCCTGGACCAAGGACAAGGTCGGCCAGGCCTCCACCGACGTCATCGTCCGCGATCCGGTGGTGCTCACCGCGACCCTGCCGCGCTTCCTGTTGCCCGGCGACCGCTCCACGGTTCATCTCGATCTGGACAATGTCGAAGGCCAGCCCGGCGATTATGCGATCACCGTGTCGACCAGCGACGCCGTGGTGGCCGGTGCCGGCGCCGCGCAAAAACTGACCTTGCGCGCCAAGGCGCGCGGCGCGGTCACGATCCCGGTCACCGCCAGCGCCGCCGGCAACGGCGCCGTGAAAATCAACGTGAGCGGGCCCGGCGGTTTTGCGCTGGAGCGCAATTACACGCTCGCGGTGCGGCCGCCGGCGCAAATTCTGGCGCGGCGCACCGTCAAGCCGATCGCCAAGGGCGACAGTGTGACGCTGTCGAGCGACATGTTCGCCGATCTCGTTCCCGGCACCGGCGGCGTCTCGATCTCGGTCGGCTCCTCGGCGGCGCTCGATGCGGCGAGCCTTCTGGCCGCGCTCGACCGCTATCCGTATCGCTGCTCGGAGCAGATCACGAGCCGGGCGATGCCGCTGCTCTATGTCGCCCAGCTCGCCAGCGAAACCCATCTGGCGCTGCAGACCGGCGCCGACGAGCGGGTGCGCAACGCCATCGAAGCGCTATTGACGCGGCAGGATTCCACCGGCTCGTTCGGCCTGTGGGGCGTCGGCGGCAACGACGTCTGGCTCGACTCCTATGTCACCGACTTCTTGACCCGCGCGCGTGAGCAAAAATTCGCGGTGCCCGACACCGCGTTCAAGCTCGCGCTCGACCACTTGCGCAATTTCGCCGCCAACATCGCCGATCCGAGCAAGAACGGCGGCACCGATCTCGCCTATGCGCTCTATGTGCTGGCGCGTAACGGCGTGGTGCCGATCGGCGATCTGCGATACTTGGCCGATTCAAAGCTCGATGCGCTGACGACGCCGATCGCCAAGGCCCAGGTGGCCGCGGCGCTGGCGCTGGTCGGCGATCGCGCGCGGGCCGAGCGGGTCTATGCCGCGGCGCTTGCCGCGATCGATCCGCAGTCGGACAGCTGGCTCAATCGCCAGGATTATGGCTCGAACCTGCGCGACGCGGCGGCGCTGGTGACGCTCGCCTCGGAAAGCGGGGCGGCGCCGGCGACCGTGCAGGCCGCGGTGGCGCGTGTCGAAGCGTCGCGCGCGCAACTGCATCCGACGTCCACGCAAGAAGACGCCTGGCTGTTGCTGGCGGCGAGCGCCATGGCGAAAGACTCCGGCAACGTCACGCTGGACGTCAACGGCGAAGCGGTGCAACGCGCGCTTTACCGAACCATCCGCGCCGACGACCTCAAGGAGCCGGTGAAAGTCACCAATACCGGCGACACCGAGGTGAAGGCCGTGGTCACGGTTACCGGCGCGCCGGTGACGCCGGAGCCGGCGGCGGAGAACGGATTCCGCATCGAGCGCCTGACCTACACGCCCGACGGCGATGCGGTCGATCCGGCGCAGGTCAAGCAGAACACCCGGCTCGTGGTGGTGCTCAAGATCACCGAGGCGCAGCCGCAATTCGGCCGAGTCATCGTCGCCGATTATCTGCCGGCCGGGTTCGAGATCGACAATCCGCATCTCGTCTCCTCCGGCGATACCGGCACGCTGGCGTGGATCACCGACGCGGTGGAGCCGGCGAACACCGAATTCCGCGACGACCGCTTCACCGCCGCCTTCGAAAGAAAGCGCGGCGATGCGGCGGTGTTCACCGTCGCCTATGTGGTGCGCGCGGTTTCGCCGGGCACTTACGTGCGGCCGCAGGCGGTCGTCGAGGACATGTACCGGCCGGAACGTTTCGGCCGCACCGGCAGCGGCAGCATCGAGGTCACGGCGGCGAAATGATGCGTCAGAAAACGCGCCTCATTCTCGCCGGCGTTTTCGTATGCGCGTCGGCCTTTGCCGGCGCGGCGTGGTGGGTCGCTTCGCTCGGTCCGCCGCCGCTCGGCAAGAATCTCGATTTCTCGACCAGCGTGGTCGACAGGGAAGGGCGCCTGCTGCGCGCTTATGCGACGAGCGAAGGCCGCTGGCGATTGCCGGCGACGGTCGCCGACGTCGATCCGCGCTTCTTCGACGTGCTGTTCGCCTATGAGGACAAGCGTTATCGCGAGCATCACGGCGTCGATCCGCGCGCGGTGCTGCGCGCGGCGGCACAATTCGCAACCAGCGGACATCTTCGCTCCGGCGCCTCGACCTTGACCATGCAGGTGGCGCGGCTCCTTGAGCCGCCCGAGGTGCGCCGCAGCGCGGTGACGAAACTGCACCAGATGGTGCGCGCCATCGAGATCGAGCGCGCGCTGACCAAAGATGAAATCCTCGCGCTCTACCTTGATCTCGCGCCCTATGGCGGCAACATCGAGGGCATCCGTGCCGCATCGCTCGCCTATTTCGGCAAAGAGCCGCGGCGGCTGTCGCTTGGCGAAGCCGCGTTGCTGGTGGCATTGCCGCAATCGCCGGAGTTGCGCCGGCCGGATCGCTTCGCCGCGAATGCGCGCGACGCGCGCGACCGCGTGCTCGACCGCTTCGCCGCGACCGGCACGGTGCCGGCCGACGAGATCGCGCTCGCCAAGACCGAGCCGGTGCCGAGCGGCCGCCGCC
>Ga0209517_10007779_pt1 | contig 12734 bp, 12 predicted proteins | sample PeaSoiMetSII2010_FD_187695 | JGI IMG/M metagenome (GOLD analysis project Ga0209517, IMG submission 187695) | Peat soil microbial communities from Weissenstadt, Germany - SII-2010 (SPAdes) (version 2) | ecosystem: Environmental > Terrestrial > Soil > Wetlands > Peat | place: Germany...
ATTAAATCAGTGTGCTAGATTACCCTCCGAAGGCAGAGGTCGTGAGTTCGAATCTCGCCGGGTGCGCCAATAAAATCTCAGCAATACCAATGATTTGGCTTTAGGCTGAGAGCCCCAAGACAGTTCCAAGGAGCGATCCGTCACAACCGCGTCACAGTGACGGAACGATTATCGGCTGCCATCATCCTCTATCGGCGAGGACACTGCCGCAGCCGCGGAGAATGATGGCGGTCTCGCTAGTCGTTGCTCGTACAAGCCGAGGAAATACCCCACCACCAATGCCACACAGCTACCGGCAAGCGTAAACAAGTAATCGGGATCGCCCTCTGCGAGCAAAAACCCGAGAACGAAGGCTGCGACTAAAGAGAGTAGCTGGCCGCGGTTGAACTTCATCGGCGTCCTGGTTTCCGTCATTGCCACGCGCATACGACAGCGAGGGTTAGAAGCCCGATGCCATAGACGATGGCCCAGCAGCCGTTATCAAAGGCTTAACTCAACGGAAACCACTTCGTCCTAGGGCTGCCGCGGGGTGCCCCAGAGCCAGCCCTTGTGCGGTCCAAAAATGGTGCACGGCGAAGCAGGCAAATTTTGCCAAATACAGTCTAATCATGCCCCGGATAGCCTGCCCGTCAAACGGCCCTAAGGACGCCCTGGGACAGTCACTGGTGAGTCTCGATGCGATGCCCGCGCCTAGCTCGCAGCCCGAAACGCGCATCCCCGAGCGATCCGCATGTCCGAGGCCGGTTGCGGCAGGCCCGTTGCCTTCGTCCTGATAATGCCGGCACGATTCGCGAGCAATGCGCGTGCGGCACTTACGTGCAGAGCGCTTCCCTTAGCTTCTTCGCCAGGTCGGGCCGCCGATAGGGCTTCTTGAGCATCGGCAACCGCTCGTCATGTCGAATCCCCGTCTCGTCGCCCAAAGCGGTGTATCCGGTCGTCAGGAGAACGCGCAGTCCTGGCCGCATGCGGGCGGCCTCGTCGGCAACCTGACTCCCGTCAACGCCGCCCGGCATAACCACGTCCGTGAACAGGAGATCGATCGGCTCATTTCCGCGCAGGATTTCGAGCGCCTCGCGGCCGTTCCGTGCGACAACCGGGCAATAACCGAGAGAAGTCAGGTTGAGGACGACCATGTCGAGCACCTCGGGGTCGTCCTCGACGACGAGAACGGTTTCTCGGTCAGTGGTCCCGCTCCCCTCTCCTGCTTCCGTGGCAGACGCCGCGACAGCTCTGACGGCGCGCGGCAGATAGAGGCGAACCGCGGTGCCTTGCCCGAGCGCGCTTTCAATCGCCGCCGTGCCGCCCGATTGCCGCGCGAAGCCATAGACCTGCGACAGGCCGAGGCCGGTGCCTTTACCGATTTCCTTCGTGGTGAAGAAGGGATCGAAGGCCCGCGCGATGACGTGCGGCGTCATGCCGCCTCCGGTATCCCTGACTGCGATCACGACATACTCGCCGGGTTTCAATTCCTCCGCCGCCGCCGCCGTTCTCTCGTCCAAGAAGACATTCCGCGTTTCGATGACGAGCCGGCCGCCACCGGGCATGGCGTCCCGCGCATTCATCACCAGGTTTAGAATCGCCGATTGGAACTGCGCGGGATCGACCGATGTCGGCCACACGTCAGGCACTTTGTCCATCTCGACATCGATGGTCGGCCCGGCAGCACGCTTGATCAGGATCGCGAACGCCTCGATCAGCGCATTGAGGTCGGCGACCTCCGGGCGAAGCGTCTGTTGGCGCGCGAAGGCGAGAAGCTGTTCCGTCAACTGCGCGCCCCGTTCGGCGCCGTGTTGGGCGGCAGCGATGAGCCGCTGCTTCCCTTTGTCATCTCCGATCCGCAGCGCGAGGACATCGAGGTTGCCCGAGATCACAGTGAGAAGGTTATTGAAGTCGTGCGCGATCCCGCCAGTCAGTTGGCCTATCGCCTCCATCTTCTGCGCATGCTGAAGCGCGGCCTGAGCCCGCCCCGGGGCCGCCATCTGTTCCGTGAGGCGTTTGTTCGCTTCGGCAAGGGCCGACGTGCGCTCGGCAACCCGCTGTTCCAGAGTCTCATTGAGGTGACGCAGCGCCTCCTCGGCCCGTTTTCGGTCCGTGACATCGCGCATGATGCCCGTGAAATACCGCACGCCGCGCTGGCGCCATTCTGCAATCGACAACTCGAGGGGGAACAGTGTTCCGTCCTTCCGCTGGCCGACGACCTCCCGTCCAATGCCGATGATCTTTGCTTGACCCGTGCGCTTGTAATTGCCGATGTAGCTGTCGTGCGCGCCGCGGTCCGGTTCCGGCATGAGCAGCCGAACGTTCCTGCCGATCACCTCCGCACTTTGATAGCCGAAGGTGCGCTCTGCCGCGCCGTTAAAGTCCTGTACGACGCCGCGCTCGTCGATGATGACAATGCTATCGACTGCAGTGTTGACGATGGCTCGGTACTTCGCATCGTCATCGTTGCGACGCCCGTCAGCCTGCGCCCAGTCGCTGATGTCCTCGACGATGGCGATGCAATAGGCCGGCGCCTCCTCGACCGCGCGGGCGAGCGAAGAAATCACCTTCACCCAGAATGATTGCCCACCCTTACGCACATACCGCGTCAGGAGCGTGTAGTGCGGGATCGTGCCGTGGAAGAGCTGCTGATGCTTCTCGATTGATTCAGCTAGGTCGTCGGGATGAATGAACTCGGCAAGTGGCTTGTCGCGTATCTCATCCTGCGAGTAGCCCAGCATTACGCAGAGGGCGTGGTTGGCTTCGAGAACCCGCGCCTCCGGACTGACTTGTTCGATGCCGACGGCAGCTTGTTCGACCAGAAGGCGAAAGCGATCAACCTCGGTGTCACGGTGCTCGCCATCTCGATGCATCACCAGCCTCCCGCCGCGTCGCTCCTTAATCGGTTCACCCCCGTGCGCTTCGAAGTTCGCACGCTTACGCCTTTGGTGCGCCTGCGGCAAGAAAAAAGATGAACAATGTGTGTAACCCGACATCCCCCGGATGATCAGGAATTGCCTGAAATGATGCACCAATTCCTGCTTACGGCAGGACGTCGGTGAAGAGGTAGCGCAGTTACGGACTGATACAATCTTTTACAAAATTTTCCGGGCGGTGCGGGCACGGAGATCGTGTAATCGGATCGGCGTTTGCGGCATTCGACACCACCAAACCAGCGGGTGGCGGAAGCGGCCTAGGGCTGAGCCAAGTCTACGGGTTCGTGAAGCAGTCGGGTGGCTACATCAAGCTGTACGGCGAGCCGGGTCGCGGAACGACCGGCAAAATCTATCTGCCGAGGCTTATCGCCGATGTGGGGGCTGAGGTCGCGTCGCCACCCGGGCCTGAGAGTCGTGTTCATGAGTGGCTATACCAAAAACGCTGTCATCCCTCACGGTCGGCTCGACCCCGGCGTCCACTTCGTCAGCAAACCGTTCAAGCTCGATACGCTGGGTAGGAAGATAAGCGAGGCGATTGATCGTCCGTGATGCCATGCGGGCGCGGTGCGATGACCATGCTTCGGGATCAAGGCTCAAGAGTTGGACGCGCGCGGTTCATTCGCTCACTGCGCTTCCTGCCCTGTGGCAGCTCGCGCGGCGCTTTCGCGACCTGCTTCGAAGCGGCGGTCGATAGGCAAGCGGCGGTTTCTCTCACCTTCCGGAGAAAACCCGCTGCATTTTTAATGGTGGCGCTGGCATAGCGGCGTCTCGTGCATGCCAGCTGGCGCATCGGTTTGCATGCAGTCATTCCAGACGAAATACCGACGCTCCGTTGGGCGACCCACCCGCAAAGTGGCTATTGTTTCGCCCGCAGCATCGCCGCAATTTCAAAAAGCAACATTCCATGGTAGCGTGGCAAGCCGTCGGTTGGCGCCACGGCCGACTTGACGATTTGAGGGGGCGTCGCGATGCAAGATGGCAAATTCACTATTCTTGTCGTCGACGATGGGATTGACGTTCTCGAAACCGAGACGACCGTGCTGGGAGAGTTTGGCTATAATGTCATCCCATGCACCAGCGCGGACGAGGCGCTCGCGATCGTCGCTGGCGATGCGTCGGTTGATATGGTGCTGACCGATGTCGTCATGTTGGGCGACATCGACGGATGGCATTTGGCGGAACGAATACGCGAGCTCCGTCCGAGTATCAAGGTTGCTTTCACAAGCGGCTATGTGCAGCCGTCTACATTGTCAATCTTGACGGCGCGCGGCGAGTTGTTCTTGCCGAAGCCTTGGAAAGCCGACGCTTTGGCAAATTTCATGCGACGGGCCTTGGCGCCTTGACGCGCGCGTTGGCGAGTTCGACGGCGCGGACGATGCCGGCATAGCCGGTGCAGCGGCACAGGTTGCCGGCGAGGCCCAGGCGGATCTGGGCCGGAGTCTCGGCGACGCCGCGTTGAATCATGTCGCGCACCGCAATCAGCATGCCAGGCGTACAGTAGCCGCATTGCAGCCCATGCGCCTCGCTGAAGGCCTCGCGGATGATCGCCATGAGCGCGTCGCTCTCGAAGCCCTCGATGGTCGTCACGGCTGCGCCGTCCACGGCAGCCGCGAAAGTAATGCAGGAGCGCACCGGCTTGTCGTCGAGGAGCACCGTGCAGGCGCCGCACACGCCGTGCTCGCAGCCCAGATGCGTGCCGGTCAAACCCTGCTGATCGCGCAGGAAATCGGCGAGCGTGCGGCGGCCCTCGACGCGGTCCGTGACAGTGCGGCCGTTGAGCGTGAGGGCGATTGCGTTGGTCATTGCAGCGCATCCTTGGCGGCGCGGATGATCGAGACGCCATGGACGTGGCGGTCGTATTCGTCGAGCATCATCCCGCTCGCGGCGAGATCGGCCTCGTAGCTCGCGCGGATCTCCGCTTCGATTCCCGGCAGCCAGCCTCCGGTGGCGGCGAGGATGCGCGCCGTGCGCTCGAGCAGCAGCGGCGCGCCGCCGGTCGCGCCGATGACGGCGCGGCAGAAAGCGCGCTCGCGATCCACTACCACCGCCGCCATGGAATAGGCGAACTCGCCGAGCTTGCGGCAGCGCTTGTAATAGCCCCAGCGCGCCCCGCGCGCGAGGCAGGGGATGCGCACACTCTCGATCAGCTCGTCATCGCCGAGCGCCGTCGTCATCGCGCCGGTCAGGAAGCGCGTGAGCGGGATCTCGCGCCGACCCTTGGCGCCCGCCACGATGACGCTGGCATCGAGCGCCAGCAGCGCCGTCGGCCAATCGGAGGCGGGATCGGCATGGGCGAGGCTGCCGCCGATGGTGCCGCGGTTGCGCACCGAGCGATAGGCAATGCCGGAGGCGGCGCGGGCGAGGAAGCCGTTGGCGACATCGGGAACGATGCCGTCCTCGAAGGCGGCATGCGGCGTCGCCGCGCCGACCAGGAGATGCTCGCCCTCGCGCTTGACTTGGAGCAGCTCGGGCAGGCGCGAGACATCGACCAGAAGATCGGGCTGCGCCAAGCGCAAATTGATCATCGGGCCGAGCGTCTGGCCGCCCGCCAGAAACTTCGCTTGACCAGCCGAGCTCTGAACCAGTTCGATCGCCTCGGCGGCGCTGCGGGCGCGGCGGTATTCGAGCGGCGCCGGCTTCACGATGCCGCCTTGCGCTCGCGCGCGGCGAGAATGGCGGCGCGCACGCGGCGCGGCGTCAGCGGCGTCTCGTTCACCTCGGCGCCCAAGGGCGCGAGCGCGTCGCGCACCGCATTGGCGATCGCCGCCGGCGGCGAGATCGCGCCGCCCTCGCCCATGCCCTTGACGCCGTACTCCGTGTGCTTCGCCGGCGTCACCATATGCGCGATCTTGATCGCCGGAATTTCCGGCGCGCCCGGCAGGTGATAGTCGGCGAGCGTAGTCGCCAGCGGCTGACCGTTCGCATCGTAAGGGATTTCCTCGTAGAGCGCGGTGCCGATGCCTTGCGCCACGCCGCCGACGATCTGGCCATCGACGATCATCGGATTGACCATGGTGCCGCAATCCTCGACGACGCCGTAATCGAGAATCTCCACGGCGCCGTCCTCGGGATCGACGGCGACCACCGCGACATGGGTCGAATAGCAGAAGACGCCGGTATCGATGCCCGGCTGATATGTCGCGATCGCCTCGACCATGGGCTCCGTTCCGCGCGGCAGCCCGTCCTGGCGCAGATAGGCGGTGCGGCCGATCTCGGCGAAGCTCACCGAACCGCCGGGCCCATGCGCCGCGCCGTCGGCGAAAGTGATTTGCGCGGCCTGGCATTGCAGGAGATGGGCGGCGATGTCGGCGATCTTGGCGCGGATGATGCGGCAGGCCGTGGCGACCGCGCCGCCCGCCATCACCATGCTGCGCGAGGCGAAGGTGCCCATGCCGAAGGGACAACTCGTGCTGTCGCCATGGCGCACCGAGACCTTGTCCGGATGGATGCCGAGCTCTTCATGCGCGACCTGGGCGAGCGTTGTCTCGAGCCCCTGGCCATGCGATTGGATGCCGACCAAGAGCATGAGCGTGCCGTCGGTCATGAGCCGCGCCGTCGTCGATTCGAAGCCGGGGATGATCGGGGTGCCGCGCGTCACCCATTCGCCGCAGCCATGCGCGGTCTGCTCGGTATAGCTCGCGAAGCCGATGCCGATGAGGCGCCCGTCGGGCTCGCCCTGCGCCTTGCGGCGGCGGATCGCGGGGAAATCGACCAGCGCCGCCGCCTTGGCGACGCTTTGGGGATAGTCGCCATTGTCGTAGAGCAGATTGGTCACGGAGCGGTAGGGCATGAGGTCAGGGGTGACCATGTTCTCCATCCGCACCTCATGCGGCTCGCGCCCGACCGCGCGCGCCACCTCGTCGATCGTGCGCTCGATGGCGAAGCACGCGCCCGGCCGCGCCACGCCGCGATAGGGGCCGATCGGCGATTTGTTGGTCGCGATGGTGAAGTTGCGGGCGCGGTAGCTGCGGATGCGATACGGGCCGGGCACATTCTTGGTCGCCATGCCCGTTTCCATGAACGGGCTGTTGGGCCAGGTCGAATAGGCGCCGGCATCGACATAGATCTCGGCCTCGAGGCCCAAAATCATGCCGCGCGCATCGGCATAGGCGGTGATGCGGTAGAAATGCTCGCGCGCATGCATGCAGGAGATGAGATGCTCGCGCTTGTCTTCGACCCAGCGCACGGGATGGCGCAGCTTGCGCCCGAGCGCCGCGACCATCAGCTCCTCGGGATAGAGGATGTTCTTGACGCCGAAGCCGCCGCCGACATCGGGGGCAATGACATGCACCTGGCGCTCTTCCATCGCCAGGAACTGCGCCATGCCCGCCCTGATCTGATGCGGGAATTGGCTCGAATTGTAGATCGCGAGCTCGTCGAGCCGGTCGTCCCAGAAGGCGAGGATCGCGCGCCCCTCCATCGGCATGCCGACTTGACGGTTCATGCGGTATTCGCGCTTGACCACGACCGCCGCCGCTTTGCGCGCCGCCTCGACGTCGCCGAAATCGATCGACTTCTCGACGAAGAGATTGTCGCCCCATTCCTCATGGACGAGCGGCGCGCCGAGGGCCAACGCCGCCAGCATGTCGGTGACCGCAGGTAGTTCGTCATAGGCGACCTCGATCCGCTGGACGAGATCCTCGGCCTCGTCGCGGGTCGGGGCGACGCACATGGCGATGGGCTGGCCGACGAATCTGACTTTGCCGCCGGCGAGGCCGGGCAGCACCGAGGGCTTGAAGCCGGCGATGTCCGGGACCGCGCGGATCGGCAGAACATCCGGGAAATCCGCGGCGATGAAGACGCGGTCGCGAATGCTCGCGGGAATTTCGATCGCCTTCAGCCGCGCATGCGCGATGGAGCTGCGCAGGAAGGCGACCTCCTGGCTCCGCGGGAAGCGGAGATCGGCGACGAACTGGCCGCGCCCGCGCAAATGGCGCGCATCCTCCTTGCGCCGCAGGCTCGCGCCGACGCCGAGATCGGATGTCTTGACAATCGCCACGCCGAGCCTCCCTGGTTCTTGCCGCCAGACTAACCGACCGTCGCCGGCGACTAAAGCCCGAGATAGGCCTCGCGCACATCGACGCGCGCCAGCAGATCGGCGGCCGCGCCATGCGCCGTGACGACGCCGCCTTCGAGAATGTAGCCGCGCTGCGCCAATTCGAGCGCGAGCTCGATGTCCTGCTCGACCAAGAGCACGGTGATGCCGTCCTCGCGGTTGACCTGCGCCAGAACCTTGGCGAGGTGCTCGACCACCATCGGCGCGAGGCCCAGCGACATCTCGTCGACCAGGAGGAGGCGCGGCGCCGACATGAGCGCGCGGCCGATGGCGCACATCTGCTGCTCGCCGCCCGACAGCGTGCCGGCGATGCGCCGCTCGAGCGGCACGAGTTCGGGGAAGTAGGCGAGCACCCGGTCGAGGTCGCGCCGCACCTGCGCCTGGTCGCGCCGCAGATAGGCGCCGAGGCGAAGATTCTCGAAGGCGCTGAGCCCGGCGAACAGCCGCCGCCCTTCCGGCACCAGCGCAACGCCGCGGCGGATGCGCTCCTCTGTCGCCGCGGCAGTCACATCGCTGCCGTCGAGGCCGATCGTTCCGGCGGCGGACGGGACCAGCCCGACGATGGTGCGCAGCAGCGTGGTCTTGCCCGCGCCGTTGGCGCCGACCAGCGCCACGATCTCGCCCTCCGCCACGGCAAGGCCGACTTGCCACAGCACTTGGCTGTCGCCGTAGCGCACATCGAGCCCTTCGATCGCGAGCAGCGTCATCGCGGCGCGTCGATGCCGCGACGGGAGCGGTGCCGCTCGGCGAAGCGGTCGCCGAGATAGGCGCGGATCACCTCGGCGTTGCCGACGACTCCTTCCGGCGTGTCGTCGGCGATCTTGCGGCCGAAATGCAGCACGACGATGCGGTGGCACGCCGCCATGATCGCCTTCATCACGTGCTCGACCATGATGATGGTGAGGCCGGCCTGGTTGATCTCGCGAATGAGCGCGACGATGCGCCCCACCTCGGCCTGGTTGAGCCCTGCCATGACCTCGTCGAGCAGCATGAGCTTGGGCTCCATGGCGAGCGCGCGGGCCAATTCGAGCTGCTTGCGCTCGGCAAGCGTGAGCTGGCGCGGCGAATGCTCGGCGCGCGCCGAGAGCCCGACGCGCTCGAGCGCCGCTTGCGCGCGCGCCAGCGCCTCGTCGCGGTGCGGAATGCGCCGGCGCGAGAACATCGCGCCGATCGCGACGTTCTCGCGCACGGTCAGTTGGCCGAAGGGCTGGACGATCTGGAAGGTCCGAGCGATGCCGAGCTTGGCGATGCGATGCGGCCGCATCCCCGTGATGATGGCGCCGGCGAAGCTGACGCGGCCGGCCGACGGCGGCAGCACGCCGGAAATGACGTTGAGCATCGTCGTCTTCCCGGCGCCGTTGGGGCCGATGAGGCCCAAAACCTCGCCCTGCTCGACCGCGAAGGAAACATCCGCAAGCGCCGCCACGCCGCCGAAGCGCAGCCCGATTCCGGCGGCCTCGAGCAGCGCCATCAGGGCGCCGCCTTGCGCCGCGGGACGAGGCGCCGGAAATGGAAGAGCAGACCCTCCGGCAGCAGCATCACCACGAGGATGATCAGCAGGCCCAAAATCAGCAGATGGACCTTGATGAATTCGCCCCAGATGATGGTCGAGACGGTCTCGAGGAAGAAGGCGCCGATCACCGGCCCGAGCACGGTCCCCATGCCGCCGACCAGCATCATGATATAGCCGTTGACGGATATGCCGATGTCGAAGGCGCTGCCCGGCTCAAGGAAGTTGATCCAATAGCCCCAGATGCCGCCGACCGTGCCGGTCATGCCGGCGCTCAGCGCCCAGGCGAGGGTCTTGGCGAGCGTGGTGTTGATGCCCATGACCTCGGCGCCGAGCGCGCTGTCCTTGAGCGCGCGCAGCGCATAGCCCAGGGGGCTGCGGCTCAGCCACAGCACAATGAGGGCCGACGCTACCATCGCGCCGAGCATGAGAAAATAGACGAGTTCGTTGAGCGCTTCGGGCGCCAGCGTTCCCAACGGCATCGGCAGCCCTTCGGCGCCGCCGGTCACGCCGCCGACATTGATGATGAGGTCGTTCATCGCCAAATTGAGCGCGACCGTGGCGATGGCGAAATAATGTCCCTTGAGCCGCAAGAGCGGCCAGCCCAGGACCGCCGCGGCCAGCATCGCGCCGATCGGGGCGAGCACGATGGCCAGCGCCAAGGGCGCGCCGAGCGTCACGGCAACGCCGACGATATAGGCGCCCAAGCCGAAGAAGACGACATTGCCGAAGGCGTGATAGCCGGCGAAGCCGACGATGACGTTGAGGCCTTGCGCCACCACCGCATACATGTAGATGCTGGTGAGGATGCGCAGCCAGTAGCCGCCGATGACGAGCGGCGCCGCCACCATGAGCGCGAGCGCCAGCGCCAGCCCCGACCAGCGCGCGAGCCGCAATGGCATCATACGGGCTCGCCGTAGAAGCGCTTGCCGAGCAGCCCCTGCGGCCGCAGCACCAAGATCACCAGGAACATGACAAAGGCGACGATCTCCTCGTAATTGACGCCGAGCAGGCTCGCGGCGAAGGACTGGATGAGGCCATAAAGCAATCCCGCGAGCACCGCGCCCTCGATGCTGCCGATGCCGCCCAATACGGTGATGACGAAGACCGAGCCGATGAAGGTCAGGCCCATATTGGGCGAGATCGGATAAAGCATGCTGGCGAAGCTGCCGGCGGCGCCGGCGAGCGCCGCCCCGGCGCCGGCGGTGAGCGCGTAAACTTTAAGCGGATCGATGCCCATGAGCCGCGCCGTCTCCTTGTCGAGGGCGGTCGCCAGAATCGCCTGGCCCGCCTTGGCGCGGTTGAGGAAGAGATAGAAGCCGCCGGCCAGCATCAGCGCCAGGAGAAACACGGCGAGCCGCACAATGGGCACGAGCAGCGGGCCCAGCGCCAGCGACTGCGAGGTGTAGGCGGTGTTGACCGAGCGCAAATCGGCGCTGAACACCAGCAGGCACAGATTGATCAGCACGAGATCGAGCCCGAAGGTCAGCACCAGCGACAACAGCAGGCTCGTCCGCATCAGCCGGTTGAGCAGCAACCGCTGCACCAAGTAGCCCAGCACGAACAGCACCGCCATCGTCAGCGGCAGCGACGCGAATGGGTCGATGCCGAGGCCGGCGAAAACGATGTAGCTGACATAGGCTCCGAGCATGATGAAGGAGCCATGCGCCATGTTGATGATGCCCATCACCCCCCAGACCATCGAGAAGCCGATGGCGGCGATGGCATAGAGCCCGCCCGTGAGAAGGCCGTTGACGATGGTCTGACCGAGCATCAGCCGCGCCGCCCCGACTCTCGGCGCCGAGGACGCCCTATGCCGCGCGCGTCACTTCCCGGCAGTGGCGGGATAGCGGTAATGCGCCTGAGCCACGTCCGGCGGGAAGACGGTCTTCGGCTCGCCATTCAGGATCTGCGACACGTAGAGGGTGGCGACGCTGTTGGTGCCGTCGGGATTGAACTTGTAGCGGGTGTAGAAGGTCTCGCCGGCGATCTTGAGCATGGCCTCGCGCACCTTGACGGTGTCGAGGCTCTGCGCCGTCTCGATCGCATCCTGCAGGATGATGCCCGCCGCCGCGCCGGCCGCCGCGTGATAATAAGGCGGGTGGCCGTACTTCTTGCTGAAGTCGTCGTAGAATTGCTGCGAGTTCTTGAAATACTGGTCGCCATAGGTGAGCGCCGGCGACCAATAGTCCACGCCCATCACGCCTTCGGCCGCGGCGCCGAGCGCGGTGCGGAAGTCGGGCACCGCCACCGCGGTCGCCAACCCGATCGCCTTGGGCACGATCCTGAGCTCGCGCATCGCCTTGACCAGCAGGATCGAATCCTGGCTGTAGCCGCTGCCCAGCACAATATCCGGATTGCCCGCCTTGATCCCGGTCGCGACCGCCGAGAGATCGGGCGCGCCCTTGGGATATTTGGCGGTATAGACGACCTTGAGCCCGAGCTCTTCCGCCTTTGTCTTGGCTCCTTCGGCGGCGATGTTGGGGAAGAGATCGTCGGGGCCGACAATGGCGACGCTTTGCGGCTTCGGCGTCACCTGCTGGAGGAGATAGAGGACCGGCCAAAGGCCGGCATTGCCCGTTGCCGTCGGGCAGAAGAAATACTGATAGCCGCGCGTGAACAAATTGGTGGCGGTGGCCAGCGGCGCGATCGTCAGGATCTTGTAGCGCTCGCTGATCGCCGCGGTGGCGTTGGCGATGCCCGAGGAATAGGGACCGAAGAGGAAGCGCACCTTGTCCTCGGTGATGAGCTTCTCGGTGAGCTTGGCGCTGGTTTGCGCCTGGCTCGCGTCGTCATAGGTCACGAGCTGGACCTTGTAGGTCTTGCCGCCGACCTTGATGCCGCCCGCGGCATTCGCCGAATCCGCCCACATCTGGTAGCCGTCGCGCAGGAATTCGCCCTCGCGCACGAAGGTGCCGCTCTGGCTCACTGCCACACCGATCTTGAGAACGTCCTGCGCCTGGGCGCCGAGCGCGCCCAAGACCAGCAGCCATCCGCACGAGACGAGCGCGGCCAACCGCGCGAAACCACGAGCCTTCATGCTGAACCCCTCTCCCGCCGAGCGCCGTTTCCGTCCCGTTCGGGGACGAAGCCGCGCGGCCCATCCGAGTTGACTCGTCGGAGTTAACCCGAAATGCCGGCGCGCCTCAAGCGCGCCCCCCTCGAGCGCCGCCTTACTGCGCCGCGAGCGGCCCGCGCTGCTCGCGGCGCAGCGCGGCGACCCGCTCTTGCGTGTAGAGATCGCTCCAATTGG
>Ga0209517_10007780_pt1 | contig 12732 bp, 11 predicted proteins | sample PeaSoiMetSII2010_FD_187695 | JGI IMG/M metagenome (GOLD analysis project Ga0209517, IMG submission 187695) | Peat soil microbial communities from Weissenstadt, Germany - SII-2010 (SPAdes) (version 2) | ecosystem: Environmental > Terrestrial > Soil > Wetlands > Peat | place: Germany...
TGGCCAGCCCTGTTCCCGCCAGCTTGGCCAGGCTTGTTCCCGCCGGTTTGCCCAGCCCTATTCGCGCCCGGGCCGCCGACTCCCCTATTGTTCGCGCCCGCCGGACCGCGATTGTTAGCGTTTGCTCCACCAGGTCCGCGGTTGTTCGCGCCTGCTCCACCGGGTCCACGATTGTTCGCGGCAGCGCCGCCGGGCCGCTGTGCGCCGGGGCTTCCCCCCGGGTGCTGCGCTGGGGCGGAATGCGCGGCCGGAGCGGAGGCACGGGGTGCGGATGCGTGGGCTGCCGGTGCACTTGGCTTGTTGTGTTGCGCTGAAGCAACCGCGGTTACCGTAAGAATAACCAACAATACGGACCATTTCGGCAGGACGTTCTTTCCTCGGATGTTCGAATTCATAGACTCTCCTGTGAGATGCGAAGCCCTATCCTCATCCATCCATCAACGAGAAACAAAAGCAGCCGGGCAACTGTGTCCAGCCTGTGGTCCCGCTCTTGGATTTCTTCGATGAGAGCCTCTGGGTCCGAGTGCCATGGGGGAAGGGCCGGGCACCGGCCTTCGAAGACCCGATAATTTCACACCCGTTTCACCGCGGTGTCAAGCAATCTGCTGGAGAAATTTACATCTGTCAGCATGTAGCGATCGAGGGACTTGCTTTTCTGGGAGTGGGCTCGGCTGACAACACTATCTCTTGCCGCTTCGTAACCGAACCCCAGTACTACAAATTTTGGAGGCAAGCTTGGCAATGTGGTCCCGGTCGCCGACGGGAAGGCGGAGATCTTCAAGGACTTCGCTTCTTCTCTTTGCCTGGGTTATCGGGCACGACCGCGCCCTTTGGTCACCTCCAAAAGTAACTTCGGTAATTGGGGGGTGCCCCGACGTTCGCCGATAAACTAAATGGATAGCGATGTTGACGCATGGGCACATTCGGCCGGTACTGCTGGCGCTCTTTGTTTTGACGTACGCTGTCTTGACGTACGCTGCGGCGGCCGAAAGCGCGAACGATTCCTCAAACCTGCCTACGTACCGCAGTATCGTCTCACAAGTCCAGGTTACATTCTTCGCCACCGACGAAAACAATCGTCCGGTTGCGGCCTTGACGAAGTCGGACTTTGCGGTTGTGGACAACGGCCTTGTGATTCGCAATTTCCGGAGCTTCACCGCTGCCGATGAAACCTCGCTCGACGTGGTTGCGCTGGTCGACCTGAGCGAATCGGTAGCGCCGCGCCTTCGAGTCGCCATTCGCGAGGTGGAGCAACTGGTTGCCCGGGAGCAGTCGATCGCCGATGACAACGTCGCCGTTCTGTATTTTGGAGCACAGTCCGGAGGAACGTCCGGAGCGACGTTCGGAGGCACGTCCGCTGGGGCGTCGGGTGAAATCCGGCCTGCCATCCTGTGCTCGAGCGGTTGCCACGCTTCCGGCTCCGTGAGTAGCCTCCTCAGGGTGAAGAGCGGCGGTACCACGCCGCTGTTCGACGCTTTAATATTCGCATCCGAATTCATCTCGCATCATCGGCGGGCGGGGGCGAGGCCGGTGCTGATTTTGTTCTCGGACGGCAACGACACCATCAGTCTGCATTCTGCACGCGAGGCGCTGGACGCGGTGGTGACCGGTGGCGCCCTGATCTACTCGGTGGATACGGGGAAACCGGCGGACCCGTCGGCGGGCGGCATGTTCCTGCGGCAAGTGTCGGATGCCAGCGGGGGGCGGTACTTTGCTCTGCAAGACGGAGTCGCAAACGTGATGAGCGCGGTGCTCGAGGACCTGCGCGCCTCCTACGTGGTGACCTACGATCTGCCCAGCCATCAGGCTGGATTTCATTCTCTGCGCCTTATGCCAACCCACAACGTCAACCTCAGATTCCATAGCCGGAACCGGTACTACGATGAACCCAGCCTTCGCTGATGGGAGACTGCCGATTGGAGACTTATGAAATTGAAATTCACATTGCGACTGGCCCTGGTTTTGACGGGCATTTCCGTTGCTTTGGCCGCCCCACTCGGTATCTATCAACATGGAACCGTGATTCGTATGCGCATGGGCGACTGCGCGCTCACGCACCGGGGCTTCATGACCACGTTTGGGCCGTCGCAAGCTCCAGGCGATGAGGGAGCCTGCCCAGAGTACATCCTGATGACCGATAAGGTTGTGTTTTTGATCGTGGGCAAGTCGTCGAATCAACTGGTGCCGCTCTCGGAAGTCATCGATTTCCGTTTACAGAACAAAGAATTGGCGGTGCGCGTGGACGATGCCCGCCACGAATCCAAGTTCGCCATTAAGGAAATGACGCTGCGCTCGGAGTGGGAGCGCATCCAGAGGCACATCGAGGGTCAACTCAACGAATCGCGGCGCGAACCCGTGGATACGTCGCTGGCGCGGAGGAACCCGGATTAACCGAGTCATGCTGGTGCGTTTGGACATGAGATCAAACCCTATTACCGCAAAGGACGCAGAGCGCGCTGAGAAAAGACGGTTGTGAATCTCTTCACGTTCGACGGCGTGGAAACAATTAACTTGGCCTCGTCGGCACAGGGGGCATGCCGGGATACAGTCCAAAAAAACTCTGCGGACTCAGCGTTCTCCGCGGTTCAATTCCGGCGAATCTGGCATGAGATCAACCCACGAACCAAAGCTGCGATTGACGGAAAACACGCCGGGAGCCAGACTGAAATGTCATGGCAAAATTTCGGGTTGGCATTCTCTTTGGCGGACGCAGCGGCGAGCATGAAGTGTCGCTGCTGTCGGCGGCTTCCGTTCTGAAGGCAATCGATAAAACAAAATACGAAGTGGTTCCCATCGGCATCACGAAAGACGGCCGATGGCTCACGGCGGAACATGCCGAGAGATTGCTGAAAGGAGACGCGGGCGGGGGCGCCCGCGCCACACAACCTACGCAGCTTCGCGCGGGCGATCCGGAGGCTACTCCGGGGGCAGCGCTGCTGGCCACGGGCGAGTCGGTGGTGGTTCCTCCCGAACCGTCGCATCGCGAAGCTGGACTGGCGCCGTTTCAGACCGATGCGAATCTGCGGCGCGCCGCCGATCGGGCCATCAACGTCGACGTTATTTTCCCCGTGCTCCACGGAACCTTCGGCGAAGATGGGACGATTCAGGGTCTGCTCGAGCTGGCCGACATCGCCTACGTAGGCGCCGGCGTGCTCGGCTCCTCCGCGGGCATGGATAAAGACATTATGAAGTCTTTGTTCCGCGCCGCCGGATTGCCCATCGTGAAACACGCGACCGTGGTGCGCGGCCAATTCGAGCGCGAGCCCAGGAAAGTAGAAAAGCTGGTGGAGAGCAAGCTGAAATATCCGGTCTTCGTGAAGCCGGCAAACCTGGGGTCGTCGGTGGGAATCTCGAAGGCGCACGATCGCAAGGAACTCGGCCCGGCCATCGCGGAAGCGGCAAAGTTCGATCGCAAGATCGTGATCGAAGAAGGCGTCGGCGGAAAGAAGAACAAGGCACGCGAGATCGAGTGCGCGGTGCTCGGCAACGACGATCCCAAAGCGTCGGTTGCCGGAGAAATCGTTCCCTGCAAGGAGTTCTACGACTACGACGCAAAGTATCTGGCGGAGGGGTCGGAAGGGATCATCCCCGCGAAGATCACAAAAGCGGAAATGAAAACGGTGCAGAGGCTGGCAATCGCGGCGTTTCAAGCCGTCGATTGCACCGGCCTGGCGCGCGTCGATTTTCTGATGGACCCCAAATCCCGCAAGATTTTTGTCAACGAGATCAACACCATGCCGGGCTTCACCGCGATCAGCATGTATCCCAAGCTGTGGGCGGCAACGGGAGTGCCGTATCCCGAGTTAATCGATCGGCTGATCCAGTTGGGGATCGAGCGGCACGAAGACAAGAAGCGGAATCGATACAGCCGATAGTTCTTCACCGCCGAGACGCCGAGTTCGCCGAGAAAGTCTTTTTTGGGCTTTTGACCGATACTTTCCGATTTGCTGTGTCCTCTGGGATCTTTGTGGGTTAAACCCATGGCTCGTCTCGGCGCACTCGGCGTCTCGGCGGTGAAAATCTCTGGTGGACAGACTGGGGAGATTCGTGGTATCCGCCCGCCCCGAATCGCGTTTGACACTGTTCCAACGCGGTTGCTATAGTCAGGGAGTCCCTGTTGGACGTGATTTCGAACCAGCTGGAATTGTCCTAGGGTCGTCCGCCAGGTCGGCCTCAACGCAACTTAAAGACCACGCCAGCAGTCCGCTATGCAACGTCCCGCATGTCGCGCCCAAACGCGCGTCGACGCAGAGGCTATGAACTTGTTCGACGACACGACCGTCCGCAATCCTGAATCCACTATTGAAACCATGACATCTTCCAACGACTCCCACACCGGCGGCTCGGCCGTAGTAGACGCTCCCGAGCAAGCACAACCCTCTTCCGCGGAGCCACTGGCTTCCGCCCCTGACGTTCCTGAAAACGACGTTCCTGAAAACAACGTTCCTGGAAGCGAAGCTGCGAAAGACCCCACTTCTGAAACTCCCGCTCACGAGAATGCCGCGGCCGCCGCCGATGACTTCGCCGCCGCCCTGCAGAGCTTTGAGACCGAAACCGAGGAATCGGTTGGCGACGACCACGTCATCAAGGGCACGGTCGTGAAACTGACCGCGACCCACGTCGTCGTCGACATCGGGGCGAAATCCGAAGGCATGGTGCCAATCGCGGAAATTCTCGATCACGAGGGCAAGCCAAAGTTCCAGCCCGGCGCCGAGATCGACGTATTGCGGGAGAAGGGCCAAACCGAAGAGGGCTACGTTAACCTCTCGCACCTGAAGGCACAGCGGCTGCGCTCGTGGGACGAGATTGAGCGCGCTTACAACGACAAGAAGCCGATCAAGGGCGTCGTCGTGGAGCGCATCAAGGGCGGCCTGACCATCGACATTCAAGGCGCGCGCGCCTTTCTGCCGGGCTCGCAGGTGGACCTGCGTCCCATCCGGAATCTCGATGGCATGAAGGGCCAGACCATGGAAGTCGCCATCATCAAGCTCAACAAAAAGCGCGGCAACATCGTGGTTTCGCGCAAGCAGCTTCTGGAAGAGGAGCAGAACGAGAAGCGCGGCAAAACGCTCGAGCATCTGCAAGAAGGCAGCGTGCTCACCGGGATTGTCAAGAATCTGACCGAGTATGGCGCGTTTGTGGATATGGGCGGAATCGACGGCCTGCTGCACATCACCGACATGTCGTGGGGACGCCTGACGCACCCGCGCGATCTGGTCAACGTCGGCGACCAGATTCAGGTGAAGGTGCTGAAGTACGACAAAGACAAGCAGCGCGTCTCGCTCGGCTTCAAGCAACTCACGCCCGATCCGTGGCTGGATGCGGAGCACCGTTACCCCGTGGGCGCGCACGTGCACGGACGCGTCATCAGCGTCACCGACTACGGAGCCTTCGTCGAACTGGAGCAGGGCATCGAAGGACTGGTTCACGTCAGCGAAATGACATGGTCGAAACGGATGAAGCATCCGTCGAAGCTCGTCAACGTAAACGACGAAGTCGACTGTGTAGTGTTAAGCGTGAACCCGACCGAGCGCCGGATTTCGCTGGGCATGCGGCAGCTCGCCTCCAATCCCTGGGATACGTTGCACGACAAGTATCCTGTGGGAGCGACCGTCGAGGGCCGGGTGCGCAATCTGACCGAGTTTGGCGCCTTCATTGAAATCGAAGACGGAATCGACGGGCTGGTGCATGTCAGCAATTTAAGCTGGACGACCCGCGTGAAACATCCGTCCGAGGTGTTGAAGAAGGGCGACAAGGTCAAGGCCGTCATCCTGGCCATTGAACCGGACAAGCGGCGCCTGTCGCTGGGCGTGAAGCAGATGCAGCCCGACGTTTGGGATTCGTTCTTCGCCCAGCACCGCATCGGCGACATCGTGCATGGCAAGGTTCTGCGCGTGGCCAACTTCGGAGCATTTATCGAAATTGCCGAAGGCATCGAAGGTCTGTGTCACAACTCGGAAGCGGTCGATGGCAACGGGCAGCCCATGCACCTGGAACCCGGCGCTGAGTTCGAGTTCAAGATCATCAAGATGAATCAGGAAGAAAAGAAAGTCGGCCTCAGCATCAAGGCGGTTGGCGAAGAAGCGTCACGCCAGGAGGTCGAATCCTACAAGCACCCGGCTTCGTCGTCCTCAAACAGCACCACTATCGGCGACTTAATCTCGTGGAAACGGGCCGGCGGGGACAGCAACTAGATTCCAAGGCCGTCAAGAATTAAGGCCCCCCTGAGGGGTGGCCCTTTTTCTTGCCCTTAGCTCACTTGCTGCCGGCTTTAGTGTCGATTTTCAAATCGATGTAAACCTGCGGGCGATCGTCAAATTGGCTGACCGTTTTTGTGCCACTCTTGCGGTTGTTGTACTGCGCATACACTTCGTAATCGATGGTGGGCTGGAGGGCCGGGAAACGGTAGGCACCGTCCGGACCCACGATGTAGGTTTTCACGGAGCGAGTGCGAGTGTTGGTCAGATATACGACTGCATTCGGCAAAGGATTATCGCCGCCGTCGAGCACCTTGCCCGTGAGCAGGCGGGTCTTGTCTGGCTTCGAAGAGCGGCCGAACTGCGGCGCCGGAGCGGCTAGGGCCCGGGTCGAGAATACCGGCGCCGACACGATGACCAGCAGCGCAGCCGCAACCGTAATGACCGCATTCTTCATGAAATTCTCGTTTGCCGCCAATGGTTGCCGTCGATTCCCCGCCACGGCGGCTCTTACCAGTCTAAATGAAGACCGATGTCGGAACGCTCGTCGTTGTCGATATGCACGGTGACTTCGGAGCCAGGCTTCAGCCGTTTGCCCGAGGAAAGCTTGACGCCTTTGACGTCCGCCCAAACAATGTAGTCGGCGGTGCCGGCGGGCAGCCGCTGGGCGAACTCGCCGGTGTGATTGGAGTAAAGCTCCCAGCGGGCTTTGTTGGCCTTGTCAGTGGCCAGCCGGATCTTCACTTTGATGCCATAGACTGGGTGCCCGTCCGGGTCCCAAACCGTTCCGAAGATTAGAGCGTAAGGCTTCGGCTTTTCGCGGCCGCTACCGGGAGCGCTCGCGGGCGCAAGCAGAGACACCAGGAACACGGCCGGCAAAGCCAGCCCGGCCAAGCGGCGGAACACCCGGAAATGTGCGGAGTTGTTCAGGAATCCTCGTCCTCATCCTCTTCGTCGTCGTCGACGTCTTCATCGTCCTCGTCGTCTTCTTCGAGCTCGTCCGCGCCGACGACTTTCAATTCAACGGGATTCACCGTGACCACCTCGAAGTCCGTGCCGCACTCCGGGCAGGAGACGACCGCGCCTTCATCGACTTCATCTTCGTCGATGTCGAGATCCGTCTCGCATTCAGGACAGTACACCATGATTTCCTCCACACTCGGGGTACCCTGTTATATTTAGTTTCTTCGTGAGGAAAAGGTCAAGTGGCTAACCAGAAAAATTCCGCAATGGCCGAATCTGTGAGTTTTCGCTGTTTTTCCACAAACCTTGTGGCCGGCGTGATGGTTGCCCTGGCGCTGGCGTCTTGCGGTCCTCTGTGCCGCGCGCAGGAAATGGCTCAGGAACCGCCGCGCCTGGCGGCGGACCGGCACACCGATCCGCGCATCGCCGAGGCGATCCGGCAGGTTTCGGCGGACCATATCCGGCAGACAATTGAAAAGCTGGTCGGCTTTCAGAACCGGTCGACGATCTCCGCGCAGGACGAGGAATCGATCAAAGCCGGCAAGGGAATCGGGGCGGCGCGGGAGTGGATCAAGGCGGAGTTCGAGCGTTATTCCAAAGACTGCGGCGGCTGCCTCGAGGTGAAAACCGACAGTTTCACCGAGCAGCCCGGCGACCGCATTCCGAAGCCGACAGAAATCACCAATGTTTATGCGGTGCTGCGCGGAGCCGATCCGCAGCAGGCAAACCGCATCGTGCTCGTAACCGGCCATTACGACTCGCGCAACAGCGATAATTTTAACGGGACCGACCCTGCGCCGGGGGCGAATGACGATGGCAGCGGGACGGCGGTGAGCCTGGAATGCGCCCGAGTCCTGAGCAAGGCGCAGATCAAGTTTCCAGCCACGATTATCTTTCTAACCGTTGCCGGCGAAGAGCAGGGTCTCTACGGCAGCAAGCACTTCGCCCAGATGGCCAAACAGCAGGGATGGAAGATCGAAGCGGCCCTGAACAACGACATCGTAGGCGGAAACCTCGGGGCCGACCAGGATGCGGGCGTGGTGCGCGTGTTTTCCGAAGGACTGCCGGCGGCGGCGACGGAGGCTGAAATCCGGCGAATTCGAGCGCTCGGCGGAGAAAGCGACTCGCTTTCGCGCGAACTGGCCCGCTACATCGCCGATGTCGGGCGCTCCTACGATGCTCGGGTCAAGCCCCTTCTGATTTTCCGCCTAGACCGCTTTCTGCGCGGAGGCGACCACTACTCGTTCAATCAGCAGGGCTTTGCCGCGGTGCGGTTCACGGAATTCCGCGAGGACTTCAACCATCAGCATCAGAACGTTCGTAAGGATGACGTCAGCGGCATCGAATACGGGGACCTGCCGAAGTTCGTGGACTTCGACTACGTGGCGCAGGTAGCGCGGCTGAACGCGGCTACTCTGGCCTCGCTGGCATCGGCTCCAGCGCCGCCGACCAGCGTAAAAATGCAGACGAAGAACCTCGATAACGACACAACTTTGACGTGGGAACCTTCGGCCGGAGCGGCCAGCTACGAGGTAGTCTGGCGCTCGACGAACGCGTCCGATTGGGAGTACGTCCAAACGGTCAGTAGCGGTACGCGTGCAACCCTGAAGGTTTCGAAGGATAATGTGATATTCGCCGTGCGCACGGTGGACGCGGCGGGACATCGCAGTCTGCCGGTTGTGCCGGAGCCAGAAAGATAAAGTGCCTCGCGGACAAACCATCTCGTTCAGCATGCCCCCCTTTGCGGGGTGGGTGAAACGCATCATTATCGCTTGCACTGCGATCTTCCTGCTGGAACTGATCGTGCGCCGTGTATTTGGCGCCAGTCTCGGCTGGGTGGATGAGTGGTTTGCACTGATACCGGTCTTCGTGATGAAGGGCGAGATCTGGCAACTTGTGACCTATTCGCTCCTACATCTCAACTTCAGTCATCTGTTCTTCAACATGCTGACGCTCTGGTTCATCGGCGCATACCTGGAGAGCGACTGGGGATCGCGGCGATTCATCGAGTGCTACACCTTTTGCGTGGTGGGCGCCGCGCTGGTAACCATTGCGGTCTCTTATTCACATTTTCTGGGAATGAACGAGCACGGCGGAACCGTGGGCGCCTCGGGGGGCATTTTCGGACTGCTGATGGCCTTCGGCATCCTTTATGCCGACCAGGAAATGTTTCTGTTTCCGCTACCATTCCGGATCAAGGCCAAGTACCTGGTCGGCATCTGGGTGATCGTCGCTCTCGTTGCGATTTTCGATCCAAGGCAAGGTGGAATCGCGGTGTTTGCTCATCTCGGCGGATTGCTTTTTGGCTACCTCTGGGTGAAGTTCCTGCCTTCTCGCGGCCTCAGCTATGCGGCGTCGGAGCGCTATTTCGGCGTGCGCAACTCTTACTACCGCTGGAAGCGGCGGCGCGCGGCGAGAAAATTCGAAGTCTACATGAAAGATCACGACCGCAAAGTCACCTTCGACGAACACGGAAACTACGTGCCCCCCGACGATAACGACAAGACCAATGGCGGATCGAAATCGGGCTGGGTGAATTAGCCGTCAGCCGTCAGACATCAGCTCTCAGTAAAATCTACCGCACGCAATCCTCCAGAAAACTCCGGCCGTAGAGACGCGGCTTGCCGCGTCTCGGACTGCCTAAGAATTTTGGTCCGCGACGGTTTTCGGGAAGGGCACGACTTCAGTCGTGCCGCTACAGCCCGCTGGAAATACGGGCTTTAGCCCCTGAGGGCCAGTTCTTCAAATCTGGCTAAGATGCTTGCCGGGAGTTCCACCGCTCGTTCTTTCCCTTTGAATCCCAAATCGTGACCTGCGCCTTTCACTGTCATCAACTCGGTTTTGGCCGGGATCAGTTTCAGCGCCTTCGCTAATTCCTCGGTGCTTCCAAATGGATCGCGCGTTCCATGCACGAACAGGCTCGGAGCGCGCAGGTCGGGGAGATGCTGAATGCGGAGCTGTTCCTTTTTGCGCGGTGGATGTAATGGGTACGAAAGCAGGAGGAGTCCGGAGACAAGCTCTGGTTCGGCGGCGCAGAGTATGGTCGACTGGCGCCCACCGTAGGAGTGGCCGCCGAGAAAGATCCGGCCCGTGACATTCTTGCGCAAGGCAGCGACCGCGTTGCCAAGGCCCGCGCGATCGCGTTCCGCATTTCCCGGAAACGGCGGGCCGGTGCGCCGCTCCTGGCGGTAGGGCAGATCGCAGCGCAGAACGAGGTAACCCTGTCCGGCAAAGGTTTCGCTGAGCGCCACCAGCAAAGGAGCCGTCGAATCCGAACCCGCGCCGTGCGTCAGGATCAGCGCGTCGCCGTTTGGCGCATCGGGGGCGTGCAGCCAGCCTCGTACCGCGGGCTCGACCGAGTGCTGAAAGAATGGGATCGCAGGCTGCATCGCAGTAAAGCTCCTGGATTCTGGGCCGTGGCTGGCAACGTCATGCCGATTATAGGCCGTGATTTTCATCGGTGCCCCGCGAGCCGCGATCCTTGACCGTGGAACGGGGGCGTGGCAAGAGCAATCCGGCGAATTCCCTGTGTTCTCCGTGTCCTCTGTGTTTAAATTCCATTCGTGAAAGTAGCTATCGATATCCGTCGCATGACGGAATTCGGCGTGGGCACCTACATCCGGAATGTAGTCCGCACGCTGGCGCGCCTGGACCGCGACAGCAAATACTTCCTCATTGGGTCGCCGGCGAAGGTGGCGGAATGTGGCGCGCTGCCGCCGAACTTCCACGCGGTGGCGCTGGACGGCGGCGACGACACGCTCAAAGGGAATCTCGCTTTCCGGGCGATTGTGAAGCGCCTGGAATGCGATGTGGTTCACATCCCGCACCTGTTCTGGATTCCGCGCGGGCTGAGCTGTCCTTATGTTTTGACCGTGCACGATCTGTTGGAGCACATGTATGGATCGCGCAACGCCTCCAGTTTGCGGCGCAGCCTGCACTTTTACCTGACGCGGCGCGTGTTGCGCAAGGCGGCGCGCGTGATTGCGGTGTCGCAATTCACCAAGAACGAAATCGAAAAGCTGTTGGCGATTCCCGATGCGCGCATCGAGGTTGTGTACAACGCGATTGACGAGCGCTTTCTGCGCGGCCACGCCACCGACGCGGATCGCGAACTGATTGCCCAGCGTTATCTGGTGAACTATCCCTTCATTCTGTATGCGGGCGCGATTCGGCCCCACAAGAATGTGGTGCGCATCATCGAAGCGTTTTCGGCGCTGAAGAGCGAACTGCACAAGCAACAGCAGTTTCCGGATTTGAAGCTCATCATCATCGGGGACGATCTGTCGAGCCATCCGCGGCTGCGGCGCACGGTTGTACGGAGCGGGGTGCAGAACGACGTGCGCTTCCTGGGATTTGTGCCTATCGAAGTGCTGCGCATTTTTTATGATGTCGCGAAGATTTTTGTGTTTCCGTCGCTTTACGAAGGATTTGGATTGCCGCCGCTGGAGGCGATGGCTCACGGAACGCCGGTGGTCACTTCGAACACATCGAGCCTGCCGGAAGTGGCGGGGAACGCGGCGCTGCTGGTGAATCCGGAAAACGTGTTTGAAATTCGACGCGCTTTGCAGCGCGTGCTGCTGGATCCGGCGCTGCGCGAGCGCATGAAACAACGCGGCTACGAACAGGCGCAGCGATTTTCCTGGACGAACTCGGTGGCGCGAATTCTCGATATTTATCGCGAAGTAGCGGGCGGCCGCGTGTCCCGCGGGGTCGCCGCCGACTGAAGTTTTGTGTGGTGGCGGGGCTCAGCCCCGTCCCCACACTCCCGTATAATGAAAATTTCCGCGATGAATTCTGGCCCTGCGCGCAATCTCGATCCGCTGACAACTGAGAGCACATCCCGTCCGAACCGCTTGCTTTCGGACTGGCGCGTCTGCGTGCTGGCGCTGATTGCACTGTGGGCGGTCATCTACATGGCCGGACTGTCGCGGCCCGCCTTGCTCGACGATGCCGACACGGTGCATGCCGAGGCGGCGCGCGAAATGGTGCAGCGCCACGACTGGGTAACGCTGTACGCCAACGGCATCCGCTATCTGGAAAAAGCTCCGCTGATGTATTGGGGAGTGGCGACCAGCTACACGCTGTTCGGCGTCAGCGAGTGGAGCACGCGCCTTCCGCTCATGCTGGGCGTGCTGGCGATGATTCTCTCCACCTACGGTTTGGGACGCTGGGCCTTGGGCGGCGAAGGCGGATTCGATTCCGGGCTGGTGCTGGCAACCGCGCTCGGACCGTATCTTTTCACCCGCTTTCTGATTCCGGATGTGCCCGTGGGTCTTTGGCTGACGCTGACGTTTTGGCTTTTTCTGGTGTCGCTGGAACAACCGAAGCAGGAACAACAGAAGCTGGAACAATCGAAGCCCGCGCGCTGGACTTGCTGGGGCCTCGCCGCCGTCTGCGCGCTCAACGTGCTTACCAAGGGGCTGATCGGGCTGGTGTTCCCGGCGGCAGCGATCGGGCTTTACCTGTTGCTGACGGGGAATTTGCGGCACCTGCTCAAGCTGCGTTTGCTTTCGAGCGCGGTCGTCTTTTTCGCGATCGCCGCGCCCTGGCACATTCTGGCGGCGCTGCGAAA
>Ga0209517_10007781_pt1 | contig 12732 bp, 12 predicted proteins | sample PeaSoiMetSII2010_FD_187695 | JGI IMG/M metagenome (GOLD analysis project Ga0209517, IMG submission 187695) | Peat soil microbial communities from Weissenstadt, Germany - SII-2010 (SPAdes) (version 2) | ecosystem: Environmental > Terrestrial > Soil > Wetlands > Peat | place: Germany...
GCACATCGGAGAGAATGTCTTCACCTCGCAAGTCACCGCGTTTGCGGAAGGGCTGGCACGCGGCGCGAGACTCATCGTGGTTGATCCGCGTTTTTCCACGGCTGCCAGTAAGGCCGATTGGTGGCTCGCCATCCGTCCTGGAACTGACATCGCGCTACTGCTCGCCTGGATCAACGTTCTGATCACCGAGGAAATCTACGACAAAGAGTATATCGCGCGCTACGCACAGGGATTTCCTGAACTCGCGGCACACGTGAAAGAGTTCACGCCGGAATGGGCCGAACCCATCACGGAATTGCCCGCCCAAAATATCCGCGAGACAGCTCTTGCCATGGCCCAGGCGATGCCGGCCGTCGCCCTCCATCCAGGAAGGCACGCCACTTGGTATGGGGACGACACGCAGCGTTCTCGCGCTATGGCCATTCTTACGGCCCTGCTGGGAAGTTGGGGACGCAAGGGCGGGATATTCCTGCCGACTCCATTGAAGACCGGCAAGTCTTCACTGCCGCCCTTTCCCCAATCGACGCGCGGCAGGGCAGACGGGGCTGGAACGCAGTTTCCGCTGGCCTCTGAGGAACAAGGCGTGACCAACGGACTGGTCGATGCGACGGTGGCCGCGAAGCCTTACCCCATCAAGGGCTGGATTGTATACGGACAGAACGTGCTGGAGAGTATCCCGCGCCGGGAGAACACGCTTCGAGCCATTGAGCAACTTGAGTTTCTGACGGTCGTAGATCTCCTTCCCATGGAGCAGGTGAACTACGCGGACTTGGTGCTTCCCGAGGCGACCTACCTGGAGCGCTACGACCTGCCGCACGTTGTCGAAAGTGCGAAGAAACCCTTTATAGCCCTTCGGCAGCCCGTCGTGGAACCGCTCTACGAGAGCAAGCCCGGTTGGTGGATTGCACGCGAGATGGCCCGCAGGCTGGGATTGGAAGCCTCTTTCCCCTGGGACACGCCGGAAGAGCACCTGAGCAAGCTGCTAGAGCCCTTGCAGGTCAGCGCGAGCGAATTGAGGGTTAACGGCGCGGTGTCTTTTCCCGGACGACCTTACATCGAAGACCGCTTGCCGTCCGATGGTCCCCTCTTTCCGACCGAAGGCGGGAAGATTCAGCTTTATTCCCCGGTTCTCAAGCAACTGGGGTTCGATCCTCTGCCACGCTATGTGCCGGTCGAGGATCCGCCGCTTGGCTACTTCCGGTTGGTTTATGGCCGGGCGCCGGTTCACGCCTTTGGACGCAGCCAGAACAACGCCATCCTGGACAGCCTGATGCCTGAAAACGACGCGTGGATCAGCGTGAAAGCGGCGAGGGACCTGGGCATTTCAGAAGGCCAAACGGTAGTTCTTGAGAATCAGGACGGAGTAAAGGGACTGCCGATCAAGGTACGCATCACTCCCGGGATTCGTTCCGACTGTCTTTACCTGGTTCACGGTTTCGGGAATCAGTCTCGAGCCCTCCGCCGTGCCTATCGCAGGGGAGCCTCAGACGCCGGCCTGATGACGCGGGTGAAGGTAGACCCGATTATGGGTGGCACGGGAATGCGGGTTAACTTTGTGCGCGTGCTGAGAGATATTGAAAGCGTGCAAGGAGGCTAGGACATACACCCATGGCGCGCTACGCGATGGTAACCGATCTTAAGAAGTGCGTGGGCTGCCAGGCATGCACCGTTGCGTGCAACTCCGAGTGGGAGGTTCCGATCGGTTTTGCGCGGACGCACGTGCGTGCTACCGGTGCGGCGGGTGCGTTTCCTAATCTGGTGTCTGCGTTCTACGTGGCGCAGTGCAACCATTGCGATCACCCTGCCTGCGTGCCTCCCTGCCCTACAGGCGCAACATTCCAGGATGCAAATGGGGTTGTGAAAGTTGATCGTGATCTGTGCATCGGCTGCGGATACTGTGTCGATGCCTGTCCGTATGGGGCCCGCTACATCCATCCTAGTTTGAAGAAAGTGGACAAATGCGATTTCTGCGCGACCCGGTTGGAACGCGGACAGGCGCCCGCCCGCGTCGAGACATGCATCGCGCACGCTAAGTTCTTCGGCAACCTCGAAGACCGGTCAAGCGACGTCTTCAAGATGGTTTATGAGCGAGGGGCGCGCCGGCTCGAAACCGCTGACGTATCCATTGGGCCGAATGTTTATTATCTCGGCAAGAAAGAGCACGTGGAGTTGATACTGGCGAAGTTCCCGCCTCACCGGCCGCGCCTGCCCTTGCCGGGACAGTGGTGGGGCCGAGTGCTGAAGCCCCTTGTTTTGACGGCCATTGGCGCGACGTTTCTTGGCCAGGCTGTGGCGTTCTTCCAGCAGTTGAGAACCGGCGAGAAGGAGTTTGACGACTAGAGGTTGGGCTATGGATTCCTTGAACATTCCCATCAACACTGTTTCGCTGACGTTCGAGCAAGCCGAAGCGATGGCCCAGCGCCAACTCAAGAAGCATCACGTCGCCGTCATGCTTTTGCATTGGTTCAACGCGATGGTCTGGCTGGTGGAACTCGCTACAGGCGCCGCGCTCATCTCCTCCCCGCACTTCCGTATCGCGCCAGTTTGGTATCTCGACATCGTCCAGGGATTCTTCGGCTCTCGGGCCCACATGCTGCGGTTTCATATCGCCATCGGCATCACCTGGATTCTTGTATTCGCGGTTTACGGGACGTTTGGATTCCGAACCTATTTAGCGCGGGAGGTGCTGGAAAGGGAAATTGCGCTCGATTGGGATGATCTTGTTTGGCTGAGGGTGAGATTGCTCAGAATTCTGGGAAGAAGCAACGAGCCTCTGCCATCACAGGGTATTTACAACGCCGGGCAGAAGCTCTTCGCTCTACTCGTCTACGCCATGATTCCCATCATCATGATTACCGGGCTGGTGATGGCGTTTCACTTGATGAGCACGTCCCTGGTGGCTTGGGCCGTGGTTTTGCATTTTGTCGCAGCGGGATTGGTAGTCTCCGGCTTGTTGATCCACGTGTACATGGGGGCGGTGTTCCCGGAAGAGAAGCCGGCGTTCTTTTCCATGATCACGGGTACGGTGAACGAACTTTACGCCTACCGCCACCACTTCAAGTGGTGGAAAGAGGTCAAGATGCAGGAAAGGCAATGGAAGCAGGATATGGAAGGATCCGGAGGAAGCGCCGGGCCGGAAGACGGCCACCCGGCTACGGCGGAGACGCCGGGATTGGCTTCGGATGTCACGCAGCCAAGACGAGGATTGGGCGGGATTCTTCACCGGGTCTTTCGTACGCCCGAGTATTGGCCGCCGTATGTCGCCGGCGTGGGACTCGGTCTCACACTGCTTGCCACCTTCATCCTGATGGGTGAGGGATTGGGGGCGTCGGGCGGTTTCACCAAATACCTCGCGGCTTTCATCGCCTGGGTTGCTCCGCATTACGTCGTGCACAGTTCTTATTGGAGCGAGTACGCCGGGAATGGTCAGTCGCCCCTGGTCTCCTTCGGCGCCTTTGAGTTGATCGGAGTTGTCGTGGGAGGGTTTGTCTCGGGCTGGTTGGCGCACCGATTGCGTATCACCGTGGACAAAGGCCCGCGAGTGTCTGTGCGTTCCCGCTACGCCCTAGCACTGCTCGGAGGGGTTCTGACGGGCTATGGCGCGCGGTTGGCGCGCGGGTGCACAAGCGGCCTGGGGCTTTCGGGCGGCGCTCTATTATCCGCGGGGGCATGGGCTTTCATGATGGCAGTCTTTGCGGCTGGTTTTGTTGGCGCCTATTTTGTGCGGAGGTACTGGATATGAGTGCTCCGTTCTTCCCCCAATTCTCGCAGGCCACCTACCTCGTAGTCTCCTTGCTGTTGGGCTTCTTTTTCGGCTTCTTCCTGGAGAGGGCGGGCTTTTCGAGCGCGAAAAAGCTGACCGCGCAGTTTTATTTCAAGGATTTTTCCGTGCTGAAGGTGATGTTCACCGCGATTGTAGTTGCCATGCTTGGAATCGCGTACCTCGCTGCCGTGGGTCGGCTGGATATGAGCCAAGTCTACGTTCCGATCACCTTCTTGTGGCCACAGATTGCCGGCGGCTTGCTGCTGGGGGCGGGTTTCATCATAGGCGGATATTGACCAGGCACCTCTGCGGTGGCGGTCGCCATCGGAAAACTTGACGCGCTCTTTTACATTTTAGGAATCTTCGCAGGCATCTTCCTATTCGGCATCACTGTTCCGGGCTTCGCCAGGTTCAACGTCTCGGGTGCACTGGGAGGCCTGACCTTGCCGGTGTGGCTCAACTTGAATACGGGGATTGTAGTGCTGGCTGTCGTCCTGATGGCGGTGGGAGCTTTCTGGGCAGGGGAAAAATGCGAAGGCAAGTGGAACCTCTTCGGACGCGTGTATGGACAGTCGTCCAAAGGAGATGAACAGCAATGAAAGTCGATTTGAAGGTGACTGGGAAGACGCTGGCTGCGGCGGCTGTGATCTTCCTCGGCGTCGTCCTGGCGACGGCCACAACGATCGTCCGGGGAACCGGCGCCGGACCGGTCAATGCCTCCGCCGTGGTTCAAAGCATTGTGAAGGAAGAAGACCATGTACCGGCCAGTCAGTTGGCGCGCTGGCTTATCGAGAAACGCACGGATTTCCAGTTGATTGACATTCGGGAGCCGTGGCAATTCGACGACTACCACATCCCGGCGGCAGTCAACATACCACTAGCTCAGTTGTTCGACGAGGCTAACCTGAAAAAGCTCTCGCGCGAGAAGAAGATCGTACTGTACGGACTCGGAACCGGGCGGGCCGCGCAGGCGCAGTTACTGCTCAGCATGAAGGGCTACAACGCCTATTCGGTGCCGGACGGAATTGCCGGGTGGTGGAATGACGTCATCACCCCCACAAGCCTGCGCTCGGAGGACCAAACACCCGCGGGATACCTGCAGGCGAAGCAACTGCGCGAATACTTCCTGGGCTCGACGCCAGCGGGCGTAACAACTGTGACACCACTACCTCTCCCGCCAGCAGTGCCGCCCGCTCTGACCACTCCAAGTGGCACCACCCCTGCAAAGAAGCTGAAACTCGGACGGGGTTGCTCATGAAGCTTTCAGTTGTCACCCACCAGCTGTCAGAAGAAGCCCATCGTGCGAACAGTTCCCTCTACGAGAGGCAAGCACAGATCTGCAAAGCCTTTGCCAATCCGACGCGGCTTCATATCCTTGACCTGTTGGGAAGAAAGTCACGCGGCGTCTCGGAGCTTCAGGCGAATCTGGGGGTCTCCAAAGCAAACCTCTCGCAGCACTTGACGATCCTGCGTAATGTCGGCACGGTCGTCACCCGCCGCAAAGGAAAGCAGGTCTACTGCTCCCTGGCGTTTCCTGAGATCAAGCAGGCCTGCGGACTGATGCGGCAAGTTCTGCGGCGGCTGCGGTCCCGGTGACCAGCGAATTAGCGGTTGGGCGGCGATGTTTCAGGTCCCGGATTTGCCGCCTCCTGCATAATGCTGACGATTGTTCGTTCAACTTCCTCTGCCACCGCGCGGAGGCCCTCCGATTGGAACAATTCGACAAGCGATGTAGACTTGAGCGTAGCGAGTGTGTAACCGTCCCCCGTGCGATAGACTGAAATGCGGCAGGGAAGAACGGTTGAAAGCTCCAGGTTGTTTTCCAGGACTTTCTTGGCTTGAAAGGGATTACATACCTCGTAAATCAGACATTCGCCCTGGAAGTCCGCACCCTTTTCCCGCAGCCTGGCTCTCAAGTCAGGCACGGCGAGCACGCCAAACTTATGTTTCTGGGCAGCCGATTCGAGCTCGCGGCCTATTTGAGCCAATTCCTTTTTCGAGTCGATCTTATATAGCATGAACTGTCAGAACCTGGACTTCCCTCCTGACGAAAGGATCCGATCGTTGTGGACATAGACTCAGGAGAAAATGTCATGGACAGATTCCTAAGTACCTCATGTTGCATTATCACGCCTCTTATGGCTGTAGCTGGAAATAGCGAGACACCCCTCCCTTAACAGAACTCAAACGGAGCCTCAAACGAGGTAGTGAAGATTTTGCTCTGTTAAAGTGCTGAAATCAATAGTCTTAAATAGGCTTGACGCCGACGATTAGCAAGATCAGTGCAAGCCGGCTCGCTAACCGAGAATTCACGGCACGAGGTGCCACAGTGATGAGTTCATTCCAACCCGAATATGCATCCGCTGCCCGGCGAAGGATTCGAAATCTGACTCGGGCGTTGGCACTCTTGGCCATGCTCGTCGGTCCCTTGATAAGCCGCGCAGAGCAGACTGCCTCGGTGAATGCCGCTCGTCCAATTCTTACGAGAGCCGAACAGGTAAGAGAGCTTTCGCCCGCAGAGGCGAATCGTGGTTATCCGGTTCACCTCCGAGCGATCGTCACTTTTGTCGACGATTTTGCGTTATTCGTGCAGGATTCGAGTGCCGGCATTGGGGTGATCGCATCGGGTCTCTCTCGCAACATTAACCCCGGCCAGCTTGTCGAGTTGGAAGGGACCACGGAGTGCCCTGACTTTGCTCCCCAAGTCAACAACGCGCGGGTCCGGGTCGTGGGTGCGACCTCCATGCCGCTTCCGAAGCGCGTCTCGTTCGAACTCTTGGCATCCACAAAGGAGGACAGTCAGTGGGCCGAAGTCGAGGGCATTGTGCACGCTGTGGTCAGGGACGAGATTCCCATTCCTCCCGCGGTGGATGTCAGTCCCGCCGTGGTGGTTGCGGTCACCGGTGGCCGGTTACTGGCGCGGGTTCCCTGGATGCACGAAGCAGAAGCGGCACGGTTAGTGGATTCCAGAGTGCGCGTGCGCGGTGCGGCTGGCGCATTCTATAACCAGAAAAACGAATGGGCAGGAGCCCGCTTCTTCGTCCCCAACCGGGCGCAATTCGAAGTCCTTGATCCGCCGCCTGCCGAACCCTTCGCAATTCCCCTGTAACCCATTTCCGGTGTGCTTCATTTCAACCTGTACGGCTCATCCGGCCACCGCATCCGGATTCAGGGTGTGGTTACCCTGCAGCGGCCGGGCAAGGCCCTCTTTATCCGCGACGCAACGGCCAACATCCAAATTCTGACTCGCCAAACAACACAAGTTCACGTTAGCGACCGCGTGAACGTCGTCGGATATCCAGCGGTCGGAGAATACACCCGCATCCTGGATGACGCGATCTTTGAGAAGTTCGGTACCGCCCCAACTCCTGTGCCCTTGCAAGTTACCGCGAAGCAGGTCCTGGGTGGTGACTACAACGCAGATCTACTAAAGATTGAAGGGTAAGGACGAGTTCCTCTGTCTGTGAACCTGAACGGTGCGAGGCAGCACAAGGGAATCGCCAAGGGAATAGTGCTACACGCAAGAGGATCGAAGACTTAATAAAAGCCAACGTCTTCCGAGCCTAAAGACTGCCGCGTATAATGTAGAGGCTATGAATCCTTCCGCCTTGCCCTGGTGGGGCTAGATGCTAGGCGCACTCGGATCGGCAGTGCTCGGGCTGGTCTTCGGTCAACTCTCCGACCGCAAAGGTTTAGGTCGCAGGGCCAGATTCCTGGCGATATTGTTCTGACTTGCCGCCCTTGTCATGACCGTAACTTGGCTAGTTCGATTCATCAATTCGAAGTTGGTTGGGTAGGGGAATATCCTCTATTCTGACTAAGTGATTCGCAGATGCCGTTTCGTCAGCAACTATGGCTCGTAATGACGGTATCCCTGTTTTGGCTCCACTCGCAAGCGATCACAGCCTCCACACCTGCACAATTGGAAGCCGATCAACCATGTCACCCAGTACAAAATCACAGGTGCATATACGGCATCAAATTTAAAGGACCAGCATTTCCAACACGGTCGGGTACGATCATTCATCTAATCACCTGTAGACAGCGATGGGCTGGCAGACTATCACGCTTTATCATTTTTGGCAAAATTGTCAGCAACGCACGAATATCACACTACCTCGCTCCGCGCTCGATTGACTTCGCCCCGCGAGGAGAGTAACATTTTGTCCGTTTCGTCCTCGGCGCGCTTCGCCGCTCCCTGCCCTCGACCCTTCTAACCGTGAGGTGGATCCCCTGGGCAAGTATACAGAACGATTCGCAGGATCTGCCTCTCGCATATAAACCCATGTGCAGCGGGCCTTTCGGAACCCGAGGGAACGCCTCTCCCCCCGACATGCGGGACAGGTTGCTGAAAACCGTCTTGAGAAGCCTCAGCGACGGGTTTGCGGTCATCGATCGCGAATGGCGGTTCACGTGTGCAAACCAAAGCCTGGCAAAGATGGCCAGCAAAGAACCTGCCGAGTTGGTGGGCAAGAACGTCTGGGAGATGCTCCCGCAATTGGCAGGGACCACGTTCTTTACTGAACTCCACCGGGCGCTCGAACAACAAACTCCCAGCCAATTCGAGTCCTTCTCTGCTCCTTTGAACGCGTGGTTTGAGCACCGCGTATATCCCTCCGAGGACGGACTGGCGATCTTCTCGGTCGACATTACCGAGCGCAAGCAAGGGGAAGAACTTCTCCGCTTCCAAGCCAATGCCCTGTCGCAAGTCACGGAAGCGGTGTTTGGGTTGGATTCCCAACATCGGGTGGCCTACTGGAACGAAGCGGCAGAAGCCTTATACGGTTACAGTGCCGCTGAAGTGCTGGGTCGTCCCGTGGAAGAGGTTGTCCGCCACCGCTGGATCAGGCCTGAGGATGAGGCAGCCTGCGCGGATTCCTTAAAGACTTCGGGCTTCTGGCAGGGAGCGGTCATCCACCTCAAAAAGGCGGGAGAGGAAATCTATATTGAGGGGTCTGTGACGCGGATAGAAGGCGCGGCGGAGACCGGCGCCAGCTACCTGGCCATCAATCGGGATATTACGCAAAGGAGACAAGCGGAAAATTACTTAGGCCAGGCTCGCGAAGAACTTGAGGAGCGGGTGCTCGAACGCACCGCCGAACTCTGGGAAGCCAACGAGGAATTGCGCACCGAAATGGCTGAGCGGAAACGGGCGGAAGTGGTGTTACAAACCACAAATGAAACCCTGACGAAGCAGGCCCAGCTTCTCGAGGCCGCCCCGGATGCCATGGTCGCGGTGAACAGAGAAGGGAAAATCGTACTGGTCAACGCTCAGGTGGAGAAGTTATTCGGCTACGGACGCGACGAATTGTTAGGGCAGGGGGTTGAGAGGTTGGTGCCGACGAGGTTTCGGGGGCAGCACGCCGTGCACCGTGCCGGCTTCTTCAAGCACGCCCAGGTTCGGCCGATGGGGGCAGGCTTGGACCTCTACGCACTGCGTAAAGACGGCACGGAGTTCCCCGCCGAGATCAGCTTGAGCCCGCTGGAGACCGGGAAAGGCGTCCTGGTGTGCAGCGCCATTCGCGACATCACCGAGCGCAAGCTTGCCGAGCAGCGTGTGCGCGAACTTTCGCGCCGCTTGCTCTCGGCGCAGGATGAGGAACGTCGCCGGCTCGGTCGCGCACTCCACGAAAGTACGGCGCAGAATCTGTCGGCCCTCTCTCTTAACCTCGCCGTGCTGGACCAAATGGCTCGGCCGTCTCTGGACGACCGAGCCGCCCAGGCTCTCGCGGAAAGCCTCGACTTAGCCAGTCAGGTGGCGCGCGAGCTGCGGACTTTATCCTTCCTACTCCATCCCCCGGTGCTGGATGAGGCCGGTTTGGCTCAGGTGTTGCGATCGTACATAAGCGGATTCATGCAGCGAACCTCGGTGAAAGTTCGTTTGAAAGTCTCGCCGCGGGAATTCGAACGACTGTCGCCAGACTTCGAGACGGCTATTTTTCGCATTGTTCAGGAAAGCCTTACCAATGTTCATCGCCACTCGGGGAGTAAGGTGGCCGGAATTCGTCTCGTCAAACGATCCAGCGCTATAACGCTGCACGTGTGGGACGAAGGCAAGGGTTTATCTCAGAGCCAGGAAAGAAGCGATATCCCGGCCTCAATGGGAGTGGGAATTCTGGGCATGCGAGAACGGGTCAAGCAGCTCGGCGGCAGTATGGAAGTCCGGTCCAGAAACCCCGGAACACTTATTGAGGTGGTTTTACCGCTGGAAGATGAGAAAGGCTACCCAGCACATAATGATCAAAATCCTTGAAAATAAGCCACCTGGAAATCAGGACTTAGGCGCTGCCTCTGGAGGTCAAAAGGTGCTTCCAATGTGGGTTTTCGTTATCGTTGTCGACGCTGGGGGTTCGTCTCCCAATATACAGGCGGAATTTCCAGGATGCCGGCAGCCTTGAGGTATGCCCGTGCCAACAGTTCCGCCGTGTTCTTGGCGTCTTCCATGTTATCCGCAGTGGTCTGACCAACAAATCGTTCGAGATGCGCGTCGAACACGGACGCCGCAAATCCGAGCGTGCTCACTTCAGAGAACAGCCGCAGATGTCGGTCGCCGGCTATAACCTCAGCCTGAACGCCATAGCCCGCCGCTGGAGAGGTATCCACAGCAGAGATTATAGCACCGTCTCCGCCCGGCAAATCTTGGTTCTCATGATGGCGATTCCTTCTCGTGCCACAGAGTAAAGATGGCCGAAGAAAGGCACCTTTGTGGTATCATCGAGGCTAGGGCTGAATCATTGCTGGTGAGATTGGGGCCTCCGACTGCCAATCGAGGATTTGCAGATGTCTCGAGTGGCCAAACGCACCGCCGCAGGGGTGTGCCCGATGCCGGGACAATCTCTAACCCTGTAATTGAGAGAATGGCGCTTTCGTGGTTGGGCACTCATCGCGAATTGCCAGGGAGATTGGCTGGATTGCGACCGCAATCGGCTTCGTGCTGGCGGTCGCCGTGGGCGTCTGCGTTCTGCTTTTCCTTCTCTTCTAGGAGCCCTGGGAGTGGTTCAATGCCCATTGGCGCCGTTGTTGCTGGCTCTGCGGGAGGTCGTTCTGGAAGAACAGTCCCCATGCGCGGCGCGTTAATGCGGCTTGGTTTTGCTCAGAGGACTGTGCGTGGAGATATTACGCGGACGGGGATCATTCCCCCGACGCTGGCGGCCCCTATCCGGTTGGCGCCCCGCGACCAAGCAGAGTGATTTAGCGTTGACCAGGGAATGAAGCCGCTGACGAAAACGTGTTCCTGATTTCTCAACAGGCCCTGCGGATGCGAAGGGAGAGAGGAGAGTATTCCGCGCTCCGCCACGGGGACTCCCTCCCTTTGCCACGAGGAGTCCCGAGTTGCGGAAGGCTTTGCCCAATGCGTGGCTAATCGCTTCGCCAAGCTCAGGATAACCTCCCGATCTGGCTCCGGGAGACGGGCCAAGAGGTTCCTAAGCTTCAACAGGAATTGCGCGTCCGTTCCCTTCGCGCCGTCGTCACTCGTCATCGCTACCAAGGTCTTCCGCCGCGTACGGCTCGGGGTCGGGGGAGCCTCTTTTCCAAAGAGAAAGAGCTGATAGAGCGGGACATCGAGAACCCCAGCAAAGCGTTCCAGGGTCTTGAGCGAGGGGACCGTGCGGCCGTTTTCAACGCGCGAGACGTAGCTCCGCAACAACCCGGTGCGCTCCTCAATATCCCCTTGCGTCATTTGCTGCCGCTCGCGCAGATGGCACAGGCGCGCACCCACCCACATGAGTTCACCCTATCTCATGACTGCGCTGTTTCCACGTCCCAGGATCAAAATGCGGCGAACTCCGGTAAGAAGGCAGGGAGGTACCGGGCTGGAGCAGAATTGGGGGCGCCGCATTTTCTCATCTGCCGCCACCTGCATGTTGTGGATCTGGGAAATCGCGCGAAACTCCGAAGTGTGGGAGTAGGAACGCAGACATTCAGCCGCGACCCAGAGGATTCTGCACTGGCTGGCTTGGGGCTTTTTCACCAACGGCGCGGTACCCGCGAGAAACTCCCCATGCGTCGCGCACCGCTCCGCACGGTCGAGCTCGTCGTGTGGGGAAAATCTTCCCGCTAACTAAATCAAGCAGACCGTGCCACCAACTCACGCAGCTTACAACTTCACCAGGATTTCTACTTTGCCCTTTTCGACCCGAGTAGCATACACTGCCTGGTCCCGCTGTCAAGCATAACGGTTTGGGCACGACATCTAAAGAGTCGGAATTAGAAATCCCCGCTCGATGCCCCTCATGAAGCCTGGATGACGGTACGCGGAAGCTAGGATGAGTGGGCTTATCCACGGATTCGGCCCAGTAAACGCGCTTCCACGCCGGAATCGAGTCAAACGCCAGGATTGCCGACGGGAAGCCGACTTATCATTCCCAATCCGACCGCGGTGCAATCGATCACGTGAAAATCATTGGTGGGATAGGGACGTGTCGCCAGGAAACTGGATCGAAACCCTGCAGTACGAGGCAGTGCGTTGTATACTTCTACCGACCGGAATTTGAAAACGGGAATCCTGGGTGACATAAGGGTGAACGGACGCCATGCGCCTGTGTCTGATTAACCCCTCCAACCCGCTAGTCAGCATCGTCAGGATCAGGGAGAGCCGATGGAATCGTTTCCGGGTGTGGAAACCGCTCAGCCTCATGGTTCTCGCGGGGCTGACCCCAGCGGAGTGGGAAATCACCATCGTGGACGAGAACCTCGGCGTGCCCGACTATTCGGCCATGCCGCGACCGGACTTGGTGGGCATTACCGCCTTCACCTCGCAGGCGAACCGTGCCTACGATGTGGCCGCTCAGTTCCGGCGCTTGGGCGTACCAGTCGTCATGGGCGGCATTCATGCCACCATGTGCCTGGACGAGGCCATGGAGCGTGTGGACTCGGTCGTCACTAGGGAGGCCGAACGCGTCTGGCCGCAAGTCCTGGAGGACAGCCGGCAGGGGTGCTTGAAGCGCCACTATGATGGAGGGTTTGCC
>Ga0209517_10007782_pt1 | contig 12729 bp, 7 predicted proteins | sample PeaSoiMetSII2010_FD_187695 | JGI IMG/M metagenome (GOLD analysis project Ga0209517, IMG submission 187695) | Peat soil microbial communities from Weissenstadt, Germany - SII-2010 (SPAdes) (version 2) | ecosystem: Environmental > Terrestrial > Soil > Wetlands > Peat | place: Germany: Weissenstadt...
GTCTCCGCCTAACCTGCATTTTTCACAACACAGATCACTGCTCATCCCTCAAAAAAGATGACAACCTGTCATCCTGAGGGACGCGTCGTTTGCGCCCCGAAGGACCTCAACTGTAATACCCCGCATGATTTGAACGCGGATGTCCGGATCCTTACGCCCCCGCTGCCACAAATCCCAACGCTCTCCCTCCGCCCTCCACCTCCGCCCCCGCTTGCTTCCCCGTCTCTTTCTGCATGAAAATGAAGCCCGCATCTATCTCTCTCATTCTCGGAGTCTTCCGTGATGACCGAACGCAGCGTCCGCGACATTCTCAATCTCTACAATCCCGCCAACCCGCTCGAAAACGCCTCGACCATCCCCGCTCCCTGGTATTTCGATTCCCGCATCGCGCAACTCGAGCGCGACTCCGTCTTCGCCTCCAATTGGCAGGTCGTCGGCCGCCTCGATCAGGTCAAGGAGCCCGGTCAGTTCTTTACCATCGATGTCAACGAAGAGCCGCTCGTCATCGTCCGCAGCGATGATGGCAAACTTCGCGTCTTCTACAACGTCTGCCGCCATCACGCCGCCGCCGTCGTTCCCGAATCTCACGGCAGCGCCAAACAGTTTCGCTGCCCCTATCACGGCTGGACCTACGGCAACGACGGCGCCCTTAAAGGCATGGTGGAGTTCGAAGGTGTCTGCAATTTCAATCGCGCCGATAACGGCCTGATTCCCGTGCGCCTGGACGCCTGGGAGAATTTCCTCTTCGTCGATCTCGAGGGCAACGCCGCGCCTCTTCAGGAATTCCTCGGCAAAGTTCCCGAACTCGTCGCGCCTCTCCAGCTCAGCGAAAAGCTCCACTTCTTTGATCGCCGCATTTACACACTGAACTGCAACTGGAAAGTGTATGTGGACAATTATCTCGATGGCGGCTACCACGTCCCTCACGCCCACAAAGGCCTCAGCAGCGTCGTCGAGTACACCAAATACACCATCGAAAATCTCCAGCGCGCCTGCCTGCAGTCCAGTCCGCTCGACTCTTCCGGCGCTCTCGATTCTTCCATCGGCGCCACCCGCCAGGGTCATGCCTTCTACCTCTGGATCTATCCGAATTTCATGATCAACGCCTACTCCAGCGTGATGGACACCAATCTCGTTCTTCCGCTCGCCGTAAACAAATGCGCCGTCATTTTTGATTATTATTTCGCGGACACGAGCCCGGCCGCTTCTCAACACCATCGCGAGAGCATCGCCGTCAGCGAAACAGTTCAGGATGAAGATATGGCCATCTGCGATTCCGTCCAGCGCGGCCTCGCCTCCCGCGCCTACGTTGCCGGCCGTCTCTCCGTCCGCCGCGAAGCCGGCGAGCATCTCTTCCACCGCCTGCTTCACCGCGACCTGACCGCATTTCTAAGCAATACTTCTTCTGACTACTAAAAATGCTTTTCTTTCACTCAAAGATCACCGTCTTATTATCGTAAAGCAGTATCCGATTCTCGATATGCCACCGCACCGCCCGCGATAGCACCACTTTCTCCAGATCCCGCCCCTTCTCCACCAGATCCTCCAGCCCATCGCGGTGCGAAATCCGCGTCACACCCTGTTCGATGATCGGCCCATCATCCAGAACTTCCGTCACGTAATGCGCCGTGGCCCCAATCAGTTTCACCCCGCGCTCGTACGCCTGCTGGTGCGGCTTCCCTCCCACAAACGCCGGCAAAAACGAGTGGTGAATGTTGATGATCCGCTGCGGAAAGTGCGTGATGAATTCCGGTGAGAGCACCTGCATATACCTCGCCAGCACCAGCAGGTCGATTTGCTGCGCCTTCAGCAGCTCCCACTCTTGCTCTTCCGCCTGCGCTTTTGTCTCCCGCGTCACCGGAAATATGTGGTAAGGAATCCCATAAAAATTCGCGTGGCGCAGCGCGTCGGGATGATTGCTGATGATCAATGGAAACTCGCACGCCAGCTCGCCGTTGCGCTGCCGGTACAGCAAATCCACCAGGCAGTGATCGTACTTGGAAACAAAAATCGCTACACGCGGGCGGTAGCTTCCCAGCGCAATCCGCCAGTTCATTCCGAATTTCTTCGCAATCGGCCCAAACGCTCCAGGAAAATCCTTCAACTCCAGCCCGAATCCGTCCAGATCCCATTCCACGCGCGCCAGGTAGTAGCGTTCCTCACCTGCCTGGTGCTGCTCAAAATGCAAAATGTTCCCGTCGTACCGGTAAATAAACTCCGCGATCGCTGCGTCCAGCCCCTTCTGGTCCGGGCATTGCACTAGCAGAATGCCACTGTTTTTCACGAGAGTTCCCTCCGCCGTACCTCCATCTTAAGCGCAGCCCTCGTGACGCGCGACTTTTTGTCATTTTGGAGTGCGGCGGCTAGTCACCGCATTATAGGTTGTCAGCCCACCTCCCAGAGCTCCTTGCGCTAGCCCTAATCCGATCCCAATTCGTCCCCGCTACAGCTTCTTCAAAAAATGCGCCACTTTCTTCCCGCCTTGCTCTGTGTAATACACCGTTACCTTGCCGGTTTTGTCTGCGCCCTTGCCAATCGCCTCTGCTGACTCCTTTGTATCTTTCCCCAATACATTAAACGTCTGCTCCGTTCCGTCCGCGGCCTTCACCGTTACCGTCTTCCCGCCCTCGCCCACCTTGCTCACCGTTCCGTCCACGGACTTGATCCCGTCCTTGCCCAGGTGGTCCACCTCTACTGCCGTTTTGTCGCCGCCCTTTTCTGTGTAGTGCACCGCAACTTCCGATCCTTCCTTCAGCCCGTGAAACGCATCCTTGGCGCCCTCGGCTGTCCCCTCGGCGCCATGCACCGCTGTCTTATCCACAAAATGAATCGTGTGCTCCGTTCCGTCTTCCGTCTTCACCACCACTGTCTTTGTCGCAGAGTCCAGCTTCGTAATCGTTCCGTGCACGGCAGATATCACATCACTCGCCGCCCGCAGCGGCAACGCCATCAATCCCGCCACGATCACAATCGCCACCATCATCCTCATAGTCATTCGCATTGGGGACATCCTCCTTACCTCGTATCGTTTGCCGAAATGATCCAAAAATCCTACACAAATAGATGCCAATCCGGGCATCCGGGATGCGAGGATCAACATGCCCGGCAAGGCGGCTCAGCAGGGACGGGAATGACCATGGGGAACGCCTCGCGGCCGGAGCTGAAACCGGAGCGTGGTGAAGCTTATCAGAGTTATCTAACCGGCCAGACAATCTTTGCAAAGTTTATAAAACTGAACAGTATGGGTACTTGACTATCTCTAACATGAACAACGGAACGGCGAGAAAGATTGGTATCGGCCAGAAGGTCGGGCGGACTTTGTGGACCCTATCCATCCTCTCGCCGTTCTACTTGTCTGCATCCAGGAAAACGAGAGCTCTTAAAGGTTCCCTTCTACAGGCCGCGTGATTGTTTTGTCGGGCGCAGGCCGCGTCAGTTCGATTTCTGTTGCGCGATCCATTTGTCGGTGCGCGCCTCGAGCAGGTCGAGCGGCAGAGTTCCGCCACTCAGCATCTCGTCGTGGAAGGTACGAATGTCGAACTTGGCTCCCAATTCCTTCTGTGCTCGTTCGCGGAGTTCGCGGAATTTGAGCTGGCCCAGCTTATAGCTCAGCGCCTGCGCGGGCCAGGCAATGTAGCGGTCGGTTTCGGACTGGATGGTAGGCTCGTCCACGGCTCCCGATTGGCGCATGAAATCAACAACCTGCTCGCGCGTCCAACCCTTCGAGTGGATTCCCGTGTCCACCACCAGCCGCACCGCTCGAAACAATTCCGAGGATAGTCTTCCATAATCCGAAACCGGATCCTGATAAAAGCCCACCTCTTTGCCAAGCTGCTCCGCATAGAGCGCCCAGCCTTCAATGTAGGCGTTGAACCCCAGACCGTGGAGGCGGAACTTGGGCAGGCCGGTGAGTTGCTGCTGCACGGAGAGTTGCATGTGATGGCCCGGGATACCCTCATGGTACGCGATTGCTTCGTCGTCGATCAGCGAGCGCTCCGCAAAGTTGGACGTAGCCACGACAACGCGGCCAGGACGCTTGCCATCCGGAGTGCCCGTTACGTAATGCGTCGCGGCGGCGGCCTGAAACGTGGGGATGGCCTCGACAGTAACGGGCGATTTCGGAAGTAGGGTAAAGAGTTCGGGCAACTTGGGTTGCATCTCGGCGATGTAGTGGCGAAAGTCGTCAAGAATCTGGTCCGCGGAAGTGGGTGTGTATTTTGGATTAGTTTTCAGCGAGGCGCGGAATGAGGCAAGATCCGCGAAGCCCTGTTTTTTGGCGATGACCATCATCTCCGCCTGGATACGCGCAATTTCGCGCAGACCGAGTTGATGAATCTCGTCGGGTGTCATGTGCGTGGTGGTGCGCGCGTAAATGTTGTTCTGGTAGCGCTTTTCGCCATCAGCCAGAGAAGTAACGGCAAGGGTGGTGCGGCCATGAGGGGCATATTCCGCGCTGAGGAAGGCAGCGAAAGTTCTGTAGGCAGGGATCACATCCGTATCAATGGCGGCGGTGATCTGTTGCGTCAGGTGCTTCTGCTCTTCAGCATTGATATCTGGTGGATATTTTTTCGTGGGAATAAGGAAAGGATCGGCGTCGATGATGCCCTGACACTGCACGGGCAGCTTCTCCATCAGGAATCGCACGGGCATCAGGTTGTCTTTCATCCCGGCGCGGAGAACTTCCGTGGTCTGCGCGAGAACGCGGGGAATCTGGTGAAGCCGGGCGATGTAGTCTTCATAGTGCTTCACGGAGTCGAAGGGGACAGACAGAGGCAAATCCGCCAGGGAAGTGTGGATGCCATTCTGCTGGTTAACGGGCATCTCATATTCTTTCAAATCGAAGTCGGCAATGCGCTGCTGCAGAACGCGAATCAACAGGTCGTGGGAAAGAACATCCTGGTCCGAAAAACCGGTCGTGGGAATAGCCTGCAGGCGCGCAAGGAACCCGCGGTTCGTCTGATCCCGCTGCGCAATGGCCGCCAGAGAGTACTCGGCGAGCTGGTCATTGTAGCGGTAGTCTCCAAAAGCGGTGGCCCGCTCCGGAAAATTACGCAAGTCGGATTCATACTGCTCGTCGAAGAGAGCGTTCTGCGCGGCCAGCCGCTCCGCAACGGTTTTGGAGTCCTGGGCGAATACGGTACCGCTTAGTACCAGCAAAAAAACAAAAAATTGTGGGAATCGCATGCGTGGCAGCGTACCAGAAGTAAGAAGTCCATTGCACAAGAAAACTAAAGAGTAGGTAGTGAACGCCGACGAATCGGAAACGAAGGCTGTTTCCTTACACAAAGAAGTGAAGCTGAACGCGCCCGCCAAACTCTCCCACTAGCGCACGACAATCGTCGCGCAACATAACCACCGGCTGACCCTTCAATGGGCGGGGTGAGTTCTGGGAGCCACTTGTCCGGTTCGCGGCAAACCGGACAAATCCGTTCCAGTACCCACATGGACGATTACCGCGTTTACCAGGACCAACTGTCGAGAGAAGTTCGCGCATAGCGCTTAGCGCAAAGCAGGAGAGATATCTCTTCGCGTGAGAATTTTGTGAACCGCCAAATTCGAGGTACTGGAGCCTTGAGTGAAATTGCTATTTTCGAGTCTTGGCCAGCAAACGCGACCAACGTATCGCACCTGCTAGCCAGAAAAGGGAAATACCAAAATTGGCCAAACCGAGGTAAGTCCGTCCCGCATGAATCCAATGAATGCCGTAAAACACCCAAGCCACAGCACCGAGCAAGCAAGCGATAGTGGCAGAAACCGACCCGCGCGTTGGGCCGGAATAGGCTCTTTTCTCATCAGGGATGGTCAGGGAATCGGAGGACATGTTAATCACGCGTGTCTTGAGCTAAATATAGATGGACAACACTCCCCGGGCAAGCCAAAAACTGCCGATAGGCACGAACATGTTCGTACCGGGACCCACTTGGACGGTTTGCGCGTTTACCAGGAGTTGATGTTCGGCCCGGTGGAGCGTGGAATGTAGTTGACCTTGGAACTATGTCGCGAGTCGTGTGGTAGACTCTCGCTCAAGTGGAAATCGGCAGCAATTTGCCGGGTAAGGTCGTGCTGCTTGAGAATCCCATCATTTGTCGTAGCTTTGGCGCTCACAATTTCACTAGCAGCGGCTTCAAGTCTTGGTCAGTCTGCGCGTGATGCGGACGTGAAGGAACTAGAGCGTCTAGAGACCGTGTGGAATCAGGCTCACGAGCAGGGAGATTCAAACGCTCTGGAGGCTCTCTGGGCAGATGACTTGGAGGTTGCGGTTCCCAAAATGCCGGTAATGACCAAGGCCGAAGTCCTGGGCTTTGCTCGCTCTGGCCGCATGAAGTTCCTGCACTATGAAACATCGGATTTGCACATCCGCGTCTACAGAGATGCGGCGGTGGTGACCGGACGCCTTCAGCGAACGCGCACTCTGAACGGCGCCGAAGTCTCAGATGATTGGCGATTTACAAAGACTTACGTGCGAGAGGCTGGGAAATGGCGCGTAGTCTCTTTTCACGCCTCCGAAGCTGCCAAGCCCTGATGGCTTGTAAGACTGCTGGGTCGTCCTGCCAGACTTAAGTCCCGATTAGTCGGCAAACCGGAGAAGTGGAGGCTAGTACCCACTTCGGCCGTACCCGCGTTTACCCGGACTCAAGCCGGAATCAACACTCGGTTCGGCCTGCAAACTACAGGCAAGCGACTGTTTCGCTTGAGGGTTGCATCGCAGGCCCAGGCCCACGCCCTCACTCTCGCACCTTGTACTCTTATACTTTTATACTTCTTCGCTCTTCGACTCTCGCCCCAGCGCAAGTGCATCCGCACCCCGATTTCCCCGCGTTGACCCCCACCCGCTCCTCCCCTATACTTTTACTTGGGATTTTTTGACGCCCGTCCTTCACCGCAGTTCGTTTCCCGAAGGTTTCCCAGACACACCACGCAACTGACGGGACACTCGGGAATCCTCTTTCCCGCGGCAAGACCGGGCTAGCGCAAATCGCCTCACAACGCGCATCACCAAAACGCTGCGCGCACTCAACAGGGAGAATCGCAATGGCGGAAGCAACATGCCGGAGAGAACTCGAGCTGGAAATTCCGGCCGAAGAAGTTACCAAACAAACCGAAAAGGTCGCCAAGGAACTCGCGCGCGTCGCCCGCGTCCCCGGCTTCCGTCCCGGCAAAGCCCCGCTCTCGCTCATCAAAAGGCGTTTCGCCGACGACATCAAGGGTGAAGTCCTGCAAACCCTCGTGCCGGAGCGCGTCGAAAAGGCCGTCGCCGAAGAGAAGCTCACGCCCGTTTCCCAGCCCCAGGTGGACAAGCTCGAATACAACGAAGGCCAGCCGGTAAAATTCCGCGCCTCGTTTGAAGTTCTTCCCGATTTCTCCCTCGGTGATTACAAACATCTCGAAATCGAACTCCCCGAAATGGCCATCACCGACGAAAGCGTTGCTAACACCCTCACGGAAATGCAGCAGCGCGCCGCTACGTTCGCTCCCGTCGAAGGCCGCACCGTCCGGAACGACGATTTCGTCCAGGTAAAACTCCTCGGCACGCCCGAGGGCGGTGGTGAACCGCTGCAAGCCGAAAGCGTCCTCTGCCACGTCGGCGCCGAAGAAACCATGGAGCCCTTCAACGAGAACCTGCGCGGCGCCAGCGTCGGCGACCACAAGAATTTCGACGTTGCCTATCCCGCTGACTATCCCGACCCCAAGCTCGCCGGCAAAACCTTTCACTATTCCGTGGATGTCCTCGGCATCAAAACCAAGAAGCTCCCTGAGCTGAACGACGAATTCGCCAAGGACGTCAGCGACGTCGCTTCCCTCGACGAACTCAAGAAGAAGATCCACGAAGGCCTCGAGCACGAGCGTGACCACCGCCAGAAAGACCTCACGCGCGAAAAAATCCTCGCCGAACTCGTCAAGCTCCACGACTTCCCCGTACCGGAATCCCTCGTCGAGCATCAAATGGATGTGCGTCTGGAGCGCGTCGTCCGTTCCCTGGCTCAGCAAGGTGTCGATCCCCGCGCCGTCAACGTGGATTGGGTCTCCCTCCGCCATCGCCAGCAAGATCGCGCCAAGGATGACGTCAAGGCCGAACTCGTCGTGGACCGCATCGCCACCGAAGAGAAGATCGAGGTCAGCGATGAGGATCTCCACAAGGAGCTTGCACATCTCGCCAGTCATAGTGGCGAATCCGCCGAAGCTCTTGAGGCTCGTTTGACAAAGCAGGGAGCCCTCGATAGGATGAAAGCGAAGCTGCGGAGTGACAAAACCGTCGACTGGCTGGCCCAATCGGCCAAGGTGAAGACCGTCGCCGCGGCCAGTGCCACCGATACCAAGTGATTTCGTCCCCGCTTTTGCGAGCACACTCATACAAATGAGAAAACACGAAGAACCCGAGTATTACGGCACAACTCTAGTCCCCATGGTGGTCGAACAGACCAGCCGCGGCGAGCGCGCCTACGACATCTATTCCCGCCTGCTCAAGGAACACATCATTTTCATCGGCACGCCCATTGACGACCACGTCGCCAATCTGGCCACCGCCCAGATGCTCTTCCTCCAGGCCGAAGATCCCGAGAAAGACATTCAGCTGTATATCAATTCCCCGGGCGGCTCCATCACCGCGGGTTTCGCCATTTATGACACCATGCAATTCGTCAAGCCTGACGTCGTCACCACCTGTGTTGGCCAGGCTGCTTCCATCGCCGCCGTGCTTCTGGCCGGTGGCGCGCCCAAAAAGCGCTTCGCCCTGCCCAACGCCCGCATCCTGATCCACCAGCCCTGGATGAGCGGCCTTGGCGGTCAGGCCACCGACATCGATTTGCACGCCAAAGAGATTTTGCGCATGCGTACCACCATCAATACCCTGCTCGCCAAGCATTCCGGGCAGCCCGTCGAGCGCATCGAAAAGGACGTCGAGCGCGACTACATCATGAATCCGGAGCAGGCCAAGGAATACGGCATGATTGACGAGATTATTTATAAGCACAGGTAGTCTGTGCCGCGTTGCTGTTTGCTATCAGTACTAGAGACTTTCTCTTTCGCCCGTGGCAGAATTCGGCCTAGAATGGATTTACCACTCCGGCGCCGCCGCCGGTGGACGAGGCCTTCACACACGTGAAAAAATACAGCCCAGACGAACCTCTGCGCTGCTCCTTCTGCCACAAGACTCAGGAGCAGGTGGAGAAGCTCATCAGTTCCCCGTCGGACTACCCCCGGGCGTACATCTGCAATGAGTGTGTGGGCGTTTGCCAGACCATTCTGGAAGACGAAAAACGCGAACAGGCCGCTGCTCCCGCGCGCCGTTTGCCTCGGCCCCCCGAAATCAAGCAATTCCTCGATAGCTATGTCATTGGCCAGGAACGCACTAAGAAAAAGCTCGCCGTGGCCGTCTATAACCACTACAAGCGCATCTTCCTGAACAAGCAGCCCGGCGAGGTCGAGCTCAGCAAGTCCAATATTGTCCTGATTGGCCCCACAGGAACCGGCAAGACTCTCCTGGCGCAGACCCTATCCCGCATGCTGGATGTGCCGTTCGCCATCGTGGACGCCACCACCCTCACCGAAGCTGGCTACGTCGGCGAAGACGTCGAGAACATCATCCTGAAGCTTCTTCAGGCCGCCGATGGCGATGTGCAGAAGGCCCAGCAGGGCATCATTTATATCGACGAGATTGACAAGATTGCAAAGAAGGACGAGAACCCCTCCATTACTCGCGATGTCAGCGGCGAGGGCGTCCAGCAGGCCCTACTCAAGATCCTCGAAGGCACCGTGGCCAATGTGCCTCCCCAGGGCGGCCGCAAGCACCCCCACCAGGAATTTACCCCTGTGAACACCACGGACATCTTATTCATCTGTGGCGGTGCGTTCGTGGGTCTGGAAAAAATCGTCGAGCGCCGCGTCGGCAAGCGCTCTTTGGGCTTCCACACCGATGCGGCTCCCACCACGCTCCAGCGCCGCAACACTGAATTGCTCGAACAGGTGCAGCCTGGCGACCTCATCAAGTACGGCCTGATCCCCGAATTTGTGGGACGCCTGCCCGTCGCCGGTGTCATGAGCGATCTGGACAAAGGCGCCCTCATGAAGATTCTCACGGAGCCCAAGAACGCGCTTCTCAAGCAGTACCAGCGCCTCTTCGAGTTTGAAAATGTTCGTCTTCGTTTCACCGATGACGCTCTCGACACAGTCGCCGAGTTGGCGCTTCAGCGCAAAGTCGGCGCGCGCGGCTTGCGTATGATCCTCGAAGACCTCATGCTGGAGTTGATGTACCACCTCCCGATGCAACGCAAGCTTCGGGACTTCGTCGTGACCGCGGACATGGTTCGCGGCCAGGATATCAACTGGAGTTTGCTGGAAAAGGCGGGATAGTTTTTCTGCAGTCTGCTGGGTCGTTATTCTTACGGCAGCCCTTACTATCCCCGTTCTAAAGGAGTCTCAGGGGCCCGCATGTTCACTCGCGAAAAACAGGAAATGAAGCGCGTACCGATGATGCCGGTGCGGGACATGGTCATTTTCCCGCAGCAGATGACTCCTTTCATCGTCGGCCGTGAAGCCAGCGTCCGCGCTCTCGAGGAAGCCCTCGCCGGCGACAAGAAGATCTTTCTCTCCACGCAGCATGATGCCTCTGTTGACGACCCCAAGCCCGAGGAAATCTACGCTGTCGGCACCCTTGCCAACATCGTCCAGAGCGTCAAGCTCCCCGATGGCAACATTAAAGTTCTCGTCGAAGGTATCGAGCGCGCCCGCGCACTCTCCATCAGCCCCGAGGAAGGCTTCTTCCGCGCCACCATCCGCCTGATGGCCGCCAAAATCGAGACCTCTCCCCAGGTCGAACAACTCGTCCAGAAGGTCACCACCCTCTACGAGCAGTTCATTAAGCTCTCGCAAAGTCTCAATTACGACACCATGATCGCCGCTGCGCGGGTTGACGACCCTTCCCGCCTCTCGGATACCATTGCCGCCAATCTTCAGCTCCCGGTGGACGAAAAGCAGGATCTTCTGGAGACCGCCGACCCTCTCGAGCGCCTCAATCGTGTCGCCGATATCCTCGAAATCGAACTCGAAAAGCTCAACGTGGACCGCAACATCAATACCCGCGTCAAGCGCCAGATGGAGCGCGCCCAGAAAGAGTATTACCTCAACGAAAAACTCAAGGCCATCCAGAAGGAACTCGGCCGCGGCGAAAAGAACGAAACCGACGAGCTTAAGAAGAAACTGGACTCCGCCGGCATGCCCAAGGATGTCCACGAAAAGGCCACCACCGAATTAAAGCGCCTCGAGCTCATGCCTCCGATGTCCGCCGAATCCACGGTCAGCCGCAATTACATCGATTGGCTGCTCGCAGTACCCTGGAAAAAGCGTTCCAAGGAAATTCGCGACATCAAGGCCGCCGAAGTCATCCTGAACAACGAACACTATGGCCTGGAGAAGATCAAGGAGCGCATCCTTGAATTCCTCGCCGTCCGCCAGCTCGTCAAGAATCCCAAGGGCTCCATTCTTTGCTTTGTCGGGCCTCCAGGCGTCGGCAAAACCTCTCTCGCCATGTCCATCGGCCACGCTACCGGCCGTAAATTCGTCCGCGTCTCGCTGGGCGGCGTGCGTGACGAAGCCGAAATTCGCGGCCATCGCCGCACCTACATTGGCGCGCTCCCCGGCCAGATCATCCAAATGATGAAGAAGGCCGGCACCGTCAATCCCATCTTCGTTCTTGATGAAGTGGACAAGATGTCCACCGACTTCCGCGGCGATCCCTCGGCCGCCCTCATGGAAGTCCTCGATCCCGAGCTCAACCACTCCTTCACCGATCACTATCTCGACGTCGAATACGATCTCTCCAAGGTCATGTTCGTCTGCACCGCCAACGTTCTCCACACCATTCCGCAGCCCCTCATGGATCGCATGGAAATCCTGCGACTCCCCGGCTACACCGAGCAGGAAAAGCTGGAGATCGCCAAGCGCTTCCTTGTCAAGCGTTCCCAGGAAGCCACCGGCCTCACCGACAAGAATCTCACCTTCACGGATGAAGGCTTGTTGCACATGATCCGCCATTACACCCACGAAGCGGGCGTGCGCAACCTCGAACGCGAAATCCAGAATATCGCCCGCAAAATGGCCCGCCGCGTTGTCGCCGATGGCAAGGATACCTCCATCAAAATCACCGCCGAAAACGTCAATGAATATCTCGGCGTCCTGAAGTACCGCGAATTCTGGCTCGAGAAGCAGAACGAAATTGGCCTCACCACCGGCCTAGCCTGGACCGAAGTCGGCGGCTCCGTCCTCGCCGTGGAAGCCACCACCATGGAAGGCAAGGGACGCCTCACTCCCACCGGAAAACTCGGCGAAGTCATGCAGGAATCCGCGCAAGCTGCCATGAGCTACGTGCGCTCTCGCACCGCCGCACTCGGTCTCGCAAAGGATTTCTACCGCACTATCGATATCCACGTTCACGTCCCCGAAGGCGCCATCCCCAAGGACGGCCCCTCCGCCGGCATCACCATCTGCAACTCCATCGTCAGCGCCCTCACCAAGAACGCGGTGCGTTGCGACGTTGCCATGACCGGCGAAATCACCCTTCGCGGCAAAGTTCTCCCCATCGGCGGGGTCAAGGAAAAGTTGCTGGCCGCGCATCGAATGGGCTTGCGTACCATAGTGCTTCCGAAGGATAATGAGAAAGACCTTGCGGATATCCCTCAGGAGATTCTCTCCAGCCTGAAAATACATTTCGTGGAAACGATGGACGAAGTGTTG
>Ga0209517_10007783_pt1 | contig 12727 bp, 10 predicted proteins | sample PeaSoiMetSII2010_FD_187695 | JGI IMG/M metagenome (GOLD analysis project Ga0209517, IMG submission 187695) | Peat soil microbial communities from Weissenstadt, Germany - SII-2010 (SPAdes) (version 2) | ecosystem: Environmental > Terrestrial > Soil > Wetlands > Peat | place: Germany...
TGCCTCGCTGGTCCTGGCTTGTATCCCGCTGGTGACCTTGTTCGCTTACCTGAAAGGTTAAGCCTTCGTGGGCCTGCCACCGCAACGTTGCAGTCTAGATAACAGCCCCAAGGCGGCGGGACTCAAATCTTTTGGTGCGAGCGAACTCCCTCGAGAGGTAGCGGCCGGAAGACTCCCCACGGGCACGCTACAGTGGTAGACGCACACCCTTGCAGTATTAGCGCAGGGGTTTGACCTGGACCGGCGGCAGATCGCGAGTGTGCAATTTCTTGCATATTCATTTACTGCCGACACAACCTGCCGCCAGCCAAGCACTTAAGAAAATGAGAGCAAAGGCGTTGCACAATCCTGGCGTGGTGGCTCTGGCACAGAACGTGCTCAAGCAGTAGTGAACCGAAAATTCTTAAGGTGTGGGGCAGCAAAACACTCCAAATGTCTACTAGAACAATTCGCCTGTTAACAGACGATCTGGGTGCCATCGATATTGCCGACGAGCGGGTCTCGTCCGCGGATGCCTCCGACTATGGATTGGCGGACGAAGCGTCCTTTACGCGGATGGTGGTCTTGGAGCGGAAGCGGACGGAGCGCTCCGCCCGCCCGTTCTTGCTGATGCTGGTCCAGGGACAAGGGTCGCTGCGCCCCGCGAACGGCACCCGCGAGTTGCTACAGAGACTGGTATTCGCGCTGAAGAATTCCACCCGCGAGACGGACTCGGCGGGCTGGTACGAGAACGAGCGCACCATCGGAGTGATTTTCACCGAGGTCGGTGCCGCCGATGAGAGCATCATGGCGACCATCCTGGCCAAGGTCACGAAGAGTCTCCGAAGCCAGCCCAGTACGGAGCAGATGGCCCATCTCGAAATCTCTCTCTATCGCTATCCTGACGGCGACCAACCGCCCCAGCATCTCGACCACCTCGCCCTTTATCCGGACCTGCCGCGCCGGGATGCCAAGAATAAGGGGGCGCACTTGCTCAAGCGTGTCATGGACATCGTCATCAGCGCCCTGCTCCTCGTGTTCCTGTCCCCGCTGTTCTTAGCCATTGTCTTGGCCATCAAACTGACGTCGAAGGGCTCGGTGCTCTTCCGGCAGGAAAGAGTCGGGCAGTACGGGATTCCCTTCACGTTTCTTAAGTTCCGGTCCATGTATGTCAATAGCGACCCCCATATTCATCACGAATATGTCTCCAAGCTGATCTCGAGTGGGAAGGGGTCGAATGGCCAAGGCAAGAGCGATTCGGGTGTATACAAGATCACCGAAGATCCCCGCGTCACCTCCATGGGCAGGGTTCTGCGCAAGAGCAGTCTGGATGAACTCCCGCAGTTGTGGAATGTCCTCAAAGGCGAAATGTCCCTGGTTGGCCCGCGGCCGCCGGTGCCCTATGAGTTTGAGCGTTACGACATCTGGCATCGGCGCCGGGTCCTCGAGGCCAAGCCCGGGATCACCGGGCTGTGGCAAGTGACTGGGCGAAGCCGGACCAGCTTCGATGACATGGTTCGCCTCGACCTCAGATACGTCAGCAACTGGTCCATTTGGCTAGATCTGAAGATCCTGCTAGAGACCCCTTGCGCCGTTCTTTCCGGCGAGGGCGCCTATTGAGCGCCTGCGACCCAATGTCAGCTCCCCTGCTCCGTTCTTAGTCCGCCAAGGCGTGACTCAGTTCACAAGCAATTACTCCAAGTTCGCCACTCTCCGCTGTTCGGCCGGACGCCGCAGCGGAGTAGGCCACGAAGTCCATACCCTTTTGTGAGGAGGCCCAAGGCCGTGAAAGAAAATGGGAAGATCGTTGTCGTCGGACTCGGAGAGGTGGGGAAACCCCTTCTCGACCTCTTTTCCAAGCACCACGACGCAGTCGGCGTTGATGTCTCCCCTCCTGTCGAACCGATCGGGAGGGTCGATTTCCTGCACGTCTGCTACCCGTTCGAAATCCAAGACTTTGTGGGTGAGACCGCCCGATACATCAAGCTTCTTGCGCCCACACTGACGATCATCAACAGCACCGTGGGGATCGGGACGACGCGAGCGGTGGCTGCGCGGACCGGCGCCGCCGTGGTGAATAGCCCGGTGCGCGGCAAGCACAAGTGCATGCTTGAGGAGCTCGGGACCTACACCAAGTTCGTGGGCGCGTTGGATCCCGCGACGGGAAAGCGTGCCGCCAGGCATTTCGAGTCTGCGGGCGTGAAAACGAAGGTTCTGTCGTCTCCAGAAGCGACCGAGCTGGCCAAGCTCACCGAAACGACGTACTTCGGCCTCATGATCGCCTGGGCGCAGGAGGTGGAAAGATACTGTGATCAGTTGGGCCAGGATTACGACGACGTCGTCTCCTTCTACGAAGAAATAAAATACCTTTCTCCCGTCAAGTACTTCCCGGGGGTCATCGGCGGTCATTGCGTCATGCCCAACATCGAGATCCTGCGCAAGCTTGATGATTCAGTGGTCCTCGAAGCCATCCGGACCTCCAACAAGATGAAGATTGAGCGGGAGGCCCGCCGAGCCGAGACCGCCGAGGGGGGGGAGGCCGTCGGGGCCGCCGCAAGACGATTCACCTGACCTCAGCGGCACGAGTGATTCCTGAAAGTTTAAGTGTCCAACCGTATGAAGATCTCAAGGCAGGAATTTGGTTCCACTTCGGATTGTCCCAAGACCGCGCATCTTGCGGATGCTTCTGGGCCTCTCCCTGCACCTGCTCCGGATCCCGTGGCCCCAGCCAACTCGCGCCTGCGGGGAAAGCGGGTGGCGATGGTCACGTTCTCCCCTTACCCGGCTGATCCACGGCCGCGCCGCGCCGCTGACGCGCTTCTCAGGGAAGGCATGAGCGTGGACCTGATCTGCCTGGGAGATGACAAGGCTCCGAAGCGCGAGGCATTGAACGGCATTGAGGTTCTGCGTATCCCGATCACACACCGTCGTGGCGGCAAGCTTGCCTATGCCTACCAGTATTCCGCGTTCATCCTGATTTCCTCCATCGTCCTGGCTCTGCGCTCGTTCACCCGCGGCTATGACTTGGTCTACGTGCACAACATGCCTGACATCCTGGTGGTGTGTTCGTTGATCCCGAAGGCATTGGGAGCCAAGGTGATCCTCGATCTCCACGATCCGATGCCGGAACTCATGATGACGATATTCAGCCTCGATAAAGAGAGCCGGAGCGTTCGGCTCATGAAGCGGCTCGAAAAGTGGAGCATCGCATGCGCAAATGCCGTACTTACCGTCAACGTCACGTGCAAGCGGATCTTCGCCTCGCGCAGCTGCCATCCCGACAAGATCGGCGTGGTGATGAATTCTCCAGACGGGGACATCTTCCCATTACGGTCGTCACGCGCACAGGCCTCCCGCCAGCCAGCTAGCAAGCAGCGTTTCGCGATCATGTATCACGGGTCATTGGTCGAACGGAATGGCCTGGATTTGGCTGTCGACGCGCTGGCACGGGCACGAGAGGCCGTTCCTGCCGCGGAACTCAGGATTTACGGTCCCAAGACGCCTTTTCTTGAACGGGTATTGGAGGCAGCCCGCAACCGGGGCCTGCAGGAAAGCCTGCGCTATCTCGGACCGAGGCGTCTGGAGGATCTGGTCCGCGAGATCGAAGACTGCGATGTGGGCGTCATTCCGAACCATCGGAATGCATTCACGGAGATCAACACGCCGACTCGCATTTTCGAGTATCTGGCCCTGGGGAAACCGGTGATCGCTCCCCGCACGCCAGGCATCCAGGACTACTTCAGCAACGGGTCGTTGCTTTTCTTCGAGCCCGGCAACGCGGATGAACTGGCGCAGAAGATCGAATATGTGGCTTCCCATCGCGGCGAAGCCATTGCGATCGCGGAGCGAGGGCAACAGGTGTACCTGGCGCACACCTGGCACCAGGAGAGGCAGACCCTGGTGAATCTGGTGGGCGACCTTCTTGCGGGGCCCCGGATTGCACCCGAAGGTGTTGCAGCCAGGTCGTAGCGCTCAACGGTATCCGAGAGATTGCTGGCATGATCGGCGTCATTGCAAATCCGTCGGAACACGCCGTGGTCCGTGAGTTCTTTGAGCTGTTCAAGACTCCGTGGGAGTTTTATCGGAGCGATCGGCAGTACGACGTCCTGCTTTGCGCCGGGGATTGCGCGTTGCCCGAACACCACGCGAAGCTGGCCATCATCTATGCCGGCCAGGGCCTCCCGTCTGACGCTGAAGACGGGATCCAGATCGCTTCCCAGCGAAAAGACCCCTGCATCCTTTCGTACCGAGGGTCCCGGATCCCCATCTATGGAAGCAGCATCGCCTTTGGAGAAAATGCTGCCGGCGACCTGAGGGATGAAAGCTCCCACCAGCCGGCGACGTATGTGCACCAGTCCAACGGAAGGGTGTTGGCGCGCATCGGCTACGATCTTTTCCGCGAGGTCCGCACTTTGCTGACGGTGGGCCAGCCCGCCGTCAACGCCAGTCTCCCTGCAATGGAATTACATATCGCTGTCTTACGAGACTTGATCAGTGCGAGCGGCGCTCCTCTGGTCGAGATCCCGCCGGTTCCAGATGGTTATCGTTTCATTGCATGCTTGACGCACGATGTGGATCATCCCCGGATTCGCCCGCACAAGCTTGACCACACGATGTTCGGGTTCCTGTACCGTGCCATCCTCGGCTCCCTGTTCAAGGTGCTCCGGAGGCGGGCGCCCTGGCGTCATCTCCTGGCGAATTGCGTGGCGGCCTTGAAATTGCCATTGGTTTATCTGGGTCTGGCAAAGGATTTCTGGTCCGGGTATGATCGGTACACGCTGCTGGAAGGTGGAGCGCGGTCGACGTTCTTCGTGATCCCCTTCAAGGGCCGTCCAGGGCGCAGCGGGCGTGGCTCGGCGCCCAGTCGCCGCGCTTCCCGCTCTGGCGCCGCCGACATCTCCCATCACATCCGAACCTTGACGACCGCGGGCTGCGAAGTCGGGCTGCACGGGATCGATGCGTGGCTTGACAGTTCCAGCGGAAGTGAGGAACTGGGACAGATTCGCCAGATAACGGGGATGCGAGACGTCGGTGTACGAATGCACTGGCTGTATTTTGATGAACAGTCACCCGTGATCCTGGAGCAGGCGGGGGCTGACTACGATTCAACCGTCGGCTATAACGGGACGGTCGGGTATCGCGCGGGCACGACCCAAGTGTACCGACCGCTGGGAGCTGCCCGGCTGCTTGAGTTGCCACTGCACGTGATGGACACGGCCTTGTTCTACCCCAGCCACCTGGGTCTGTCCCCCGCGGAAGCCAGCGACCGGGTCGGCAAGATCATCGATAACGCGGTCCGGTTTGGCGGCAGTGTCACCATCAACTGGCATGACCGCAGCATCGCGCCGGAAAGATTGTGGGGCGATTTTTATGTGCAGCTGGTTGATGAACTGAAGCAACAGGGGGCCTGGTTCGCGACCGCCGCCGAAACCGTGCAGTGGTTTCGCAAGCGCAGGTCGGTGACGTTCGACGATGCCACTTGGGAATCGGACGCGCTGCATGGGAAGACCGCCGTAGATGTCGGCGGGGGTTTGCTTGGTTTGCGTTTACGGGTCCATAATGCGCCAGAGCCGTGCCCGACCGTCGCGATCGGCGCGTCCGCTTCAGCGCGCACTCGCGACCTCAGTCTGAACCCCAGCGATGCCTGCGTGGCTCTCTCGGGTGCGGAGGGAAAAGGACCAGTTCCGGCAAATGAGAGCGCGGAAGTCCGGCAGAGGTTGTTTTCCTGACCTGATCACCAACAGTCGCGCGCGTCACGTCCGAGCAATAGCTACAAGGGTACCCACGCGAGAAGACCCACATCGACTCCGCCTGAACCCGCAATGACTCTGGATTCCCCGTCAAGAATACTTTTGGACAGCCTATAAATGCCCCCTGCAGTCGCCACCGCCCTTTGTAGCCTTGTGGTCCTGGGACTTTTTTGGCTCGACCGGGATCAGAAGACCCGGACCTCGATAGCCCTTTGGCTTCCCGTGATCTGGGTGGGGCTTGCGTGTTCGCGATCGGTGTCCCAGTGGCTATGGATGGAATCGGCGCAATCAGCCGAGCAGGTACTGGAAGGGGACCCGGTCGACCGGCTGGTATACACGGCCTTGTTGGCCGCGGGGTTGATCGTGCTGATCAGCAGAAAGCAGCGGGTTGTGAGGGTCCTGCAAGCGAATGGACCGATTCTCTTGTTCTTCTTTTACTGCGTCACCAGCCTACTCTGGTCCGACTACCCCGATGTGGCGTTCAAGCGTTGGATCAAGGCTTTGGGCGATTTTGTCATGCTCCTGGTCGTCTTAACCGACCGCGAACCGTCCGCCGCGTTCAAGCGGCTCCTGGCGCGGGTGTCTTACGTCCTGATCCCCTTTTCTATCGTGTTCATCAAGTATTACCCCGAGCTCGGGACGGGATACAGTCCCTGGGGCGGGCCTCCAACCTACACAGGTGTCACTACCAACAAGAACACTCTAGGGGTGATCTGCCTGTGCTTCGGACTGGGAGCCTTGTGGCGCTTTCTCGCTATCTACAAGGACCGCGAGGTCAGCGGCCGCACCCGGCAGTTGATAGCCCAAGGGGCCCTTTTGGCAATGGCGCTCTGGCTCTTCAGGACCGCCAATTCGATGACCTCCCTATCCTGTTTCCTGATGGCGAGCATCTTGCTCGTGACGACGACCTTTTGGGCTTCCATGCGGAGGCCAGCGATCCTGCACCTTGTCATTGCAGCCATGCTGGCCGCTTCCGTCTCGGTCCTCTTCCTCGGCATCGGCCAGGGCGTCCTGGAGACCATGGGACGGAACCCGACGCTCACGGACCGGACGGAGGTATGGGCGCTGCTCCGCAGCCTGGTGCAAAACCCGCTCTTGGGGACCGGCTTCGAGAGTTTCTGGCTCGGGCCGCGACTCGTGAAACTGTGGAGTGTGTACTGGTGGCACCCGAACGAGGCTCACAACGGTTACCTCGAGATATTTCTGAACCTGGGGTGGGCAGGACTGGTTTTGCTCGCGTTGGTCCTGGTGACGGGGTACCGGACAGTCGTCTCCGCGTACCGCCGCAATCTCCCCATGGGCAACCTGCGACTGGCGCTTTTCGTGGTTGGGATCGCTTACAATTTTACCGAGGCAGCGTTCTTCAAGATGCTGGCCCCGGCATGGATCTTCTTTCTCCTTGCGATCGTCAGTGTTCCCGCGGTCGCCTACCGCAAACTCCAGCCAACACCGCAGAGCTTGTCTGAACATCACGCGCCGCTGACTCATGAGCACGCCCCGTCAACATTGAGCGAGGAGATCGTCTGAAGCTCTTCGGCGCGAACGGCAATGTATGGTGACCCAAGTGCAAGTGACGGTTCCGCCCGCTGAGACCCGCAGTGGCGATAACGGCAATGTGGCGCTGACTGCACCCGGCGAGATCGAAGTGGCATTGCTCACCGGCGGCTTCGACAAGCCGTACGCTTTTGGCCTGGCAATGGTGCTGGCTGCACAAGGTGTGTCCCTGGATATGATCGGCAGCGACGCGGTGGACAGTCCTGAGCTGCACACGACTCCCAGGCTGAGCTTCATGAATCTGCAGGGAAGTCAGCGGGATGCCAGTCTCGCGGTGAAGATATCGAGAGCGCTGGTCTTCTATGCCCGGCTCATCCGATACGCCGCGGTCGCCCAGCCGAGGGTCTTTCATATCCTGTGGAACAACAAGCTCCAGTTCCTGGATAGGACCCTGCTGATGCTTTACTACAAAGCACTGGGAAAGAAGATCGTCTTCACCGCGCACAATGTCAACGCAGGGAAGAGGGACGCCAACGACTCGCTGCTCAACCGCATCACTTTGAGGGTGCAGTACCTGCTTGCCGACCATATCTTCGTCCATACCGAAAAGATGAGGCAGGAGCTGCTCCAGGATTTTGGCGTTCGCGAAGAAGCAGTCTCCGTCATCCCTTTTGGGATCAACAATTCGGTTCCGCACACGGATCTGACTCCTGGCGAAGCCAAGCGGCGCCTGGGCATCACGGGCGATCAAAGGACGATCCTGTTCTTCGGCGCCATCCGGCCTTACAAAGGGCTCGAATACCTGGTTGAGTCTTTTCTGCGGCTCGCGACCACCCATCCGGAGTATCGGCTCGTCATCGCTGGTGATACAAGGAAGGGAGCTGAGAACTACCTGGAGAAGATCCAACGGACGATGGACTGCCACCCCAATCGAGCGCAGGTGATCCAGAAGATCCAATACATTCCGGATGAAGAGACGGAGCTGTATTTCAAAGCCGCCGATGTCCTGGCACTGCCGTATACGCACATCTTCCAGAGCGGCGTACTTTTCTTGGCGCACAGCTTTGGCCTGCCTGTGGTCGCGGCCGACGTTGGTTCCATCAGTGACGACATCATCGAGGGCCGGACAGGTTTTCTCTGCAGACCGTGCGATGCGGCCGACCTGGCCAGGGCAATCGAGAAGTATTTTGAAAGTGACCTATTCAAGACTCTGGACTGGCGGCGGCAGGAGATACGGGATTACGCGAACGCACGGCATTCGTGGGACATCGTTGGCGAGATAACCCGAAGCGCGTATGCAGAACTGTTAGAGGGGGGTAATTAGGTCATGAAGCCTTTGGTGTCGATTCTCATTCCCGCGTACAACTCGGAGAAATGGATCGCGGACACGATCCGCTCAGCGATGGCGCAGACGTGGCCGCGCAAAGAGATCATCATCGTTGATGACGGATCCACCGATGGCACGCTGGCAGTAGCGAGGCAGTTTGAATCGGGTGCGCTGCGCGTTTTCAGGCAGCAAAACCAAGGTGCTGCGGCAGCTAGAAACACGGCCTTCTCGCTCAGCCAGGGAGACTACATTCAATGGCTGGATGCCGATGATCTGCTGGCTTCGGACAAGATCGCCAGGCAAATGGAAGTGCTCGAACCGGAGGGAAGCCGGCGGATACTGCTGTCTTCATCCTGGGGACAGTTCATGTACAGGCCCTATCGGGCGCGGTTCATTCCCACTCCCTTGTGGTCGGATCTGTCTCCTGCCGAATTCTTGCTGCACAAGCTGGGGCGAAGGGTGTTCATGCAAACGGCCGTATGGCTCGTCAGTCGCGAGTTGGCCGAAGCCGCGGGCCCGTGGGACACCAGCATGATCTCGGACGACGATGGAGAGTACTTCTGCCGCGTTCTCATGGCCAGCGAACGCGTGCGATTCGTGCCGGAAGCGAGAGTGTATTATCGGTGCGTCGGGTCCATGAGCTTGAGTTATGTCGGCCGATCCAACCGGAAATTGGATGCCCTGTGGCATTCCATGCGGTTGCACATCGGCTACCTGCTGTCGCTGGAGGACAGCGAAAGGGCCAGAGCAGCCTGCCTCAAGTACCTGCAGAATTATCTCATCGTTTTTTTCCCCCTGCGGCCCGACATTGTTGAACAGATGCAGCAGACCGCCAAGGATCTGGGAGGGCAACTGGGGAGGCCGCGGTTGCCGTGGAAGTACTCCTGGATCAAGGAATTTGCCGGCTGGAATTGCGCTAAACGTGCTCAGCTGCTTCTGCCGCAGGTCAAGTGGTCGTTGATACGCTTCTGGGATAAAATGGCTTTCCGCATCGAAAACCGCAGATTGGGGCAAGTCAATCCAGCAGCATGAACATGGTTACCCCAACCGGCCATACCCAAAAAGACCAGCCGATACGGACTTTGCCCGCGAATCCCTGCTGTACTTTTTGCGCTCCCCGACTGCACCTTCGTGCCTTGCTCTGCTGGCCTGCCCTGCTAAAGTACCGGGAAGGACGCTTTACAGTGAAAGCATCGGGCTTCAAAGCGGGGCTGAGCAGGTGGGAAGCGTGGCGAGGCGCAGTCGCAGCGACTCGACGGATGGTGGATTTGTTGGGGGGCGTCAGCGAGGTAATATGACACGCAAATCCCGGTTCATCTTCCCCCTTATCGTGCTCTGCTTTTGTCCGCATGCTCAGCGTTACGCCGCCGCTGCTACGGTCGCTGCGGCGTCCTGTTCGTCCTCCGATGTGCAGGCCGCCATCAATTCGGCCTCGAGCGGCGATACGGTAGCGGTGCCTGGTGGCACGTGCACATGGGCATCCGCGGTCACCATTCCCAACACCATGGGGATCACAATAGCCGGAGGAGATGGCGGTTCCACCACGATCTCGGGCGCGTTCCAACTGAACCAGAGCTCTTCTGCGGGTTCCAGAATCACCGCATTCATCTTTACTTCCGCTAACGCCATCACGACTGCCGGCTCGACTTCCTCGATCGCCTTCCGTATTGATCACAATATTTTTGCCAGCAGCAACCAGGCGACCTTTATCAGCACCAATGGAAACGCTCCAGGCCTCATCGACCACAACCATTTCACGTCCGACGGCGCTTCCGAGATGATCCACAATCTGGCCATGGGCGCGTCCGATGCCAGCGGCTGGACTGACAATGTTATGCCGGGAAGCGCGAACATGCTCTTCGTCGAGGACAACACCTTCACTTATCTGGCGACGGGCAATCCGGCATACTTCCTGGGTACGTCAGCCATCCAATCCTATTACGGCGCCAGGACCGTGTTCCGGCACAACACCCTCAACAACTGTCAAGTAGACCAGCACGGTACTGCAGGCGCCATCGGGGCACGCTGGTGGGAGATTTACGAGAATACCTTCAATCCGGATGTCCCCAATGCCAACCAGTGCTGCTACGTGGTGCTGCGCGGCGGCAGCGGGGTGGTATTCAACAATCACCAGACAGGGGCGAATCAGGCGACCGGGACCATAGAACTCTACGACGAGGACTCTGGCTACCCAGCGCCCTACCAGCCCGGCAGTGGTGTCAATCAAGACTACAGCCCGGCTTATTTGTGGGGAAACGACTCGAGTATACCAGTGGTCAGCGGCAGCTCCAATGTTCAACCTGGCAGGGACTACTTTGTGTCCGCCACGCAGCCGGCGAGCTTGTTGCGCCAGGAGCTGAACACGGACACTCCAACCACCACTTACGAGTACGTACCGTACACCTATCCGCATCCGCTTCAGACACAAACCACGGCTCCTAATCCTCCGACCAACGTGACGGTCACGGTTACCTAATCATGAAAACCTCCCTCATACTGATACTGCTGAGTTTGTCCGCTGCGGCAGCGACCATCAACGCCACGTCTTGTTCCAACAGCGATGTGCAGACCGCCATCAACTCTGCGTCGAACGGCGACACCGTCGTTGTCCCGTCCGGTTCATGCTCGTGGAGTTCGGTTGCGACATCGAACAGCGTGGGCATCACGCTTCAGGGCGGTAGTGGCGGAACTACGACCATCAGCGGTGCCATCACCGTCAACCAGACCTCATCGACGCTGACCCGTGTGACCGGCTTTACCTTTACCACAGGCGGATCCAATGGAGCGTGCGGCGCCATGACTATCAATGGCACTTACACCTCCGCGCTGGCTGAGATCGACCACAATGTCTTCGCCAATAACACCCAGTCCACATTCATCTGCCTTTACGGCAATGCTCCCGTCCTGATCACTACCAACCAGTTCACCGACGGTGGGGCCAGCGAGATGATTCACAACCTTGCCATGGGACCTTCGGACGCAAGCGGTTGGACGAATGGTTTCACGCCTGCGAGCCCTAATCAGGTCTACATTGAGAATAACACCTTCACCAATACTGACTCGACGTACATTTGCTCAGCTGTGGAGTCCTATTACGGTGCGCGCACGGTGATGCGCTACAACACCCTGAATTTCTGTCAGCTCGACCAGCACGGGACGGCAGGCATGATTGGCGTTCGTTGGTGGGAAGTGTACAACAACACCTTCAACAACCTTGGCCTGAATCAGTGCTGCTACGTCACCATGCGGGCTGGCAGCGGAGTTATTTTCAACAACACCGCTGTCGGAAACAATCAGGGTGCCGGTTCCATCGACCTGTACGAAGAGGACTCTGGCTACCCGGCGGTCTATCAGATTGGGAGGGGTATCAACCAAGAGTACAGCCCAGCCTACGTCTGGGGCAACAGTTCCAATATGCCAGCCGGCTCTGGAAGTTCAAACGTGGTTGAGGGACAAGACTTTTTCGTATCCTCGACCCAGCCATCGAGCATGGTCAGATGCGAACTGGCGGCTGACGGAGGAACAGCCGCGGGCCTTCAAGGCTCATGCCCAACGACCTACAACTACGTGCCTTACACCTATCCCTACCCGGTTCAGAGCGGTGCAAGCGTCCCGGCTCCCCCGTCAGGCCTGTCCGCTTCGGTGAAGTAGCCGTATTGTCAAGAAACGAGCATTTGACGCGTGGTTGCCGCTCCTGGGGTCACGGGTCCGACCGCCCGCGGCTCCTTGCCGCAGGGCGCCGCGTTAAAAAATTCCACAGACCATGAAAAAGACGGCGCTGGTGACTGGCGCAGAGGGATTTATCGGGTCTCATCTCGTGAAGTTCCTGCACGCGAGAGGATGGAAGATAATCGGAAGCTCCCGCTTCCACGATTCCGCTCCGCTTCCCAAATTGCCGGATCTGCGCTTCGTTCAGTGCGACCTGAACAACGGTCAACGGGTCACGCAACTGCTCGCTGAGCACCAGCCGACGCACATATTCCATCTCGGGGCGCAGAGTCTACCCACGGTATCCTGGGCGGATCCGGTCGGGACGTTCGAATCGAACGTCATGGGCTCACTGCATTTGCTTGAGGCGGTGCGTCACATGAGGCGGCCTGCGGTAGTGGTTTCGGCCTGCTCGAGCGCAGAGTATGGCCACGTGCCGCCATCTGCGATCCCGGTGACCGAGGAACAA
>Ga0209517_10007785_pt1 | contig 12725 bp, 10 predicted proteins | sample PeaSoiMetSII2010_FD_187695 | JGI IMG/M metagenome (GOLD analysis project Ga0209517, IMG submission 187695) | Peat soil microbial communities from Weissenstadt, Germany - SII-2010 (SPAdes) (version 2) | ecosystem: Environmental > Terrestrial > Soil > Wetlands > Peat | place: Germany...
GAGGTTGCGCAACATGACGGCGGTGGATGCCACCGGGATCGCGGCGCTCGAGGAACTTGCCGACATATTGCAGCAGAGTGGCCGTGCCATGATGATTTGCGGCGCGCGTCCGCAGCCCGCGGCACTGATGAGAGAAGCAGGTTTCGATCGACACGTGCCCCCCGAAAATATCTGCGAGAGCATCACCGATGCACTGATACGCGCCGAAGAAATCTATCAAGAGCAGCAAACAAAAACGCCTGCGTAGACCTCCCACGATTCAGACCGAATAGAACTGGCGACGACTGCCGAGAATTACCATGCAACACATGTAGAAAACGAAAAGCCCGGGCAGTTGCCCGCCCGGGCTTTCGAGAGGAGGAGCAAATGAAGATTAACGCGCGAAACGCGGCGCGGGTTCCGGTGAAACTTGCACGCTGGGAGCCTCAACGGGACGGCCACCGCGGGCTTGTGAAAGCCTCGGGACAGCAACCGGCTCTGGCCGGCGGACTGGCATGGCCACGTTCTCACCTTCGCGGGCGAAATTAAGGTGGTCGTCGTCGCGATCCCAATCGATGCAGATGAGGTCGCCGAAATGGACTTGTTCCGTGGCGAGAAGATTGGCCATGGGGTAAACGACGTGGCGTTCGATGGCACGCTTCAGGTGACGCGCGCCGTAGCGCTGGTCCGTGCCTTCCTGCAGGAGGAAATCGCGACCGTGTTCGGTAACGCGGAAAAGGAACTGGCCTTTGGCCGTTTCCAGGACGCGCTGCTGCACCATGGTCAGCTCGATATCGAGAACCTGCTCGAGTTGCTTGCGCTGTAGCGGGTGGAAGACCACGACTTTGTCCAGGCGGTTCATGAATTCAGGGGAAAACTTGCGGCGTGCCGCTTCGACGGCGGTGCGCTCGACCTTTTGGTCGAGGTTGGTCTTGGGCTTGTCGTCGGATTCGATGAAGCCATAACCGCCGGCCATGAGCTCGGTGATGTCGCCGCCACCCAGGTTGGAGGTCAAGAATATAACGGTCTGAGAGAGGTCCACGCGGCGATTGTCGCCAAGGGTGAGTGTGGCCTTGTCCAGCATACCGAGGAGCAACTGCCAGAGGGCATCGCTGGCCTTTTCGATTTCGTCGAAGAGCAAAAAGGAGAGTTTCAGTTTGTCGCTGTGGGAAGCCGCCAGAGCTTCCTGCGTGATCAACGGGTGAGTTTCGCGATGGCCAAGGTAGCCCGGAGGCGAGCCGATGAGTTTCGCGATTTCGTGGGAGTGCTGGAACTCCGCGCAATCGACTTTGATGACCAGGCGGGGATCGCCAAAGAGAATTTCCGCGGCGGCCTCCACAATGCGGGTCTTCCCGGACCCCGTGGGTCCGAGAAAGAGGAGGTTGCCGACGGGGCGCCCTGGCGAGTTAAGGCCAGCGGTAAAGACCTGGAAAAGGTCCACGAGGGCTTGCACGCCTTCTTCCTGGCCAACGATCTTGGCGCGAAGCGATTGATGGAAGTCGCGCGTGTCGTTGCTGCGGATGCTGGGGTCTAGCTGTTGCCGCACGGCTGCTTTCATACTTTCTACCTCGGCCTGGATCACGCTTTGCTTTAATGCGCCGCCCGATCAAAGCAAACGGCGCCGCAAAGGCAAAGTAGCGCGAACAGGTCTAAATATGCATGGAGCGTGCCACATTGCGGAATTTGCACCGCTGGCGCAACAACCTATGCAGTCAACGACATAGGCGTGTTGCAATCCTGGAAACCGTCTCACGGCGTGAGACGATGTTCCATCCAAGCGCAATCTGAGATTGCTGAAACACAAACTGTCACAGAAAGGTGACCAAAAGGGTCAATCGGATGAAGCACCCCTGTACTAACGGACAGGCGGTTTTTCGCTTAGCGCTCTTCCTTTTTGCGGCCTTGCAGCGCTTGTCGCGCGGCGGCAGGCAAAGCTGCGGGGAGAGCGGGCAAGCTGGATACATCCCCGGCGACGGCTTCGGCGGGGGCATCCTTGCCAAGGCCGTCTGCGCCAAGGAGCGCGGCAGCCGCCTCAGTTTCTGCGGAATCGGTGGATACGAGGGCGCCTTCGCTTTCGCGCACGAAGGTCAATTCCTTGTGCTGGCCACCCCAATCGATGCGCACTAGATCGCCGACGCGCACTTGCTGCGTGGCCAGCAGGTTGGCGAGAGGATAGACGACGTAGCGCTCGATGGCGCGCTTCAGATGGCGGGCGCCGTAGCGTTGGTCCGTGCCTTCCTGCAAAAGGAAATCTCGGCCGGCATCGGTGACGCGGAACAGGAATTTGCCGTTGGCGGCATCCAGGACGCGCTTCTGGACCATGCCGAGCTCGATGTCGAGCACCTGCTCGAGTTGCTCGCGCTTCAGCGGGTGAAAAACGACCAACTTGTCCAGGCGATTCATGAATTCGGGGGAGAACTTGCGCTTGGCCGCTTCGACGGCGGTGCGTTCGACTTTCTGATCGAGGTCGGTTTTGGGCTTGTCGTCGGACTTGATGAAGCCGTACCCTCCGTCCATGAGTTCGGTGATTTCGCCCGCGCCCAAGTTGGAGGTCATGAAGATGACGGTCTGCGAGAGGTCCACGCGGCGGTTGTCGCCGAGAGTCAGCGTGGCCTTGTCCAGCATGCCCAGGAGCAATTGCCAGAGGGCGTCGCTGGCTTTCTCGATTTCGTCGAAGAGCAGGAAAGAGAGCTTCAGCTTGTCGCTGTGGTGCGCCGCCAGCGCTTCCTGGGTGATCAGGGGATGCGTTTCGCGGTGACCTAGATAGCCCGGAGGCGAGCCGATCAACTTGGCAATCTCGTGCGAGTGCTGGAATTCCGCGCAATCGATCTTGATGATGGCGCGTGGGCTGCCAAACAGGATTTCCGCCGCCGCTTCCACGATGCGCGTCTTGCCCGATCCCGTGGGCCCGAGGAACAACAGGTTGCCCACCGGGCGGCCCGGGGAATTCAGTCCGGCGGTGAAGACCTGGAAGAGCTCGACGAGTGCTTGCACGCCCTCGTCCTGCCCGACGATCTTGGAACGCAGGGCCTTCTGAAACTCAACAGTCTCCGCGCTTCGTATATTTGGATTTAGCGAAAGATCGGATGTCCCCATGACCGCCTCCTAGCGCCCCCGGAATCCGGGCTGCGCGTTTCCAAAGCGCTCGCTGGTCCGGCCAAGCCTCTTCAGTTCATCCTTGCGGCCAAACTGATCGAGCTTCACCTGAATGGTGGACTGCAGGAGCCGCAACTGCACAAGCAGCTCCCGCGCCACTGCGGGCGATTCGGAAAGACGAAGTACCGGCGGGAATAAATCCGCCAGGTCCAGATTGAGGTTTCTCAATGAATGGACGAGCTTCTGAACGGCGGGCGATTGCGGATCGGACAGATCGATCTGATTATTTAACTGGTCGCGGAGAGTGCGCCAGTTGAGTTCCACAAAAGGATGTTTCTTGCTGACTGCGCGAACAATTTCATCGGTGATGCGGGCACGATCGCCGAGCCGCGCGAGATGGAGTTGCCGCACTTTTCCGCCGCGGCGCACATTGTGCACCAGGTAGTAGGCGTTTCCTTTGCGGCGAACGAAAGCCATCGCGGAACCTCGGCGAAGCTGGCAGACAGAAGGAGCAGCAACCGGGTGCGATTGGCTGACTCTCCGTCTGGTGTCTGTAGTGTAAGCTAGTTCCACTACAGGATGCAAGAAAGAATGCGGCAAATAAGTCATGGTTTCCGGCCCCTGCGTTGCAGCCATGCTTGCGCAGTTGCCGGTTGTTACTGCATCCACTTTTTTGCTGCAATCCATCATTGTTTCGGTCCTGTGCCGCGGAACCTGCGCGTCTCCGCGGCCTCCACTTATTCAACACTTTCCGGCAGCAAGTTTCTCTTGTGAGCCGCACGCGTCGTCCTTACCATAGAGCTCGATCGAGCCATGGAGGTTTCCGAGATGTCCTGGGATCCGGTGTACCGGTTGGTGAAACTAATTCCGCGCGGTCGGGTTATCACTTACGGGGCGCTTGCTAGGGCTTTACGTCTGCGCGGCGGGGCGAGAGCCGCGGGCAGGGCTATGGCAGCGACCCCTTCCGGTAAAGGCATACCGTGGCATCGCGTGGTGGGCGAACGCGGGAAATTGCTGATACGCGAGCCGTACGCTTCGCTGCAGCGCAAGCTGCTGGAAAGCGAAGGCGTGACCCTGCGGGAATCTCGCGTAGACATCAAGAATTGCCACTGGCATCCGCCGCAGGGCAATGCCTCCACAATTGAACGCAAGAAGACGCGCATGGCCAAATAGCAATCCCGGAATGACTAACTTTCGACGCTGCTACTCCGGGGATGTGTTAGATTCGGCGCGACATGACCTTCTCCGCACTTCTGCTGCGTTGGTTCGGGCGTTGGGATTCATCTTGGAAACTGTTGGGAGTTCTTGCAATTGCGTTTTTCTTGCTTGGCACAGGGACGCAAACCCTTCAGGCGGAGAGCGGCCAAGATGCCTGGCTGCGTTACGCCCGGCTTGACCCTGCAGCACGCGCGAAATACTCTTCTCTTCCGCGTCTCATTATGCGCGTCGGCGATTCTCCCGTTCTGTTGTCGGCCGAGCAGGAATTGACTCGCGGGCTTCGTGGTTTGTTGGGGGGGCAGTTTCACGTCACCACAACGCTTCCTCGCGAACCCGTCATCCTTCTAGGCACGCTGAGCCAAGTCGCCGAGCTGCTTCCATATCTTCGCCCTCCGCAATCTTTCTCGCCGGATGGCTACTGGCTCGTTCAAACAAAAGTGAATGGCTTCACCAGTTTCGTCATCACTGCCCAAAACGATCGCGGCGTGCTCTACGGCGCATTTGCCTTACTGGGCAAAATCGCCCGCACGAAAAGACTGCAACCCCTCAACGAGGTACAAGTTCCCGCCAACACAGTTCGCATGATCGATCAATGGGACAACTTGGATGGCACCATCGAGCGTGGCTATGCCGGAGCCTCGCTCTTCTTTGAAAATGGCCATGTCCGCCAGGACCTCTCGCGTGCCGGCGAGTACGCCCGTCTCCTTGCCTCGGTGGGGATAAACACTTGCGCCATCAACAATGTGAATGCTAATCCCCTGCTTCTCGATCGCGTCTTCTTGCCGCAACTACGTCGCGTCTCCGAAATGTTCCGTCCCTGGGGCGTGCGCCTGGCACTTTCCGTTGACGTCAGCAGTCCGAAGGTGATTGGCGGCTTGCCTACTTTTGATCCGCTAGACCCGCGGGTGGCCGAGTGGTGGCGACAAACGGTGGATGCACTCTACGCGGAAATTCCAGACTTTGCGGGATTCGTGGTCAAAGCCGATTCGGAGGGCCGCGCCGGGCCCGCCAGCTACGGGCGCACTCCCGCCGACGCGGCCAACGTGATCGCGCGCGCGTTGAGGCCGCATGGCGGATTGCTTTTCTATCGCAGCTTCGTCTACGACCACCACCTCGACTGGCGCAATCCCAAGAATGATCGTGCCCGGGCGGCTTACGACATTTTTCATCCGCTGGACGGCCAGTTCGCGGACAACGTTGTCATCCAGACCAAACATGGACCCATCGATTTTCAGGTGCGCGAACCGGTTTCCCCCTTGCTCGGAGGCCTGGACAAAACGAATGAGGCCATCGAACTGCAAATCACGCAGGAATATACCGGGCAGCAGAGACATCTGTGTTACCTCCTGCCCATGTGGAAGGAAGTGCTCGATTTCGATATGCGCAACGCGGGCCAATCCACGCCCGTGCGCGAATTGGTTTCTGGCGGCATCTACCACCGCCCCTACGGTGGCTTGGTCGGCGTCGCGAATGTGGGCTCGGATCCCAACTGGCTGGCGCATCCACTCGCGATGGCAAATCTTTATGGCTTCGGCCGCCTCGCGTGGGACCCCACCCTCAGTGCGCAAACCATCGCTGAAGAATGGACGCGGCTCACCTTTGGCAACGATGCAATCACTGTTGACACGATTGATGCCATGCTGCTTTCATCCTGGAACATTTACGAAAGCTATACCGGGCCTCTCGGGGCAGGCACGCTCACCGACATTCTCGGCAGCCACTACGGTCCAGGCGTCGAATCCTCAGAACGAAATGGTTGGGGCCAGTGGCACCGCGCCGATCAGGCGGGCATTGGCATGGACCGCACGGTTGCAACAGGCACTGGCTATGTTGGCCAGTACTCTCCCGCCATAGCGAAGTTATACGAGTCCGTGGAAACAACGCCGGACGAATTGCTTTTGTTTTTCCACCATGTTCCTTACTCGTACAAACTTCATTCCGGCAAAACGGTGATCCAACATATTTATGATTCACATTATGACGGCGCCAGCCGCGCCGCAGCGCTCGTCACCCGGTGGCAATCCTTGCAAGGCCGCGTGGATCCGCAACGTTACGAAGACGTGTTGCAGCGTCTCGAGTACCAGGCAGGCCACGCCATCGTCTGGCGCGACGCCATCTGCAACTGGTTTGCTCGCACTTCTGGCATACCGGACGAACACCGACGCGTCGGCCATTATCCTGGCCGGGTTGAAGCCGAAGACATGGAGTTGCATGGCTTCGTGCCCTTCGATGTCACTCCGTGGGAGGCCGCTTCCGGCGGCAAGGGGATCGAATGCCCCTCGGAGTCGGAGTCTGAGTCCTGCACCGCCAGTTTTCATTTCACGGGTGCTCCGGGCCGCTACGACATTGACGTCCGTTACTTCGACCAATCGAACGGCATCTCTCGATTCCGGCTGTATTTGAGGGACCAGCTCATCGCGGAATGGAGCGCCGACGACCACTTCCCCGCCACCGTCCCGAACGCAGACTCTTCCACACGCCGCCGCATTCCCGGCGTCGCCCTGAAAACAGGGGATGCATTGCGCATCGAAGGCCGCTCCGATGGTTCCGAACACGCCGCCCTCGACTACGTCGAATTCACCGGTGCTAGCCCAGGCCCGAAACACTGAAATCGCTTGGCAAGCGATTACGTACTACTGGTAGACGCCCCCGACGGAACTTGAGGTCTGTTTCGGCGAACCCTGGCATTTGGGGTACCATAAGGGATTCTTAACTATGGCGAACCCCGTTCTGCAGGTCGAAAACCTTGTGAAGCGCTACGGCGAAGTGGAAGCCGTGTGCGGCGTCAGCTTCAGCGTGGAAGAGGGCGAAGTGTTTGGGCTGCTGGGTCCGAACGGCGCCGGAAAGACCAGCACGATTGAAGTGCTGGAAGGATTGCGCGTGGCGGATGGCGGACGCGCAACCGTGTGCGGGCTGGATCCGCAGCGGAATCCCAACGAATTGAAGAATGAGATTGGCGCAGTGCTGCAGGCCACTTCCCTTCCCGACAAATTGCGCGTGAGCGAGGCCATCCGGCTGTTTGCCAGCTTCTACAAGCGCACGCGAAATCCCGATGAGCTGCTGAAGCGCTTCGGGCTCGAAGAAAAGCGGCATTCGTTTTACAACCAGCTATCAGGCGGGCAAAAGCAGAGGCTGGCGCTGGCCATGGCGCTGGTGAACGATCCCAAGGTTCTTTTTCTCGACGAGCCGACGGCGGGATTAGACCCGCAGGTGCGCCGCGAGATTTACGTGATCATCGAAGAGCTGAAGCGCGAAAAGAAGACCATCGTCCTGACAACGCACTACATCGAAGAGGCGGAGAAGCTGTGCGACCGCGTGGCCATCATTGACCTCGGCAAGGTGATTGCCTCGGGCACTCCACGGGAACTAAAACAGCGCTCGGGGGACACCACGCGCTTGGAAGTGCGGCTGGCCAAGCCGGCGGCGAAGGAAGCGTTGAGCAAACTCGATGGCGTAGCCGACGCGCTGGAAGTGGACGGGGCGTATGTGCTGCATTGCCAGCGGACGGCCCCGGCCATTGTGTCGCTGGTGAAATATCTGGAGGCGCAAGGCAACGAACTGGCGAGCCTGGAAATTGCCACGCCATCGCTGGAAGACGTGTTCATCGAGCTGACCGGAAGGAGACTGCGCGATTGAGAACGATTCTCACCCTTGCCGCCGTGCGCATACGCCTCACGCTGCGCAATAAGGCATTTCTCTTTTTCAGCTTGATTATGCCGCTGGGGTTTTTCTTTTTGTACGGAAGTGTGTTTGCGAAGGGAGATCCCGCAAAAGTCACTTATCTGATGGGACCGGTTTTGTCTCTCACGGTCATGGGCACCTTTTGGGGACTAAGCGTGCAGTTGGTCACATGGCGCGAGCAGGGGATTCTGCGGCGCTTCCGGCTTGCCCCCATTCCTCCATCCAGCATGATCGCGTCGAGCATCCTCGCAAACTATGTGTTGATTCTGCCTACTGTAATCCTGGAGCTATTGTTGGCACGAATCGTCTATCACGTCACTGCCTTGGGTGACTTGGTCACCTTGTTCACGTTGGTGATCATGGGAATCACCTCCTTCGGCGCGCTCGGACTGATTGTCGCCAGCGTCACTAACACCATGCAGGAAACCCAGATTATCAACCAACTCCTCTGGTTCTCCTTCATTTTCTTGTCTGGAGCAACAGTCCCGCTCGCGGATCTCCCACGAGTGGTGCAGCGGATTGGCCTCTTTCTACCGGCTACTTATCTCGTGAGTGGCCTGCAGCGCGGCATGGTCTATAACCAGAATGTGTTTTCCGTGGGGGTGGAACTTGCGTCCCTTGCGGCCTGGGCAGCTCTGGCCTTCTTTATTTCTGCGACGCTGTTCCGTTGGGAACCCGAAGCCCGGTTGCCGCGGAACGCTAAGCTTTGGGCCGCGGCAACGATCCTTCCTTTCATTCTTCTGGGCATTTGGGAGAATCACAACGGAAAACTCCTCGCAACAGCATCGTCCATGATGCAAGGAAGGCCGGCGGACAAGCGCTAGCGTTGCCAAATTGGCCGGAACGCGCAAAAAGAGCACGCCAAAATGGTTGCGAATGTTTGTTTACACCGCGGGCCTTTTCATTGACGCTCCCGCACCCGTGGCCTATTCTGAACTTGCGAGCTGCTGGAACCCATTCAGCCAGGGAGGCAAACCATGCCGGTACAGAAGACCGACAAAATCTGGCACAACGGAAAGTGGATCAACTGGGACGATGCGAAGATTCACGTCCTCTCCCACGTGGTCAGCTATGGCTCCGCCGTCTTCGACGGCCTGCGTTGCTACGACACGAAACAAGGCCCGGCGCTCTTCCGCTTGCACGAACACATGCAGAGGCTGATTAACTCCGCGAAGATTTACCGCATGGAGTTTCCTTACACCGCCGAGGAACTCTCCAGCGTGGCGGTTGAACTCGTGCGCCTCAACAAGCTCGAGGCCTGCTACGTGCGGCCCATCGTGCTGCGGGGTTACGGCGAAGTGGGTGTGAACCCGCTGCACTCGGTCGTCGAGGTGTACATGGCGTGCTGGCGCTGGGGCGCATATCTCGGCGCAGAAGCACTCGCCAAGGGCGTGGATGTGTGCGTCAGCTCCTGGACGCGCATGGCGCCCAACACTCTGCCGGCCATGTCCAAGGCGGCATGCAATTACATGAACTCCCAGCTCATTCACATGGAAGCCGAAATCAATGGCTTTGCCGAGGGCATTGCGCTCGACGCCAGCGGCCACGTCAGCGAAGGTTCCGGCATGAACATTTTCCTTGTGCTGGACGGAACACTGATCACGCCGCCCGTGGCCGCCAGCATTCTGCCCGGAATCACGCGGGATTCCATCATTAAACTGGCCGGCGATTTGAACATTCCGGTGAAGGAAGCGAACATCCCGCGCGAGATGCTGTACCTGGCCGAGGAAGTGTTCTTTGTGGGCACGGCGGCGGAAGTTACGCCGGTGCGTTCGATTGACCGCATCACCATTGGCAAGGGCGTGGCGGGTCCTGTGACATTGCGCATCCAGGAAGAGTTCTTCGCGTTAACCAGCGGGAAGAAAGCGGACCGGCACAACTGGCTGACGCCGGTGAATGCGCCGGTGGCGGCAACGCGATAGAGGATTCTTACATTTTTTTGGATCTTGCCGAGATGGGGCGCAGCAGTGCTGCGCCCCTACGAAGACAACGTGAACTAATTCGCCCGATCCTTTCTGGCGCGGGCTGGGCTTTCCAGCTAGAATCGTTTACATCCCGTTGTACTCAAAGCTGTGCTCCGGAGGGCGTGCGATGTACAACCTCATGCAAAAACTGACTGCCGAATTTCTTGGAACGTTCGCACTGATTTTTTTCGGCGCCGGCGCTGTGTGCGTCGATTGGCACCTGCGAAGCACAGGCGGACTGGGATTGCCGGCGATTGCGTTGGCGCATGGGCTGGCGATGGCTATCATGGTCTCGGCGCTCGGCCATATTTCCGGCGGACATTTCAATCCCGCAATAACGATTGGGTTTTGGGTGACCAAACGGCTTTCCACGTTGGACACACTCGCGTATTGGGCAGCGCAACTGGTGGGGGCGATAGCTGCGGCGTATCTGTTGAAGGTGATCATCCCCGATGAAACCTGGCGCAACGTGGCGCTTGGCACGCCGGAAGTGATGCGCGACTTCCCGACCTGGGGCGCACTGGCGTTGGAAGCGGTAACGACCTTCTTCCTGGTGCTGGTGGTGTTTGCGACGGCGGTGGACGAGCGTGGAGCGTTCCGCGCGATCGGGGGATTTGGCATCGGCCTAACGATTACGCTCGGGATGCTGGTTGCCGGGCCCTTCACGGGGGGAGCCTTAAATCCGGCACGGGCGTTCGGGCCGGCGCTTGCATCCCACCACTGGCTGAATCAGGGAATATATTGGGTGGGTCCGTTGGGCGGGGGATTCGTGGCCGGTTTGTTGTACGACACGCTGTACCTTCGGAAGACGGAGCGGTAGGTCCGAATGCCCGAATATTTTCAAGTGTCAAATAGGGTATCTTCACTTTATTTCTGCGCAGGCTCATCCAGTTAGAAATCGTAGATAATCGCAGCTCTCAGAGATCGAGGCTTAGGCGTTTGATGCGCAGCCCTTCGGAACTCCCTTCGAGGCTCTAGGGACGCAGTGTAAGGAGTCCTGCGGCCCTACGGAAAGGGCCGGCGAGGATCGGAAGCCCGGACATATGCGGGGCATGAGGAGCTTTTGCCTGTCCGGAGGCTCAGGTAACTAGACCGCAACTCCCTTTCCCGGCTGCCTTGTTGGCGTCCCCGGCGGGTGCTACGTTCGATCAGGAAGCGCAATCTTGCGGGGTGTCTGCTTATGGCTCTGAGTATTGACGATCTGCTTCGCCGCGCGGTGGAGAACAAATCTTCCGACTTGCACCTGAAGGTCGGCAACCATCCTTACTTGCGCGTGGACGGCCTGTTGACCCCGCTGACGGATGTGCCGCGCGTGACGCCGGAAGAGATGCTTTCCATGGCGTTCAGCATGATGACCAACCGGCAGAAACAGAAGTTCAAGGAAACAGCTGAGTTGGACATGGCATATGGCGTGGCGGGTCTCGGTAGATTCCGCGTGAACGTGTTCCAGCAGCGCGGCAATGTCGGGATGGTCCTGCGCGTTATTCCCACCAAAATTCGCACCGTCGAGGAGCTGAATCTTCCTCCGGTGGTTTCCAAGATATGCGAAGAGCAGCGCGGGCTGGTGCTGGTGACGGGCACGACGGGTTCGGGCAAGTCCACAACGCTGGCATCGATGATCGACCGGATCAACGCGAACCGCTCCGACCACATCATCACGATTGAAGACCCCATCGAGTTCCTGCACCGCGACAAGCGCAGCTTCATCAACCAGCGCGAAGTGGAAGTAGATACAGCGAACTTTTCCACGGCTTTGCGCGCCGGGTTGCGCCAAGACCCGGACGTGATTCTGGTCGGCGAAATGCGCGATCTGGAAACGATTTCGACGGCGCTGCTGGCCGCGGAAACCGGACACCTGGTGTTCTCGACGTTGCACACTTTGGACGCCACGGAAACGATTCAGCGTATTATCGCGGTCTTCCCTCCGCCGGAACAGAAACAGATTCGCTTGCAGATGGCCGCGACGTTGAAGGCCGTGATTTCGCAACGCCTGGTGCGCCGCGCGGATGACAAGGGCCGCGTGCCGGCAGTGGAAGTGATGATTGCTACCGCGTACATCCGGGATTGCGTCATCAATCCGGACAAGACGCGACTGATCCACGACGCCATCGCCGCGGGCACCTCGCAGTACGGCATGCAGACATTTGACCAGTCGCTGTTCGATCTTTATAGCAAGGAACTCATCACGCTGGACGAAGCGCTGTCTCGCGCGTCCAACGCGGACGAGTTCAAGCTGCGCATCCAGGGTATCCGCTCGGCCGCCGACGCGGCGCGCGAGGAGATGGAGCGGCAGATGGTGGATTTCGAGAGGTTCGCCCGCAAGTAGTTTCCCCAATGAACTGCCGTTGATTTTGTTGCCCCTCACATGCTGAGGGTGTATCATCCGCGCGTTCTCGCCTGCACGGCGCATTCGATCACCTTCAATCATCGAGGAGGATGCGATGGATTGTTGCCACCTGGTTCCCGGACGCCGGGATTTTCTGAAAGTTTCCGCGACACTTACCGCGGGCATGGCTGGCTTCAGTCTTCTGGCGGAGCCGACTTACTCCGAGGATGCAGATCTGACGATTGTTGGGCCGAAGAAAGGCTATTCGCCGCAGATTGGGACGCTGGTCTCCATGATGGCCTTCATGCGAGACCAGGTGTTGCGTTCTGTGAAAGGTATGTCTGCGAAGGATCTGGATTTCTTGCTGGACGAAAAAGCCAACCGGATTGGGGCGCTGCTTCTCCACTTGGTGGCGGTGGAAACATTCTATCAAGTGAATACGTTTGAGGGGCTGGGCAATG
>Ga0209517_10007786_pt1 | contig 12721 bp, 9 predicted proteins | sample PeaSoiMetSII2010_FD_187695 | JGI IMG/M metagenome (GOLD analysis project Ga0209517, IMG submission 187695) | Peat soil microbial communities from Weissenstadt, Germany - SII-2010 (SPAdes) (version 2) | ecosystem: Environmental > Terrestrial > Soil > Wetlands > Peat | place: Germany: Weissenstadt...
CGGAAGCCTCGCCATCGGGGTGTGGGGCATTAGTTCGAGCGGGACGGCGGGAGTGTTCAGCGGCAATGTGAGCATCAGCGGCACCCTGAGCGCGGCGATGAAGAACTTCAGAATTGACCACCCGCTGGATCCGGCGGGCAAATATCTCTATCACGCTTCCGTCGAGTCTTCCGAGATGATGAACATCTACACCGGGAATGCGGTGCTGGACGAAAGCGGCGCCGGGGTGGTGCAGCTGCCCGCGTGGTTTGAAGCCTTGAATACTGATTTCCGCTACCAACTGACGGCGGTCGGCGGCCCCGGACCCGGTCTGTACGTGGCGCAGGAGATTCAGAACCACAGCTTCCGGATCGCCGGAGGCACGCCCGGCCTCAAGGTTTCCTGGCAGGTGACCGGGGTTCGACAAGATGCTTATGCCAGGACAAACCCGCTCACCGTGGAAGTAGAGAAGTCGGAACGCGAGCGCGGGTATTACATCCATCCGCAGCTTTTCGGGCAGCCACCCGCGCAGAGTATCGAGTGGGTCCAGCACCCCCTGCAAATGAAGAGGGCAGAACAGAGCCAAGCCACTGAAAAGCCGAAATAGGCGGAGGCAACGGGCGGCCGAGCGCTGGGAACCGAGCAAAACGCGGCGGGGTTGTGGGTACGCATGGACAAGACCATGGCGGCGGTGATGCTCGCCGGCATGTGTACCTTCCTGAATGTTTATCCCACCCAGCCCCTGCTCCCCTACTTTCGGCAGCTCTTCCACGCCTCGGAACTGGCAGTCAGCTTCACGGTGAGCGCGACCGTTTTCGCGGTGGCGCTGGTGGCGCCGTTTGTCGGCGTGATCGCGGAGCGCATGGGGCGGAAGCGGGTGATCGTTCCGTCGCTGCTGCTGCTGAGCTTGCCCACCGCGCTGTGCGGGAGCGCGCGAAGCCTGGAGGCGCTGATCGGCTGGCGCTTCCTGCAAGGCGTGTTCGTGCCGGGCGTGATTGCGGTGATGCTCGCCTACATCGTGGAAGAGTGGGAAGGGCGCGGGGTCGGCAGGGCGATGGCCGCCTACGTGAGCGGCACAGTGATGGGCGGGTTCATGGGACGGTTCCTGTCGGGGCTGATCACCACGCACTGGAACTGGCGCGCGGCGTTCGTCGTGCTGGGCGCCTTGAACTTGGCGGGCGCGCTGGCGGTGCGGGCGTGGCTGCCGCTGGCCACCCGGTTCGTCCCCGCCGAGCACATGGGGCATGCGCTGGCCGAGGCGCGGCGTCACCTGCGAAATCCGCGGCTGCTGGCCAACTTCGGAATGGGGGCGGCGATACTGTTTGCCATGGTGGGCTGCTTCACCTACGTCAGCTTCTATCTCGCCGCGCCGCCCTTCCGCCTGAATGCGGCGCAACTGGGAAGCATTTTCTTCGTGTACCTGGTCGGCGTAGTGGTGACGCCGATGTCGGGAAAATTCCTCGATCATTACGGCTTCCGGCACACCGCGTATCTTTATTGCGGCATGATGATGGCGGGCCTGGCGCTGACGCTGATGCGGCGGTTGCCGGTGGTAATCGCAGGGCTGGCGATGTTTTCCTCCGGCGTGTTCACCGCGCAGGCGGCGGCGACGGTGAACACGGGCGCTATTGCCGGGCGTGCGCGCTCGTCATCGGCGGGATTGTATGTGACCTTCTACTACCTGGGCGGCGGCCTAGGCGCGACCGTGACGGGATGGTTCTGGGAGCGGGCGCAATGGCGTGGCTGCGTCGCCGTGCTGGGCGCGGTGGCGGTGGTGAGCCTCGGGCTGGCGTTGCTGAGCAGCCGGCCGGGCGAGCAGCTCCATGGCGAGGAAGCGGAGATCGTAGCGGACTGAAGGGATCGGATGCTCAGTCTGCCCACTGCGATTGGGACACGTGGCGATCAAGCTGGCGTCACTGCAACTTCGCGTACTCCGCCTTGGCCTGCTTCAGGATGGGGATGTCGGGATCGGCATCTCTCCAGAGGGCGAAGAAATCCTGGTAGGCGGTGCGTGCCCCGGCGGTGTCGCCAGAGAGCGCGCGGGCCCGCCCCAAGCCGAGGTGGGACAAAGCACTCAACGGAAAATTCACGATCACGCCGGGATGATCGAGGATCTTCTGAAACTCCGCTGCTGCCAGGCCGCCATTTCCCGCACCCAGGTAGGCTTCGCCGCGCAGGTAAACCGGATACATCGTCCCCGTCGAAAACGGCGGCGGATCTGCCAATTCATACGGAACCGCCGCGTGCAGAATCGCGATTGCCTTGGCGGCATCGTGCCGCTGCAACGCAATCGCCGCCCGCACCGTAGGAAGCCAATAGTTTTGCATGAGGGCATCCAGCGGAAACTCTTGATTGAGCGCGTCCGCCAGTTTCCCTGCCGTAGTGGCATCACCGCCGCGGGCCAATGCCAGCGCAGCTTCCACCTTTACGTCTCGTCCGGGGGCCAGAGCCAGAGCCGCCCTTGCCTGCTTGAGGCCATCGGCTGCGTTGTCGAACTCAGCCTCCCGCAGAGCCTCATTCGCTTGCCAGAACGCCGCCGTTTCTTTGGAGTCGTTCCGCTTGGCTGATTCTGCTGCTTGCGCCGATAGCTGCCGTGCCTTCCGCAGATGGCCGTAATCGGCCTGCGTGTCAGATTCAGCCGACAGCAAGATGTCCTCCGCACCCGGCTTGCCCATAGCCCACGCGACCTGCTGCTGCATTCCGGCCGCATCTTTACGCAAGAAGTTGAGGTAATAAATCGATTGCCGCAGGTAGGGGCCATCCAGCTTGCGAGCCAGCGCTTCATCGAACGCGGACTTCGCCTCATCCAGCCGGTTCATGGAAAAATAAGCCACTCCAAGATTGTTGTACCCAAGTATGGAAGCGGGTTCCAGGCGCAGCGCTTCCCGGGTTACGGCGGCCGCTCTCTCGAACTGTCCCAGGGTGAAGTAATTCACTCCGAGATTGGTTGCGGCGACATAATCCCTCGGGTAATCATGGATCCACACTTCATATTGCTGAATTGCTTTTTCCAACTCGCCCGTGACCAGCGTGAAATAGGTACAGGAGATGTAGTACTTCTCCCGCTCGCTGACTCGGTCGCGCAGTTCGTAAGCTCTGCGGACGTTCTCAATCGCCAGACTGGCTTGGCCGAGATTGTTGTAACGCACGCCCAGTGAGGCATAAGCGCGGGCAAAATTGGGATCGAGTTCCACCGCCCGCTTGAGAAAGGGAAGAGCGTCCGTGTCGCCCTTTTCGCGAGCGAGTCTGTCACCCTCGGTGTAAGCCTGAAGAGCCTCGAGCGACGAAGTGGTAGCTTCGTCCAGCGGCTTGTCAAACTTCTGTACCGACGCCAAGGATTCGCCCAGCTTGCCGCGCAAGGTGGCGGCTGCCTGTCCCAGCGTCTGCAGTATTTTCTCGCGGCTCTCTGCCTCCGCCTCGGCTGCTCCCAGCACATCGCCCGTCCCGCAGTTCACCGCCTTCAGACCGATGGCGTAGTGGCTCCCCAGGCTGGCGATCGATCCCGCCAGCAAAGCCTTGCTTCCCGTGCGCCGGCAAACTTCGCGCCCTACGTCCCGCGTTACACGTTCGCCGGAGGTCCTTCCCATCAATTTCAGCGTCTCGCTCAGCCTGCGGTCCGAGAGGACGTTGAGAAAAGGTGATTGCTCCAGATCGACCGCCAAGGCTTCTTTCAGCGTGCTGTCAAATACCGGGTCCCCGGTGGTGTTGGCGAAGTCCGCGATCACGATAACGTCCTTGTCGGTGAGCTGCGGCGGCTTGCGGAAATGGAAATAAAGTGAACCGGCAACGATGAGCGCGAGCAATACGGTTGCCGCCAGGATTCTTAAGCCCAGCGTGGCTCGGCCCCAACGGCCAAGGGAGGCCGCTCTCACAGGCGGGGCGCTGGCCGCGTGACTGATGGCCCCCGCAGCGGCTGCTCTCATGCGGCTTGAGCTTCCCGGTTGCTCCTCGGCTTCCGCCGGCTCCGTGATCAAGGTAATGCGCTTCGAGTCGCTGTCTCGTTTCAGCCGTTGCAAGTCGGTGCGGATGTCTGCCGCGTGCTGATAGCGTAACTTGCGGTCTTTCTCCAGCGCCTTGTTGATGATGCGCTCGAGTTCCGCGGGAACCTCGGGGCTGAGCCGCACCGGTGCGACCGGAGCACGATGCAAGATGGAGTCAAAGATCGCCGCAGTAGTGTCGCCTCGGAAGGGCGTGGCGCCCGTCACCATCTCATAGAGCACGGCGCCGAAGGAAAACAGGTCCGTGCGCGCGTCCAGCTCTTTTCCCAAGGCCTGCTCGGGTGACATGAAGGCAATCGTTCCCGGGGCAGAGCCCGGACTCGTCAAGTGCTCCCGCGTAACACTTAGCCCCGAAGTTACCGACGAGCCCGAGCTGTGGGCGAAGCGGGAAGCGACTTTTGCCAGCCCGAAGTCGAGGATCTTTGCCTGCCCGCGCGCCGTCACGAAAATATTTCCCGGCTTGATGTCGCGATGAATGATGCCCTTGGCATGGGCGGCTTCGAGAGCGTCGGCGATCTGGATCCCCAGTTCGATCACCAACTCGGGGTCCAGCGCCCGTCCGGCGATTCGATGATGCAGGGTTACACCTTCCAGATACTGCATGGCAATGAGGGGACGGCCCTCATGCTCTCCGATTTCATACGTAGTGCAGATGTTGGGGTGGTCTAACGCCGAGGCGGTGCGAGCCTCCCGCTGAAAGCGCTCCAGGCTTAACGGATCATTGGCCAGTTCGTCGGGCAGGAATTTCAGCGCGACAAAGCGGCCGAGTTTCAGGTCCTCAGCCTTGTAGACCACGCCCATGCCCCCGCCGCCGAGTTTCTCGACAATGCGGTAGTGCGAGATGATCTGGCCGATCATGTGCGGGAGGAAGCCAACAAGAGGGGTAATCGTAGGGCCGCTGCGGACGGCAAGTCAATGGCAGGACGGCTCGGCGTACAATCGCGTCTGCGAATCACGAGAAGGCGAGCCAATGCCACAACTTCGCCGCAGCCTGAACTATGTGTCTATATCCTGCAGAAAAAATGCAGCCACCGGCCGCGCCGCATCGTCACATGGGCTCTATGACGGAACCGAAGCGCATTCTTCTGTTCAGCCAGCCCGGCTGACCACCGTGCTCCACCGCGCGAGCTTACCTCTCGGCGAGAGGTATTCCGTTCGAAGAACGCGACGTGAGCTGTGATTTTGGAGCCGTTCGCGAACTGGTTGAGACCTATCACAGCCGCGCCACTCCGACCGTGGTCATCGGCGACGAGGTGGTCATCGGGTTTGATCCGGAACGCATTGACGAACTGCTCAGCTCCTAGCCATCCCCAGCGCCTGCCATGACCAAGGTCGTCCGGGAAGTGCGCGAGACCGCTGCCGTGCCCGCACACCGCCGGCACGCCCTCCGCGGATATCTCTCGATCGCGGCCGCGGCGTTCTGCTGGGGCGGCGCCGCCAGCCTCGGCCGGGCGGTGTTCACCGGACGCATGTTCACCAACTCGCCCTCTCTCGGGCCGGTGATCATCACACAAACCCGCATCAGCTTTTCTTTCCTGATCCTGACGCCCATCGTGCTGTGGCTGGGCGGCCGCTCCGCCCTGGTGCTGGCGAGGAAGGATATGCTGCGCTGCTTCCTGCTGGGGATCGTCGGCATGTCGTTCGCCAACTTCTTCTATTACGTCGCCCTCGCCAAGACGTCGGTAGCTACCGCCATCATCCTGTTCTACACCGCGCCGGTGTGGGTGCTGCTGTATTTGCTGGCGCGAGGCAAGCAGCGCGCCACCGTGCGCCGGGTCAGCGCGGTAGCCGCCGCGGTGGTGGGCTGCGGGCTCGCCATCGGCATCGGCGGGCCCGCGCATTTGCGCCTCAACGGCCTGGGACTGGCCGCGGGCTTGCTGGGCGCCGGCGCCTTCGCCTTCTACAACGTGTACGGCCACGGCGTGCTGGCGCAGAATGAGCGCTGGCGCGTGCTGGTCTGGGCCTTCTTCGCCGCCACTTTGTTCTGGCTGATCGTGAGCCCGCCCTGGGCCATCGTGGCAGCCCACTACTCCGGCGGGCAATGGGGCTTCATGGTGATCTTCGCGGTGATCTCGATCCTGTTGCCGTTCTCGTTCTACTTCGCCGGGCTGCAGTACCTGGACGCCACCCGCGCGGTGGTGACGAGTTGCCTGCAACCGGTGTTCGCCATCCTGTTTGCGGCGGCGTTCATCGCGGAGTCGCTGCACTGGCTGCAGGCGGTGGGGATTGTGATCGTGCTGGCTGCCAGCATCGCCATCCAGATTCCCGACAAGGGCGGCGAAACGGCGACGGACGTTCGGCTCACGATAGCGGAGTGACAGACAATGTATCGCCGCCGTCCCGGCGGCTGTCCGTGTGGGCGTCTCGCCCGCACGTGCGAGGGCGAGACGCCCTCGCGACAGCCGGCCAGAGGCCGGCGCTACATCCGGCAGCGCCAAGAGCCAAGAGCTAAAAGCCGCCCTTCGGCGCCAGATGGAAGTAATGCCGCGTCCGGCGCACGTCGTGGGCAATCTGCTCGCGCAGTGCTTCCACGGAGGGAAACTTGATCTCCCCGCGCAGCCGGTACAGGAAGAAGAGTTCCACCTCGGTCTGCGCCGTCAGTTCGATGGGATGAAAGTTCAGCAGGTGGGTCTCGACCGCGAACGACTCGTGTCCGAAGGTCGGGCGGTAGCCGGCGTTGGTGACCGAGTCGAAGCACTCGCCGTTGATGCGCGTGCGCGTGACGTACACGCCGTCTCCCGGCACCAGTTCGTCGTACTGGCTCAGGTTGATGGTGGGCACCGTGTACTTGTGGCCGTAGCCGCGGCCGCGGCCGGGAGTGGACACCAGGCTGAAGACGCGCCCCAGCAGTTGCCGCGCGCGCGCCACCTTGCCCTGCTTCAGCAGCTCGCGGATACGGCTGCTGGATGCCTTGTCACCCCGCACCTTCATCTCGGGATAGATCTTCACCTCGTAACCGGCTTCGCGGCCGTACTCCGCCAGCCGGCGCACGTCGCCTTGCGCCTTGTGTCCGAAGTGGAAGTTGGCGCCCTCGTGCACTTCCAGGGCGCGCAGACGCCGTCCCAGGATCTCTTCCGCGAATTTGCGCGGCGGAGTGAGCGAGAGGTCGCGCGAGAATGGAAGCACCAGCGTGGCCTCCAGACCCGTGGCCGCCAGCAGCTCGAGTTTTCGCGGCAGAGGCGTAATCAGCCGGGGCGCCACGTCCGGACGCAGGATGCGCGTGGGATGCGGCTCAAAGGTCACGGCCAGCGACCTGGCGCCCTGCTCGTTCGCCCGCCGCACCACCTGCGCCAGCACCGCCTGGTGGCCGCGGTGAACCCCGTCGAAGTTCCCCACGCTGATGACAGCCGGCCCGAAATCAGCGGGCACTTCTTCGAGATGGCGGAAGACTTGCATCTTTTGGCCCTAGCTACGCTTCATGGTCGAGGTGCGTGAGTTCGCGGAAGATCTGGAAGCGGGCTTCGATCTCCTCGCGGGTCAGGTTGGTCAGGCGCTCGGGCCCGAAGCATTCGACGGCGAACGATCCCATCACCCCGCCATAGAACATGGCGCGCTTGAGCACCTCGCGGTTCAACTCGCCCTGCGAAGCGATGTATCCCATGAAGCCTCCGGCGAAGGAATCGCCGGCACCGGTGGGATCGCGCACCTCCTCGATGGGCAAGGCGGGAGCGCGGAAGGGGTGCGTCCCGATGCCGAAGGCGCCCTCGCGGAAGAAGATGGTGGCGCCATATTCGCCGTGCTTCACCACCAGCCCGCGCGGCCCGCGGGCCAGAACTTTGTTGGCGGCGCGCGGCAGGCTGGAATCGCCGGCCAGCATCTTGGTCTCGGTGTCGTTGATCAGCAGCACGTCGATCAGCTTCAGCGTCTCCGCCAGTTCCTGCGGCTTGCCGTTGATCCAGTAATTCATGGTGTCGCCGCCCACCAGCCGGGTGTTGCTCATCTGCCGCCGCACTCCGGCCTGCAGCAAGGGATCGATGTTGGCGAGGAAAAGAAATTCGGTGTCGAGAAATTTTTCCGGGATCTGCGGGTGGAAATTCTCGAAGACGTTCAGCTCGGTACTGTGGGTCTTGGCTTCGTTGACGTTCTCCCCATATTCTCCCGACCAGAAGAACGTTTTGCCGCGGGCATGCTCGATGCCGTCGGTGTCCACGCCGCGGCGCTTGAGCACAGCCTCGTGCTCGGCGGTGAAATCGTCGCCCACCACGGCCACCACGCGTACCTCAGTGAAGTAGCTGGCGGCGAGCGAGAAGTAGGTAGCCGAGCCGCCGAGGATGCGGTCCACCTGCCCGCGCGGAGTCTTAATGCTGTCGAATGCCAGGGAGCCAACCACCAGCAGCGCCATCGTTATGCTCCCTCCTGCTTGCCAAGGTATTTGTCGAGCAGCAGACTAAGTTTCTGGCGGGTGTGGGGCGGGATCTTGTCGCGGTCGGTGAGAATGGCGGCGGCCAGCGCCTGGCCGCACTTGCAGCCGCGCGTCTTCGGCATGCCCGCAATTGCGTGGCGCACCACCTTGCCGGCGTTCTCCGCGTTCTTCTGTAGATTGGCGACCACCTGCTCGACGGTGACGGACTCGTGCGCCGGATGCCAGCAGTCGTAGTCGGTGACCATGGCGACGGTGGCGTAGCAGAGCTCGGCTTCGCGCGCCAGCTTGGCTTCCTGCAGGTTGGTCATGCCGATGATGTCCATGCCCCAACTGCGGTAAACGTTGGACTCCGCCTTGGTGGAGAACTGCGGGCCTTCCATGCAGACGTACGTCCCGCCGCGCTTGGCGTTCACGCCCGCCTGGCGGCAGGCCGCCGCGAGCACGCCGGAAACCTCCGGGCACACGGGATCGGCAAACGAGATGTGAGCGACGATCCCATCGCCGAAGAAGGTCGAGACGCGCTTGCTGGTGCGGTCGAAGAACTGGTCAGGGATGACGAAGTCGAGCGGCCGGTGCTCTTCCTTCAGCGATCCCACGGCAGAGATCGACAGGATGCGCTCCACGCCGAGCTGCTTGAAGCCGTGGATGTTGGCGCGGAAGTTCAACTCGCTGGGCAGGATGTGGTGGCCGCGACCGTGGCGCGCCAGAAAGGCGACGCGGCGGTCCTCCAGCGTGCCCAGAACATAAGCCTCCGAAGGCGGGCCGAAGGGAGTATCAACCGGAAAGGCCCGGGTGTCGGTGAGCCCAGGCACGGAGTAGAGGCCGCTGCCCCCGATGATGCCAATCTCTGCTTGCGCCAAATGCGCTCCTTGGATGGATGGGCGAACGAGCGATTATACAAAATACGATTTTCACCACTCTCTGCAACGAGCTTTTGTGAGCGAAGGTTCGTATCAGGGCACGGATTCAGCCGTGCCGCTACATGGGTCCATTGGACAGGGGGCTTTACCCCTGCGCTTCACAGCGATCCGCAGGCGATCCACAGGTCGGATTTGGCGATTAGCTCGTCGTAGGAATCGGGTGGCTCATCGTCGGTGGTGAGAATCACCTCTTACGCCTTAAATCAATCAGTTCGTCGCTGTCCTTGCCGTCGCCCACGAATCGAAACCGCAGCGTGATGTGGTCTGGTTTTAGAAATCGTACTTCGAGACCGTGCACGTGTCCGGCCGTTGAGGAGCGAAGATTCGTTATGTCCACAAATGAAAACGTGATCTGGCCATTATCGGGATCAACGGCAGTTGCCTTTAGTCTGGGCTGGTTTTGAGCAGCGCAAAAATGCGTCAATCTGAGATCCGCACCGTCAAGATGATAAACGCTCGTCATGATCGGGGCCCCATCGACGGTCAGGTTCTCCACCAGCGCAGATCCGTTGCCTGTGGTGTAATACTGTGCACTCATCTTGCCGGATGCGTTTCGCCCTCCGCTCCAGGCAAAAGACCCCTCCCAGTCGCCGCTGAGGGACCGGAGTTTGTCGAATGCCGCACTTTCCTTGGTTTGCGCCGACAACAGTCCAGCGGGTCCAATGCATACTAAGACCAAGCAAAGCAGTCCTTTGTTCATAAGCTTCCTTTCTCGCAAGGCGGAGACATCGCCTAGAACCCTTAGGCCAGGTATGCCCTTCTAGACGTTCGCCTGTGAAAAATGTCACCTGGCAGAACATCCTTGAGATGAAAATGGACCTAGGCTGCTGCGCGCTCGATCCCCAGGTGGGTCAGCCGAAAGCGAAACACGCGCGAGCGGCCGTCGTTGAGACGGGACTCCGTCAACAGATCCCGCAGTTCCCCGGCCGTATAGGCAGCGTGGACCGAGGCGTCGTACAGCCGCCGCATCTCGCCGGTATACTTGCGGCCGAACCAGCGCACGTGCAGCGGAAATGCAGGCGCAGACGGGCGGCGGACGTCGCGGACGAGCACCGCGCCATCCGGCTTGGCGACCCGCGCGATCTCGTCGAAGAACGCCACCGGGTCGGCCACGTGATGCAGCACGGAATTGGAGGTCACGAGGTCGAACGAAGCATCGTCAAAGGGCAGCCGAGCATCGCCGTGCGGCCCCAGGCGCAGCACCTGGAAGCTGATGGCTACGCCGGCGCGCGCGGCGTCCTTGCGCGCCTGCTCGATCATCGCGGGCGCAGCGTCGAGGCCGGTGATGCGCAGCCCGGGCCAGTGCGCCGCCATCATGATAGGGATCTGCCCCGGCCCGCAGCCCACGTCGAGCGCAAGGCCGCGCACCAGGCGCGGGTCTCCGGCAGGGAACAGGCGCGCGACGTGGGGGACGAAGGTGCGGTCGATCTTTTCGAGATAGGCCTGGGCGGCAGCCGAGGCGTAGGCCTCGACCTCCGAGGACTCGTCCATCACTTCGGGTTCAGGAACGCGTTCGAGCTTCCACGGCATCGGTTTCAGGTGAAAGGGCACGGCTTTCAGCCGTGCCGCTATGCTGTCTTGTCAACTTGTCATCCCGAGCAAGCACGAGCCGAGCTTGCGAGGCGAGCGCGACGCGAGGGATCTGCATTCTTGCCACACCCAGCACAACTGCAGATCCCTCACTCGCGCTCCCTCCCTCCGCTCGGTCGCGCTTCGTTCGGGATGACAACTCTGGGGTGCCTTTCCGGCACGCCTGAAGGCGTGCCCCTTCACAAGTTGCATCTACTCCGAACCGCTCTAATGCAGAATCCCCAACGTCGCCCACACCGGCGCGGCCAGATCATGCGCGGGCAGCGGCGCCCATTCAGAAGCCCGCGGCGGCGTCAGCACTTTGGCGCGCACGGCAGCCGCCGTGGCGGCATCGAAACCTTCCATCACCAGCACTCGCTTGCCGGCTACCTCGATCGAAACCGGGCCCTGCTCGGTGGTCCAGGCGCGGCCTTTCTGCTCCGCCACCGGCGCCACCGACTTGTATTTCTTGGGAAGCCACAGGCTGTACGCCTTGGCGAAGTAGCCGGCATCCTCCGGCGTGGCCCAGTTGGAAACGTAGAGCAGCCCAAGGTCGCTCATGGGAGTCGGGGCATTGGGCTTGGGCGGCTTGGCGTCTTTTTTCCTGCCCAGGTAGTAAACCCCGCCGCGCCAGGCCGGAGAGAGCTTCTCCGCCAGCTCGGGGCCCGAGTACTGCTTGAGCAGGATGTACACATCGAATTCGCCCACGGAGCCGGAGTCGTATCCCACGTAGTTCTTCTTGAGCAGGTCGGCGAGCCGGGGCAGCCGCAGCGGCTCCACGTGCTGGCCATCGAGATAGGAATCCGGCTGCATGATCTCGCGGGTATCGCGCGGCGGATTCTTGAACGCCCCGGCGAAGGCCATCTCCGCGCCGCCGCGGGTGAGCAGGTCCTCGTGAAACGACAGCCCGTAGGTGTAGGGGAAAATCACCATCTCGCGCAGGTACATGGGAGCGTTGGCGAAGATGGGTGAGTCGCCGACGTGGTCCATGGTGTTCTGCTTGAAGATCTCGCTCGCGCCCGGCGTGTCGGCCAGGCTGTGGCCGCTCGGCTCCAGCACGTAGTCCATCATCACCGCCATCCCCTGGCCTTCGCTGACGGCCTGGCGCGCCGCCTGCTCCTCATCGTCGCCGGCGTCGAGGTTGTCGGGATTGTCATGCTGGTCGTCGTCGCGCACCTTCAGCCACTTGTCGAGGTCGAAGTTCTGGTCCTGCAGAGCGTGCGTCAGTTCATGCGCCAGCACCGGCCGCTGCGCCTCCGGCGCCACCCAGTCCAGCAGGTAGACGGTCTTGGTCTTGGGATCGTAGTAGCCGGCCACCTGGTCTTCGAGCAGGTCGAGGAGAAACTTGCCCAGGTCGAAGTCCCGCGGCAGTAGGCCGAACTTCTTCATGGAAGCTTCCGAGCGCTGCAAACGCTGCGCGTCCTTGTCCTCCTGCATGTGGGTCTGGACGAACTTGCGCACCTGCTCGCGCCCGGCCAACTCGCGCTTGACGGGATGCTTGATGGGCAGCTTGGTGTCCTTGCTGGCGAACTTTAGGATTTCGTCCACCGATCGGAAGAGATCCTGGGCTTGTTCGGGCGTGATCCTGGTCTGCGGTTCCTCGGGCTGCGGCTGCGGCTTTTGCGCCTGCGGCGGCTCTGCCGGTGCGGACTGTGACTTGGTTTGCGCGCCGAGGGAATTCGCGGCGAAGACCAGCGCCAGCGCAACAACGACGAATATCCAAAGCGTCCGCAGCGTCCGCGCCGGTTTGTCAAACCTGGGTACCATGGTCATAATTCTTCCTGTCGATATCCTTCCTGTCGAGCCCTATGCCATCGGAAAGCGATCTCCGCAAGCTGGCCGTGGAATATTTTCAGCAGGCCTACGAGCGTCAGATGCACGGCGAGTACGAC
>Ga0209517_10007788_pt1 | contig 12715 bp, 4 predicted proteins | sample PeaSoiMetSII2010_FD_187695 | JGI IMG/M metagenome (GOLD analysis project Ga0209517, IMG submission 187695) | Peat soil microbial communities from Weissenstadt, Germany - SII-2010 (SPAdes) (version 2) | ecosystem: Environmental > Terrestrial > Soil > Wetlands > Peat | place: Germany: Weissenstadt...
GCCTCCCGCCCGGTGGCGAAGCACGACCAGGTGCTCCCCTTCGCTGACTGCCGCAAGGCCATGGCGGAAGGAAAACCCGGCCCGGCGTGCGTGGGCGAGCACTGGGAAACGATTGCCGACATCCGGCCGCTCGATGCCGATCTCCGCTTCCCCGATTTCATCGCCGTCGAGCAGCACCGAGATGCGCTCCGTCGCAGCGGCGCTCACGGCCCATCCCGAGACGACGCACCGCCCCCCTGTCGTGACTTCGATCAGATCGCAGAAAATCTGGACCTTGCTGTCGTCGCGGTACGGCACCGAAGCACGCCGTTCGCCGGAAAGCTTGAAAGGGAGTTTTTTCTCGCGTGAGATACCCGTCGACGCTATAGCCTGAACCTTGATGACCCGGTCGCCGCCGCCGTATGAACTAATGTCGGTGCGCAGGGCGAAACCGGAATGCAACGCATCGGGGTATTCCGGGTGGATCGAGGCCACATCCTCGCGCAGTTTGCCGTACTCCGCTGCGGCGAGCTTCTCTTCATCGATGAAGACCTGTACTGCGGCAATCGGCGCAAGGCAAATCGTCCACCCGATGATCTGGAGGATTCCGGCCTCGTCGACCTCAGCCGAGTCGATATACAGCTGCATCAGCGACAGGCCGGAACCGGTCTTGTCCGCCGGCGCAGCCACGGCACCGGCCGACCCTACAGCCGAACGTACGGCCCCTGGATCGATTGGGACCGGCGCTAGGGTCTTGGCGCCGAGAGCTTCCAAAGGCTCACCGGCTGGCTGCGTTTTGATGCCTTGACGCGCGCCGGTCGTGATGAAATGAAGCAGTGGATTCGAAGGCTCCTCGCCGCGAAGACGGCATTGCGCAAGATAATACGCGACGTCGAAGTCTGGACGGGGGCCGCGACCTTCCTGCGCCCCCCGCTCCAAATAATGCATGAGCGGATCGATGTTGAGAGCGGCGATGTCGGGATTCGCCTTCAAATAGTAATCCGCGTCAAATAGACCCGACATTGTCAGTAGCTCGTACGCTTGAAACAGACTTGCCACGACTTTTTTTGCACCGTCGGTATGAAAAATCGGTCCAATGACCGCACCTGAGTATTATGATGACTGCGTCCCAATTGCAATAGAATTCTAGCACTGGTTTCCCGTGTCCCAGAACGATCTGGCGAACCCTCTGCATGCACTCCGTTGGAACGATACGGTCATCATGCCGGCGAATTCGAACGGTGTCGGTGTTATGTCAATTTCTAGGCGTAGGGCTGGGGCGCAATGGCGCTAGGACAGCAGCAATTTGATGGACACAACCACCAGAATCACCGCGATGGTTGCGCGCATCAGCATCGCCGGCGATTTACTGGCGATCAGCGTGCCGACGAGAATGCCCGGAATCGAGCCCAGCAACAAATTGATCAACAGCTTCATCTCGACATTGCCCATCAGCAGATGCCCGGTGCCCGCAATGAGGGCGAGCGGTATCGCATGCACGATGTCGGTCCCGGCGAGTCGCACTGGATTCATCCGCAGCGGATACAGATACAGCAGCATGACGGTGCCCAGAGCACCGGCGCCCACCGACGTCAGCGGAACGATGACTCCGAGTACGACTCCGGCGAGCACGGTGAGCCACGGTTGCGCCGTCATGAATGCTTCTGCGGTCGTTGTGCGCAGGTGCACTGCCAATGATTGAATTCTTCGTCGCGCAAGCATGGCGACGGCAGTCACCAGCAGCACAGCACCGAGCGCGTGCACGATGGTTCCGTGATTGGCCTGGCCGCGGCGAGTCAAGTCCATCCAAATCAAGGTGATGATGGATGCCGGAATGCTGCCGACGTACAGGCGTCTCAGAACCTGCCAATCAACCGTTCCGTTATGATGATGCAGCGTTCCGCCGAACATCTTGGTGATGGCCGCAAACCACAGGTCCGTGCCCACCGCTGTCGCCGGTGCAAAGCCGAACAGCAAGACGAGGATCGGCGTCATCAGGGAGCCGCCGCCCACTCCCGTCATGCCGACTGCGACACCCACGCCAAATCCAGCGGCGGCATTCATGAGATTCATAGGTGCGCTTCGCGTCCTAGCCTGGCCTCGCGAAATGCATCGGCATCAGCCTCTGCGCTGCAGCAGGGCGATGACTGTCTCTGCGGCTTCATCGGCAGTGCACTCGACGGTATTCACGACGAGCTCCGGGGATTCCGGCGGCTCATAGGGCGAATCGATGCCGGTGAAATTCGAGAGCTCACCCCGTCTGGCCTTGCGATACAGGCCCTTCACATCCCGGGTCTCCGCGACGGCGAGCGGAGTATCCACGAAAATCTCGATGAATTCACCGTCGCCGACCAAACTGCGCGCCATTTCGCGCTCGGCGCGGAACGGCGAGATGAACGCGGTCAGGACGATGAGGCCCGCATCCACCATGAGCCTCGCAACCTCGGCAACGCGGCGAATGTTCTCCACGCGGTCCGCATCGGTGAAGCCAAGATCCTTGTTGAGCCCGTGCCGCAGGTTGTCGCCGTCGAGCAAGTACGAATGCCGACCCATGGCATGCAACTTCTTCTCCACCAGATTGGCGATGGTGGACTTGCCCGCTCCCGATAACCCGGTAAACCATAGCACGACGGGGCGCTGGCCCAGTCGCTGCGCACGCGCCTCCTTGGTCACATCCACATGCTGCAGGTGAATGTTATGCGAGCGACGCAACGCGAAGTGGAGCATTCCGGCACCCACCGTATTGTTCGACAGTCGGTCGATGAGGATGAACCCGCCGGTGTCGCGATTCTCGCTGTAGCTGTCAAAGGGCACCACTCGGTCGAGCGCCAAGTTGCACACACCGATCTCGTTGAGACCCAGCCGCTTGGCCGCCAGATGCTCCATCGTGTTCACATTGATCTTGTACTTCGGCTCCGCGATGCTGGCGCTGACCGTTCGGGTACCGAGTTTGAGGAGGTAAGAGCGTCCCGGCAGCATGGGTTCGTCGTCCATCCAGATGATCGTTGCCTGGAATTGGTCGGCGACCTCGGCCGGTGCCGCGGCCGCAGAAATGACATCGCCCCTCGATAGGTCGATTTCATCCTCGAGTGTCACGGTAATCGACTGGCCCGACACTGCCATCGGCGCATCGCCGCTCGCAGTCACGATGCGCGCGACGCGACTCTCTCGGCCCGAAGGCTGCGCCCGGATGCGTTCGCCAACCCGGATCAGGCCGCTCGCGACCGTACCGCAAAAACCGCGAAAGTCGAGGTTGGGTCGATTGACCCACTGCACCGGCAAACGCAGCGGCAATACCTGCAGGCGGGTATCATCCAGTTCAATCGTCTCAAGCAACGCCAGCAGCGTCGGTCCGTGGTACCAGGGCATCCGGTCGCTCGGTTGCACCATGTTGTCGCCGCGCAGCGCCGACAGCGGTATCGCCGTGATGTCTTCCAGTCCGATCTGCCCGGCATAAACGCGGTACTGCGCCTCGATGTCGCGAAACACCGCTTCGGAGTAGTCCATCAGATCCATCTTGTTGACCGCGAGGACCACTTTTCGAATGCCGATCAGGGAAACCAAGTAACTGTGACGTCGTGTCTGGGTCAGCAAACCCTTGCGCGCATCCACCAGAATCACCGCTACATCGGCGGTCGAGGCACCCGTGATCATGTTGCGCGTGTACTGCTCGTGCCCCGGCGTGTCGGCCACGATGAACTTGCGCCGGTCGGTCGAGAAGAAGCGATAGGCCACGTCAATGGTGATGCCCTGCTCCCGTTCGGCGGCCAGGCCATCGACCAACAGGGCAAAATCGATGTCGTCGCCCTGCGTCCCCCACTTCTTGGAGTCCGCCTCGACCGCGGCGACCTGATCCTCGAACAGCATTTTCGATTCGTAGAGCAGGCGCCCGATCAAAGTGCTCTTGCCGTCGTCGACGCTGCCGCAGGTGATGAAGCGCAGCAGGCTCTTGCGCTCGTGCTGATGCAGGTATCGCTCGATGTCGCTGGCGATCAGGTCGGAGACGTATGCCATGTTAAAAATATCCCTCCTGCTTCTTCTTCTCCATCGACGCCGAGGTGTCGTGATCAATGCGGCGACCTTGGCGCTCGGAGGTGCGGGCGAGCACCATTTCCTGAATGATGGCGGGAAGCGTGGCGGCGTCCGACTCGAACGCGCCGGTCAGCGGATAGCATCCCAGGGTGCGGAACCGCACCTTGCGCAGGGTCGGCACCTCGCCGGCCTTGAGCGGCATGCGCTCATCGTCGACCATGATCAGCATTCCGTCGCGCTCGATGACCGGGCGTTCTGCCGCGAAGTACAGTGGCACGATCGGTATATTCTCCAGATAGACGTACTGCCAGATGTCGAGTTCGGTCCAGTTCGATAGCGGGAACACCCGGATCGACTCGCCTTTGTGTTTGCGGGCGTTATAGAGATTCCACAGTTCCGGTCGTTGCAGCTTCGGATCCCAGCGATGATGCGCGCTACGGAACGAGAATATTCGCTCCTTGGCACGGGATTTCTCCTCGTCCCGTCGGGCACCGCCGAATGCCGCGTCGAAGCCATACTGGTCGAGCGCCTGCTTCAACCCCTGAGTCTTCCACAGATCCGTGTGAATCTGCGAGCCGTGATCAAAAGGATTGATGCCCTGCGCTTCTGCTTCGGGATTCTTGTAAACCAGCAGTTTCAGTGCGCCATCTGCAGCAATCTGCTGCCGAAACGCGTACATGTCGCGAAACTTCCAGGTGGTGTCCACATGCAATAGAGGAAAAGGCAACGCAGCGGGCGAGAACGCCTTCTTCGCAAGGTGCAGCATGACCGCGCTGTCCTTACCCATCGAATACAGCATCACCGGGTTGTCGCACTCGGCGACTACTTCGCGAATGATGTGGATGCTCTCGGCCTCCAGGCGCTGCAAGTGAGTGAGTTTCGTCGACGCATCCATGTGGGGCCTCGCAGGGATGGCTATTGGTGTAGGGCGGACATGTGGCTTCGGCGATCATGCTAGCAGCGATTGCTCGATGTCCTGTAGGATGATTGACATAAGATCAAATTATTACGGCAGCGGCGATGAACGTAAATCGCGCGAGTGTCGTGTGGAATGTTTATTTAAAACTCTCCTTGACTGCCGTCCCGCTCAATATCATGCGCTTACAAGTGCCGTAGACCTCCGCAACCGATAATTCCGTCAGGCATTCCAGCTTCCGAGGACAGTCTTTTGCCTGCTCAATAAAGCACGGCGAGCAGGACATGTCACGCCGAACGGCCACGGCCTGTGGCCCGGATGGTCCCCATTCCCGGGAATCCGCTACGCCCGAATGAATGCCGACGGTAGGAATCCCAAGTGCCGCCGCCAAATGCTGCGGTCCGCTATTATTGCCAACGAAAAGTGCCGATTTGGCAAGCAGCTTCTGCAACTCCGTCAGAGTGAGCCGACCGGCCAAGTTGATCACCTCGCGTTGCTGTCCGACTAGGCCCAACACCTGCGCGGCGAGTTCTTTCTCATCAGCGCCCCCTATTAGAGCGACGTTGAAACACTGGTGAGTTAACAAAAGGGAGATCAATTCCGCAAAGCTCTCCGGCGACCACTGGCGCGTGGGCGAGCCCGCGGCAGGATGAACGCAGATCAGCGGTCTGGCGAACAGGCGACGTGTTTCAGCCACTGGGAGCGCTAAAGCGCCCTTGGGTGGCGTCAGCACCGCGCGTCGATCGGGATCGCTGTGCGTCGCGACGGCTTCGACCAGCGCGATGAGATCATCGGCCACATGCCCGTGTTTAGTGCGCAAGGGCACATCTTCGTCCCACTCCAGTGCCACATCCAGCCCTGGGAACCGGCCTTGGGTGTCGAAGCCCACCCGGATGTTGGCCCCCGTGTGTTCGAGGATGTGGCGAGTATCCGGCTGTTTGCGCAGGTCTATCGCAAGATCGAATCTTTTCGCGCACAACCGTTTTGTGAGCGCTTCCATATGTTGCGCGGTTACTTCGATCTTCCCGGAACCCGAGCGCGCATGGAAAAAATTGAACTCAATCGCCTCATCGACGATCGGTTCAGACTTCCAGATCCCAAGCGTGGCGCGCGCGGCCAGTACCGAAATTCGCGCTGCGGGAAAATACCGCTTGAGCCGGCGCAATGCGGGAAGCGCGGTAATGCAGTCACCGATATGATCGAGTTTAACGACCAGAATCCGGCGCACCGATGAGCGAGCAAACAGCGGGTGGCCGGCATGGACAATTTCGAACGGCTCGCGCTCGATCGTGAATGTCTCATGGTCGCGCGACAGGTGCGGATTGAAGTAAGGGTCACCCCGCGCAATCACATGACGCCATCGGTCATTGAACTGTTTGACATTGTAATCGTCATCCAGATGACTGCGGCTGGCGAGTTCGTGATGAATGACGCGAGCGTGAGGAGTGTAGACATTGAGCAGACTCTTGCGCCATGCCCGCAGGCAATAATCGAGATCGTTGTTGATCACCGCGTGCGCCTCATCGAAAGCGCCAAGGCTATCGAACGTCTCCCGCCGGGTGAGCAGGCACGCACCGCTCACACTGATCACATTACGCTGCGTCAGTGCGAGGCCGAAATACCCCGGATCATGCTCGGGCAGATGGCGAAAAGCGTGCCGCCCGCGACCGGCACCGTCCAACATCACACCGGCCTGCTGCACACTGCGATTGGGGTACAGGAGCAGCGGACCCACCACGCCCACCTCCGGTCGCTGCGCCTGCTCGAGCAAGGCATCAAGCCAGTCCGGTTCGATGATCTCGATGTCATCGTTGAGAAATAGGAGATATTTTCCCGCCGCCCGTTCGGCCGCCTGATTGTTGTATCGCGACCAGTTGAACGGCTCGCCCGTCTCGATGACGATGTCCGCATGGGCGCGCAGCCAGTCTTTCCAGTCTCGCTGAAGTTTCGGGATGTTTTCGATGCAGATGATCTCGTAGTCCTGATACGCCGTACGGGCGCGCAGGGTCTCGAGACAGGTCTTGATGAGCCCATCCGCCGCGCAGGTCGGGATGATGATCGAGACCCGTCCTGGCTCAAACCTGCGCTTGATGCGGTAATGTCCGGCGAGACAGCCCGCCTGGATGTCGGCGGTGATTCGACGCCGCTTGAGTGCGTCCGTGAGTGCCCACCGCTCTTGGGTCTCGCTGTCCCCGCTGATGTCCGCACGCTGATACAGCACTTTTGGAACGTGGCCGATGCCAAGGGCAGCTTCCGTGAGGCGCAAGCTCATCTCATAGTCGCCGATCTCGCCGAGTTCATTGACACCGATACCAACGCCTTCGAGAAGCCGACTATCAGCGCACCACGCCCGGCCGAGATAATTGGTGGATAAATGCAAGTCCGGCGACCACGCGGGCTTGAAGAACGCACCCAGCTTGCCTTCCACGGGATCGAGCCGGCGCTCATCGGAGTAAATAAACTCAAGGGTACGCTCAAATCCGCTCGCGAGCGCAAACTCGAGCAAGGCATCGCATCCGAGCTCATCGCCAGGCGCCAATCGGGCGACGAAGCATCGGGCGCGAGACGCAACCGATTTCTTTCGCCGGGTGACATCTAGCCCGTCATCTTTCGCACCCAAAATATGAATCTTCTGGGCGATGTCCTCCCACCCCGCGGTGAGTCCCGACGGTATTGCCTCCTTTTTCGCACGCAGTGAGATCAGCCACAACTCCCATTGGGTATAGGTCTGCCGAGCCAAGGATTCGAGTGTTCGACGCGCAATAGCGATGCCGTTGGCGCTCCGATCGAACGGCAAATACACACGAAACGTCGGGCGCCAATTCAGCCGCGCAAGGGTATTCAGCTGAAGGTCAACCTCTGCCTGAGTCACTTTGCGGCGCAGAGCCCATGGCCCACGCTCGGCGGCGACTTCCTGCACATCGATTGAAAACTCGAACCGCGCCACTTGCTGGGTGCGATCGTGCATTGAGACGGTCACTTGGTGGCGACCAACCCGGAGAGCCTTCGGTGGTAGATGTGCCGCATACCCGCTCAGCAGGGCATCGGCCCACTCGGGATGCGCAGCCGCGACGTCCGGTCGCCGCAGGCCGCAGCGGGCGCTGGTGATTCGAACTCCGTCCAAAGCGATGTCAACACCGGCGGCGCCACCGGCGGCTACGCCCCATCCCACGATCGAAAGACCCCCGTGCACGGGCGCATCTGCCCAACCGCCGACGACACGAGGAATGTCCACGCACAGCGTGTTGACTGCGGCTGCCCCAACACCATCGCGCAGCCCATGGTCCACATGCAGTGACGCAGCGTGTCCGCTCTGCGGGGCGCGTCGGAGTTCGACCGGTCTGCCGTTCGCTTTGCTCCCCCGCTTTGTCGTCAATCCCCGGCTGATTCCGACGGTGAGGTAATGCGCCAGCGCGTTGACTGGCGTTTCGCCGAGCACATCGCATAGCCCGAGATAGTAAGATGTATCGAAACTCGCGCTCGGATCTCGTCGCTCGCGGCAGCCCTGTTCCAAGTAGTGCAACAACGGATCTACGTTGAGCGCCGCGATATCAGGATTGGACTTCAGATAGTATTCGGGGTCGAAAAGTCCCGACTTTGCCAGCAGTTCATATTCGCCGAATACAATTGTCACCGCGACGCCATCCGTAGAATCCTAGTTGAACCTCATACCGCCGATCAAGCATCCCAACGCAACTTCACGCGTTCGTCAAAACATAACAGGCTTCGCCGCCGCGAAATAAGGGAATGTTGAGTGGCATCGGGAATGCGGGTGAGCAGCAATACTGCAGCAAGGTAGCGCTCGTGCGATTCAGGTGCGGCGCCACGAAACGCTTCAGAAATAATACAACTCGAATGTATCCGCAGACTTATAGAGATAACATAATGTCAAACAAATTTGGTGACGCGCTCGGCGATATTGGTATAGTCCCTACAAACCCTGATTGACAATCGCCCAGGGGTTCATCGGTCTGAATAGCTCGACATCACAACGCATGAGTAGTGGTGCATGATGACTTTTGAGTCTTGAGAAACATCGGCACGGGGCATGAATCAGCCTTAACTTCGGCTGAGAAACCGCGACCTGACGGGGTGTCGCCAGACAACATCTCGTTTGCGGCTCTACTTCGCGCCTCACTGTTGCGCATAGTCCATGAGAGCCTCGATGGTCCGGCCAGTCCGGCATCCACGCGCAGTCTAAAATGTGTTCGCGACGCCCTGCGCGCTGATGCGCTCGATACCGCGCTGCGCGGCGCGGATCGCGCTTGGCGCTGCTTTCCCGAGGCCGCCGCGACATTCGCGCCGATCTACGGCCGCCTTCTGATGCTGGAAGCTCGCGATCACAATGCTGCGCTGGGATTGCTGCGGCGCGCCGCCGACTTCTCACCCGACCCAGACGTTGCAGCGCTGATCGTGGTCGCGCTGTTGCATCTGCGGCGCCACGACGATGCCCGTCGGGAATTCGAGGTTGCCCTTGCGAGCTACTGCATTGAACCCGGTGGCCTGCTGGCCCGCGCCGGCGGGGAAATCCTGCGGCACTCTAAGGTAAACGCGCCGGGATGGATTGGACGTGACCCGAATCTCAATCTCGTCGGCGAGCTCGCGCCGGACGAACCCAACGCCCTGGAAATCAGCATCGATGGGGGAACGGCGTTTACGCAACTGCTGCCGAACCTGCGTCACGAGGGCGCTCATACGTTCAGTGTCGACTCTCCTCCGGGAGGCATGGCTGCAAGGCTCGACGTGAGCAGTCGCGGCCGTCTACTACTCGGCAGCGGTTCGCACACTCGCGCGGACTTCTGTGTCGATGGCCGCATGCAGAGTCGTGGCAAACGTATCGTAGGCTGGGCTCGGATCGGTTGGTCACCGACTCACCCTATGCGCGTACGCATCGAGGATGAGGAGGGCGGTAGCACCGAGGCGAGCACCCGCGACGTGGCCGACCCCAGTTGGCGCTGGCCGTTTGAATTCGATGTTCGCGCTGCCAAGTTGTCGGGCAATCGAATTAGCGTGTCGGTGCAACTGCCCGACGGACGTTGGCAGCCATTACCGGACGCCCCGCTGCTGCTCGAGCCCGCGCTGGGCCTTGATCGTCGCAAGCCTTTGCCGCTGACCCGCTGGAGCCCGAGTTCAGCGCGACCTCGCCGCCAACGATTCACACCGAAGCGCGCCAAGGCCGCCGACGTGATTATCCCGGTGTACGGCAATCGCGAGGAAACGCTGGCCTGCATCGACGCTGTGTTGGCCACGATCGATGATACCGCTCGTCTCGTGGTGGTGGACGATGCCTCGGACGATCCCGCACTGAGCGATGCGCTCGATGTGCTGGAGGCGGAAGGACGAATCCAGCTGCTGCGCAACGCCAAGAACCAAGGTTTCGTGGTCTCGGCGAACCGCGGCTTGCGTCTACACCCCACGCACGACGCCGTGTTGCTCAACTCCGATACGCGGGTATTCGATGATTGGCTGCCGCGCTTGCGTGCAGCCGCCTACAGCGCCCCCAAGGTGGGTACGGTCACGCCGTTGAGCAATAGTGGCTCGATTGCGAGCTACCCTCACGCGGCAGGCGCCGCCATCGATCCGCAGGCCGCGGCCGCTCTGCGCGCCCTCGCCGCATCGACACTGGCCGAGACCCGTGTCGAGATTCCGGTGGGAGTGGGCTTCTGTATGTATATGCGCCGCGACTGCCTGCGCGATGTCGGCGAACTGGATGCCGCGGTGTTCGCCAAGGGCTATGGAGAAGAAACCGACTTCTGTTTGCGAGCTCGGAAGAAAGGTTGGTCGCATCTACTGGCGGCCGACGTCTTCGTTTACCACGCCGAGGGCGTCTCATTCGGCGGCCGGCGCGACGCCCTGCTGGATCGCAGTCAACGCCTGCTCAACCTGCGCTACCCGGGATATGACCGCTTCATCGCCAGCTTTCTCGCGCAGGATCCGCTGCGCTCAGTGCGGCGCCGGCTCGATGAACGACGCCTGTTGGCAGTCGAGGGACGATTCGTTCTCCTGGTCACACTGGCGCTCAGCGGAGGTGTGGCGCGCTTCGTCACCGAGCGGTGCCGCGAATTGACCGCGCAAGGTCTCGTCCCCTTGATGCTCAGGCCCGCGGCGGCCGGCAACGCACGCCGCTGCGAGCTGTGGGCGGATGCCCTGGAGTTACCGAATCTTCAGTTTGAGATCCCGGCCGATCTGTCCGACCTCACGGCGCTGCTGAGTGCGCTGCGCCTGGATGCCATTGAGATCCAACATTTCCTGCACCTCGATGCCCGCGTCGTCGAGGTGGTGCGCGCACTGGCCATTCCCTACGACGTCGTGGTGCATGACTACTCATGGATTTGTCCGCGCGTGACGCTCATCGACGGCACGGATCGGTACTGCGGCGAGCCTGCCATCTCCGTTTGCCAAGTGTGTGTGCGGCGCAATGGCTCCAATCTCGGCGAAACCATCTCGGTACCTGCGTTGCGGGCGCGCAGCGAGACCTGGCTCAAGGGGGCACGCCACGTCGTTGCACCCTCGGCCGACACGGCCGCGCGATTGCAGCGTTATTTCCGTGACCTATCCGTGGAAGTTCGTGCGCATGCGACACCGGTCGCACCGATCCCGCTGCCGCCTCGGCCTTCGCAACGCAAGACGCTTCGCGTGGCACTGATCGGCGCCATCGGCACGCACAAGGGTTATGGGATTCTCCTCGCCTGCGCGCGCGATGCGCGGACACGTCAATTGCCGATCGAATTCGTGGTCATCGGCCATACCGAGAACGACGCGCCGTTGCTCGCGACGGGTAGGGTTTTTGTGACCGGCCGCTATGGCGAAGCCGAGGCACCACATCTGCTGCAACGCGAACAACCCGATATCGCGTGGCTGCCGTCCGTGTGGCCTGAGACCTGGTGCTATACGCTCGACTACGCGCTCGCCGCAGAATTACCGGTGGCCGCCTTCGATATCGGTGCCATTGCGGAACGCTTGCGCGCGGCCGGTGTGGGAGAGTTGCTGCCTTTGGAACTCGAACCGTCGCGAATCAACGATCGCCTCCTCAAGCTCGGTAAACGTATGCGGCTTATCGATTTGACAGAATCAGAATCTTTTCAAACTCAGATGTCACGCTCGCGCGATGACGCTACTATGTTGAGAGATAACGCGGATGGAATGAGCATGATCAAGTATTCGAACAGTAAAAGCTCGCACGCAGTAACGTCTTACAATGGCAAGCCCTCGCCAGAAGTAAAAGAGGAAGGAATGAGCGCGTCGGTGCAGGTGCTGCCACTACCGGCCGGGCTGTACCTGTTCTCGGTGAAGTCTGCCAGCCCGCCCGCGCCCAGTGCCGGCGGGCAATTGTCGCTTCCTGCGATGCACGTGGGTTTGGGCCCAGGCGTTCGCTCCGATCAAGTCGAGTTCATTGCGGGGCCGTCCACTCACGGCGCCTGGTTGTTCTCGACGGGCGATCTAGTCGTCACCAAAGTCAACGGCACCGGTGCTACGTTGATTCTGACGTCGGTGCGCGCGCCCGGCGGTGAGGTGCTATCGATCAGCGTGGAACGGCTCGATAATCGCGTGGATGTATTGGCCTCGGGGGCACCGTCAATCCCGTCCGCACCCTCCTCCAAAGCCCCGGCCCTATCGGCTCAAAAGCACACTGGCAACGGTTCGATAAAGGATCTGGCCAAACCGGTGTTTCGATCCGCGGATGGTGACTTGCCATTGCCCGTGCAGATCGGCACCCATATCCGCACGCGCGGCGACATGAACTTCGCCAATGTGCCTTGGGCGGGGCGCGTCGCGCCAGGACTGTGG
>Ga0209517_10007789_pt1 | contig 12714 bp, 8 predicted proteins | sample PeaSoiMetSII2010_FD_187695 | JGI IMG/M metagenome (GOLD analysis project Ga0209517, IMG submission 187695) | Peat soil microbial communities from Weissenstadt, Germany - SII-2010 (SPAdes) (version 2) | ecosystem: Environmental > Terrestrial > Soil > Wetlands > Peat | place: Germany: Weissenstadt...
GTTTTCCGCGATTCTCCTCACGCATCTGCGGTCCCGCGGGTTGCTTTTTTGTCTTGGAATACCACCACCCATATGTGGGTTCTATCGATGAGAAATCCGGGCTAAAATCGAGATCCGGCGGAATGCGGGGAGGGCCGACGAGGGCGCTCCCCCGAGGGGACCCCGGCGGACCAGGGGATGGGCGTTAATTAAAGTAAGCCGTTTCCGCGCCGGCTTCCAACTTCCGGATGGCGCGTGATCCGCCCGGAGCACTCAATCGCGGGCCGGAAACGTCGGTAAACGCTGCGCGACTACCGGCGGGTTATCAGCGGCTACGCACCGGTCGCAGGCAATTCCGCGGGCAATTCCGCATTCCCAAGGTCCGGAACAAACGCTATGGGGCTTTCGGAGGTGAAGTATGCGGCTTGCCGCGAATCGCGGGCCAGTTCCGACAAAGTTGCGGTTGCTGTTCGGTCTGGCTTCCGCTCGATGCGGCGAGCCGCTCCGGACGGCGCAGGTAGTGCTCAATCCGACAGCAACTCGGACTTGAACAGCGGGCGGCCGGCGAGCGTGGTGTGGAATCCGTACGCCGCCATCGCGACCACGATCGCCAGGCCGCAGATGGTGCTTTCGGCGTACCAGGCGGAGAAATCGCTGGTCACGAAGAAATAGAGGACTGCATAGTTTGCCAGGAACCCGGTTACTATTGCAAGCAGGCCGAAACGCGGGAGCACCCAGACCAAGACCCCGTACGAAATTGCCGCCGCAGCGACGTCAACGGCCAGACTGCGTCCCTGAAGTGCGGCAACCACGGTGACTATGACAATGAGGACTGCTCCGGCCAGCCAATCCTTGCGCAGCACCAGCCGCAGCAGAAAGAAGAACAGGAAGAAGCTGAGTGCTGCGATCAGGGAATCCGGGACCTGATAGACCGCCAGGCCGGCGAGGTGCCGTACCCCCAGCAGGGCCTCCAGCGACCTCGAGTCGGGGAATGATGGCGCTGCGCCGGCCCGCTGATCGGCGACTAGAGACACCACAAAGAGCAACTGGCACAGGATCCCGCCGGCAACGCCTGCCAGCACGTCGCGTCCCACCAGGGGATCGCGGTACGCGCCGGCCAGTACCCGGCTCCAGCCAATCAGGGTGTGCGGCCAGTGCCGGCGCACGAAGGGTTCCAGGGCCATGTAGAACAACCAGGCCATGGCCGCCATGAAAAGAGCGTAACTGGCTGCGAAGCCGAGCAGCCAAAACTCACTATAATACAGCACGTGGTGGGCATCCAGCGCCCATAGCGCCAGGTACACCCAAAAGACGAGCGTAGCGATGCGCGCCGCGCCATTGCGGTCGCCGCGGCCCAGCTTCACGTTGCGCCGCGCCAGCCATAGCCCACCGATGATGAGGACCGAGAAGACGATCATGAACACGCCGTTAACGGTGGCTTGGGCTGTAGTCCATTGATAGGGCGCGGCCGGCGTGGTCCAAGGGCCAATCATGTTGAAATATACCGGTTTTCCCCGCCAGGAGGCTGCTTCGACGCGGAGCGAGTAGTTGGGGGCATCGGGGAACACGCCGGTCCAGGCGGAGCGCACATCGCAGGCCACCGGCGGCGTCCACTGGGGGTCGGCGGATGCGAAACGGGTGAGGTCGAGTCCGGCGGCTGTGAATAGCGAAGACCACGTGGCGAAGCGGGCAGAGGGAGGGGATTGCTCGAATTCGGGCGGGCTGGCTTCCAGGTAGACCAGGCGGCCGGCGCAGTCGAGGTCGATGAGGACCATGCCGGGAAAGCCGCGTGCAGGATCATAGCGCGATACCTGTCCCAGGCTGAATGCGGCGGTGAACCACTTGTCGGCAACCAGATAGTCCGGACTCTCGCGATACCAGAATCGAATCAACGCGGGCTGCTTGATGGTATGCTCCCAAGGGCGCGACCGGTCGTGCTTCTCCAGGTAGCGCGTGAAAGCGTTGCTCGTGTCAGCCAGGCCGTAGGCGCGATCCTTACCGCGATCGGTGTATCCGAAGCTCCCCAGAAACTCGCGGGCGCGGTGCGCCAGGGCTTCCGGTGGAGTATCGAGGGGCACGTGGCCGGTCAGCCTCGTCCCCGGTATCAGCCAGACGCAGAGCGCCAGCCCGGCCAGAACGGCCGCCAGGCAGGCCACCGCCCAGCCCACGCGCATGCCTTCGGACTCGCCGGCCGCGGCCACCATCTCGGGCGACGGCGTCTCGCCGGCGGCCAACGCGGCGGCCAACGGATCGCCGCCGGGGAGCGCTGCCGCTACCGCCAGCGCCGACGCCGGCCGGCTGCGCGGATCCGCCTGCAGGCAGCGCAGGATCACGCGCTCCACCGCCGGGTCGAGATCCTTCACCACTGAAGTTGGACTGATGGGCGCGGATTCGTTTTGCAGCCGCGCCATCTCCGCCAGGCTGTTGGCCGCAAACGCGCGCTTGCCCGTGAACATCTCGTAGAGCACCAGGCCGAGCGCATAGATATCGCTCTTGGCCGAGACTTCCTTGCCGGCGAGCTGTTCCGGCGCCATGTAGGCCGGCGTCCCGGCGCGCACCTCGCCGCCGGCGAATTGATCCGCGATCCCCGCCAGCCCGAAATCCGTAATCAGCACTTTGCCTTGGCCGTCGATCATGATGTTGGCGGGCTTCAGATCGCGGTGCAGCACGCCCTTATCGTGGGCCGCGGCGAGTCCGGCGCAGAGGCGGCGCGCGATCTCGGTGGCCTTGTCGGCGGGCAGCCGCCCGATGCGCCGCAGCAGCGAGCGGAGGTCCTCGCCATCCACGTACTCCATGGAGATGTACGGCTGGCCTTCTACTTCGCCGATATCGTACACGCGGCAGACGTTGGGATGCGACACCTGGCGCGCGACGCGCACTTCGCCGTGGAAACGCGCGCGTACGCGTGCATCCGCGGCGGTGGACTCGGGCAGGAATTTCAGCGCCACGGGCTGGCCCAGCGTCAGGTCGGTGGCCCGGTAGACCTCGCCCATGCCGCCGCGGCCCACCAGGCCGATGATGCGATAGCGCCCGGCCAGCAGCGTGCCGGGCAGAAATCTGCCTTCGTCGACGGAGCTGGAGGAGGAGACCTTGCGAGCCGGCGGCGGCGCCATGGCCTCGGTGGGAACCATGGAAGGCGCGCCGGAGAGCGGAGCCGCGCACGCCCCGCAATAGCGGCTGCTGTCGGGATTCTCGTACGAACAGGAGCTGCAACGAATCACGCGCAGAACCTCCCCGGGCGGTCCGGCCGCCACCATATTATCCTATACGTAAATGAGCAGCCCGCCAAGGCCGGGGCCCCCCCCGAGGGCGCGCCTCGCCTGGACGCCCGTGAATTTCTCTAAGGGTCTGTTTGGAAATAATCTGTTCAATCTCAAGCAACCGCTCCCGACCCAGAGGCTACCCCGGTCGCGGCTCTGACTCCGCATCGAAGGCGGTGGCCGACAACAGCGATGAAGAGGGTAGGGCCAAGAACCGCCGCGTCGAGATCGCGGATCCGCGCTGCGTGCCGAAGGGCAAGTAAGCTTCCCTCATCTGCCTCTGTCCAGAATGGGTCATGGCCGGTCAGATTGGAATCGAGCCGGTCCATGAGCATCTGATGGCTGGGTGGGCCGGCCACTTTGCCGCAACACGCATTGGTGACACATGGCAGGTTAACCGGTCAACAAATAGATCCACCCTGACGCCGTAGTGTTTACCTGGGCCACTGGGCGAATGGTCGGCTATCCGGACACTGGCTCCAAACGTTGTTCTGAGAAGCATGGGTCCCTTGTCAGCTTCGATCCCGCGAAACTGGCCTTATTTTAACGCCTATGGCGGACCAGGGTGGCCGCCCCACGATATCGGGAGAATTACGCGCAAGGCGTCATCGTGGGGCTGGGTGCGTTCCTCATTTTGTGCCGGAGTCGGCGCCCTTTTCGAGGAGCACTTTCATGGCGTCGAGCGAACCGGCCGCGGCGGCGGCCATTACAGGCGTGACGCCATGGTCGTCCTTGGTGTTGGCGCTGGTTCCGTCTTTGAGCAGGCCGCGCAGGCGGTCGAGATCGTTGGCGGGGAGGTGCTCGGGGTGGGTTCTATCCCTCTGCCCGCCGGTACGCCTCCAGCGTCCACACATCCTCCAGCTCCGCATGCCGGAGAACATAAAGATCTCCATCGTCCGCCCGGACACGAAAGTAAATCGCCTCCGGGCCGTACCAGCGGTCGAGCACTTCCTCTACCGCCAGCCAGCGGTCGCCCAGTCGAAAGCGGAGCGGCCGCTCGTCCGCTTTGAAGCCGGAGTAGGCTTCCACCTGGAGGGTCATGCGGATGCCGCGTCCCCCGCCATCGCCGCGATCTCCGCCCCGATCGCCAGCGACGCCGTCGCTGCCGGACTCGGCGCGTTCAGCACGTGAAGCGCATTGGCGCGCGCCACCAGGCGGAAGTCCTGCACCAGGTCGCCCTCGGGCGAGATGGCCTGCGCCCGAACTCCGGAACCGCCCGTCGCCAGGTCGCCCGGCTGAATCTCCGGCACCAGCCGCTGCAACGATCGGCAGAACAGCTCGCGGCTGAACGACCGCCGCAATTCGTACCAGCACATCGAGGGGTATCGCCGCAGAAACCGCCAGAAGCCGCCGTAGCTCAGCGCGTCGAATAAATCACGCGCGTTGAAATCTGTTTTCTGGTAGCCCTCCCGCGCGAATGCCAGAACGGCGTTAGGGCCGGCTTCGATCCCGCCGTGAATCAGCCGCGTGAAGTGCACCCCAAGAAACGGAAACTGCGGGTCGGGCACCGGGTAGATCAGGTTCCGCACAAGCTGCTGGCGCTCGCGCCGGATCTGGTAATACTCGCCCCGGAACGGCAGGATCCGCACTTCGCGCCGCTCGCCCGCAAGCTCCGACACGCGGTCGCTATAGAGGCCGGCGCAGTTGATCAGGAAATCCGCCGCGAACTCGCCCGCGGCCGTTTCGGCCACCCACCCGGAGCCGGACTTCCGCAGGCGCATCACGCGCGCCGAGGTCGCCACCCGCGATCCGTGCTCCGCCAGTCTCGCGACCAGCGTTTCGCAGACCCTCGCGTAATCCACGATGCCTTCCTGCGGCACGCGCAATGCCGCCAGCCCGCCTACATGCGGCTCGATCTCGCGCATCTCCTCGCGCCCCAGCCGCCGCAGTCCTTCGAGCCCGTTGGCCGTGCCGCGTTCTTCCAGGCCGGCGAGGCGCGCCACCTCGCTTTCGTCGGCCGCCACCACCAGCTTGCCGCAGATTTCGTGCGGGATTCCGTTCTCCTGGCAGAAGGCCACCATCTGGTGGATACCGGTCACCGCCAGCCGCGCCTTGACCGAGCCGGGCTTGTAGTACAAGCCGCAATGCAGCACACCGCTGTTGTGGCCGGTCTGGTGCCGGCCCACCTCGCTCTCCTTTTCGAGCACGGTGATGCCTGCGCTGGGATACCGCTCGCCCAGCCGGTAGGCGGTGGCCAATCCCACGATGCCGCCGCCGACGATGACCACTTTCCGCGTGTTCACGAGATACTTCGAGTGTAGCGTGTGGCGCTAATCCGTGGCCGATTCCATCGTCCTGACTGTATGCCCCCCGTCCGCCCGGGCCACAATCTTCGAACTCCGGCTCCGCTTTGCTCGTATACCGGAGAGAAGCGGTTATCCGGCGCGTGCGGGGACGCCCCGTTTACGGCCATAATAGGATTTTGAGGTTCTCACCAACTATGTCTTTCGCCAAATCCTTTCTTGCGATTCTGCTCTGCTGCGCCATTGCCCTCCCGGGCTTCGCCCAGACTCCGGAGCTCTCCGGCGGCAACCACCATTTCTTCTCCTGGATCACCAACAATTACGTTGGTCATCCCCTCCCGCGGGTCGCCTTCGAGGACTCGCCGCGCCTGGAGAAACTGATGCGCGCCGGCACGATCTACCTCTCGTTGCGCGACGCCATCGCGCTGGCGCTCGAGAACAACCTCGATCTCGAATACGCCCGCTACAACCCCAAGCTGGCGGAAGCCAACCTGCTACGTGTCTCCGCGGGCGCGCTGCTGCGCAACATATCGAGCAGCATTACTTCCGGTCCGTCCTCCGCCACGCTCGGCGTGCTCGCGGGCACGCAACTGGGCTCCGGTGGCACCAGCGGCAACAGCGGCGGCGGCAGCGGACAAGGCGGCGTCCTCAGCGGCCTCAATGTCCAGTTGCAGGGAACCGCCGTTCCCAACCTCGATCCGGTCCTCTTCGTCAGCGGCACGTTCACCCACAACACCACCATCGAGACCGCCACCAACATCACCGGCACCAATTTTCTGGTGTCCCAGTACAAGTCCTACGTCTACGGAGCCCAGGAGGGGTTTCTGACCGGCACCCAGGTCACAGCGTACATGAGCAACACCATCGGGGTCACGCAGAACTCGCCGTTCAACATGTTCAACCCCTATAGCCAAGCCACTCTCAACCTATCCGTCTCGCAAAACCTCTTGCAGGGGTTCCGTCCGTCCATCAACAACCGCTATATTCGGGTGGCCAAGAACAGCCTGCGCATCTCCGACCTCACCTTCAAGAACCAGGTCATGGCCACCCTTGTGAGCGTGGTCAGTCTCTATTGGGACCTGGTCTCGGACATCGAAGCCTTCAAGGTGAACCAGCAGACGCTCGACCTGAACACCCGGCAATACAACGACAACAAGCGGAAAGCCGAGCTCGGCGCCATCGCCCCCATCGACATCATCCAGGCGGAAGCCGAAATGAAAGCCAGCCAGCAGGACGTCACCACTTCCCGAGCCCAGGTGCTGAATCAGGAAACGATCCTGAAGAACTATCTCACCCGCGGCGCCATGGACAATCTGGCGGTGGTCGAGGCGCACATCGTTCCCACCGACCACTTCGACGTCCCTGAGCAGGAAATCGTCCGCCCCATCCAGGACCTGATCACCGAAGCCATAACCAACCGCCCCGACGTGGAGCAGAGCCAGATCGCCCTGGAGAATTCGCGCATCACCACGCTCGGCGTCAAGGACGCCATGCTGCCGGTCTTGGCCGTAACTGCCAGCACATCCAACGGCGGTCTGGCCGGCCAGCTCAATACCGTCCCGGGGCCCGGCGGCGTCCCGGAGTACACTTCCGGAACCGCGAACCAGTACTTCCAGGGCGGCTACGGCAACGTGTTGGGCCAGATCTTCGGACGCAACTTCCCCAACTACAGCGCCGGCATCAGCCTCACCATGACGCTCCGCAACCGTTCGACCCAGGCCGACCTGATCACCGACCAGTTGAACTATCGGCAGCAGCAGATCCAGGACCGCCAGCTCCACAACAACATCAAGCAGAACGTGGTCAACGCCCGAACCTCCCTGGAACAGGCGCGCTCCGCCTACGAAACCGCGGTCGAGGCGCGCAAATTGCAGGAGCAGGTGCTCCAGGGCAGCCGCCGCAAGTATGAGCTGGGGACCGCCACCATTCTCGACGTCATCATCGCGCAGCGCGATGCCACCACCCGGGAGCTGTCCGAAGTGAACGCGCGCAACCAGTACATCCACGCCCGCATCAACCTGGAGAACGTGCTCGGCACCGTCCTCAGGGAGCACGACGTGAACATCGACGACGCCAAGACCGGCATCGTAGGACGCCCGCCCGACCTGATTCCCGCGGTGCCTCCCGGCGGTCCGGCGGCAGCCCCGGCCCGGCAGGTCCAGGTCCAGCACTGATATCCTGGAACTTGGCCCGCATCTACCCGTTTCACCCGCTTCGGTATACCGAACAGGCCGGCCCGCTGGAGAATCTCGTCACCCAGCCCTACGACAAGATTTCTCCCGCCAAGCAGGCCCGCTATCTCGGCTTGAGCCCGTACAACCTGGTTCGCGTGATCCTGGGCGAACGCACCCCGTCGGACTCCGCCTACGACAACCCGTACACCCGCGCTGCGAGTCACCTCGAGGGCTGGATCGCCTCCGGCATTCTCGACCGCGAGCCCCAGGCCGGCATCTTTCCGTACTTCCAGGAATTCGCCGTCCCCGATACCGGGGAGCGCCTGGTGCGCAAGGGCTTCATCGCACTCGGCGCGGTGGAAGACTACTCCGCCGGTATCGTCCACCGCCATGAACAGACGCTCACCGGCCCCAAGAAGGACCGGCTCGAGCTGCTGCGCCACACCCACGCCCACTTCGGCCAGCTCTTCATGCTGTACCCCGACCCGCAAGGCTCCATCGACGCCCTGCTCGACCGGGCCGCCGCCGGTCCGCCGCTCGCCCAAGTCACCGACGAATATGGCGCCGTGCATCGTCTCTGGAAGATCGCCGGGACCGCCGGCGTTGAGGAGCTGATGCGGGACAAGAAGCTGCTCATCGCCGACGGCCATCATCGCTACGAGACCGCCCTGGCGTTTTGCGACGAAAATCCGGGCCTCCCCGGCGCCGACCGCGTCATGATGACGTTCGTCAACATGTACTCGCCGGGCCTCAGGATCCTGGCCACCCACCGCCTGGTGAGCGGCATTCCCATCGACGAACTCCCCGGCGGGTTTCTGCGCAAAGCCGCCGAAGAGTTCAAGCTGGACGAGATCGATTCGCTCGACCGCTTGAAGCGCTCCTGGGACGAATCCGGCGGCGGCACCGTAATCGGCGCCGCCATCGGCAATCGCCTCTTCCGGATGGAAGAACCGAACGCCCGGGACGAGCTGGATGTCCGCATTCTGCATGAGAGGATCCTCGGCAAATTGCTCGGAATTGGCGAGGAAGCCGTGAGGAACGAGCAGCATCTGCGCTACGTCCGCGGGCTGGACGCGGCTGTGGAAGAGGCGCGCAGAGGATCTGCGCAGATCGCTTTCCTGCTCAAACCGGTGTCCGTTGAGAGCGTGGCCGCGACATCGTTCGCCGGCGGGGTAATGCCGCAGAAGTCCACCGACTTCTACCCCAAGCTCCTCTCGGGACTGACGATCTACAAGCTGGACTGAGTACGCGGCTTCGCAAATACGGCCAGGTGTCTCGTGAAGACCCTAACCTGGCTAAGCCGGAACCAAACAGGAAAAAACCAAGCTCACCGCAGAGGCGCGGAGGCGCCGAGAAATTGCGGAGAAAACCGAAGTCAAAACCTGAGAGCGCAGAGGTAGCAGAGAGCGCAGAGAAAACCACGTCCGATGGCGCCGACGGATTCTGCCAATTTCTGCAAGAATTTGACTCGGTAGGCACTGACGTTCGCGGCTCTGAATCCGGGCCCGGATGGGCCTGATTGCGCAGTTCGAGCGGGTCAGCTAGAGAGCGGCGTGGGCTTTAGCGCGCTGGATCTTCTCCCAAAGCGACGGATTGGCCCGCTCCAACGAGATCGCATTTCCCTCAAACTCACGCTCGGTCTCTTCGAAGTACTTGTCAATCTCGGCTTGGTGATCCAGATAGAAGGCGATCGCTCCATAGATCTGCGACCGTTTCAGCAGTGGGAAGTCTTCCTGAATCGCCTCGGGGGATTGTCCCTCGTTGAAAGAGTACACAATTGAGTCCAGGGAAATACGCGTCCCGGCCACATAATAGCCCCCGTCGCGTTGTTCGATGTACTCGCTGTGCATTGGTTCGCTCCTGTTTCGATTATACAGACGAAACAACACGGGTCCCCGGCCTAATAGCCGATTGCGCGCCCCGGTAGCCAATTAGAGCTTCTTTGCCCTATACCCGCTCGACCACCCTCCCCCTACCGCCCTGTGTACTTCACCCAGATCGGGCTCGCCCACGCCATGTTGCGATCGGCCTGCATGACCCGAACGTAATACCAGCTCTCGCCGTTCCCCGCGGCAATGTCGGTGTAATCGAACTCCGCCGTATCGGCCTTCGGTTCGCTCTTGTAGACGAACTTGCCGTCCTTGATAATCTCCACGCTCTCGATCGGGCCCGTGCCCAGCACCTTCACGTGTAGCACGGGCGCCGACGAGGCATCCAAGGCATCGCCCATCATCCACTCGCGCCCCTGCCGGACACGCGCGCGAAAGTCCAGCACGATGTTGTCCGTCGCCCCGTACGTGTGCCGCTTCCGCATGCTCTCCACGATGTCCCGGCGCACCGTGGAGGGCGTGTAGATCATGGTGTAGGAAGTGTGCGTCGAAATGTGGTCCGAGCTGGATTGCATCCCCAGCTTGTAGCCTTTGGCCAGCGCGTTCCAGAAGAAGCCCGCGGGCCGGTAAGGGCCGTGCACCGTAACGTGGTAGCCGTCCGCCTCGGCGCGCGGCGCGCCTTTGTACTCGTAGTTCGCGTGGTAGCCCTGGAAAATCTCGACCAGCGGCTCCACTTCGGGATCGTTGTCGCGGTAATCGCTGCCCTGGTCCGTGGCCAGCGAATGCAGCATGCCGATGCCCCGGTGCTGCTTCAAGTAAGGATACAGAACCGGTCCGCTGTTGACGGTGCCAGCGTTTTCCGCCGGTGAAATAGGCAGCACGTGGACGCCGCGCTCGGCGAATACCACGTTGCGATGGCCATTGGGATAAGGCACGCTGCGCTCGTACCCGAACAGCGGCGTGTACCCGCCGGGAATGTGGAACAGGTCGATGGCCTTCTCCGTGCGCCACCAGGTGTATTCGTCGAGGCCCGCGTTGTGGTCCGATACGATCCCCGTATCCATGCGCGCCGCGTCCAGCATGTAGCGGAAGTAGTCTTCGAGCGAGCCGTCTCCGGCTCCGTCCGGCGAGATCTCGGTGTGCCGGTGGAAGTCGCCGCGCAGAATCCGCAGCTCGCTGCCGCCGGTCTGAATGCGATAAGCGCGGGCCCGCTCGACGTCCGCCGGTTCGTTCGGATGGCTGAACTCGGCGGTGCCCGGCGGCTCGGCAAAAGCTTCGAACAGCGGCTGCGGGACCGCCGACACCGACTCCATCCTGGCAAAGTCGATCTCGTTGTGGCGGCGATTGGGCGCCCCCGCAGCGGCCGGAAACTGCCGGTTGTCATTGGTCCACACCGCCGACACTCCGGCGGCGGCCGGCACGAGCTGAAACGCGCCATCGGGACGGGTGCTCGAATTCGGCAGCGCCGCCGCGGTGCGCCAGTGGTCGCCTTCGTAGGCCGTCAGGAACATCTCCCAGCGGCCGTTGTTGGCCCAGAAATCGGACCGGTTATTGGCCGTGAAGGTGCGCGATTCCAGGGCCATCCAGATGCGGCCCGCGCCGTCCGAGGCCAGCTTGGGGGACTCCACGTAGCGGCGGTAGCGGCTCGGCATGGCGGCCATGGGGTCGGCCGGTTGCCACCATTTGCCGTTTTCGAGCACCGCTACGCGCGGGCGCCGGTCGGCATACAGCGTGGTGCCGGTCCATGTGTCGTCGCGCCAGTAGTCTTTGCCCCAGTTCGCGCCGCTCTCGTCCCAGGCCAGCCACACGCGGTCGTTTCCATCTACTGCCAGCGAAGCGTGGGCCTGAAAGCGCGGCGATTTGGTGACCTGTTGAATAGGGCCCATCGCGCCATCGGCGCCGATCCTGCGCAGGAAGATATCGTAGTTGCCAGTGCGATAGCTGTCCCAGCCGACGTACAGGTTGCCCTGCGAATCGGCCGCGGCGTCGGGCATCCACGCGTTGGCGCCGCTGATCTCCTGCGGCGGGCTCCAGGTGTCGCCTGCCAGTTTGCTCCACATCACGTGTGACTCGGCCCCGGCGTGAGCCACCCACACCAGGTGCAGGTTGCCGGCGCGGTCTCGAACCAGCTTGTGGAAGAAGTTCGGCCCGTTGCCGTTGGTGAGCTTGCGCGGCGCGCCCCACGCGGAGCCGTCGTTGGTGCGGGCCACCAGGTTCCAGGCTTCGCCCTCGCGTTGCGCCCAGACCACCCACACGCGCCCGCGCGCATCTTGGGCGATGGCCGTGTGGAATATGTCCTGGCCTGCCGGAGTCAGCGGCTCGGCTGTGGACCAGCCGTCCACGGTGGAATGCGCCGCCAGGACGCGATCTCCGCCGTTTTCGTAGACGTGCCAGGCCACCCATGCCGGTCCGGCGGCCATCGCGAGCGAAGGATAATCGTGCTCGGCAATCGCCTCGAGTGGGCGCGCCGGCGTGATGCGGACGGGCGCCGGCACGGCCTGCACGGTCACATCGCCATCTTCGAGCGCCAGCACGCGGCCGTCGCGCAAAGCTTCCAGGCGGAACATGTAGTCGGCTCGCTGGGTCTGAAGGGTGGCAGTCGCGGTGGCGGGCGCGTCCAACACCGCCGACACGCCTTTGGGCACGATGCTCTGATTCGCCCCGAGGCTGGAAAGCAGCCGCGGCTGGTCGGGCTGGTTCTCCATGTTGGAGCGGCGTAGGAAAAGTTTCCAGCCATTGGCGCCGTCCAGCCGGTCCTCGCCGAAGAAGCGCCAGGGAATCAGCTCCGTCACGCGCCCCTCGCTCAGGCTGAACGAGCCGGAGTAATCGGTTTCCCGATCCTGCCGTTCGCCGAAGGTGATGCGAAGCGCCATCCGCGCCGCGGGAACGGCGGCCGCGGGGCGCTGCGGTTGATTCTGTGCCAGGCTGTAAGCGAAGAAGGCCAGCAGGCCGGCCGCCGCGGCAAACAGGACGAATCGTTTCATTTGCCGTTCATTCTATCCCGGCAGTAAGCCCTCGTCCAGGTGGCACAGGCATTCTGATTCATTGCTCTTTGTGCTTTTTCAGCAGCACGTCGAAAAGTTCCTGCCGGTACCGGAAGTTCGTGCGTTTGAGGCCCTCAAGCGCATCCGCTAAGCGCTCGTCGCGAAATAACCGTGCCAACCGCTCCCTTACGGTCGCGGCTCCGATGCGCTCTCAGAGCCGCGACCGTAAGGGAGCGGTTGCCGCC
>Ga0209517_10007791_pt1 | contig 12713 bp, 13 predicted proteins | sample PeaSoiMetSII2010_FD_187695 | JGI IMG/M metagenome (GOLD analysis project Ga0209517, IMG submission 187695) | Peat soil microbial communities from Weissenstadt, Germany - SII-2010 (SPAdes) (version 2) | ecosystem: Environmental > Terrestrial > Soil > Wetlands > Peat | place: Germany...
AAACTCGAACAACGCCTTCAGCAGTCGGAGCGGCTCAAGGCGCTGGGGACGCTTGCCGCTGGAATCGCTCACGAAATTCGAAACCCGCTGGCTACCATAAACTTCAATACCCAGATGCTTCGGCGCGAACTGGAATTACTACCCGCCCAACAGGAGATGTTAGAAGACGTATTCGAGCAGATACGCAAGATGGACCGTATCATTCAGCAGGTGCTCCATTTCGCGCGGCCTCGCGATCCTCAGTTCGTGCCCGGCAGCCTGAATGAAGTCGTACGCCACTGCCTGGACATGTCGAAGATGTACCTCATAAAGGCCCATGCTGAAGTTTCAGTCGATTTGCAGCCGGACCTGCCCCCCACCGTCATGGATTTCAATCAGATCTGCCAAGTATTGATGAACCTGATAATCAATTCCGTCGAGGCGATGCCGGGGGGCGGAAAATTGAGGATAAGCACTTCTTTGGACCAGGAGCAGGGGCAAATCTTTGACATTCACGATTCGGGGATCGGTATCCTGGATGAAGACAAAGGCCGCATCTTCGACCCTTTCTTTACGCGAAAACCTGAAGGGACAGGAATGGGTCTCAGTATTTCAAGGCAGATAATCGAAAAACATGGTGCTCTTATGGAACTGGCTTCCATTCCGGGAGAAGGGACCACTTTCCGGCTGATCTTCCCCGTGGGGACCAGTCCGAGACCAGCGGTTCCGGACCAGCCGCCGGAGCCTTCAGCCAAGACGGTTCAGGGTGTGAAGACGAAAAAGAAAAAATAGATTCGGTTCCGGGCTGGTCAACAGAAGTCTTAATAAACATCAGCTTAAACTAATAAATCATCTTTACTATATCTTAAAAGGGAATGCCCTTTTGTTTCAAAAGTCTCTTCGTGAATGTCTCGATCATAAAACAGGCCACCGTCACCTCTATCCAATCCCGGAATATCTCCCGAGAGTCCATCGGGTTCAATGCCCAGCTCATTGATCTCGATTTGATCTACAATAGATGAAAATCCCATCGAATCGGCAAGTGTCTGGACAATGAGATCGTGTTCGGCCTCACTTTCAATCGTGCCTTCAAGAAAAACAACTCCCTTCCTAAAGAAAATCCTGAGTTCTTCCGTGTCGATTCTCTCGTCGGTTTGCAGGCGCTCATAGATCAGATGGACTACCTGTTCATTGGCCAAACCCTGGTATTCATCGGGGACCTTTCCGGAAGCGGCCGCTTCATACATCTGCGGCAGGCTCCTATGCTGCTTTTCATAGTCGCGGGCGCACTCCACGCAAAGTCGAGCCCAAGGTATCGCCTGCAACCTTCTCGGCGCTATATCGTCCCCACATGACTCACAAGACCCATAATCGCCAAGCGACATCTTGATCAGCGCCAGATCGATCTGCTCGATTTCGATTTTCCCATTCTCGTCGAGTTTGTCGTAAGGCTTGGTAATGCTGGCCTTCTGAGCCTCTTCTTCCAACTCTATGGCCGGCTCTTCCAGTTCCTGCCATGCCGCCGCAAGCCTGCGAACTCTTTCCAGTATGCTGCTGCGACTCTCAAGAAGCATATTTCTAAGGAAAAGTATTTCTTGCTTGCTCATTTTTGAATCCTCCTGCGCACGACAACCAGAAATAATCACATGCGTTTAACAATAAGAAGCCCGTAAGAACAATTCAAGTATCTTCAGCAACAGATCGAAATCGCAGCCACATCCGGTGCAGAGCAGTTTCACCTATGTGACATCGGCGCGGTCGCGAATGACTGCAATTTTCTCTTGAGTTATTGCGCCACCGCTGATTACACGAGGAGCACCTCCAAGTCCCTGAATTTATTTGATCCTTCCAGATGGCTCTTGTAAATCGGCCTTGGATAACGTACTTATCTCACCCTGAGGGATGGGACCAGCCCAACCGAACCAATTGATTTCCTCATAACGAATCTGCTAAAATTTAATTCGACACCGGTTCGGTCTGAGTTCCAGGGGGGGATATGCTCAGAAGATTGAATCCGGGCTCGTGGGTTAGTCTGGTTGCGCTCCTGTTGATCTGCGGATGCGCAAAAGAAACTGTTAACACTGAGCAGCTCGCGCCCATAAGTGATGAGGCAAAGGCCGCGCCTGTCGCCGAACCGGCTCCGGAGGCGCATTTTTCCCGGAACGCGCCCTTGAAGCCGCCTGGAAAGGATTTGTCCACCCTGAGCCGGGCGATAACCGATAAGCAAGTGCGAAAGCTGCAGCAGAAGGACCCTGACCTGGAATTTTGCCGTTGCATCGAAATTCTTTGCCGCCTGAACAACAAGGATAAGGAATATATACGCGAGGATATGAAGCGAAAGCGTCCCCTGACTGTGCCAAAGAATTTCTCTTCCTACAAGGACTGGTCGCCTCTTCCCGGAAACATTGCAGGTGCGGGCAATTTACCCAAGTTAATCCTGCTGGTAAAAAATATCCACTTTCTTGGATGGTATCAGAACGGCAGACTGGTTGACGATACCTATGTGTGCACAGGAAAGATGAATACCTGGACGAAAAAGGGACTATACAGTGTAAAGGCAAAAGATCCCAATCACATGTCCACCTACCCGAACGCTTACGGCTATCCCGCTGTCATGCCTAACGCCCTGCATATCTACGACCGTGTTTGGATTCACACCGGGGACGTGATCGGCCCAAATTGCTCGCACGGCTGCATAAACGTTCCGATATTCCCCGCCGAAAAGCTATACAACTGGACCAACGTAGGGACTGCGGTCCTGATTACGGAATCTTTGGAGGATTTGGGCCGCGACATCAAGACCGCTCGTTTGGACAAACTCAATCCGCAAAAGGCCCCGCCGGTAAAAGAAAAGGGCAAACAGGATAATCGGCAGACATCCGCGAATGAAACGCCGAAACAGTTTCCTGGAAACAGCAACAAAGCCACAATGGGAGGGATTTAGAAAATGGAAGTCAGCAGGCGAATTCCTTGGCGTATCGGGCTTCATTTGTTTTGCTGGGCATTTGTTGGCGCAGCCCTATGCTCATGTTCGCTTTTCCAATCACACATAACTCCACGGCCCCTGACAGAGACCAAGGCGCCGCCGACAAAAGCCCCTCCGGAGTGCGAGCTTCCCTACTGCACGGTAGACCTTGATTTTCCCTTATCCCTTATCACCAAACCAAAGATCTACGTATTAAAACAGGACCGCCGGCTCTTGCTGATCCAGGATAAAACGCTCGTTCGTGAATTTCACATCGCACTTGGATTCAATCCGAAAGGGGACAAATACTTTAGAGGCGACGGCAGAACCCCCGAGGGAGAATACTTCGTGTGCAGCAAGAACTCTTCAAGCCAGTTTTACAAGTCCCTTGGAATAAACTACCCCAATCCGCGCAATGCGCAAAATGCCCTGTCATGCGGCATGATTTCCGATAATGACTACTGCTTGATCAAACAGGCAAATGACGCAATGAGGTTGCCGCCCTCCAATACGGCCCTGGGCGGACAGATATTCATCCATGGCGGAGGCTGCCAAAAGGACTGGACCCTGGGCTGCATAGCAGTGCAGAACAGCGCCATAGACGAATTGTTCAGCGTGGTCCAGGTCGGCACACCCGTTTTTATAATGCCCTGAGCGGCCCAAACCTGCGGCCACACGCACACTATAAGGGCTTGCGCAGAAGGCCCTTAAGTGCGAAGGCTGAAGTTAGAAGGGTATATCGTCATCCGGAGGCCCAGTATTGGCAGGCAGCTCTTCTATTGCGGAGCGCCCGGCGGGACCGGGGTTTCTCATATGGTTCTGGCCGCCGGCAGTCCCCTGGCCCTGTCCCTGGCCTTGCCCTTGGCCCTGCGCTTGTCCCTGACCCTGGCCTTGTCCTTCCGCGCTCCCAAGCAACTGGATTTCCCTGGCTATAATATCGGTAAAATAGCGTTTCTGACCTTGAGGGTCGTCCCACTGGTTGGTCCGAATACTGCCTTCAACATAGACCTGCCGGCCTTTGGCCAGATAATTTCCACAGAACTCAGCCGTTTTGCCGAAGGTAACGATACGGTGCCATTCCGTTCGCTCCTCCCGGTTGCCTTCTGTTCCGGCAGAGACATAGTCATTTGTTGCGAGGTTGAATTTTGCAACTGCGACCCCGTTGGGACTGTATCGGATGTCCGGGTCAGCCCCCAATCTGCCAACTAATATTACCTTATTGACCGTCCCTTTAGCCATTTCTTACCTTCCCCTTTTAGCGAAATATGGAGTCGAAAATACCAGGATTCCAGTCACAATATATCATGAATCAAGAAGGAGGAAAATCATACGGGATTTTTTCTGGCTTCGCCTCGCTTTGGCCTTGATCGCCGACCATCGAGTATCTGATTTGCGCCCTCCGGCTTCCGATTGACTACCGTGTGGAAACAGTCTAGAGTAAAAGTTTGAAAACAACCCGGAAATTTGTTCCCAATTCTTTGACGCGCCTCGCCCCAAGTTGGTGAGAAATGAGATTATTGCGATCGGTTTTATTTTTCATCACTTTATTTTTTTCTACCATAATTCTGGGGATTTCACTTGTAATAATCTCTTTTGTAAATAAGGCATGGATGCGTTTTCCGGAAAAGCTATGGGGTAACGCGAACCTATGGGCCGCCGGGGTAAAGGTTAACGTCACGGGTCTTGAAAATATAAATAACCGGGGCACTTACATATTCGTCAGCAATCATCAGGGTTGGTTCGATATTTTTACCGCGATTGGGAAGTTGCCGTTCCATTTTAGCTGGCTCGCAAAAGTGGAGCTATTCAAGATCCCGGTCCTTGGGGCCGCGATGTCCAGGGCAGGCTATATCTCAATCGACCGCAGGGACCACAGGAAGGCGATGAACAGCCTCAACAGGGCCGCCGAACAGATTCGGCAGGGGACCTCAGTATTCATCTTCCCTGAAGGCACCAGAAGCGCTGACGGGGTACTCAGAGATTTCAAGAAAGGCTGGCTCGTCCTGGCCGCCAAATCGCGGCAGCCCGTCGTCCCCATCAGCATCAGCGGATCTTATCGCATTTTTCCCCCAAAGAACTGGACGATCTATCCGGGGGAAATCAGGTTTTCAATAGGCAAGCCGATTCAGGCCACAGGCAGCGAAACCGTAGACCGAGACATACTGCTGGAACAGATCCGGGAGGCGATCCGCGCCAATTTGACTTTTGAAGAGGCCGGGGGCGGCTCCGAAGTTGAGCCGGAAATAAAGAGGGCCGATTAGCATGACGGGGGTAACATTTGCAGCGATGCCTGAAAAATCGACTGGTCCAGCTTTAAAGGTCATCCCCATGGGTGGTCTGGGCGAAATAGGCCTCAACATGATGGTGCTCGAGTATGATGATACCATCGTGATTGTCGACGCCGGCTTGATGTTTCCCGAAGAAGAGATGCTGGGTATCGATATAGTGATTCCCGATTTTAGCTATCTTCTCAAAAATAGAGACAAGGTGGCCGGCCTTGTCGTAACGCACGGCCATGAAGACCACATAGGAGCGGTTCCCTTCCTTGTCCGCGAACTGCCCATCCCGATTTACGGAACAGCCCTCACCCTTGCCCTGATCAAGGAAAAACTCCGTGAGCACAACTTGCTCGACAGAGCGGACCTTATTCAGATCGCCCCCCGCCAGGTCATTGAGATAGGGCCGTTCGGTTTCGAATTCATCCGGGTCTGCCACAGCATCCCCGACGGCGTTGGGCTTGCCATCCGCACCCCGGTCGGGGTCCTCATCCACTCTGGCGACTTCAAGATCGACAACACGCCCGTAGACGGCAAAAGGTTTGATATCGCGCGGCTTGGCTCCTATGGCGAAGAGGGCGTTCTGGCCCTTTTTTCCGATTCGACCAACGTGGAGCGCGAGGGTTACACGGTATCCGAAAAGGAAGTGGGCGCCACGCTTCGCGAAGTATTCCAGGAAAAGCAGGGAAGGGTAATAGTCGCCGTATTTGCGAGCAACCTGCACCGGATACAGCAGCTTATCCATATTGCGCGCGAGTTCGGGCGCAAGGTCCTGCTCAACGGCAAATCGATGGTTACAAACGTTCGGATCGCGCGCGAATTGGGTTATCTCGATTTTACGAGGGACGATGAGATATCGATTCAGGACCTTCAGTACATGCCCGACTCACAGGTGATGATGCTGACCACCGGCACGCAGGGCGAACCGATGAGCGCCCTGAGCCGGATGGCTTTCAACGATCACAAAAAACTCAAAGTGAAGGAAGGGGATACGATAATCCTCTCCTCCAAGTTCATTCCCGGAAACGAGCGCACCATTCACAACATTATAAACCACCTGTGCAGGAATGGGGCCGATGTAATACACGAGCAGGTCAAAGACATCCATGTCTCGGGGCACGCTTATCAGGAAGAGCTCAAGATACTTATAAATGTGGTCCAGCCCCGCTATTTCATCCCGATTCACGGTGAATACCGCCATCTTATGAAGCACAGGCAACTGGCGATGTCCCTGGGTATGTCCCCCGCCAACTGCCTTTTAATAGAAAACGGCGCCATTATTTGCCTGGGCCGGGACACGGTGTATACAAAAGACAAAATTGAGACCGGCAGGGTTTTTGTCGACGGCAAAGGGGTTGGCGACGTAGGAGGCCTCGTGCTTCGGGACCGCAGGCACCTGTCTGAAGACGGGCTTGTAATAGCATCGTTGGTGGTAAACAAGGAGACTCACGAAATTCTGAGCGGCCCGGACATATTCAGCAGAGGTTTCATTCACGAAGAGACAAAACCGGAAATCCTCTTTGAGGCCAAGTGCGTAATATTCGAAGCCATCGACAGGCAACTGGAGGAAGACCACCAACTGGACTGCGTGCTTCTCCAGGACGAAATACGCCGCGAACTCAAGCGCTTCTTTAACCGAATCCTGGACAGGAGGCCGGTTATTTACCCTATCGTGGTGGAGATTTGACAGTGAACCGTGAATTGTGAACCGAGAAAAGAGGCGAAAGTGAAACGCTTCTGCTGCTCACTGCTCGTCGCGAAGCGATAGAACCAGAAGGAGTTATTTTTCTGTTCACTCTTCACTGTTCACTCTTCACCGCCTTATAGAGGCTCCCAATGGATCGAAAAAAGCACGAAATATTGGCTCTATGCCTTTTGACGATCTCGCTTCTGGTCGTCTTCAGTCTTTTGTCCTACAGCGAAAAAGACCCCACTATTTTCTTTTCTTCGCAAGATTTTACCAGCAACTGGGTAGGCGCCTTCGGGGCCAACATTGCATGGCCGCTGGTCACCTTTTTTGGAATGGGCGCCTACGGGCTGACAATTGCGGGTTTGTGGGCAAGCTGGCGTCTTTTCAGGCAACCCGTAATCGAACGGATGTGGTACCGGCTTTTGGGTATCGCTCTTCTCATCTTGACCACGATGACTCTGGGCGCACTTCATCGGGACTCGGTCGTTTTTTTGGGCCAGGAATTCGAACCCGGCGGAGAAATCGGCAGGGGCCTCGCTGGATTTCTTGGCGACCGGCTTTCGGCGCTGGGTTCGCATACGCTTCTAATCGGGATGTTTCTCATTGCTCTTCTACTTTCCACCCCCCTCACGCTAGAAGCCATAGTCCAGGGGATTTCGGCATTCTGGGGCAAGACGACCGGTTGGTTTCGCAGAGACAGGAAAGCAGCACAAGTCGGGCAGTTGGTGGCCGAATCGCTCGATGCGACCCCGAATCGATTGAAAACCAAGCAAAAACTCGCCTTGCCTACCGTCCAAACGGAGCTGTTCCAAAAAAGGCAGGCCCGCAGCGGGTCCATTTCGCCGGTGTCCTCAGCCGTGCATCGGGACCAATATGGGCTTCCCGATATCACTATGCTGGACACATATGAAACAGACACGGCCAAACCCGATTGGAAACGGCTCGAACAAAACGGCGCCGTTCTGGAAGAAAAGCTGGCCGACTTCGGCGTCCAGGGAAAAGTGGTTGGTATCAATCCCGGGCCCGTAATTACAATGTACGAATATGCTCCGGCGCCCGGGATCAAGATCAGCCGTATCGCCGGCCTTGCCGATGACCTGTCGATGGCCCTCAAAGCCATCAGCGTGCGCGTGGTCGCCGCCATTCCGGGCAAGGCGGCCGTGGGAATCGAAATACCCAATCTCAAAAGAGAACTGGTGTCTCTTAAGGTTGTGCTCGAATCGGAGATATTCTCTCTGGCCGTCGTCCCGCTCACGATCGCCCTGGGAAAAGACATTACCGGCCAGCCGTTTGTGACCAATCTGGGCAGAATGCCTCATCTTCTCATAGCCGGGGCCACAGGGACCGGTAAAAGCGTGTGCATCAATACGATTTTGCTCAGTCTGCTTTTCAGAAACACACCCGAAGAGCTGCGGCTCCTTCTGATCGACCCCAAAAGGATCGAGCTCAACAGCTTCGAAGGCATACCCCATTTGATCCACCCCGTGGTAAACAACGCAAAAATGGCCACAAGGGCCCTGCGGTGGGCAGTCGAGGAGATGGAGCTTCGCTACAAGATGCTGGCCGACAAGAATGTTCGCAACATCGAAGCCTATAACCGGAAGCTCGCCGGCGAAAAACCACAAAAGGGAAAAGAGACGGAAAAGGAATTGGAAACCGGCGAGCTTTCCGATGCAGGTCTTGAGCACTACAGGCTCCCTTACGTGGTAATAATAATTGACGAGCTTGCCGACTTGATGATGGTTGCCTCCCGTGAGGTTGAAGAGTCTATCACTCGCCTTGCGCAGATGGCGCGCGCAGCGGGCATCCATCTCATACTCGCCACCCAGAGGCCCTCGGTGGACGTTCTGACCGGGATAATCAAAGCCAACATCTCCACCCGGATTTCCTTCCAGGTCTCATCGAGAATCGATTCAAGGACCATTCTGGACGGTTCGGGCGCCGAAGCTTTGCTGGGTTCAGGCGATATGCTGTTCCAGCCGCCCGGCACCGCGAAGCTCCAGCGCATACACGGGGCCTTTGTCTCCGATGGTGAGATCGTGAGAATCACCGAGCACTGGAGGGCGCAGAAGCTGTTAGATGACCCACTCAAGGGAAAGGTCGATCTGCGTGAGGAAACGGCGGCCGGGGAGATCGCGCAAGAGGAACTGGACGAAAAATACGAGGATGCGGTCCAGCTCGTTCTGGAAACCAGGCAGGCCTCGATATCCATGCTGCAAAGAAGACTGCGGGTGGGTTACAATCGCGCCGCCCGTATGATAGAAGTAATGGAACAGCAGGGGATAGTGTCGCCTTCGGACGGAATAAAGCCAAGGGAGGTCCTCGGCAGGCGGCTGTTGTAGTTTCCGAATCGGACAGGGTCCTTTTCCGCCCTGGCGGTGTCAATCTGCGGCCTTGCTTGTGCGGCGTACCAATGTACGCCTCCGCGCAAGTCCTTGATTTCCTTGCCAGGACCAAAAATCCCTCCTTTCCGATTCGGAAACTGCCAGTGTTAATCCGGCGTTTCCGGATATCGAAAGTCTGCGGGCGCCGTGACCCGCGGTCTATAAAACCAAGGAATCCTATGACGAATATTACAAATCGTGCGGCTGTGAAAACAGGCCTTTGCCGGACTGTATTCCAATGCCTTCCCGTCTTGCTTCTCTTTTTGCTCTGCGCCGGCCCTGTTTCAGCCGCAGGTCCCCCCCGGATGCTCGGGGAAATCCTCGCAAAAACGGAAGCAAATTATAAGAGCATCCATGCCTTCACTGCAATTTTCCATCAGAAGACCACATCGGCGACAGCGGGGACCCTGAGCGCTGCCGAGGCCCAGGGCAGGCTCTACTATGCAAAGCCGCGGCAGATGCGCTGGGAATACGACAAGCCCGAGGAACAGGTCTTCGTTGCCAACAACCGGTTCGCCTGGCTTTATGTGCGTGCTGAAAACCAGATCACCATGTTCGACGCGGACAAGCTTTTCGCCTCCCCTCTGGCCCGCACCTTTTTTGAGGGGGCGCTTGGACTTAAGACCTACTTTAACGTGACCCTCGACCCCATCGAGTCAACCCAGAATCTGGCCGTTCTCAAGCTGGTCCCAAGGCAGGAGGACCCGAGCGTCACATTCCTTTATCTGTGGATAGACCTCCAGAGCTACCGGATTTGCCGCATACAAAGCCAGGACATTGTGGGGAACTCCAACGAGGTCGCAATCGACTCCTTTGCTCCCCATTCGGGCCTTGATCCCGCGCTGTTCCAACTGGATGTCCCGCCTTCGGCAAAGGTCATTGGCGTCGAGGGCCGCGAACTGAGCGCCGCCGAAATCGAAGAGTTGAAGGCCAGGATTTCCTCCGGAAAATAAACGGCTGTGAACATCAAAACCGTTCTTGAAAATCTCATCGGTTTTTTTACCCGCGAACAGATCGATTTTGCACTGATCGGGGCATTTGCGTTGCACACATATGGCTATGTGCGCGCCACTCAGGACATCGACTTCGTGGTGAGGGGCAAAGGGCGGCAAAGGGTCGTTCGGTTCCTTGAATCACTCGGGTATGAAACTTTGTATCGCTCCAAAGGGTTTTCGAATCATGTTCATCCGCTCGCAAGTCTTGGCCGGGTAGATTTTGTATATGTGGAAGGAGACACTGCCGACAGATTATTCTCCGGGACCAAACCCACAATGATTTCCGAAACCATTTCGGTCCCCGTGGTAAGGCCCGAACACCTGATTGCCCTTAAAATCTTTGCAATGAAGAACGACCCTGAGAGGACTTTTCGTGAAATGGCCGATATTCAGCAACTCCTGAACCTCACCTCGCAGATAGTGGATATCGATGAGGTAAAGGGCTATTTTGAAAAGTACGGTCAACTGGAGAAGTTCTATGAGCTTACCGGGAAAAAGTAAGAAATTGCTCAATAAAACACTTCTTGATCTCGAATCAGGTCTTCCCTTGACCCGGAAAGATTTTCGAGCCATGAAGCGCTCCCGGGGTGGGCATGACCTTGACCTCGCGGGCTATGTACTTTGGCTGGAGGAAATCGGCGCTTTCGAAACAAGGAAAGCCGATGCGAAAATATACGCCGAACGATTCGAATTATAGCCAGTTAGCCCTGCCATTTACGCATAAATATTCAGGGGGTCTTTTAAAAGCTCCCCGGTTCGGACCACACCAACCAGGCGCTGGACAACTCAATTTATTGCAATCCTTTAGATACCCTTCTAAACGTTGGATTTCCTGTATCGGTGGTAGAATTTGGATGGGTCGACCTCAAATTACCTACCATAACATTACCTTCTAAGGTTAAATCGAAGTCATCATTAGACCAAGGACCACCGGTACTGGAAAGTACATTACATCTTATGCTTACATCATTTCCTTTAACAGAAATTACAGCATCTTCTTCTGCACTCTTAGGGGTACCATCTCGTTTAATTTGCAATTTACCGGTATAGCTGGATGTATTTTGTTTTTTATCAATAGTTAACGTTCCGCTGTAAAACCCTCCATTACTGCAACCAAATGAAAACTCCCAAGTCCCTCGTAAATCAGTACCCGAACTGGCTGCGTGAGCATATTCCATCGGAAAAAAGATTGCCAAAAAGAATGCGAAGAAAACCAAAGTAATCAGTCTTCGCTGACGACACAGGGATCCCCCCGTAGTATTACACGCAGATATTAACATGAGCATTCTAATCTCCTTTCCCTGGTAAGTGTGACCGCCGCTGATTTGGATTCAGCCTTCCAGCCAACAACCACTTACGTTATTGACGTCGCAACTCAATCCGCGCAGAACCAGTAGCCGAGTATCCTCTTTGTGAGGCCTGTAAAACGACCACATGCATAAACGGTATAGTACTACAGTGGAATATGGCGATTCAAGAATTAACGCATTTTGAATAAGTTAAGGCCGCGGAGCAGTGGAAATCACTTTTCACTCTTCGATCGCATGCTCCTCACGTAGCGCACAATGGCCCAGGTTTCATCCTTTGTAAGGGTGGCATAGAGGGCGGGATGCCTGTTGAAACCGAACCGGATTTCATAAAAGATTTCACCGTCGCTCTTGTCCTGCACAAGAGAACTCTTAAGGTTTGAGGGCAGTGGGGCGAAACTTTGTCCAACCGTGCCGTCGCCGTCCAGCATTGGGCCGTGGCACTGCACGCAGTAGAAACGATACCTTTCCCACCCCCAGGCAACTATTTTCGAAGTGCCGTCAAGCGGGTTAACAAGCTCCATGGGGTTTGCTTCACGTTCCACCCAGACGCCACCGTCAACCGGGATGGCCTTTTTGGGCATCTGCGGGAATTCCTCGTTGTAGGCCTGTACTGCTTCGTCATCCCGCATCTCGGAGTAATTGCAGCCAAACAGGGAGAAGGACGCAAAGCCGAGCAGCGTGATGAACACGGCGTGGCGCATAAACGAGTGAATGGACGCTCTTGGGGCTGTTTTCATTTCGGCGCCTCCATCCGTTGAATTTCCGATACCGGTCCCATGACATGTTGAGGTTCAACCGAGGCCGGCTCAGGTCCCGGAGCTAGGCCGTTGGGCCTGGCCGGAGTATAGGTGAAATAGGCGGATTGGCCCGGGATGTCGGGGACAACGCTGAAATCCCAGTCCGGAGGCCCTTTGTCCCCGATGACAAAATAGATCAACAAACCCCACGCGAGAAACCCTGCCGCTATCGCGCCAATGATCGACCAGGTCTTGACCCAACTGGATTCTTCTTCTGAGTGCATCTCAGGATACTCCGGCCTTAAAACCTGCTGCCGTTGGCCCAGACGAAAATCAAATAAGAGAAAGCCCACGCTGCTATCAGCAGGTAAGTGTAG
>Ga0209517_10007792_pt1 | contig 12709 bp, 9 predicted proteins | sample PeaSoiMetSII2010_FD_187695 | JGI IMG/M metagenome (GOLD analysis project Ga0209517, IMG submission 187695) | Peat soil microbial communities from Weissenstadt, Germany - SII-2010 (SPAdes) (version 2) | ecosystem: Environmental > Terrestrial > Soil > Wetlands > Peat | place: Germany: Weissenstadt...
CCCCCGCGGCGACGGCACCAACGGCTCCTTCAATCCCAATCAGTGGATGGAGCCGAAAGATCAGCGCAAGGTCGACGACTTCATCATTTTTGCGATGTGCGCGGCGCGCCAGGCGCTCGATGACGCCAATTGGCATCCTGCCAGCGAAGCCGATCGTTGCGCCACCGGCACGATGATAGGCTCCGGAATCGGCGGCCTGTCGGGTATCGCGGATACCGCTATTCTCCTGAACGAGCGCGGACCACGCAAGGTATCGCCATTCTTCATTCCGGGCCGCCTGATCAACCTTGCCTCGGGCTATGTCTCGATCGAGCACGGGCTCAAAGGCCCCAATCACTCGGTGGTGACGGCCTGTTCGACCGGGGCGCACGCGATCGGCGATGCGAGCCGGTTGATCGCACTCGGGGACGCGGATGTGATGGTCGCCGGCGGAACTGAATCACCGATTTGCCGGCTGGCGATGGCAGGCTTTTGCGCGGCGCGCGCGCTGTCGTCGGCGTTCAACGACACGCCGGAAAAGGCATCGCGCCCCTACGACAAGGATCGCGACGGCTTTGTGATGGGGGAGGGGGCCGGCATCGTGGTGCTCGAGGAATACGAGCACGCGAGGAATCGCGGCGCGAAAATCTATGCCGAGGTGGTCGGCTACGGATTGTCCGGCGACGCCTATCATATCACCTCGCCATCGCCCGACGGCGACGGCGCCTTCCGCAGCATGAGGGCGGCCATGAAGCGGGCCGGAATGTCAGCTTCGGATATCGACTACATCAACGCGCACGGAACATCGACGCAGGTCGGAGACGAAATCGAGCTGGGGGCTGTGGAGCGGCTATTGGGCAATGCCGCCTCAAGGGTATCGATGTCATCGACCAAATCATCCACCGGTCATTTGCTCGGCGCGGCGGGCGCCATCGAGACGATCTTCAGCATCCTGGCGATTCGCGATAATATCGCCCCGCCGACGATCAATCTGGAGAACCCGTCGGTGCAAACAGCGATCGATCTCGTACCGCAAACGCCGCGCAAGCGCGAAATCAACGTCGCGCTGTCCAATTCCTTCGGTTTCGGAGGCACCAACGCTTCCGTGATCTTGCAGCGCGTGGCCAACTGACGCGCGTCCTATCGAGTAGACGTCCACCGTTTCGCCGCATTCGGTGATAATTCCTAGATGCGGGCGCAGACTACCGGCCGATGCAGATGTTGCGAGGCCACGATTGAACCGACAGGATTCAGGTTGCATCGATGAGTGAGAGGCCGCCCATTTCGCCACGGAGTCCGCGCGCCGCGCTGGAGCCCGAGCAGGTTCCCCCGCCGCCAAAGCGATCCGACCGCGCCCGCAATCCATTCGTCGTGGTCGGCAACGCCGTCATCACCATCATTTTGTTTTTGATGATTGGCATCGGCGGCACCTATGTCTACGGCAAACAGAAGATCGAGGCGCCAGGTCCGTTGCAAGAAGAAAAGGTCGTCAACATTCCGACGCGGGCGGGAATGACCGACATTGCCGACATTCTGCAGCGTGAGGGCGTGATCGACAACAACCGCTGGGCCTTCATCGGCGCCGTTTTTGCCCTGAAGGCACGCTCCGAACTCAAGCCGGGCGAATATTTGTTTCAGAAAAACGCCAGTCTCAGGGATGTCATCGGCACCATCGTCGAAGGCAAGGTGGTTCAACACGCCGTCACGATCCCTGAAGGCTTGACCTCCGAACAGATCGTGGCCCGGCTTTCGGACAACGATATTTTCTCCGGTTCTGTGCGCGAGTTGCCGCGCGAGGGCACGCTGTTGCCGGAAACCTACAAGTTTCCGCGCGGCACGCCGCGCGAGCAGGTGATTGCGCGGATGCAGCAGGCCCAAAAACGCGTGCTGGCGGAGATCTGGGAGCGCCGCAATCCGGACCTTCCGATCAAGACGCCGGAACAGCTGGTCACGCTTGCTTCGATCGTCGAAAAGGAAACCGGCAAGGCGGACGAACGAAGCCGGGTTGCCGCAGTGTTTGTCAATCGGTTGAGGCAGAAGATAAAGCTGCAGTCGGATCCCACCATCATCTATGGCCTGGTCGGCGGCAAGGGAACGTTGGGCCGGCCGATCAAGCGCAGCGAAATTCAGCAGCCGTCCCCCTACAATACCTATGTGGTGGACGGTCTTCCGCCCGGACCCATCGCCAATCCGGGGCGGGCTTCGCTGGAGGCGTCCGCCAATCCAGCGCGAACGCGCGATCTGTTCTTTGTCGCCGATGGTACCGGAGGCCATGCCTTCAGCGACTCTTACGATCAGCACCAGAAGAACGTCGCCAAGCTTCGGGCGATCGAAAAGCAAATCCAGAACGACACGGTTGAACCGGCCGAAGAGCCCGCACCGGCTGCGGCGGGTACACCGGCCGATGCGAGCCCGACGGCCGCGACGGCAAAGCCGGCCCCGACAAAGAGGCCTGCGCGCCCCGCCGCTCCGCCCCGGCAAGGCGCGGCGCAATCGACAGCGGCGCCCCCGGTGGTCCAGCAATAGCGGACGGGCCGCAAAAGCCGCCGGCAAATTCCACTTTTGCTCAATACGCGCTAAGCTCGCAATATTCTGGCTTGCGAATCTCTGGCCCGTGCTTTTTTTCGGAGAATGTTACGCGATGGCACTGTCGAGCATGACCGGCTTTGCCCGAAGCCATGGCGCCAGCGGACCTTACGCGTTCGAATGGGAATTGAAGTCGGTTAACGCCAAGGGCTTCGACCTTCGCCTGCGTTTGCCGCAGGGGTGGGACGAACTTGAGGCATTCGCCAAGAAGCGTGCCGGCGAGGTGCTGTCGCGGGGCACCGTGTACGCCAATTTGAACGTCAAGCGCACCAACGCCGCATCGACCGTCCGCGTCAACGAAGAAATCCTGGCGTCGATCGTGCGGATTGCCGGTGTGCTCGCCGGCAAGATCGATGCGGTGGCACCCAGCATCGACGGGCTCCTGGCGATCAAGGGCGTCATCGAAGTTGGCGAACCGGAAAGCGACGAGGCAGAAGACAACGCCGCGAAAGATGCCGCGGCGGCGGCGTTCGATCAGGCGCTTGGCAATCTCGTCGAAATGCGACGGCGCGAAGGCGTCTCGCTCGGGCAGATTCTGTCGCAGCGAATGGATGAGATCGAGCGGTTGGCCAGGAGGGCCGAGGCCGCGCCGGGCCGCAAACCCGATGCGATCAAGGCGAGGCTTGCCGAGCAGATCACGGCGCTGCTTGAATCATCCGACCGGTTTGACCCGGATCGCCTCAACCAGGAAGCGCTGTTGATTGCGACCAAGGCCGACATTCGCGAAGAGCTCGATCGAATCGCCTCGCACATCGCGCAGGCCCGCGAAATGATCGCCAAGGGCGGGCCGGTGGGGCGGCGGCTCGATTTTCTGGCGCAAGAGTTCCATCGCGAAGTCAATACCTGCTGCTCCAAGTCCAACGACATCGAATTGACCAATACCGGCCTCGAAATGAAGAACGTGGTGGAGCAATTCCGCGAACAGGTCCAGAATTTGGAGTGAACCATGGCGGCTGACGGTCACGGCTTTGACGGCGTTGAGCGGCGTGGATTGATGTTCGTGCTGTCCTCGCCGTCAGGCGCGGGAAAAACCACGCTGTCGCGTCGGTTGATCGAGCGCATGCCCGGTCTGAGGATGTCGGTGTCGGCGACGACGCGGCCGATGCGGCCCGGTGAAGTCGACGGCCGCGACTATCTTTTCGTCGACAAATCCAGGTTCGAGCAGATGGCCAAGCAGAACGAATTGCTGGAATGGGCCACCGTGTTCGACAATCGCTATGGCACGCCGCGCGCGCCGGTAGAGGCGGCGCTTTCAGCCGGACAGGACGTGCTGTTCGATATCGACTGGCAGGGCACGCAACAATTGCGTGAAAAGGCCCGGGCCGATGTGGTGAGCGTTTTCATCCTGCCGCCGTCGGCGGCCGATCTTGAAAAGCGGCTACATAGCCGTGCCCAGGATAGCGATGCGGTCATCCGATCCCGCATGAGCCGCGCGACGCACGAACTCAGCCACTGGGCGGAATACGACTATATCGTGATCAATCACAACATCGACGAGGCGTTTGCCGAGGTGCAGTCAATTCTGAAGGCTGAACGGCTCAAGCGCGAACGCCGCACCGGCCTGACGACGTTTGTGCGGGAATTGCAGCGGCAGTTGGAGAATTAGCACAACTTTAGGTCCGCGAGCCTCGGGATATCCGCGCGTAAAATTCCGCCATCCGGTCATTGGGGCTGCCAGCTTTAGCGCCGCCGCGGGCAAATCGTGGCTCACGCAGCAGGGGTGGCGCGCCTCGATGGTCCGATAGCACGATGCGGTCGTCATCGGTGCGTTCCCATACTGGTCCCCGCCGCGCACGAACTGGCGGACGTCGCGGCCGTCGGGCGCGGCCGAATCTGGAGATGAGCACGCCGGTGATGCTCGCAAGCATCAAGGAGCCGACAATGGCGGCCAGCAATGTCGGACTCGCCTCACGCTGACGGTGCGAAGAGGAATCCGCGGTGGCAAGAGTAACTGCCGCAGCGGCGGGCGCCGGTGTGGCTATTGAATCTGTCCGCGTGTTGGCCGCCAGACTGCTCGTCGCGGGTCGTGGATTGGATGCCGGACTTACCCCCGACGGCTCTGGCCAGCGCGAAGCGACAATGGCCGGTGAAGGGTTTGCGTCGAACACACTCGCTCGCGGGGTGGCATTGGGCGCCGCAGCCACGGGCGGAGCGGCGTTTGGCCCGTCGTTGCGGTTCGGCTGCGGCGGCAGTTCGGCCCGGGCGTTGGCCACCGCACGTTGCGAGGCTGGCTCTGCTTGCGGCGCAGGCGGCTTCGCCGGGAGCAAAATATTCTGAGGGGGAGCTTGCGACAGCCGCTCGCCCTCCTCGCGGAGATGCCAGCAATGGCGTTTGGTGCTGTGCTCGATGTGGTAGTACCAATGGCCGCCCTGGGGCGCATCGCCGTCGGGAGCCGAAAGGCAATTGTCGGCCGCGACCGTTTCGCTGTGCGATATTATTGTAAGCGGGGTGCCTGCGAGAATGCTGGCGAAGATGGCTGACACGAATTTCGTGGTTCGCCCTGGCATGGACATCTCCGTGATACGCAATACTTTTTCACACGCCAAATCTCCCCAAAAACTTGGGTGGCAATGCGCCGTAAATTCGGACAGCATGGGGCTTAATTCGGGCTCGGTCTCTCTCTCTACCCAAGAGATGCCATGGCTTGAGACGGTAGACTTTGGGTTGCCTCGAGGCCCTCTCACTCGCTTGCGAGGACGTCGCTGAACAGCACGTAGCGCTCGCCATCGAAGCGTACCAGACGCATCTGCTTGATCGGACGGAGGTCAGCGGGGGTGGTTCTCAGGCGGATCCCGGGCAACAGCATGGGTAATTCCATGTCCAGATGGGAGGCCTGCCTCATGACATTCTCGCGCGTCAGATCGTCGCCGCATTGCTTGATGATCTGCACCACCGCGAAACCGATGTTGTAGCCATAGGGGGCGTAATAGTCGCTCTTGTCGATCCGCGGATTGTACTTGTCCATCCAGATGTTCCAGGCCTTCATGGCCGGGTCGTCCTTCCATTGGGGATCGGCGGGGTCCTTTTGATAGGCCACCGAGATGACACCCTTTGAGGCTTCAAATCCGGCTGGACGGATTGCGCCGGCGATCGACGAGCCCACGCCAACGACGAATTTCAACGGATGCCAGTCGATGTCATAGGCCTTGCGAATCGCCTGCGCGGCGAATTTGGGCACCGCGGCAATCAACAACACGTCCGCGCCGGAGGCCTTCAGGGAAACGATCTGGGAATCGATCGTCGGATCGCTGGTGTTGTAGGTCAGCGCCGACACGATCATCGAGGAGGCCCGCTCGCCAAGGCCCCGGCGGAATCCCAGGAGGTAATCGCGCCCGAGATCGTCATTCTGGGAAATGATCGCAACCCTGGCGTCGGGCCTCACGGAGAGAACGTATCTGGCGTAGATTTCACCTTCCGATGAATAGTGCGGCGTCCAGCTCATCGTCCACGGAAAATGCTCGGGATCGTTGAAGATCGTTGCGCCTGAGCCGACAAAGAGGTGAGGCACCTTCTTCTGGTTGATGTATTTGAGCACCGCCATGTTGGTCGCGGTGCCGACTGTGTTTACGAGAAACAGCACCTCATCGCTTTCGATCAGGCGTCTGATCTGCTCGACCGTCTTGGGCGGACTGTAGGCATCATCGAGGCTGATGAAATTGATCGTGCGTCCGTTCACACCGCCCTGGTCGTTCACCATGGCGAAATAGGCCGCGATGGAAACCGCTCCCGCCGAATAGGCCGATGCGGGGCCGCTATAGGGCGTGGTGGTCCCGATCTTGATTTCGGTATCGGTGGCACCGGGACCATACGACTTCTGCGCGGGAGCGGGGGTTGCGGCGATGGCGAGCGCCGCCAGGGCGGCCAGTGTCGAATAAACTCCGGAGGCCATGAGAGTCTCCTTCTTCGCAAATCGGCGAGGCGACGAAACCCTTAGCTTTTAGTTCTTCAGCACGATGCGCCCGACGACTTTTCCGGCTCGCAACGCGTCGATCCATTTCTGGACATCCGCCATCGGCTCTTCCCTGATCGGCGTCGGTCTGATCTTGCCCGCGCGGGCGAGTGCCATCAATTCCTGCGCCTCGGCCAGCGTTCCGACCATAAAGCCCTCGATGGTCATGCGTTTGTAGACCCACTGCACCATCGGCAGGCTGAAATTGCCGCCCATCAGGCCGGAAACGACAATCTTGCCGCCGCGGGCGAGTACCGAAACCGCAAAGGACATCGATTTATCATTGCCGGCGAAATCGACGATTTCGTCGAACCCGCCCTCGGTTTCCTTGATGATCCGCTTGACCAATTCGGCTTCGGAAGGATCGTAGGCAACCGCCGCGCCATTCTGCAGCGCCGTTTCACGCGCGGCAGCGCTCAGATCCGCGACCGAAATCTTTTGCCCAAACATGGCCTGCGCAAAGGCCAGCCCCATCATGCCGACGCCGCCGAGGCCGATCAGGAGCAGGTTGCGCTGCCGCGGCCGATCGACGAGCCGCTTCAGCGCGCCATAGGCGGTTACACCGGAGCACATCAGGGTAGCCGCCTGGTTGACCGGTAGCGGATCGTAATCCAGCAGATATTTTGCGTCGGGTACCAGTACATGGCTTGCGAATCCGCCGTCGATACTCACGCCGAGAAACCGCTGTTTGGCGCAGAGATTTTCGTCGCCTTGCAGGCATTCACGGCATTGGCCGCAGCCGATCCACGGAAAGACCGCCTTCCTTTTGCCGATCAGGTCCTTTGCAACATCGGGACCGACTTCCTCGACGATCCCCGCGATCTCGTGGCCCAACGTGAACGGCAATTGCATGCCGCGCGTGGTGTCGAGTTTCTTGCCGCCACCGAGATCAGCATAGCCGTCCTGGATGTGAAGGTCGGAATGGCAAAGTCCGCAGCGCTCGATCCGGACCAGCACTTCCCTCGCCACCGGTTTCGGCGTCTCGACGATGGTCTCGCACAGCGGCGCGTCGAATTTGACAAGCGATTGGCGACGCATGGGCGGCATGGCACTTCTCCTGATGGCGATGTTCAATTGGTGCTGCGTATATTGGTCAATTCGCGGGCCATGGCAACAAAGCCGCCGACCGGAATGGTTTCGGCGCGCCGGGTCAAGTCGATCTGGGCGGGGGCAACCAGCCGGGCTGGATCGACAGCCAGTGATTTGAGGCTTTGCCGCAACATTTTCCGTCGCTGGCCGAATGCGGCTGCCGCGACCTGCTCCAGCGCGCGGCGATCGCAAATTTCCGGCGAGGGGCGGGGCACCAGGCGCACCACCGACGAGGTCACCTTGGGTTGCGGCACGAAGGCGGCCGGAGAAATATCGAACAGGATTTTTGTCTCGGCCCGCCAGTTCGCAAGCACGGCGAGCCGTCCATAGGCTTCGTCGTTCTCGCGCGCGACAATGCGTTCGGCCACCTCGCGCTGAAACATCAGCACCATCATGTCGTACCAGGGCGGCCACGGTTCGATCGACAGCCAGTCGATCAACAGCGCGGTCGCGATGTTGTATGGAAGATTGGCGACGATTTTCGCGCGGGTTGAGCCGAGCAGGGGGCGTGGATTGAAATGCTGCGCGTCGGTGCAGACGATCTCCAGTCGCCCCGGATATCGTTTCGAAATCTCCTCAAGAGCAGGAAGAGCGCGTTGGTCACGCTCCACCGCGATCACGTGGCGCGCGCCCAATGCCAGCAACGCGCGCGTCAACCCGCCGGGGCCGGGGCCAATCTCGACGATCGTCGCGTCTTCAAGGGGACCCGCGGCGCGCGCGATTCTTGCGGTCAGGTTGAGGTCCAATAGAAAATTCTGGCCGAGCGATTTGCGAGCCGACAGGGCGTGCCGGCGAATGATCTCGCGAAGCGGCGGGAGGTCGTCGATTGCACTCATGCCGGCTGTGCCGCGGCCATCCGGGCTGCCAGCCGAAGGGCAGCGATCAGGCTCGACGGATTTGCCTTGCCGGTTCCGGCAATGTCGAAGGCCGTGCCGTGATCGGGCGAGGTGCGGATGAACGGCAATCCCAGCGTGACGTTGACCGCATCCTCAAACGCCACCGTCTTGACCGGGATCAGCGCTTGATCGTGATACATGCAGATGGCGCAATCATAGGTCCGGCGCGCCGCCTCATGGAACATGGTGTCCGCAGGCAAGGGTCCCCTGATCGCGATGCCTTCGCGGCGCAGAATCTCGACGGCGGGCGCCACGATGGTCAGATCTTCGGTACCGAGTGAGCCGTCTTCGCCGGCATGTGGATTAAGACCGCATACGGCGAGGCGCGGATTGGCAATGCCGAAGCGGGCCTTCAGGCCCTCGACCACGATACGCGCCGTTGTGACGATGAGGTCAGTGGAGAGCTGGGCGAGCGCATCACGCAGCGAAACATGGATCGTGACGGGCACCACGGCGAGGGCAGCGGACCACAGCATCATGACGGGTTGCGGCGTGCGGCCTGCGGTCGTTGCCAGTTCGGCGAGATACTCGGTATGGCCGGGGTGGTGGAATCCCGCGCGGTACAGCACGTTCTTGGCGATCGGATTGGTCACCACGGCGCTGGCGCGCCCCGCAATGACGTCGCCAACGGCCTGGCGAATCGAGGCCATGGCGGCGCCGGCGCTGGTGCCGTCGGGCTTGCCCGGCTGCGCGGTTGCTACCTGGCCGGTGGGGACGACGGGCAGAGCGCCCGCGAATTTATCGTGTGCCTCATCGGCGCGGACCTTGGCGATCCTGACATTGAGCCCAAGCGCCTTTGCCCGGTCACCGAGCGAATCGGGATCTCCAAGCAAATAGAAGGCCGGGAGCTTCAGTTCATCGCGGCGGAGCCAGGCTTTGATGGTGATGTCGGGCCCGATGCCTGCGGGTTCGCCTGATGTCAGCGCGAGAGGCCTTGCCATTCGTCAACGATATTCGATCATCGCGGCTCCGCGGACATCCCGCAGGTACGATTTCGACTTTGCTTCGAATTTTTCGGCGAACATCTTATCCCGGATTTCCCTCTTTTTTGGCGTGTCGACGGTGGTTGGATTCCTGCTGCATAACGCCACCATCTCCACGCCCTGTTTGGTCAATTCGGGCGGGGTCAAATGTCCGATCGGGGTGTTGTCGAGCACTTCGCGAAGCGAGGCCGGTATGTCGGCCGAGGTCTTGGTCACCGATTCGCGTATCGCCGCGTTTTGCATCGACTTGAAGAACGCGTTCGCCTCAGTGCAGGTCTGAATGCGACCGCGCAGAGCCTCGGCCTCCTTTTTTCTGGTTTCTACGGCGTCTGGCGCAGATCCCCGCGGCACGACCAGCACGATCGGCTGCATCTTGTACTCGAAGCTCTGGGTGGTTGTTTGCTCTTCGCCGACCTGTTCCTTGATCTTTTCGTTCACGTCCTTTTCGCTGATCTGGAGGCTTTCCTTGTATCGACCCCGGACTAGATTGCTCCAAACCATTTCGGCCCTCAAGCGGCCCCTCAGAGTGTCGGGGCGAATGCCCTGACTTTCCAGGGATTTTGTCAGTTGCTCCGCGGTGATTCGCATTCGCGAACTCATCGCGGCGTAGGATTGATCTATATCGCTCGTTGAAGGGTCGATTCCGAACTTCTTCCCTTCCTTGATCTTCACCTTTTCATCGATCAGTTCGTCGATCACCTGCTGCCGCTCGGGCATTTTTTTCAGGCTCAGCATCAGCAACTTGCTGCGCTGTTCAATGTCGAAATTGGTGATGGGCTCGCCGTTGACCATAACGGCAACCTGTGCCTGCGCCGTTGACCAGGTTGCCGTCACTATCAGGGCCGCGCCGCAGCCCAAGACAAGCGCCGAAAGCCGACTCAAAAGTGTAGTGGTCTTGATCATAATCGCTACGTCAGCCGATCCTGGTTTGGCAACGCTGCGCCGGATATTCGTTTTCCGGGAGCGTTCCTGGTCCCGGTCTTATTGCGTCGTCGCATTGGCAATGGTCCGCAGGCCGAACTGTAACATAAAAGCGTGGCCAAGTATCGGCGGCGAAGTCGCCGTCGCGTAGGAGAACGACGTGACGTAATTGACCGCCAGCACGAAGCAGTCGTCCACGTAGCCCGCGCCCACGACATATTGGTTGATCTGGTTTGCCACGAGGTCCCAGCGGGCGGCTCCCGTCGCTACCCAGTTCGAGGCAAGCTTGACTGATCCAGAGACCAGAATGCCTTCGCGGCGCGTCAGATAGCCGATATCCGGCTGCGCGGCGTAATCACCGTACAACACGCTGACCGACCAGCGATCGAAGTTGGCGCGCGCTTCAGCCTCGAAGCGCTGGATGCTTCCGGTATCTTGGTCGAACCGTGCGCGCGTCGAGATCGTATAAGTCCGGTTCGGCGAATAGGCGAGGCTGGCGACGTAATCCGATTTCGGGGTCTGTAGACCCGAATCAACCGCGGTATTGGTCACGTCACGCACCGCGAAGGAATTCAGGCCGAACAGCTGATAGGATTGCCCGAACACGGCCGTGACCGCGCCGCCGCGATCGAATTGCGTGGTTGCCTGCACGCCGGCATTGGCGCGGCCGCCGCCTTCGACGCGGTCATAGCCTGAGAATTTGTCCACGCTGAACAGGTTGCTGGTGTCGAACGTAAAGCTCTGCGAATCCTCATTGGGCAACTTGCCCGCATAGGACTCGTTGGGACGGATGATAACCTGCGCGATCGGTTCGACGGTCGTGGTGCCCCACGGCTGAACGTTGATGAAGGGGTAGCGATATTCGAAACCTACCGTGGGCATCACGCGCAGAGCCTGGGTCTCGCCAGCGGGGAGGAAGTTCTGAACGCCGGGCTGGTTGGAGATGTCGGCGTTGATCGCGTCGGCGCGGACGCTTGCAAACGGCGTCCAGATTTCACCCGCGGAATCGGTGAACGATCGACGCCAATCCACTTCACCCGATAGCCTCGTGTAGGTGCCGGGGATGCCCCGAAGCAGGCAGTTCGCAGGCACGATACTCCTGGCGGGGTCAGCCGAAAGTGTTGGCGAGCATGAACCGTTGGCGGCTGCTGTCGCGTTGATTGGATCGAAAACCACGCTCTCGCGAGTCAGGTTGACGAAATTCGTCTTGTAGCTGAACTCGCCCCCGAGCACCGAGTGGTTGATCACATTGGAATAATCGATCACAGGCGCAACGATGGGCACCTGAGACTGATTGCCCGAAAGGCTGAGATAATAGATCGTCCGCGCGTCGAAATAGCTGCGATTGCCGACGCCGGTCAGGAAGAGCTGCGAAACGGCCTCCGTCGGCAGGGTCAGGAACGATTGCAGCGGATCCTTGTAAAGGGACAGACTGTAGTCGAACAACACATTCGGGTCGGTGAGGGCGATGCCTTCCCAGCCAAAAACCCATTTGTCGTTCAGCGCGAACTCGCCCTTTGTTTCGACGCCGCCGCGGAACTGGCGGTCTCCCGGCTGACCGGCGTAAGCGCCGGGATCAAGCTGGTCGATGCCATAGGCACGAATCTGGTAGGATCCATCCATCAGGCGCTGACGGAATTCGGCCTGCATCAGCACTCCCTGCTGGGTCGTGAAGCGAGGGTTGAAAGTCGCATCATAGTCGGGAGCGATGGCCCAGAAGAACGGGGTTTCAACACCGATTCCGTATGCGACGTGCGAGGTTATGCCCGGCATCAAGAACCCGCTCTTGCGCTTCACGGTCGGATCGGGCGTTGAAAAATACGGGATGTACGCCAGCGGAATGCCGAAGAACTCGATCTGGGCGTTCTCGAAGTAGAGCATCTTGTCGATCTGGTCGTGGATGATGCGCATACCCTTGACCTGCCACAGCGGCGGCTTCCTCGGATCGTCCTTGCAAGGGGCGCAGGCGGTATAGACGCCGTTCTCGAAGACGGTGAAGTTGCCGCCGGAACGGTCCGCTCGGGTCGCGGCCATTCGGGTTGCGTCGGCGGTATCGACGCGCAGCGAATCGACGAAACCATCGCGATAGTCGTCGCTTAAATCCATGATGTTGGCGTAGGTGATCTTGCCGTCCGCATCGGTCATGCGGATGTTGCCTTCGGCATGAAGCCGCTTGGTCTTCTGATCGTAGATGACCTTGTCCGCCTCGACACTGGTGCCATTGTAGAACAACTGCACGTTGCCGACCGCCGACACCACCGAATTATTGTAGTCGTAATCCACTTCGGTCGCCTGGACGAGCATCT
>Ga0209517_10007793_pt1 | contig 12708 bp, 10 predicted proteins | sample PeaSoiMetSII2010_FD_187695 | JGI IMG/M metagenome (GOLD analysis project Ga0209517, IMG submission 187695) | Peat soil microbial communities from Weissenstadt, Germany - SII-2010 (SPAdes) (version 2) | ecosystem: Environmental > Terrestrial > Soil > Wetlands > Peat | place: Germany...
TCCGATAGCGGCGGTCGGAGCGGCGGTCGCCTCCGATGCTCTCGCTATCTTCCCAGTCCTTTGACCAAGCCATGGCGGGTTCCATCGAGATCCATTATGGGGCGGCTTCGCCGGACAGCATAGTCATGCGGGTACCCGGACCGTACCCGGATCGTACTCTCAGTCCTAGAACAGCTTGCTATCCTCAAAGGAGTATAGGAGTCGAGCAAAATCGTGAGAGGATTTCGTCTGTGCGCCGTCCTGGTGTTGGGGCCCCTTCTGCTCCCTGCCCAGGACCTCAAAGAGTTCGAGAAAAAAGTCACCGAGTTTACTTTAGGCAACGGCCTGCATTTCATCGTGGCCGAGCGGCACGAGGCCCCGGTGGTCTCGTTTCACACGTACGTGAACGCCGGGTCTGTGGACGACCCGTCGGGGGCGACCGGTCTCGCTCACATGTTCGAGCACATGGCGTTCAAGGGCACGGAGACTATCGGCACCAAGGACTGGCCGGCCGAGAAGAAAGCGCTCGATGAGATCGAGGAGGCGTACGACCGCGTGGATGCGGAGCGCAACAAGGGGCCGAAAGCCGATTCCAGCCGGATTCGAGCCCTGGAGCTCCAGTTGAAGACGGCGATCGACCGCGCACAGGGTTACGTCGAGCCGAACGAGTACACCCGCATTATCGAGGAGAACGGCGGCGCGGGCCTGAATGCCGGTACCGGCCTGGATTCCACCGAGTACTTCTACAGCCTTCCCTCCAACCGCATCGAGCTGTGGTTTCTGCTGGAATCGCAAAGGTTTCTGCATCCGGTATTCCGCGAGTTTTACAAGGAGCGGGACGTGGTGATGGAAGAGTACCGGATGCGCGTGGAATCCAGCCCGCAAGGCAGACTGATGCAGGATCTTCTGTCGACGGCCTTCGCCGCGCATCCCTATCACAACCCTCCCGGCGGATGGCCCAGCGACATCGCGAGCCTGCGGCGCTCGGAGGCCAAACAATTCTTCGACGAGTATTACGTGCCCGCCAACATGGCGATCGGGATTGTGGGAGATGTCCACCCGGCGGATGCCAGGCGCATGGCCGAGCGTTATTTCGGCCCGCTGCGGGCGCGCCCGCTGCCGCCGTTGCTGCACACCAAGGAGCCGCCGCAGCCCGGTCCGAAGACCGCGGACGTGATCTCGCCCAGCCAACCCATCGCGGTAGCCGGATACAAACGGCCCGACCAGTACGATAAGGACGACGCGGTGTTCGACGTCCTGCAACTGATCCTCTCGGGCGGCCGGACCGGCCTGATGTACCGAGAGCTGGTGCAGGGGCAACGGATCGCGCTAGCGGCGCAGGCGGTGGCCACCTATCCGGGCGGGCGCTATCCGAATCTCTTTCTGTTTTTCGTGGTTCCCGCGATGGGCCACACGGTGGAGGAGAATGAGAAGGCGCTGGGCGACCTGCTGGTGGAGTTCGAAAGCCATCCGGTGGATGCGGTGGCGCTGGCGCGGGCCAGGACGAAGGCTCGCGCCGGGGTGATCCGGCAGTTGGCCAATAACTCGGGACTGGCCTCGCTGCTCACCTCGTACTACATGAGCTACGGCGACTGGCGCAAGCTGTTCACCTCGATCGACGATCTCAACAAAGTGACGGCCGCGGATGTCCAGCGGGTGGCGCAGCAGTACTTCGTAGCTACTAACCGCACATTTGCGTACACCGCGGCTCCGGCCGCGGGAGGAGGACGGCAATGAAGCACCGATCCGCGCTCCTGTTACTGGCGCTGACGCCGCTCCTGGCGCAGGGTCCGGCATCGCCATCCAGGCCAGCGCCGCCGCCCTCGTATAAGGACCTCAAGTATCCGCCGCTCGGTTCGATTCAGATCCCCGACGTCGCCAGGTTCACCTTGCCCAACGGCATGAAGCTCTACCTGCTGGAGGACCACGAGCTGCCTGTGGTCAACGGCACCGCGCTGGTGCGCACGGGCAACCTCTTCGACCCCGGCGACCGGGTCGGCTTGGCGGGTCTCACCGGCACGGTGATGCGCAGCGGCGGCACGCGGTCGAAGACCGGCGAACAACTCGACGAGCAACTGGAAAACATCGCGGCCAGCGTGGAGAGCGGCATCGGCGAATCATCCGGCTCGGTTTCCTTTTCCGCGTTGAAGGAGAACACCGCGGAGGTTCTCGCCATCTTCAAAGACATTCTCACCGGCCCCGAGTTCCGCCAGGACAAACTCGACCTGGCGAAGAGCCAGGTGCGCAGCGGCATCTCGCGCCGCAATGACAACGCGGAGAGTATCGTGGAGCGCGAGTTCACCGACATCGTATACGGCAAGGACACGCCCTATGGATGGCCCGAGGAGTATGCCACCATCGACCGCATCAACCGCGGCGATCTGCGGTCCTTTTACCAGCGCTATTTCTTCCCGGCGAACGTGATGCTCGGAATCCGGGGCGACTTCGACACAGCCGCTATGAAGGCCGCGATCGAGAAGCTCTTCTCCGATTGGACCGGCGCGCAGCCGCCCGTGCCCGAGTTCCCTAAAGTCGGGCCGGCGCCCAACGGAGGCACTTATCTCGCGGTGAAGAAGGACGTCACCCAGACCTTCTTTGCGATCGGCCAGAGAGGCGGCCAGTTGAACGACAAAGACTACCCGGCCCTGGCCATCATGGCCGATATTCTGGGCGGCGGGTTCCAATCCCGGTTGCTGCAGCGGGTGCGAACCCAGATGGGGAATGCGTACCACATCGGCGCCGAATGGGACGCCCGATACGACCACCCCGGTCTGTTCGAGATCTCCGGCGGCACCAAGTCGGTCTCCACGGTAGAGACCATCAAGGCGATTCGCGAGGAGGTCGACCGCATTCGCACTACCGAGGTTACCGAGGCGGAATTGAGGACCGCCAAGGACACGGTCCTCAACAGCCTGGTCTTCGCCTTCGATACCAAGGCGAAGACGTTGGGCCGCATCTTGACTTACGAGTATTACGGATACCCCAAGGATTTCCTCCAGCAATACCAGAAGGGGTTGGCGGCGGTGACGCGCGCCGATGTGCTGCGGGTTGCCAGGGAACATATCGATCCGGCCCGGTTTACGCTGGTGACGGTCGGGAATCCGCAGGATTTCGGACAGCCGCTCGACACGCTCGGAAGCCCGGTCACCTCGATCGACCTGACCATCGCGTCCGGCAACCCGGCCGGCATGGAGCGGGGTAAGCAACCATGAAACGAAGCGCCTTCATTCTACTGGCAGGATTCGCCATGGCTTCCGCCAACGCCGCGGAAACGCACCAGGAGCGTGGGAAGCGGGTGGTGGATGAGGCCTTGCAGGCGCTCGGCGGCGACGCCTATCTGCACATGGAGGACCGGGTGGAAATGGGCCGGGCCTATTCGTTCTGGGACTCCCGGCTCTCCGGCCTGTCTTTGGCGAAGATCTATACTCGGTACCTGGCGCCGGCTCCCGGACAACTCGGAATACGGGAGCGGGATTCTTACGGCCAGGTGGATGTGCGCGCGTCCGACCTGAAGGAATCGAGCGCCGTCTTGTTCGACGAGACCGGCGCCTGGGAGATTACTTTCCGCGGCGCCCGCCCGCTGGACGACAAACGATTCACGAACTACAAGGACAGCATGCTGCGCAACATCCTGTACATCCTGCGCCAGCGTCTCAAGGAGCCGGGGATGGCGTTCTACTCGCAAGGCTCGGATTTTTGGGAAAACCGGCCGGTGGAGATCGTGGACATCACGGATGCCGACAACCTCACGGTGACCGTCCAGTTCGACCAGTTGACGAAGTTGCCGGTGCGCCAGGTGTTCCGCCGCCGCAACGAGGAGTTCAAGGACTTCGATACCGAGGTGACCATCTTCGCCAAGTACCGGGACGTGGGCGGCGGCGTGAAATGGCCTACCACCATCCAGCGCGACCGGAATGGCGACAAGGTATTCCAGATGTATTCGGACTCGGTGCAGATCAATAAGAATCTCACCGACAACCTGTTCACGCTCCCGGCCAACCTGAAACTGCTGCCTAAGGCGAAGTAGAGGCGAGCGGACCAAGATCCTTTACGGCTTCTGAAATCAGCCATTCCAGGTATGCCGCAACGCCCGGATCTCCTTCCCTCGGCGCCCAAGGCGCAAAGTCCTTGTCATTGGTGACTGAGTACGGGCCGGGCTTCACCTCGTAGCAGACCGCGTGCGGGGTCAGCACCGCCAACGTGTGCCAGACGCCCGGCTGGAGGTCGATCCCCACCGCGCCCCGGCCCAGCACATGGGTGGTGGCGATGCGGCCGTCATCGTCGAACGTGAAGAATGCCAGCTCTCCCTCCAGCACCAGAAACGATTCCGATTTGGGCGGATCGCGGTGGCGGTGCGGGGCCACATACGTGCCGCGGATCATCACGTTCAGGAACCGGTGGGGGTTGTCCTCCATGCCGGCGTGAAAGTTGTGGTTGGTCCGCAGCCGGGGAGACCTGCTCGCCCGCTCGATCAGGGCCTGGAACATAACCGGGTCCAATAACTGAATGCGCTGGTCAGGCATCACTTCATAATAGGATGTCACCGGGTGGTGTCTGAAATGCGATGCCCGCGGGTGGTACAATTCACATCGTTAACTCATTTCCGCACCGTTAATTCCAGGAGGATAATCATGTCCGGTTTGTTCTGGCAGAAAGTCAAGGAACCGTGGGCCGGCTTCAGCCGCCGCGACCTGTTCCGTCAGGGAGGGCTGCTGGCCGCCGCCCAGGCATTCGGCGGCAGCGTAAAGCAGGCGGTCGCCGCACCGCTCAATCTGGGGCCCGACATGTACCAATCCATCGGCGTGCGGCCGCTCATCAACGCCCGCGGCACGTTCACCATCATCACCGGCTCGCAGACGCTGCCGGAAGTGAAACGCGCCATGGACCTGGCCTCGCGCGGCTACGTGCAGATGGACGAGCTGATGGATGCCGTGGGCCAGCGGCTGGCCGAAATCACCGGGGCCGAATGGGGCATCGTCACGGCGGGCTGCTGCGCGGCCATTACCAACTGCACCGCTTCCGCCATCGCGGGCGGCAACCCCGAGCGGATGCAGCGGCTCCCCAATGTCGCCGGCCTGAAGAACGAAGTCATCGTGCCGGCCTATTCGCACAATGTCTACGACCATGCCGCGCGCATGCTGGGCGTGAAGCTGGCGATCGTGCGCGACAAGTCCGAAATCGAGCCGGCCTTCAACGAGCGCACCGCCATGGTCTACATCCTGGGCGGCCCGAACGATGACGGCCCGCTGGGAACCCGCGCGTTCGCCGAAGTGGCGCGCCGCAAGAAGGTCCCCGTGCTGGTGGACGCCGCGGCCGAAATTCTGACCCTCAAGCCCAACGTTCACCTGGATCGCGGCGCCAGTGCCGTGGCCTACAGCGGCGGCAAGTGCATCCGCGGGCCCCAAGCCGCCGGCCTGCTTCTGGGCGAAAAGAGCCTGCTCCAGGGCGCGTGGATCAACAGCGCGCCGCACCACGCTTTCGGGCGCTCGCTGAAGGTCGGCAAAGAGGAGATCATGGGCATGCTCGCGGCCGTCGAGATGTGGGTGAAGCGCGACCACAAGGCCGAATGGGCGCAGTGGGAGTCGTGGCTCGATCAAATCGCGGCCAGCGTCAAGCGCGTGGATGGTGTCACCGCCAAGGTAAACCAGCCCTCGGCCGATCTCTCCAACCGCACCCCCGAGCTGATCATCCAGTGGGACGGCGCGAAGCTGGGCATCACCGGCACCGAGCTGATGAAGATCGCGCTCGATACCGAGCCCCGCATCAACCTCTCCAGGGGAACCGGCACGCGGTCCGGCAACATGGCCAGCACGGTGGGCGTGGTCCCCTACCAGATGCAGCCCGGAGAAGAGAAGGTGGTCGCCGACCGCCTGTACGCATTGCTTTCCAAGCCGCCCAAGATCGAGAATCCTCCCGCGCCGCCCGAGGCCCAGCCGGCAACCCTGGCGGGACAGTGGGAATTGCACCTCGATTTCGTTCACCTTTCGGCGGATCACACGCTGGTGCTGGAACAGGACGGCACGAGACTGATGGGCACGCACCACGGCGAATTCGCCTCCGGCGACCTCAGCGGGACGGTGGCCGCGAATAACGTGCGCTTCCAGAGCTCGCTCCCCACCGACGGTACGCGCGTTTCCTTCCAGTTCACGGGAACCGCGGATGGAGGCAAGATGTCGGGAACCGTCGCGCTCGGCGAGTACGGCGAAGCGCGATGGACAGCGGTCAAGCACCAATACCGCACGGGCGGCGGACGCCGCGGTTGACCGGCCCGCCTACTTCCGCGCCAGCCACCGGTCCAGCGACCATCCGCCCGCGCCCGCGATCATCACCGCGACTGAAATCGCGATGACCAAGAGGTGGAATTCGAATCCCTCGCCCCGCTGCTTGCCGGTCCAGTTCATGAACAGGCCGTTGGCCCAGTGGACGCGCCAGACCGCCACTACCATGTTGCACAGAATTCCGAACGCCGCGATGCGGCTGAAGAGCCCCAGAATCAGTCCCAGGCCGCCGAGGAATTCCGCTAGGATCGCCAGGAAGGCAAACACCGCCGGGATGCCCTGATGCTCGAAGCCCTTCATCGTCGCGCTGAAGCCATAGCCGCCGAACCAACCCAGCGCTTTCTGCGCCCCGTGCGGGCACATCACGATGCCCAGCCCCAGTCTCACGATCGCCAGCGGGAGGCTGTCCGAAGTACGCAGCGTCCGATTCCACATACTCTCAGGGTACATCCAGGATAGAATCAAGACGGTTCGTGCGCAAACACTGGGAACAGCTTCGGAGCGCCCTGGCGCGCCGCAGGCGGTACAAAATCACTCGCGGAGGACTGCTTTTCACCCTCGCCATCCTGGTGGTGGGGCTCGGCGCCGTCGTCTCGGCCAACAACCTGCTCTTCCTGATCGTCGCGGCCATGCTGGCCACTCTCTTGGTCTCGGGATTTGTCAGCCGCCTCTGCCTGGCCGGGCTGGAATTGGATTTCCTGGTGCCCGAGCACGTTCCCGCCGGCCGTTCCGTTCCGGGCAAGCTTTTCGTGCGCAATCAGAAATGGCTGATCCCGTCGTTCTCCATCCGGGTGGAGGGCATTCACAATCCGGCCAGTCCCACCCTGAAATCGGGCGTCTACTTCCCCTTGATCGCCGCGGGCGCCATCGTCGAAGAGACCGTCGAGGTGCGCTTTCCGCGGCGCGGCGCCTATCGCCAGAACAGCTTCGCCTTCTCCACCTCCTTCCCCTTCGGGTTCCTGGAGAAAGCAGCGCGCGTCACCTTGCGCCGCGAAATGACCATCTATCCTTCCATCGACCCCCATCCGGGTTTCGAGGACCTCTTCATCGGGATCTCCGGCGAGATCGAAACGCACTACCGCGGCCTCGGCAAGGACTTCTACCGCATCCGGCCGTACGGCGCTTTCGAAAGCGCCCGCCACGTGGACTGGAAGGCCACCGCGCACGTCCGCAGCCTGCAGGTCCGCGAGTTCGCGCGCGAACAGGAGCAGACCGTCGAAGTGTTCCTGGACCGCGACATCCCCCACGAGCTGGACGCCTGGTTCGAGCACGCCATCGACTGCTGCGCATTTCTGGTGTGGCGCCTCTCCAGCCAGGGCGCCGCCATTCATTTTCGCTCCGCCGGATTCGATTTTCGCCAGCCCGAGGACGGAGACATCTATACCATCCTCAAGTACCTGGCCCTGGTGTACACGCAAGGCGCCGACGCCCTGGAGCCGCCGCTCGACGATACCAGCTATAAGATCGTGTTCACGGCATCGCCCCGCCGCTTCAGCGAAGCCGGATGGGTGGGCGCGCGCGTGCTCGATCCCGAAGCTCTTCCCATCCCTGCTCGGCCGGCCATGGAAGCGGGCGATTGAAGCGAGGTGCAGAAGATCACCGCAGGGCCTGCCCAAATCTTTCACCGGTCTTAGTCGACACAACTTGTCTCTACCAATGTTCGAGAAAGCGCGCTTGAATTAGTTTTGAATAAATACGAATAAATACCGGTACTTTCATTACCCATGCGTCTGCTATATAATCCTCAAAACGCCAAAAGCGGCCGCCAGGACGGCAGTAATGTCCGCGGCGATTTCCGCTTGACGCTTTGGCCTAGGGGATAGCCACGCGGAGCGGCGGCTCATTCGAGGGTGCACATAGTGTGAGCGATCCACTTTCGGATCGGAGGCTCCATTGGCAGGGGTGTGGTTTCATTTCAGCGGAAGTGATAGGTCCGCCGAACCCGACATCCGGGCCGGCTTGGCTGCCGGCGGTATCCGGCTCTGCGCGCTGGGAGACGACTCCCGCGAAGGTCACGGTATCCTTTGCTTCTCGGAAGTAGACACCGCCACCGCCGCGGCCCGCGGAGAGAACGTTCTCAAAGCGGTCCAGAAGGCGGCACAAGGGCAAATAGGCGATCTGCGAAAGAGCCTCCAGTTTGCGGCCATGGTCGCTCCCTTCGTACCCGGGATCGGTAGCGGAGTTGCCGTCGCCCTGAGCGCCGCCAATGCTCTCGCGGCCGGGCAGCCCATCACCGAAGCCCTGATCGCTGCGGCCCGTGGCGCAGTGCCCGGCGGGGCGATCGCCCAATTCGCCTTCGACACGGCGATCAACCTGGCCAAAGGAAAGAACATCGCAGACTCGCTTCTGGAGTCGGCGCGGTCGCGCATTCCCGGCGGTCCCGCGGCGCAAGCCGCTTTCGATGCAGCCTTGGCCCTCGCCAAGGGCAAGAACATCCAGGACGCGGCCTTCGCAGCGGCCGGACGCCTGTTGCCCCCGTCTCCGTATGCCGCGGATGCGTTGTCCTTCGTGAAGAAAGTCGCCTCCGGCCAGAACGTGCAGAAGGCTGCCCTGTCCACCGCCGGCAACGTCATTATGAACAGAATCGAGAGCCAGGCCGGACCGGCTCTTGCGGCCGCCCGTGCCGCGATCCCGCGCCTGCCGGCGATGCCGCCCATGCGCCGTGAGCTATCGGAACTGGAACCCTTTACGCCAGTGGCCCAATCGGGCTATTGGATCCGCAAGAATGGCCGGCTCATTGTACTCGGTGCAACGTAGGGAATGGGTTGGGGGCTGCCATCGACGTCGAATCGAAACACACTGCCGCAGCCTCGGCAGGAGCGGATTCGACTTTCGCCGGCCCGGGGATCGTGTTCACCGCATCGCCCCGCCGCTTCAGCCAAGCCGGATGGGCGCGCGCGTGCTCGATCCCGAAGCTCTTCCCGTCCATGCTGGGCCGGCCATGGAAGCGGGCGATTGAGTCTGCTTGCCCAGGGCTAATTGCTTACCGCAATCGTCACGTTAGACCGGCTTGTGATGCCGTTCATGGAAATCTGCAGAGGCACCGCGTTCCCGGTAGGCGTGCCCGGCTGAATGATGATATTGAGCTGGTAGACACCCACATATCCGTATGCCTTCCCAGTGGCGTCCCGGCCCACCAGGCCGCAGAAGACTACCTGAGCCGGCACGTTGCCGACCAGCACGGTCGGTGTCACGAGCGTGTTCGAGGTGATTACCGACGGCACGTCTCCATCCGCGACCGTGTTAGCCACTGCCCCCAAACCTGTGGCGTAAAAGACCAAAGCGTCTCCGATCTTTGCCGGATGCGAGGTGTAGGGAAGGCCCGCGTTTCCCGGGGCGGCAACGGCACCGTCAACGGCGTCGATGGCGATAGCCTGGCCGACTCCGTATTGGAACGTGAAGATTCCGGGTGCGGAGGCGCCCACCGAAACGTTAATCGGAGTGCTGGCCACGCCGTTGCGCGTCACCACTACCGGGATTTGCGTTGTGCCATTGGTGCCCGGCGGAACGAGCGGCAGAATCTCCCACGGCACCTGCGCGTTGATCTGGTCGCCGTTGGTCGCGTCGTGGCTGACGAACGCCAGCGGCGCGGCGGTGCCCTTGAACGTGACCGTAACACTCGATAAGGATGTCGAGAGCGGAACCGAGAGCGCGGACGCGGTAGCAGCGCTCAGATTGGTGCCGAAAATGGATATCAGGGAGCCGGGCGCCACGGGTTGGCCGGTTTGGTCGAAACTGGCGCCGTTCAGCACGCCGCCCGGCGCAATGACCGGTGTCTGAGCGAACGCCGCGGCGCCCGCAATCGTAAGTATGGCGGCCCATGAAGCCGCTCGAAGAGGACGATACATAATCTAATTCTATGGGAGGTTGGCGCCGCTTGCCAGCCGCGGCCACAAAGTTTTACCAGTGAAAAGGTGCTGCGGAACCCGAGTTCAGGCGATTCGGGTCGTTGTCAAGCTCTTTCAACAACGTTCCGCATGAAAGGGGTTGTCTCTGGCGCGGTTTTCGGACGGAAACTGACCGGCAAATTTCAGGACTGGAGAGCGTCCTAACCCTTACGTCGCAGGATCTTACGGATTTCGCGACAGGGCGCGGCTCTGAAAATCGCGCCCGCCGGCACACCGAGCCGCGGTCATAGGGAGCGTCACTGTATTCCGCGAGGCTCAATCCGTGCGGTTCACCAGCACCACCACGCTTCGTCCCTCGACCGTGTATGTATTCCCGGCCACCGGCACTTCGCCTCCGGGATCGGCGATGTCGAGGGGGGGCGCCAGAGACGTGTCGACCACCCGTGCCCACGTCCTGCCCGCCACCACAGGCAGGTCGAAACTCAGCGGATCCCAGTGCATGTTCATCATCACGTGGATGTCCGGATCGCCGTGGAAACCCGCCAGCGTCATTCCCAGCGCCTGAGCACTGGGATCTTCCCACCCGGGGCTATTGAGCTTGGTTCCGTGCCATGTGACATCGGCCAGCCCGCGCTCGTTCACGGCGCCCGAGAAGAACTGGCCGAGATGCAGCGTGGCATGCGCTTTGCGAAATTCCATCATGCGCTTCCAGAAGCGAAAGAGGTCGCCGTGCTTCTCCACCAGGCTCCAATCGAACCAACTGGTCTGGTTGTCCTGGCAGTAGGGGTTGTTGTTGCCGTTTTGCGTGCGGCGAACTTCGTCCCCCGCCACGAACATGGGCACCCCGCGCGAGAGCAGCAGCAGCGCTGCGAAGTTGCGCGCCTGCCGGTTGCGCAGCGCCTCCACCGCGGGGTCGCCGGACGGGCCCTCCACGCCGCAGTTCCAGCTCAGGTTATCGTCGATGCCGTCGTTGTTGTTTTCGCCATTAGCCTCATTGTGCTTCGAGTTGTAGGAGACCAGGTCGTTGAGGGTGAACCCGTCGTGGCAGTTCACGAAGTTGATGCTGTTCACCGGCAATCCGCCGCGTTCCTGGTAAAGATCGGAGCTCCCGGCCAGCCGCGAGGCCGCCGCCCCCACCATTCCGGGATCGCCCTTCACGAAGCGGCGGATATCGTCGCGGTAGCGCCCGTTCCATTCGGCCCAGCGATCTCCCGGGAAATGGCCGACCTGGTAGAGCCCGGCGGCATCCCAGGCCTCCGCGATCACTTTCGTGTCGGCCAGGTCTTCGTCCAGCTCGATCTGCCACACTACCGGCGGTTGCGCCAGGGGCGTGCCATCCTCGCCCCTCGCCAGAATGGACCCCTCGTCGAAGCGGAACCCGTCCACGTGCGCTTCGCGAACCCAGTAGCGCAGGCATTCCACGATCAGCTTCTGGGCGATGGGGTGATTGCAGTTGAACGTGTTTCCGCAGCCCGAAAAATCCATGTAGTACTGCGGGTCGCCGGGCACGAGGAAGTAGTAGGTCTGGTTGTCGAAGCCCCTGAACGTGAAGGCCGGACCCATCTGATTGCCTTCGTCGGTGTGATTGAACACCACGTCCAGAATCACTTCGATACCCGCGCGGTGCAGGGCCTTCACCAGGTCGCGGAATTCCCGCAGGTGGCTGCCGGTCTCGGGACTCACGCAGAAAAACGATTGAGGGGCGAAGAAGCCCATGGTGCTGTAGCCCCAGTAGTTGGTCAGCGGCTTGCCATCCACCACGTGCATCACCGCCGTCTCGTCGAAGTCGAAGATTGGCAGCAACTCGACCGCCGTCACGCCGAGGTCTTTCAGGTACGGGATCTTGTCGACGATCCCGGCGAACGTCCCCGGATACCCCACTCCGGAAGACGGCGATTGCGTAAATCCCCGGGCATGCATTTCATAGATGATGGAGTCCTCGATGGGCCGTTTGAGGGGAAGGTCGCCTTCCCAATCGTATCCCGACGAGTCGATGACCACGGAGCGCATAGAAGTGGTCACGTTATCGTCCGGAGTGCAGGCCGCCCCACGCTGCCAAAGGGTGTCGGTGTTGCCGCGCGCATATGGGTCGATCAGCACTTTGTTGCGGTTGAAGCGTTGGCCGGCGGTGGGATTGAAAGGTCCATCCACGCGCCAGGCGTAGTGCGTGCCGGCCGAGAGCCCGCGCACCAGGACGTGCCAGAAGTGGAAGGTCTTGTTCACCGCCGGGTCCAGCCGGATGGTCTGAAAGGGCTGGGGATCGTCGTGCGCCGCGAACAGCAGCAGTTCCACGCCGGTGGCGTTGCCCGAGAAGATGGAGAAGTTGACGCCGTCCGGGCCGGGAGTCGCCCCCACGGGATGCGGAGAGCCGGGATCGACAGCAAAGGCAGTACTCGAAGCGCTGGCAGCCATGATATACACCCTATCACTTGCCTTCGGCCGCTCCAAGTGGAACCATGGCAACTTGAGCGAGGCACGTCCGCTAAGCCATTGTCATGAAATAACCAGCTCAATCGGCGGCAACCGCTCCCTTACGGTCGCGGCTCTGAGAGCGCATCGGAGCCGCGACCGTAAGGGAGCGGTTGGCACGGTTATTTCGCGAC
>Ga0209517_10007794_pt1 | contig 12708 bp, 10 predicted proteins | sample PeaSoiMetSII2010_FD_187695 | JGI IMG/M metagenome (GOLD analysis project Ga0209517, IMG submission 187695) | Peat soil microbial communities from Weissenstadt, Germany - SII-2010 (SPAdes) (version 2) | ecosystem: Environmental > Terrestrial > Soil > Wetlands > Peat | place: Germany...
CAGTTTGCTGAAATCATGCGCATCTTCATTCTGGGAGCAGGGGCCACCGGTTCGCTCCTCGCACAATTGCTCGAACGCCAGGGCCACGATGTCTGGTGTGGCGACCGCGATCCTGCCCGCGCCCGCCGTTTCCTCGGGAAAAAATCCACTATCGCCGTCACACCCGTCAACGCGCGCAACCTCCGCGCCATCGTTCGCGCTGCCAAGGGCTGCCAGTTGATCGTCAACGCCTCCGCTTCCGTCTTCAACGAAATCGTCCTCCGCGCCGCCCTCCGTCTCCGCGCACACTACGTGGATCTCAGTTCCCATCTCACGCGCAATCCTTTCAAGCCCGAACAATTCCGTTACGCCAAGAGATTCCAGGACAAGCGTCGCACCGCCTTGATCAATACTGGCGCGGCACCGGGTCTCACCAATCTGCTCGTAAAACGCGCTGCCGAACTCCTCAGCGAAGTCCAATCCGTGCAGATTCGCCTCTACGAAAGTTCGGAGAGCGATGACCCCATCTCGCAATGGTCCCCGGAAGTCTCCTTCGACGAAGCGATTTCGCACCCGCGCATTTATCGCCACAAAAGATTCCATTTGGCCAAGCGTTTCTCCGAACTCGAAAAGTTTCGCTTCCCCGATCCCATCGGCCCCGCCAACGTCGTCCTTGCCGCTCAGGATGAAGTCGCCACGCTTCCTTATTCCATTCCCATGCAGGACCTCGACGTGAAAATCGGCGGCAACGAATTTGACCGCCTGCGCCGCTGGCACAAGCAGGGCAAACTCTCCAAATCCCGCGGCATCCCGCGCCTGCGCTTCCCGGAAACTTCCTCGCCGCGAAAAATTGCCGCTCTCATCCGCCAGGGCATCCTGCAGAACGCCCGTTTTGCCGCTTCCGTCCTCGTGCGCGGCGTCAAGCACTCCCCCAAGGACGACCAGCATCTCCTCATCCGCAGCGACGCCTCATTCCCCACGCTCTACCAGATCCGCCGCCAGGGCCGTTTCACCACACCCGTAGCCTACGCGACCGCCCACGTCGCCGGCCTCTTCATCAAATTTTTTCCACGTGAATCCCCTGGCGTCTTCGCCCCGGAAATGCTTCCCATCGAAACGCGCCGCGCCATCCTCGCCGGCATCCGCAAACACGGCGTCAAACTAACCCACAAAATCACCCCGCTAAAATTCCACGAAGACCTCGACGATCTCTAATACTTCTGCAGTGCGAGTCTCTGTGACACAGTCACTCCCGTTTACCCTGAGCACTGAAGAACCTGCGTTCTTGAGTCTCTCCCGCCTCTATAGGAGTCGACCACTGCTCGCCCCCGTGTCGTCAACCTGCAAGAGATCTTCATCCCGGCCGAAGCCCCGCGCTTCCGGCCTGCCATAGTGGTGTGATTGTTGCTTGATCTCTGCCTACTTGGCGGTACCCACAAAGTGTATGGTGATCAAAAACCCATTGGTTCCACTGTATTCAAATTTCTGCTCGTGTCCCTCGTAGCGTTCCGTCTTCGACCTCCACATGCGGAAGCCGTCATTGGATTGGGCGTTCCAGTAATGGAGATTCTTCACCACGATCTCTTCACCGGCACTGTCGCCCTTCACGCGTTCCAGAACCACCTCGGCCTTGCCGTCTTCGCGTCTGGCTGTCGCCATGCCGGACTTCGTGTCAATATTCCACGAGAACGGCGCGGTATCGGTCTTCAGCCAGGTCCACTTAAACGGGTACAACTGCGCGATGATGTCGTCCAGGGCCGCTTTTTGTCCTGGAGTTACACTTGGATCATAGGTCACCACAGCCCAGGAATCCTTCCCGGTGCTCCAGTCGGAACCCAGGTCATTCGAGAGCCATACCTTGGCTCCATCAAGATTCACGTCTTTATAATGTCCTTGATCGACTTTGAAAACGAGATTGGCGCGGCAGTAATGTTCGTGCCCGTGGGCCGTCGAGTGCATATTGAAATAACACGGGCAGAACATATCGCAACTACAGGCTTCAATATAAGTTGAGGTGATCTCAAAATCGTTCTTCGGGGTTGAGGACGAGACTCTCGTCCCCGCAATCGTCAGCAGACCGACCGAGATCACAATCAAAGCAAAAGCCAATGTTCGGACGCGACGTGGCATATTTTCCTCCTGAATTGATTTGGGGGCCCGCCAGGGTAACGAGGCGGAGTCTACTCCTCTCTCCCCCCTCCGATCAACGGTATTTCTACCCTCAGCAACAGCGATTGGGGCGGGAGTATTTTTTGTCCAACTGCTCCAGGTAGAACTCCGATTCACTTATGGGTTTCGCCCTGCCGGTGCGCATGACGCACTCGATATAACGATCATAAGCCGCGTCCCCACACCATTCTCGAACTCCACTCCAGAAACTTACCGCGCTGCGTGCCAACCAGTAGATCAGTCCGCGCATCAATCCCCCTCCGCCCATTGCGTGGCCACGTACGGCGTCTCGCGCAGCACCGCCACTTTCCGCCGGCTCAAAATTGCGTACCATTGAAACGCCGCTTCAATCACCAGCACCAGAATCATTCCTGCGAGCACCGCCGTCACTGCCGCATCGAGTCGCTGGTTGAAAATCACTCGCCGCGTCTCTCCCATCTTGGCCAAGGGAATTTCACCCGCAGCAATCTGCCCAGCAAGCACCCTGGCAAACGCCAGAAACCCAATCCGCGGATTCGCGCTGAAAATCTTTTCGTAGCTCGCCGTCATGGTGATGATCACCAGCCACGCCATCGGCAGCAGCGTCACCCAAATCCATCTCAGTCTTCCCATCTTCAGCAGAATCGTCGTAGCCACCACCAGCGCCACCGCCGCCAGCAACTGGTTCGCAATTCCGAAAAGTGGCCAAAGTGAATTGATACCTCCCAGCGGGTCCACCACTCCCTGATACAGAAAATAGCCCCACGCCGCCACAATCAGCCCGCTCGATAGCAATATCGCAGGCATCCAGTTCATCCGACCCAGTGGCTTCCACACCCTCCCAACAAGTTCCTGCACCATGAATCGTCCCACGCGCGTGCCGGCATCCAGCACCGTCAAAATAAACAACGCTTCAAACATAATCGCGAAGTGGTACCAGATGCTCAGCAACCTCTCTCCGCCAATGGTATTTGAAAAAATCTGCGCCATGCCCACCGCCAGCGACGGTGCGCCTCCCGCCCGGTTGAGCAGAGTCTGCTCGCCCACGGCATGCGCCAGGCGCGTCATCGTCTCTGCCATCAGCGGGTATCCTCAATTTGAAATCGTCTGCGCGGCCGCTTCCGGCGACGCCCCCACAATCGTCGCCGGGCTGTTAATCGCAAAATACACTCCCGGCGGCATCGCGCAAGCCGCCACCATGGCCATCACACCCACAAACGATTCCAGCAGCATCGCGCCATAACCGATCATCCGCGCTTGCCCTTCGCGCTGAATCATCTTCGGCGTCGTACCGCTGGAAATCAACGAGTGAAATCCGCTGATGGCGCCGCACGCAATCGTGATGAAGCAAAAGGGAAAAATCTTCCCGGCAAACACCGGCCCCGAACCATCCACGAATCGCGTTAGTGGCGGCATCAACACCTGCGGCCGCACGAGCAGGATGCCCGCCGCCAACGAAAAAATCGCGCCCGCTTTGATGAACGCGCTCAGGTAATCCCGCGGCGCCAGCAGCAGCCACACCGGCAACGATGATGCCGCGAATCCATACGCGATGATCGCTAGCGCCAGCCCCACCCCGCTCATCGTGAACATCTTCGCCCAACCCGGTGATTCCGCCACCCATTGCCCCGCCACCACCACAAACAGCACCAGCGCCACGCCCATTACCGAGGCTTCCAGTACCCGCCCCGGCCGGACATAGCGCAAATAAATACCCAGCAGCAGTCCGATGGGAATCGTCATCGCCAAAGTAAACGTCGCCCACGGCGAACTTTTCAGCGCGTTCACCACTACGAGAGCCACTACGCCCAAGAGAATTATCATGATCGCCAGCACGGCCAGTTGCGCGATGAACCCGCCGCGTTCGCTCACTTCCTCTCGCGCCATCTCTCCCAGCGTTTTGCCGTTACGCCGGATCGAGCAGAACAGAATCACAAAATCCTGCACGCATCCGGCAAGCGCCGCGCCCGCAATCAGCCACAATGTTCCCGGCAAATATCCGAATTGTGCGGCAAGCGTCGGCCCCACCAGCGGGCCCGGTCCCGCAATTGCTGCGAAGTGATGCCCAAACAAAACCCACTTGTTCGTGGGCACGAAATCGCGCCCATCTTCGCGGCGTTCGGCGGGTGTCGCTCGTGTGTTGTCTAAAGCCAGCAATTTCGCGGCGATGAACGCGGAGTAGAACCGGTACGCCACCACATAAGAACAACCCGCCGCCAGCACGAACCACGTCGCGCTGATCGGCTCCCCGCGATGCAGGGCAATCGTCCCCAGCGCCACCCCGCCCACAACTGCCACGATTGCCCAGGCCAAAACGCCGAGGACTTTCTTCATTTAGGGGTGCTCGATTGAATGAACTGCGACAAGTCCTGCTTCAGTTTCACCAGCGATGGCCGGTGTACGTACATCATGTGGCCCGCTTCGTAATAGCCGCCCGAAAGGTGGCTGCGCAGGGTCGGGTCCAGTCCCAGATGATTGAACGTATATTCCGCCGCAAAGAATGGCGTCGCCAAATCGTAGTAGCCCTTGGCCACGTATACCTGCAAATACGGATTCTCGGTCATGGCCGCGCGCAACGCATCCGCCACATTTACATAGCGGTTTTCATAGGGCTCGAAATTCCACGGGTTCACCCGCGAAGTCAGGAATTCATAAAACAAATCGCTCTCAAATTTCAGATCCCCGCGCACGTAATCGTTGAACGCCGCTGTGTACGGCCCGACAATCGCCGCCAGGCTGGGATCGTAGTCCGGATTCGCGCCCACCGCATCTTCGTCAATGCCCGTAAATCGTCCATCCAAACGCCCCACGGTGCGCCGTTCGCTACGCAGCAGTTCCTTGTCAAACGCGAAAATCTTCACCCGCAGGTTTGCACGATCCACAAAATCCGCCGAGAGGCCCGAAAGCCGCGACAACTTCCGCGTGATTTCCGCTCTTCGCTCCGCGGACAGTTCACCGCCCGCCATCAGGGCATCTGCGTATTCGCCCGCAGCAAAATTCCGCGACTCGTTGATGGCTTTCTGAAAATCCGCCTGCAAATCCGGCGCCAGCTTCTTGTGATACCACGCGATCGCCGTATAGGTCGGCAGAAACAAGATGTATGGCAAGTCGTTCCCGCGATCGAACCGCGCTGTCTGAAAATTCAGAATCGACGAAATCAGCATGATCCCGTTCAAATACATCCCGTACCGCTCTTGCAGGTATCCCGATAATCCGGCGGCGCGCGTCGTGCCGTAACTCTCCCCCGCAAGAAACTTCGGCGAACTCCAGCGCCGGTTGCGCGTCGTGTAGAGCCGGATGAAATCTCCCACCGATTCCAGGTCTTCCTGTATCCCGTGGAATTGCTTCGGTGCTTCCCCCGGCACCGCGCGGCTGAATCCCGTCGAGACCGGATCGATGAACACCAGGTCGGTCACGTCCAGCAACGAGTATTCGTTATCCACCACTTTGTACGGCGGCGGCAGCAACGCGCCCACATCTCCCATTTCGACGCGCCGCGGTCCCAGCGCCCCCAGGTGCAGCCAGATGGACGCCGCCCCGGGTCCTCCGTTGAACGCATACGTCACAGGCCGTTTCGCCAGATCGCTCGCGTCGTCCCGCGTGTACGCCACGTAGAACACGCTCGCCTTTGGCGTCCCGTCCTCCAGCTTCAGCAGAATCGTCCCCGCCGTCGCCGTGTAGTGAATCTCCTGTCCGCCAATCCGCACCGTGTGCTTTGACGTCACGCTCTTCTCTTCCGGCGGCGCTGGCGTCTTCTTCTCCTCTTTCGGTTTTTCCTGCGGTTTTTCCCCGGCCTTTTCGCCCCCGGCTTCAGGTGCCCCCGCCGGTCTTTGCGCCATCACCAGACCTGCGGCTGGAAAGACCAGCACAAAAGTGAGAATCCACTGCGCAATTCTGTTCATAAGTCTTTCATCCCCCCGCGGTGGAGTGTCCGCAAAGCAACGGCGGCATCCTATGCGAGCCCGCGCAGCACGTCAATCGGCCGGGCTCGTGAATTTCACCAGCGGGTACACATCTTTGAACACTTTGGCCACTTCTTTTGTGAAACCCGCACGCGTCGCATCGCTCGGCTTCATCTTCTTCCGTACGATCCACGCGAGCATCTTTTTCCAATTCTCCGGCTCCGTGGGCCAACCCTCATGCTTGGTCCATTCGCCTTTCTCTGTCGTGTACCAGTAACTGTCGTATTTCTTGCCCAGACGCTTTTTCTGCTGGGCGATCCACCGCGGATTTGCCAGCACCCGCGGCTGCGCAATCAGCGCCAGCGTCGATTCTTTCCGCTTTCCTCCCGCGTAGATGCGAAACCCCGCCGTAACCACTTCCGTCGAAAGTCCCACATAGAGTTGCCCGTTTTCACGGTCCCCCGGTGCCGGCGTCGAAAACTTTAAATACATCTGCGTCTTGTAAGGCGTCTTGTCCTTCGCAAATCGTATATCACGATTGATCCGTGAAAAATTCGGCCCTGTGCGCCCACTCACGTCAAACTCGTTGTTCATCGCCAGCACCGGCCGGCTAAGCTCCTCCAGCAGTTTCCGGAACGGCTGCACAATTGTCTGCTTGTACCTCTCCCGGTTTTCTTCCATCCATGCTTTCCGGTTGTTCTTTCCCAACTCCCGAAAAAACTGAAAGGTCTCTCTGCTGAATACCGCTTTCACGCCAGCCATGGCTTCACCTCTTTCTTCACGCGAACACTCAGGCTACACGATTCACATTCCGCGTCAATTGGACTATTCTCTTTTCGCGCTCTAGCAACTATTTCCCTGAACAGGTGAACCGCATGCACCGTAAATTCTCCGCCCTCGTCGCCTTGGCTGTGTGTTGTGTTTCCTGGGCCGCTTTCGCCTCCGCCGATGACACGAAAACCCCCGCCAAAATCGAGCCTTGGAAGCCGGAAGACATTATCTACGCCGAAAGCGCTTCGCAGTTCCGCATCTCTCCCGACGCCAAATGGCTCGCCTGGATCAAAACGGCCGGCGACAAGGAAAAGGACGCCCTCGCGTCCAATCTCTACCTTTCCAGCCTGACGGAGGAACGCGAAGTTCAACTCACTCGCGGCGCTGACCGCAACACTTCGCCCCGCTGGTCCCCTGATGGCGAGTGGATCGCCTTCCTCAGTTCCAGGCCACGCCCGCAGGCCAAACCAGATACTGCTCCTGTGCAGATTTGGTTGATCAGCCCTCATGGCGGGGAACCGTACGCTCTCACGGAACTCGCGCGCGCTCCCAGTGCGATCGACTGGCTGGATAAAGACACCCTGATCTTCAGCGCCGAAGAAGATCCCAGCGCCTACGAGCAGGCCGAAAAAAAGAAAAAAGACGATTCAGAGGTCGTGGACGACGCGGATCACGCCCCGCCTGTCCGCCTCTTCAAGATCACCCTCAAGGACAAGAAAATCACTCGCCTAACAAGCAACACCGACTGGATCGAAAACTGGGCCGTCTCCAAAGATGGTAAATTCGTTGCCGCCATCCACGCCAGAAGCCTTCATTACGAATTTGACCAGAAGGTGCCGCCGGTTACCGTTCTTCACGATCTTGCCGGCGGTGCGGATAAACAGATTTTCACGGAGGGCCGTCTTCGCCCCGACGTCCTTGTCTGGGCTCCAGACAATTCCGGCTTTTACGCGGCCATTCCCTTCTCAGATGATCCCAAATTCCTTACCGCTAGCATTGAGTTGCTCTATTTCTACGACTTGTCATCGGGCAATTCCAAACAGGTGCCGCTCGATTGGGAAAATGGCTTGGGTGGAGATTTCGCCGCAACCAAAGATGGTTTCGTGGCGCTCCTGGCCGGGGGTTCGCAATATGTAAGTTCGCTTTATTCGCGCGGAAAATCCGGCGATGCCTGGACCTGGAAGCGCGCCTCCCTCGAAGGCGATCACGCCAAAAACATCAGCTCCCTTGAAGTCAGCGACGACGGCAAAGCCATCGTCTACAACCACTCCACCCCCAGCAGTATGCCCCAGCTTTATGCCGCCCAGCTTGACGCCAACAAACTTGTCTCCCCGCGTCAAATCACCAAGCTCAACGAGGGCCTGCTCAACTCTCGCACCTTCGTAAAAACCGAAGTCATTCACTGGAAAGGCTCGAATTCCGAAGACGTCGAGGGCATTCTCTACTTTCCGGCAAATTACGAGCCCGGTAAAAAGTATCCGCTCATCACCGCCATCCATGGTGGCCCCATGGGTGCCGACAAGGATTTGTGGAACAATTCCTGGGCCTATCCCCTCAGTTTGATTACGCAGCGCGGCGCGTTCGTTCTTCGCCCCAATTATCACGGCAGCAACGACTATGGTCTCAAGTGGGCGGAGTCCATCTGCTGTGGCAAGTATTACGATCTGGAACTGCCAGACATCAACATGGGCGTGGACTATCTGGTCGGCAAAGGCCTCGTCGATCCCGACAAAGTCGCCACAATGGGCTGGTCCAACGGCTCGATTCTCTCGATTGGTTTGATTACCACGTATCCCTCGCGCTACAAGGTGGCCAGCGTCGGCGCCGGCGATGTCGAATGGATAAGCGATTGGGGCAACGTCCAGTTTGGTGATTCCTTCGATTCCTACTACTTTGGCAAATCGCCCATGGAAGATCCTGACCTCTACATCCGCAAATCTCCATTCTTCAAGATGGACAAGGTTCAGGCGCCCGTCCTGATTTTCCACGGCACGGCCGATACCAATGTCCCGCCCGCGCAAAGCTGGTCCTTCTTCCGCGCGCTGCAGTTCTACAACAAAGTTCCCGTTAAGTTTGTCGTCTTCCCCGGCGAACCCCATGGCCCGCGCAAACTCACTCACCAGATGCGCAAAGTGGAGGAAGAGCTCGCCTGGTTTGACAAGTATTTCTTCAAGACCACCCCTCCGTTGAATGAAGCGCTCAAGTCCGGCTCGCCCCTGGACGCCGCGCTCAAAACCAAAAACCTCGCTCGCTCTGGCGCAAGCTACGGTGTCGCCCTTCGCGGCAACGGCAAGAACGTGCTTATCCCCGAAGTGGTCAAGCGCGACGTCCTCGAAATCGGCCGCTTTGAAGTGACCCGTGCGCAGTTCTCCGTCTTCAGCTCCACCTACAAAATCGAACCTGGCACGGAAAACTTTCCCGCCGGCGGCATCACTTTCGAGCAAGCCCAAGCCTACGCCGATTGGCTCTCCAAATTGACGAGGCAGACTTGGCGCGTGCCCAATGAGGATGAAGTTGCTTCCTTCTCCGCCAAAAAGGATGGTGAGAACACGCTCGATTACTGGGCCGGCTACGCTCCCAATCCGGATGACACCAATCGTCTCCGCGAAAAAATTAAGGAACTCGGCGGCACCGCGCCTTTGCTGAAGCCCGTCGGAAGTTTCCCCGGCCAGGGCGCCGAAAACGAAGACCTTCTCTTCGATTTTGGCGGCAACGCAGCGGAATGGGTCGTTATGCCCGATGGCAAGGGCAAACTCTCTGGCGGCAGTGCGGATTGTCCCGCGGACCCGCGCTCCACCTGCATTCCCGCACCAGAATACTGGGGATTCCGCGTGGTGCGTGGCGCCGCAAAAACGTCTTCCGCTAAAAACTGACATGCCACTGCTGAAAACATTCCGGCGCGCGATCGGGCCGGCGCTTTTCGTGTTTCTCCTCGGGCAAACCGCAGCTGCGACCGCTGTCGATCTCACGCAAGACGACATCAGCTTTCGCAAAGAAGTCTACGTGAACAAGAAGGGCGCCAGGATGCCTTATCGTCTCTTCGTCCCCTTGGGCTACGACTCCTCGAAGAACTACCCTTTGCTGCTATGGCTGCACGGAGGAACCGGCCGCGGCGAGGACAACGTCAAGCAGATCACCCGCCAAAACGAATTGGGCACGCACTTCTGGATCAAGAGCGACGTGCAGGCGCAATTTCCTGTCTTTGTCCTAGTCCCACAATGCCCTTCGAGTGATATTTGGGCCGACCCGGAAATCAATCAGCCTTCCAAAGCCTTGGAGATGGCACTCGAAATCCTCGGCAAAGTTGAAAGCGAGTTCGCCATCGATCCCGACCGCGTCTATCTCGCCGGGCAATCCATGGGCGGTTCCGGCGTATGGTCTTTGTTGCAGACGCACCCGGACAAGTGGGCCGCCGCTTTGGTGCTCTCCGCATTCGATAACTTCACCAATGTCCAGGCCATCTCTCGTGTGCCGCTGTGGGTGTTTCAGGGCGATGCCGATCAAAGCGTTCCCGTGGATTTGGTCCGCCAGATGATGAAGCAGCTCAAGAAGGCCAGCGCCAACTTGCGCTACACGGAATACCACAAGACCGACCATGAGGTCTGGAACCGCGTCTTCAACGAGCCCGACCTGCTTCCCTGGCTGGTCGCGCAGAAACATGGCGCGTCTGCGGGAAGCCAACTTGGCTCTGGCGCGTCGCCCGTCAAACGGTAAAATAGCCGGATGAGCGAATTCACTCCTACAGAACGCACGCAGGTCAAGCGCCTACCGAAGCGCGGCAAGTACGACCACGAAACGGTCTACTCGATTCTCGATTCCGGCTTCGTCTGTCATGTCGGCTTCAACGCCGATGGTCAGCCTTACGTGATCCCCACGAATTACGGCCGTTCTGGCGACACGCTGTATCTCCATGGCAGCGCCGCAAGCCGCATGCTGCGCACACTCAGCGAAGGCGTGCCAGTTTGCGTCACGGTCACGCACGTTGACGGTCTCGTGCTTGCCCGCTCGGCGTTTCACCATTCCGTGAACTACCGTTCGGTTGTGATTCTTGGCACGGCGCTACTGGTGGAAGATCCCGCGGAAAAAATGGAAGCTCTGCGAATTTTCACGGAGCACGTGATGAAGGGACGCTGGGATGATGTTCGTTGGCCCACTGAGCAGGAGTTGAAGGGCACCACAGTCCTCTCTCTGCCCCTGGAGGAGGTTTCCGCCAAAGTGCGCACCGGCGGACCGATTGACGATGAAGCGGATTACGCGCTGCCCGTCTGGGCCGGTGTCTTGCCGCTGGAGATCGTACCGAAGGCCCCGCTTCCCGATGCGCGCCTCAAAACCGATACGCCTCTTCCGGCCTATATCAAAAACTATTCCCGCTAATCACTCCTCTACGGCTTGGTTGGTTCTTTCGCCGGGGTCGCAGCCGGAGTCTCCGCCGGGGCTGCTTCGCCTCTCTTGTACATGATCTTCTTCGTTCCGCCGCCGCATGTGCCGACGACTTTGCCTTCCGTCGTCGTGTCGTCTTTAGCCACGATTTCCAGCGTGTAGGACTTCACGCCCTTGGCATCCAGCTTCGCTGCGATTTCCGTCTTCAATTCTTCACAGGGCTTTGCCGCTTGCGCGTGTGCGCACACGGGCACAAAGAGCAGTACGCCCATTGCCGCTAACAATTTCATGGTGTAATCTCCCTCGTTCCGTTACCACTTCTACGACGGAGCATAGCACGTACTCACTGCAGCCAGCGCCGCATCGCGCTCCACCGTCGTCTTAAGTGGCACGGCTCGCCCGATCTAACTTTCCTACCTCGCTTCCTCTCGTCACTCCCGTCATCCCGAGCGGAGCGACCCGATTTTTTCTTCCGCGCCGAATTGTGGCGCGTCGGGTCGCGGAGTCGAGGGATCTCTCTTCCTTTTTAGGCTCCTGCTTCCTTCAAATCCTCGCTCGCTTGCTTTTCCGCATTCTTGGCTTCAGCCTTGGCATCCGCACCCGGCTTCAGCAGCTCGATCGTTTTGCTCAGGCTCACGCCCTTGTCGCCCTTCGGTTCTTTGCACGCGGAGATATCCGCGCCGCTCTGTACGCTGGTCATGCTGGATTTTACGCAATTGAAATCCAGCGCCAGGCTATGGCTCGCATGCAAACCCGCCAGACAATCGATCAACACTTTGAACGAGGCGCATGCCTCCGCAATATTCGTGTTGGCCGCGAGCACGCCCGCTCCTTGCAGCTTCGCGGTCAAATTCTTGTCCAGTTGGCTGTTCGCATCGTGCCAATCGCCGCCGGTCTTCGAGTCTTTCTTCACCCACTTGATGGGATTGTAGGAATGTGGTGCGTGCGAGGACGACTCCTCCGCCGCCGTTGCACCCACGCCTGCGGGCCCCTGCGCCGCTGCTCGCCCCGCCCCGGCAGACACACTTATCACCGCTAGGGCCACAATCAACGATAGTTTTTGCATCATCTTCTCCCCCTTCTCAAATGTCATTCCGACCAGAGCGGCCCGATTTTTTCCTCCGCGCCGAATTGTGGCGCGTCGGACCGCGCCGCGGAGGAATCGAGGCACCCACCTAGAGTTAAAGCTTAAGTCGCGTGCCCCTGCCCAGCGACAACCCCTGCGGACACGCCCTTTGCCTCATACCCTAGTACGCCTTGCTTCAGGGAAAGCGTCGAGCACTCCGAAGGACGGTACTCCCCCATTTGGTCACGCTGACCCTCCGAACAGGGCCTCTCCACCTGTTCTAGGGCTGCCTTTAGCCTGCCCGCCTCAGGAGGGGCGGTCCGCCCTCTTTCTTATGTAGTGGCCGGTCTTCAGACCGGTTCTTGGGTTTTCCTCGCCTCTCCTCCCCCGCCGTCATCCCGATCCCGCAACGCGGGAGAGGGATCTCTCTTCCTCTTAGCGCCGCCGCCACCTGCAGGCACT
>Ga0209517_10007795_pt1 | contig 12708 bp, 10 predicted proteins | sample PeaSoiMetSII2010_FD_187695 | JGI IMG/M metagenome (GOLD analysis project Ga0209517, IMG submission 187695) | Peat soil microbial communities from Weissenstadt, Germany - SII-2010 (SPAdes) (version 2) | ecosystem: Environmental > Terrestrial > Soil > Wetlands > Peat | place: Germany...
CTTTGCGAAACGCGCAACTCACCGCCTCTTCGCCCATATGCTGCATATAGAATGATGTCTTGCCTTGTCTCTGGGCCATAACCATCCGTGCGTCGAAGGCGCGCAACGTCATCATGTCGCGCAGACCCTCAAGCAATTCCTCGCTGTTCAGGAGCCCAGCCCATGGGCCCACTGCCTCACCGTCGCGATTGAGGACTCGTATGATTGAATAAGCGAGGTCACGGATTGCTTCCGGTTCGGCGTCGACCTCCGGCCGCGCAACCGCTTCCGACAGAGCCGTGCACGCCGCCACCGCGATGGCGACCAGCATCGTGACATTCACCAACAGCGGAAGATCCCGCGCCATCGCGGCCCGCCACGCGAGCTTGCCGAGTCCGGGCACGTCGCAAATCGCCTCCACCGGAATCGCCGCTCCGATCGCGATGCTCACCGAAGCGGCTGCCAACGCAATGATCTGCGGACCGGCGGAAGGCAAGACGTGCGCCCAAAAAATCCGAGTCTCGGCCACGCCTCGCGCCCGCGCCATCTCGACATGCGTTGCATCATACGCCTGCCGCAACAGATTCTTCGAGAATTGAAAAATCCGAGGGGCAAGAACCAGAATCAGCACGGTACTCGAAGCCGCTCCCGCGAGCACGCACAAATAAGCGATCAGCGCGGCCGGCAAACTCAGCAGCAATCCCGCACCGGTCGCGGACACGGCATCGAAGACTGGAGCTCTTCGCAGCCGCCCCGCCGGAATCGCAAACGCGAACCCGAGCAGCCATCCGCCCGCCAGCCCGACCGCCAGTTCCCGCAGCGTCGCCGGCGCGCGATCCGCAATCAGCGCGGCGATCGGCGCCATATTCGATTCAGAAAATCCCAGGTCGCCCTTGGTGAGCCCCTTCAGGTACTGAACCAGATTTGCTCCCAGGTTCTCTTTTTTCGCGCGCATCGCGGCCAGGCTCTCCTCGCCGGCCTTGAAATTCAACTCCCGCTCGTCGACGGTCGCGCCCGGCGAATATCGAACCAGCAGCGCACAAATCAAGCCGGAGGCGAGAACGATCGCCGCCATTCTCCCTACGTGCTTGACCACCCCCCGCATTCCCTAACTATCGGCCGCGCCTTAGGCACGGGACACGGGACGAAAGTGCTACAGCGGTTTCAGCGAGCGGCGTAGTGTGAAACCCCGATGGACCATTTAGGCTGCTTTACCCAATAATCGGGTGTAAGGACGCAATAGGACCAGTCGACGTTGATCGATGCGCCACCCTTGTGAAACCCGCGAATTTATTGGCACTCCCGCCGTCTTCGCGAGTGCTCCGATGTCGCGTCTGCTCGGCCAGGTGGAAAAAGTCGCTGCCACGGACGCCACCGTTCTCATTCACGGAGAAAGCGGATCGGGCAAGGAAGTGATCGCGCGGGCGGTGCATCACTACTCGGCGCGATCGTCGCAATCCTGGGTCGACGTGAACTGCGCGGCGCTTCCGGAAAATCTTCTCGAAAGCGAGCTGTTCGGCTACGAGAAAGGCGCGTTCAGCGGAGCCGATTCGGCCAAAGCGGGCCTGTTCGAGCTCGCGAATCGGGGGACGCTGTTTCTCGACGAGATCGGCGACCTCGATCTGCGCATGCAGGTGAAGTTGCTGCGCGTGCTCGACGGTTCCAGCTACTATCGCGTCGGGGGATTGAAGAAGGTTTCCGTCGACGTGCGCCTGATTGCCGCCACCAACCAGGATCTGAAGATCGCCGTCCAGGAAGGACGCTTCCGCTCCGATCTTTATCATCGGTTGTGTCAGATCCGGCTCTCCGTGCCGCCATTGCGGGAGCGCACGGAAGACATTCTTCCGCTCGCGGAGTTCTACCTCAAGAGCCAAAACAAACGCAATCCGGGAGAATTAAGATTTTCGGACGAAGTGGTAGCGCTTCTCCGGGCATATCCGTGGCCTGGAAATGTCCGCGAGCTGCGCAATGTGGTCATTCGCGCCGCGGTATTTGCCTCGAGCCCGGTAATCGTTCCCGAAGATTTGCCGGAGGAATTCACGCACGGAACTCTCACTTCGGATCTGAAGACGCTCGCCGCGCTGCCGGAGCTGGAACGGAACGCCATAGCCAGGGCGCTCGAAGAATCGCGAGGTCATCAACAGAGAGCCGCGACCAAATTGGGGATTTCGAAGCGCACGCTACAACGCAAGATCAAATCGTACGGCCTGGTCCCCGAGCGCACGGTATCGATTGCGGGATGATGATGTTATTCAACGCGGATCGACGAAAACAACGAGATCGCCGCGGTGAGACCCGAGCGGCCGCGGCAGGCCGCGTTCGGATCTCGTTCGAAAATCCCGCACCGACGGTCGTGGATGCGGAATGGGTCGAAAGCAGCGCCACCGGTTTTCGCGTAGTGCACGATTCGCAAGCCCTGGAACCGGGCCTCGAGGTTTCCTACGAAAGCGCCCTTCGCTCCGGCCGGGCTCGCCTGGTTTGGACCCACGTGCTCGACGGACGGCGTATCAGCGGTTTTGTTGCCATCGCGTAATTCAGCGAACCGGCTGAATCGAACGATCGAATCCCGCCAGTCTTTCGATTGCGAACAGCAGCGGCTTGGGAAGGGCGATACCCGCGAGCGCGGCGGCGCCCATTTCCCAGTTTCGGGTATCGCGCAGGAACGCGGACGGCGACAGCGAATAGCTCAGCTTAATCAAATGGAGCGCGTCCGCGAACTCGCCGTTCTCATACGCCAGGGAAGCGAAATAACGATGCATGTTGCTGGACGCCAGCGGCTTTACCGCGGCCGTTTGCTCCGGCGCGCGCAGCTGAATTGAGGTGAACACTTGATGCCATCCGTCACGCATCCGGCGCCAGTCTCGCGTTCGCTGTCCGTCGTGACGCCGGTACAGGCTTAGGACCCGCGGAATCGCGTGGAGATTGTTAGGGCGCAACAACGCGACCCGAAGCAGAAACTCCACGTCGACGCAGCGCACTGGGCGGCCGGAGTTTCGCCCGAATCAGAGTTTCCACCCGCGTCCGGACGACGGGATCGGACGCGATCGCGCGCGGGACCGCCGCTCCGTACGCGTGGCGGCCGAATAGCAAGACCGGAGCATGAAGAAAACGACGGCGAGCTCACTGGTCGTGCGATTTCCCCGGCCAATGCCTGCGCACCACATCGATGAAGGGTCCGGCGATCCGGCGGGTCCGGGACGCGATGCGCAAAGGGCGCTTCAACTCCGAATGCTCCCGGGATACGTAGTATCGGTTGAGTCCATCGTCGGCACAGAACTCGTAATCGGAGCCGTTAAGAATTTTCTCGCAAGCCATGTAAGCTGGCGCTTCACTTAACGGTTCGAGGGCTTCGATGGTGACAATCCAGGGACGGTAACGCCCGAAGTCGCAACCCTCCAGAACCGCCGGTTCCGCTCCTTCGACATCGACCTTCAGAAAATGGATCTCGCCGGCGACGTGCTCCGCACAAACGTCGTCTAGCCGGCGGGTGGGAACTGAATAAGACCGGAACGCAAATCCGTTCTGCCTATGCCTTTCGACGTGACGCGCGACCACGGTCGAAAGGCCGGTCTCGGGAACTTCGTGAAGAACCGTCTCGCCCGACGATGCGCCGGCGCAAAGACGTAAATTGATATCGCCGGGGCGGTGTTTGACCAGCATGTCAAACCAATGCTGCACCGGCTCAATATTGAGTCCGCGCCAGCCGAGATCATGGAACAGCTTGGTGACGGAAAGCGCCACGGGATGATGGGCGCCGACGTCGATGTAAAAACCGCGGCGCACGTCTCTGAGCGCGCAGTAGAGGATCAAGTCCTCCTGCACCTGCGCATACGATCTCATTGCACTATTTCCAACGAAAAAACCTATCTCGTGCTGTCTCTGGGATTAGAATCTTCAAAACACGAGGAGTTTCGCACGAATCAGAGTTTCCACCCGCTTCCAGACGACGGGATCGGATTCGATCTCGATATGCGGCTTCATGAACATCCGGGCATACCACGGATATCCTTCACAGGGCAGCGGCTTGGTCTTGTAATTGAACTGAAAGTTGCCTAAAATCCGTGTCCGTGCAGCATCCGTGGCTCGGATGCGAGATCGGCCATGGAGGAATCCGTCGGATTGGTAGAAATTCACGGCTTGCGTCACATTCGCCGGGATCCAAGCATCGTCTTCGCCCGGTTTTCGTACGCTGTCCACCTGTACCGTCAGCAGAACGCGTATCCCGTCCCGTGCCAGTGCTCGCGCAAGGGTGACCGTCTCGGAAGCGCCCCAACTATGCCCGTAAATGACGATGCGGGCATTGTTCTTCTCTTCGGCGGATAAAGTCCCGTCCTGATCCGTATCGAGCAGGCGCAGGACTTCCTCGCGCGCCTGCCGGCCATGGCGATTCTCGAACATTCTGACTTCGAGACCGGACGGAAATTCGGCGCTGAGACGGCGCGCGAGCAGCACCTCGTTATGGATCTGGTTCTCGTGTCCCACGAAACCGCCGACGAATCCGATCACAATCGCGCGCGCGGAAAACACCGCCCCGTAGGCGCTGGCGGTCGAGAAGCAAAACAGGAATGTAAAGAAAACAGCGGCTCGCATCGAAGTACAACACTGGGTGGGTCGCGAGGGCCCACTCCTGAAGGATTGTACCACCGATGGCAGCGAGTTATCGCACCGTCGCTACTTGGTCAGGCTCGGTGCCATTAGATTGCAGCTCCATAGCGACACTGTCGGGTGTCAATGGGGCCCGGCCCTCCTTAGCGGCGAGCCGTCGCGGATCGAAATGCGACTCCTCAACCAGGGCATACGCCAACCCGCCACCGACCACCGGATGCAGCACCGCCAGCGGCGCCAGCGGCAATACATATCTCTTCGACTTGACGATCGATTCGAGAACGCCGCGGACCGCCGTGCTGCGCGGCATGGTTCCCGGTACCTGAGGGATCACGAAGATGGAAAACTGAAGGTTGGGATGCTTTTGTCCATAGCGCACCAGACACTTCGCGGCCTGCTTCGGCGTCATGATTCCCAGATCCGCGTTAAAATTTCGGCGCACGGCTCGCGGATAGTAGAAATTGATCACCTGCCGCGCGAAGTCCGCGCAGTTCCGAAACAGCAAATGAAAACGATTCCGGTTCGGACGGGAGTTGAACGTCTGAATAAGCTCGTCGTCCTGCTCCTGCGTGGTCTGGATCCCGAACGTGTAAATCGTCCGATCGTACGCTTCGCCCACCAATTGAGTCCAATCTCCCGGCGGCATGCTCCCGTCGATTCCATCCGGGACGAGTTCCCTCAAATGGGCGCGCCGGTACGTGTCGCGAAGGGAAGCCGCCTGCTCGGGATTTGCCGACATCGGAACCTGATCCGGCTGCTCCACCGCATACAAATACGCGATCAGTGGGATCGCGATCCAATCATATCCGCCGACCCGGTGATACCGGCTGATTACGGCGCCCAGCTCGCCCGGATCGCAGCGGCGCAACGACACGGGTGTTTCGGCGCACACGCGGGATAGATACAAAGCCGCGTGTCCGGTCGGATTCATGCCGCCAAAGGTTCCATACGGCTCCTCGAGAAGCAACGCGACATCCGCGCGTGCAATTGCAGCGCCCAGTGGCAACCACGCAAGCCGTAGCGCAAAACTCATTCGGACCCGCATACCAACATGGACGGAGCACGTCAGCCGCCGGATACATTCCGTTGATTCAAACGGCGATCTTCGAGCCAGAGACTAAAATTTCCTCCGAGTCTGCAATTTTTGCAGATTTCATGAGAGTGCCTTAATGTTGCGGACGCGCGAGCCGAGTCGGCCGCAGTTTCGAAAAAAAACCGCGCGTAGGCTTTACAAGCATACCCCCGCCGGTATAGCATGTCTAAGGGCAGCCGGTTTCGGCGTGGCCCCGGATAGTGCAGGAAAGGAGGCTTATGTTTTCTGACGGCAGTACTCGCTCGCGCGAATGCCAAATCGATCAGGAGTCAACGGAGCCTCCCTCTTTGCCGGCTCTCGTGCCTCCGGTTCGATAGCGTTCGCTCTCCGCGCTCATACAGAAGATTTCGATCCATTCTGCCGATTGAGAAGACGCGGCGTTTCTGTTGGCGCGAATGGTCCACTTGCAGATCACAATTTAAGGAAAGGAGGGAAGGCCGATGCGGGTCACGATGTTGAAGGCGGCTAGAACCGTGGCACTGGGGATTCTGAGAATCCTGGCAGTGCGATTGCCAATGGCCACAGTCCATGGGATTGGCGCCCGTTAAAAAAATGGAAGCTCTTCAGGGAACCTCCGAACAAGTCCGGCCAGGCGATAGGGTAGTGAATTCCTCGTCAGGCCGGATTCCTCAATTAGCGTGAGCTACATCGCAGACGGCCATTTCCAGTTCCGGATTTCAGGCTTGTCCTGACCTTCGGCGTACGCGTACGCGATGCTTTCGATAATCTGCGCCTTCAGCCATTCCTTGAGTTGCGCGCCGGGACCCTGCAGCTTCGGCACGCGATCAATCACGTCGATGGCGAGATTAAACCGGTCAACCTGATTCCGGATGGCCAATTCCAGAGGAGTATTGATATTGCCCTTCTCCTTATACCCACGCACGTGAATATTGACGTGATTGGTCCTGCGATACGTGAACTTGTGAATCAGCCACGGATATCCGTGAAAGTTGAAGATCACGGGTTTGTCCTGGGTGAAGAGTGAATCGAAGTCCCGATCGGAAAGACCGTGCGGATGCTCCGATTCCGGCTGAAGCCGGTACAGGTCCACAACGTTGACGAAACGAATCTTCAGATCTGGGAATTTTTCGCGCAGGATGGCGACGGCAGCCAGGGCCTCCTGCGTCAGGATGTCGCCTGCGCTCGCCACTACCACGTCCGGTTCCACGCCGGCATCGCTGCTGGCCCACTCCCAAATGCCGATGCCTTTGGTGCAATGAATGACAGCGGCATCCATGTCGAGATAAGCCAGGTGCGGTTGTTTATCGGCGACGATCACGTTCACATAGTCTTTGCTGCGCAGGCAGTGATCGGCCACGCTGAGCAGGCAGTTCGCGTCCGGTGGAAGATAGATGCGCGTGATCAGCGGGCTCTTGTTGCTGACCACATCCAGAAAACCGGGGTCCTGATGCGTGAACCCGTTATGATCCTGCCGCCAGACTAACGACGAGATCAGGATGTTCAATGAAGAGATCGGAGCCCGCCAGTCGAGCTCCAGCTTCGACTTTTCAAGCCACTTCGCATGCTGGTTGTACATCGAGTCGATGATATGGACGAACGCTTCATAAGTATTAAAGAGTCCGTGGCGTCCCGTCAGGACGTAGCCCTCGAGCCATCCTTCAAGCGTATGCTCGCTGAGCATCTCCATCACCCGGCCATCGGGCGCGATATCGGTCCCGTCGGCGTCCTCAGGCTTGATCGCGGCCAGCCAGGTCTTGAGGCTGGCTTGGTAGACATCTTGAAGTCGATTGGACGCGTTCTCGTCCGGGCTGAACATACGAAAACTGTGCATGTTGTTCCGCATGATGTCGCGAAGAAATTTGCCCAGTGTTTCCGTCGGGGAAACCTCTTTTGATCCGGGATGGTCGACGGAAACTGCGTAGTGGCAGAAATCCGGCATGTCGAGAGCCTTGCGCAGCTTCCCGCCGTTGGCATGCGGATTGGCACTCATGCGGCGATCGCCCGTGGGCGGCAAACTTCGCAATTCCGGAATCAACGTGCCATTTTCATTGAACAGCTCCTCGGGCTTATAACTCCGCATCCACTGCTCGACAATCTTCAGGTGTTCGGGATTCGTTTGCACGTCGAGCACCGGCACCTGGTGGGCCCGCCAGAAATTCTCGACCTTGTGACCGTCGACTTCTTTCGGTCCGGTCCATCCCTTCGGTGACCGAAGCACGATCATCGGCCAGCGTGGCCGGTCTGGCTTGCCCGTGCGGCGAGCTTCGGCCTGAATCGCGCGGATCTGCTCGACGCAGGCGTCCACCGTTTCCGCCATTTTCTGATGCATCGATTCGGGGTGGTCGCCTTCAACCAAATGCGGCGTCCATCCATTGCCTCTCAGAAGACTTTCCAGCTCTTCCGGCTCGATGCGGGCCAGCAAAGTTGGGTTAGCGATTTTGTATCCATTCAAGTGCAGGATCGGCAATACCGCGCCATCGCGAATCGGGTTCAGAAATTTGTTCGAATGCCACGACGTCGCCAGAGGACCCGTTTCGGCTTCGCCATCGCCGACCACCACGCTCACGATCAACTCGGGATTGTCGAACGCGGCCCCGAAACCGTGCGACAAGCTGTAGCCCAGCTCGCCGCCTTCATGAATCGACCCGGGGACCTCCGGCGTACAGTGGCTGCCGAGCTGGCCGGGAAAAGAGAACGCGCGGAACAGCTTCAGTATCCCGGCTTCGTCCTGGCTCTTTTCCGGATAAATCTCCGAATAAGTCCCCTCCAGGTAACAGTTCGAGATCACCGCCGGAGCCCCATGGCCAGGCCCGGAGATGTATATCATGTCGAGATCGTATTTGCGGATCGCCCGATTCAGGTGGACCCAGACAAACGTCTGGCCCGGATCGGAGCCCCAATGCCCCAGCAGCCGGTTTTTGAAATGCTCCGGGCGCAGCGGCTGCCTGAGAAGAGCATTGTCTCGCAGATAAATCATCCCGGCGCAAAGATAATTGCATGCGCGCCAATACGCGTCGATATGGCGAAGTTCTTCGGCGGAAAGCGTGTCTTGGCATTCGCGATTCTGTGCGGATATCATGAAGATCGCGCTCCTATCTGATCTGAGCTTGGCACAGATCTGGTTTTCGAAGTGTGACAAATTTATAAAGTTCCGTGCCCGATCTTTCGACCCTCGTCATCAACACGGGATCCTCGACGCTCAAGTGCGGCGTGTACGTGGGACGCGATGGCGACGAGCAGCTCCTCCTTGACGGATCGGCTGAAGGCATCGGCCGCAACAACGGCAAGATCGAGCTGAAGGACGCCAATAGCCGCGTGCTGCGATCGGAGAGCCTGAGTTTCCCGTCTCAAAGCGATGCGCTGGATCACGTCGCGAAGTGGCTGGGCGAGCTTTCGCTTGATCAGCCGTCGGCCATCGGACACCGCATCGTGCATGGAGGACCCCGCCTGGTCGTGCATCAGCGCATCACGACGGACGTGCTTCAGGAGCTAAAGGCCTGTGTTCATTTCGCGCCACTGCACATTCCCTTGGCAGTCGAACTGATCGAAAGGGCTGGGCGCGCTTACCCCGGCGTCCCGCAATTCGCGTGTTTCGATACCGCGTTCCATCAAAGCATGCCCGAAGTAGCAGCCCGCTTCGCGCTTCCACGCGACTTATTTGAACAAGGAATCCGCCGGTATGGATTCCACGGACTATCCTACGAATCGATCGTGCGTCAAATAGGCGAAAATCTCCCGAGCCGGACCGTGATCGCTCACCTTGGCAGCGGCGCCAGCCTCGCCGCAGTGAAAGACGGTCGCTCCGTGGATACCTCGATGGGCCTGGCGCCCACTGGCGGAATCCCAATGGCCACCCGCAGCGGCGATCTGGACCCCGGTATACTCCTCTATCTGCTGCGCGTGAAACAGATGAACGCAGACTCGCTGGAAAGTCTGCTGAATCACGATTCCGGCTTGACTGCGCTCTCCGGCGGAAAACAAGACATGCGCGATCTTGAAGCCGCGGCCGATTCCGGCGACCGGCAGGCGCAGTTCGCAATTGAAGTTTTTTGCGGGGCCATTCGCAAGACCATCGCAGCCTATGCCGCGGTGCTCGGCGGGCTCGACTTGCTGGTGTTCGCGGGAGGTATCGGCGAACATAGCGATCGAATCCGGAAAATCGTTTGCGACGGGCTACATTTTCTGGACATTTCGCTTGACCAAGATGCCAATCGGCGGCACAGCCGCAGGATCTCGGCGCAGCATAGCCAGGTACGCGTCGATATCGTTCCCAGCCAGGAAGATCGCCAGATCGCCCGTCACTGCCGGGCTTTGTTGCGCTAAGTAAACTCGAGTTTATACTTCGTGGAAGCTAAGGCGTAAAGCCGCCTCCAGACCAGACGGTTGATGGTGACCACCATCGCGCTGATAACCACGGTTGCTCCTAGTAACACTGGAAAGTTGCCGGCGTCGGTGGCCCGGCTGATCACGGCTCCGAGCCCTGTGATCGAAAATGTCTGGCCGCGAAAGCGAAAATATTCGGCGATAATGCTCGCGTTCCACGCTCCGCCGGATGCGGTAACGAAGCCGGTGACTAAATAGGGAAAAATAGCGGGAAGGATCAATTTCCGCCAGCGCTCCACGTTACTCAAATGAAATACCGCGCATACTTCTTTCAGATCCGCCGGGATGGCACTAGCTCCCGCAATCACGTTGAACAGGATGTACCATTGTGTTCCCAGCAGCAGCAATACGATTGAAGCGATTCCCATTCCGCCGCCCAGTTGAATTAACAGCAGCAGCACGATCGGAAATAAAGCCGGCGCAGGTATGGACGCCGCAATCTGAGCGATCGGTTGCGCAATCGCTGCAAGCTTCGGCTTTACTCCGATATAGACTCCCACCGGAATGGTCCAAAGCCCGGCCAGTATAAGAGTAAGCTCGACGCGAAGAAATGTAGCCCCCGCCCCCAGCAATATATCATGCAACTCCGATCGCGAAATGGCGGTTAGCATGGCGCCCATCTTGGCGATAGCGAGTAAGATCCCCGCCAGCGCAATGATGAACATAACCCGCGACGCCCATTTCATGGAAGGCCGGTTCTCAGAAGCAACACGGGCGTTCGAATGAGTCCGCGCGAAGTGCAGCGTCAAAGCCTCGCGGGCCGGGGCAACGGATCGTCGCGAGGCCCACGACAATAACTTCGAGCGGCGCAGGAACATAAGCACCGGCGAGCTGGGGACTTCGGAAGCTTCCACCTGTTCAAACTTGAACTTCTCGCTCCACGCGATGATCGGACGCCAGACAATCTGATCAATCAGCACGATCACCGCGATCATTACGATTAGTCCCCAGACGATGGATCGAGTAGCTCCGGCATTGGACGCCGACTGCAAGTACGAACCCAGACCGGGAAGCCTTAAATCACGAGTCCCCAGCACGAACATTTCGCACACCATCAGCGAAAACCAGCCGCCTGCCAGCGACATCATGGAGTTCCAGACCAGCCCGATCACCATATTCGGCAGCTCCAACTGGATAAATCTCTGCCACCAGCTCAGTCCATACAATTGGGCGGCTTCCAACATTTCGCCGGGGATATTCTTTAAAGACGAATACACGCTGAACGCCATATTCCAGACTTGGCCCGTAAAAATCAACAAAATAGATCCCAACTCCAATCCGAACTGGGTGGTCGGAAACAGTGCGACCATCGAGATCATCACGCCGGGGAGAAAGCAAAGCACTGGAATCGACTGTAGGGTGTCGAGAAGCGGGATCATCAGACGCTCGGCCGTGCGGTTATGCGCCGCAACATAGCCATATACCAGGCTGACAGCCAAGCTAAGAAAGTAAGCAGCAGCCATGCGCGCCACGGAATAAAACGCGTAAATCGGCAGTGCCGCCGGACTCAGGTCGATTTGAGTTTCAGCATGAACCGGAGCACCCCAGTAGTGCGCCAGAGAAAGCAAGCCATAAAATAATGCCAACCCCACAAAACCAATAGGCACATCCGTAAGTAAAGATGACGCCTTATCGGACAGGATGCTCCAAGGCAGCAAGCTGGCAATGGTTTTATCGGATCGGCTGGCCATCAGTGAAGCGACGCCTCTCCATTTCCGCGATCCCCGTTTTGATTCAGGAGCAATCGATCGCTCTCGGAGTCGTAGGTGAAAATATCCCCATACCGGCCCCAATTCAACATCGTGTCGATCTGCCGCTGTACTTCTTCATCCGAAAACCGCTCTTGCAGAATATCGCGAAAGAATTCGAGAGGCATCGCATGGTCCGACTTGCTGTGTAGAGCGCTGTTTACTTGCTGAAGTAAGGTTATATTCTCCAGCGCAGCTTCACGGAATAAAGCTTGTCGCGATGAAATATCGGCTTCCGCAAATGTTTTTCCAGCGGGAGTAAGCTCAACGTCGCCCCGCTCGGATTTCGCGAACGACAGCAGCACGGCGGCCTCGACGATCGGCAAAAGATCGTCAACGTCCATGCGAAGCTCTTCTGCGACCCTATATAAATCGTCTTTGCCGCCGCGATCGTCGAGCAGTTCCAGCAGTCCTGCGATGGCTCCCTGCCTGGCGTGCGGCAAGGGCCGGTAGCGCGCTTTGGCTTCAATGCCGGGAGAAGGCGGCTCGGCTTCAAGCTCTGGCTGCGTCATCAGTTTATAGATATAGTCGACGTACAACAGAAATTCGGCGGAATTTCGCTCGCGCGGCTGCTTCAAGGGAACGCGGAAATCGGCGCGAATCTTGGCGGGATTTCGCCCTAGTACGACGATCCGGTCCGCCAGCAGCACCGCTTCCTCAATGTTGTGCGTCACCAGGAATATGCTTTTCGTGGGAATCTTTTTCCCTAGCCAAAGCTCCATTAATTCACCGCGCAGGTTCTCGGCCGTCAGAACATCGAGCGCCGAAAATGGTTCATCCATGAATAGAATCTCGGGCTCTACCGCCAGGGCGCGAGCGAACCCTACGCGTTGTTTCATGCCTCCGGATAGCTCTTTGGGATAGGCGGATTCGAAACCTTTCAACCCAACCGCGTTTAGAGTCCTCAGCGCGCGATGATGCCGCTCGGTATGCTTCATT
>Ga0209517_10007796_pt1 | contig 12705 bp, 10 predicted proteins | sample PeaSoiMetSII2010_FD_187695 | JGI IMG/M metagenome (GOLD analysis project Ga0209517, IMG submission 187695) | Peat soil microbial communities from Weissenstadt, Germany - SII-2010 (SPAdes) (version 2) | ecosystem: Environmental > Terrestrial > Soil > Wetlands > Peat | place: Germany...
GCAGGTAGGAGAGTCGATGTGAAAATCATTTCCCACGGCCCCCGGCTTACTCGAATAGCGTTCCACGCCATTGCGGTCCAGCACTATGAGTTGTTCGACGCGCGACTGTTTGCCGAAGCTCTCGACCATTTGCGTGATCAGCGTTCGGTCATTCCCTACCATCTGGTGTTCGAGAGCGGTTCGGATCAATTCGCCTTCGGCAACCGCGCTGGTGTGCGCGGTTTCGAGAAGGCTTTGAAAGTGATGGACCGAGAAGACGTAGGCAGCGGCCGTGCAGGCCACAAGCACTGCCGCAGTGACACCGAGCGCGAGGCCAACCGTCATGCTGGCAAAACGCAGCTTCATCATGATGGCACAGAGATGGCGGGATGATGGCACACGCGCGGACAGCCGTCAACGACTGACGAATTGTCAGGTTCGACCTGACAATCTGGCAGTCCTCTTATTTCGTGCTTCCTTGCCTTGTCTGAAGGAAAAGGAGTTAGGCCCCGGTCAACGCTGGCATACCACGTGCGATAAGAAATGTTGTAAGGAGGTCTGCCATGGAAATGATTTTGATGGGCTTGTGTGTGGCCGTATTTGGGATGGGCGTCGCGGCGGTTGCGTTTGGAGCGGCCACGCGTTCGGTGTCATCCGATTCGGTGGTGCAGCCCCAGCTTCCGTTGGTCAAAGCGGCTGCCCCGGCCCGCTTCTTCTCTGACCGTGCTGCTGTCACGCCAACTGTGCCTTCGGTAACACCCCGGCAGGTGCCCATCGAGGTCCTGCTGCTGCAGATCGAGAACCATGTTCGCATGGAGCAGGCTGCCGCCGAGGTGTTCATAGCGTTTCCCTCGCAAGCCCATTTGCACAGTAAAACAGCTTCGCCGTTTGTGAACTGAGAGAGTCGCCATGACGTATGAACTGTTGAATGGTCTCTCGTCCGCCGAGGCCGAGCAGGTCCTGAGACTTGGGACCAGGCTGATGGTTCCCGCCGGAACCGAACTGTTTCGGCTGGGAGACCCGGCCGATCGCCTATTCCTGACCGAACGCGGCCGAATTAGGCTTACCATGCCGATGCAGATCCGGGGCCGGGAAGAAGATATTTTCGTGGAAGAAATGGCTCCTGGTCAGACCGTGGGCTGGTCGGCCCTGATTCCGCCTTACCGCTTCACTCTCACTGCCATCGCGTCGCTGCATGAAGCGAGAGTTATCGCCTTGCCGCGGGAGGCGTTGCAGGGGTATTTTGTTGCGAATCCGGCGGCTGGCTATAAAATCGCTCTGAATCTTGCAGTCGTCATCGGACATCGCCTGCAACTGTCCCAGACGATGTGGGTGCGCGAGATGCAGCGAACTGTGGAAGTGCGTTCCGCCTGAACTCGGAACTGGGCCCATGAGATGATGATCCAGATCACGAGTGTTCCTGCGGCAGGAGGCGCAGTGAATGACCGCTAACCAACTTTCCCAACCCGAGCCTGCGCGCCGCCGCTTGATTGCGTTCTTCCTCGGTGGCGGCCTACTCGCCTCTTTTGCTTCTTTCCTCTATCCCGTGCTGCGCTATCTTGTCCCACCGGCGGTGGCCGATCTCGGCGGGGACGAGGTTGTCGCCGCCAAGGTCTCGGAGCTGAAGCCGAATTCCGGCATGATTTTCCGTTTCGGCAGCCGCCCCGGCCTGTTGATCATGACCAGCGACGACACGTATCGCGCGCTCTCCGCCACTTGTACTCACCTCGGCTGCACCGTGCAGTATCGCAGCGATCTGCACGAGATCTGGTGTCCCTGCCACAACGGAATCTACGATCTCAATGGCCGCAATATTTCCGGTCCTCCGCCCCGGCCTCTCGATGTGTTTGATGTCCACTTGCGCGGCGATGAGATTGTCGTCAGCCGGAAGCGGGAGGCATGACCTTGTTCGCCGCCATCCGCCGCTGGCTCGATGAACGATTCGATTGGGACGACCTCTTAGCCCCGCTCCGCCACAAGACCGTCCCCACGCATCGCCTGTCCTACTGGTATTTCCTTGGAGGCATCACCCTTTTTCTCTTCGTAATCCAGGTGCTGACCGGAATCTTGCTGCTCCTCTATTACCGTCCGGGAGCCAACGAGGCCTTCGAAAGCGTGCAGTACATCATGACCCGGGTCAGGTTTGGCTGGCTCATTCGTTCCATTCACTCCTGGTCGGCCAATCTCATGATTTTTACCGCCTTTGCGCACATGTTCAGCGTGCTCTTTCTCAAGGCCTACCGCAAACCTCGGGAGCTGACATGGGTCAGCGGTGTGCTCCTTCTATTTCTGGTCATGGGATTTGGCTTCAGCGGGTATCTGCTGCCCTGGAATACGCTGGCCTTTTTCGCCACCACGGTTGGCACCGCGATTACTGGGCAGGTTCCGATCGTCGGCAGGCCCCTGATGATCTTTCTCCGCGGTGGTCCACAGGTGACGGGAGCCACGCTGACCCGTTTTTTTGGATTCCATGTCGCCGTTCTACCCGGAATTGCAACCGTGCTGATCCTGCTGCACCTGTTGCTGGTTCAACGCCCTGGCATGAGCATCCCCCCGAAATTGGAAGTGCAGTGGACGGCGAATCCGTCCGCCAGACGGGAAATGAAATTCTTTCCCAACTTCATGCTGCGGGAATTGATGGCTTGGTACGCGGCCCTGGGAGTGTTGGGAGTGTTGGCGGCACTGTTCCCCTGGAACCTCGGCGTCAAGGCAGATCCTTTTGCGTCCGCACCAGCCGGAATTAAGCCCGAGTGGTACTTCCTCTTCATGTTCCAGACGCTCAAGCTCATCCCCTCGAAAGTGTGGTTCATCGACGGCGAGGTTCTGGGCGTGCTTGGTTTCGGTCTGGTCGGGCTGTTGTGGCTTCTGCTGCCGTTCTTTGAAAGTGACCAACCCGCACACATGAAACGCTGGATCACCGGGCTTGCCGTCTTTGCTCTTGCGTACGTGGCAGGTATGACTGTTTATGGCTATCTTGCGAAATAGGCTCCGATCGTTCAGAGCAGCCCGCTCTGTCGGGTTGGCCGGCTTCCTCGTGCTCGCAGCGTGCTTGAGTTATGGGCAAACCACGAACTCCTGCCTGGATTGTCACTCCGCCTTGCCGGATCCATTGGGCGTAACCCAGGAAAAGTTCAGCCAGGACATCCACGCGCAAAAGGGTTTGACTTGCGCCAGTTGCCACGGGGGCGATCCAACCAGCGACGATCCCGACAAAGCGATGAGCCGAAAGGCGGGCTGGAAAGGCAAGATCGACCGCAAGCAGGTTCCCGAGTTGTGCGGAAGTTGCCATTCCGATCCCGCTTATATCCGGCAGTTCGATCCCAGCTTGCGCACGGATCAATTGGGCCAGTACCGCACCAGTGTGCACGGCAAGCGCTTCGCGGCAGGAGACACGAAGGTCGCGGTGTGTACGGATTGTCATAGTGTCCACGATCTCAGAGCGCCGAGCGATCCCCGCTCCACCGTCAACCCGGTAAACGTAGCCAACACCTGCGCTCGCTGCCATGCTGACGCGGATTACATGAAGGGATATTCCATTCCCACGGATCAGTTCGCAAAGTACAGCGCCAGCGTGCACCACCAGGCGCTGGCGGTGCGAGGCGATCTGAGTGCGCCAACCTGTTCAACGTGCCATGGAAACCATGGCGCGGTGCCGCCGGGAGTAGACAAGGTCCAGAATGTGTGTTCGAACTGTCACGCTTTCCAGGCCCAGATGTACGAAAAAAGTACACACAAGAAAGCCTTTGACGAGGCTTCTCTTCCGGGCTGCGTCGTGTGTCACAGCAATCATGCCATCAGGCATCCATCGGACGCGTACCTTGGCACTGGTCCTGAAGGCGTCTGCATGCGGTGTCATAAGCCCGGCGACCACTGCGATCAAGCCAGGGCGCAACTACTGAGTAGCCTGAGTCAATTGGACGAGGCCATCAAAAGCGCGAACCAAATTCTCCTTGTCGCCGAGGCTTCTGGCATGGAGGTGAGCAATGCTCGGCTGGCACAGGATCAGGCGCGGGATTCGCTGACCAAGGCTCGAGTCGCGATCCATAGCTTCCAGAAGAACTTGGTGGATGAGTATATTCAAGCCGGCCTGAAAATCGCCGCCAAGGACCTGCAAGCGGGGAAAGACGCAATGGTTGAGCGCAACTATCGCCGTCTCGGGCTCGGAATCTCGCTCCTTGCGATCGGGCTCGTGCTATCTGGCCTTCGGTTGTACAGAAAGAAGATAGAAAGCTAGACCTTTAAGTGGGCTGGGAGTTGTGTGGGGATCCCCGTGGTTCCATCAATTGTTCCGGAAAATCCTAGTGACATGTCGTTCCGACGATTCCGGACGGATGGTCGGCAAACCGGAAACGGGCTTGTGGGAAGTGCGAACGAACGCTCCGAATTATCGACAACCAGAAAATACAGCCGCTCGAGACGATGAACCCGAACTCGTTGTGCCTTTTCGCAAGTCTGATGCCGGTTCATTTCGGTTGGGTTTGTGTGCCAGAAGCGTGCGAAGTCTGCAAGACCTTGTTCAAGGGTCTCAGGTCGCTTCCCGGCTGACTGTTTGAATGCTAAGTCCAGGAGGAGCACGTGGTGTAGAAAAGGCTGAACTCAACGGGAACGTTGATTCAGAAAACAACCACGGAGGCTCCTCAAGGACATATGTATTACATCGGGCTGGATGTTCACAAGAAGACGATCAGCTATTGCGTCAAGGATGCGAGTGGTCGAGTTCACCAGGAAGGCAAGCTTGGAGCAACGCGCTGCGAGCTGGACATCTGGATGAGAACTCTTCCGCAGCCCTGGACGGTTGCGATGGAAGCGACGATTTTTACCGGTTGGATCTACGATCATCTCCATCCACATGCGACAGAGATTAAGGTGGCGCATCCCCTGATGCTGCGCGCGATCGCAGCTGCCAAGAAAAAGAACGATCGGGTCGACGCCAGCAAAATCGCCGATTGCTTGCGCTGTGACTTCCTGCCCGAGTGCTACATGGCTTCGACTGAGATTCGGGACAGACGGCGAACGCTGCGCTACCGCTGTTTGCTGGTACGGCAGATGGTGCAGACGAAAAATCGGATCTCAGGTCTGCTCATGGAAACTGGGGTGACGTACAACAAGCGGCGGCTTCACAAAGTGGGATACTTTCGCGAACTGCTCGCGAGCAACGAAGAAGTGAATGAGAGTATTCGGCCCCTGCTCCGACTGAGCCGGGATACGATCGCACGACTACAGAAAACGGAACGGGCTCTTGTGAGCTCGCTGCAGCGAGATCCGCTCCTGGCCGAGAGAATCAGGCGGCTTAGAACTGTTCCCGGAGTTGGGCCCATTACTGCACTGACCTGGGCGCTAGAGATGGGCGAGATTTCGCGCTTCGGATCGATCCGGCAAGCGATCAGTTATTGCGGGCTCTGCGGTGACGAAAGAAGCTCAGCCGAGAAGTCGATTCGCACGCCGATTTCCAAACAGCGCAACAAGAATATCCAATTTGTGCTGATCGAGGCTGCGAAGTTGGCGCCCCGACAGGATCACGATCTTGCGTTGCTCTATGAAAGAGAGAAACAGAAAGGGAACGCCAATCGAGCGACGCTTGCGGTAGCACGCAAGATGGTCGCATATCTTCTCGCCGTGGATCGAGGACAACGGGATTTCGTGCCTGCAGAAGATTGCAGATGCGACGCGGCCTGAAAACCAGGCCAACGAATAGAAAAGCACTACACACAGCGCGCAGACTGCCAGGTCCCGCCACTGACCGACTGAGCAACGGAGATGAAACTCCCGAGGCTCCCTTCTGACTGTTTCGGGACTGGCAGAGAACACACACTCAATCTTCTGTAACGGCCTTTGGCCCGAGACAGTGAATGGATGTCTGGTTCTGCGAAAGCAGGGACCACCGCCGAGAGGCAAAATGCGAGCTGAGCGGTTCTGCATCCGAAAAATGCGCGCTCTCCCGAGCGCGCCTGAGCACCCGTGTTTTTCCTTGACAGAAGACTTACATGGATGTCGGACAGTCGTGGCTGACTAGTGTTTTTGAGATTCCTGGACAGGTTGGGTGCCGCGCTTGTGCCGGAGACCACCTGGGTTCAGAGGGGTCTCGTTGCGGTAAATGGGCAAATGTGAACGCGGGACTGACTACCATTGCTACCAAAATGTGCCCTATTTGATTTTCCACGAATACTGGTAAAATACGCATGCGCGACGGTAGCAAGCGACTGGTAGCGTTGGTCGTAAAGGCAGAAATTTGCCAGTGTCGTTGGCAAAATTAAGGCGGCGGATTCGAATCCCTCCCTCTCCGCCAGTACTTTAGATATCTAATACTCGTCGAGCCGGTGAGCCGTCACGCAGCCAGCAGGTGCGGGATGAGGTGAGTGAGATTTTCGTCTAGCGCCGAGGGTCCTCGCATTCCGTGCCAGCGCGCGAAGGGTGAGCTACCTCACGACTTCGCGACTTCTGTCACTGCTTCTTGTGAAAGGAGCGGTAGGTTTGAATTAGGAGGGCCCTGTTCTAATGGCTTACGTGATTGCCGAGCCCTGTATAGGTACGAAAGATACGGCCTGCGTCGATGCATGCCCTGTCGACTGCATTCATCCGAAGAAAAATGAAGGCGATTTCGTCGCGCAACCTCAGTTGTACATCGACCCGGTCGCTTGCATCGATTGTGGAGCTTGTGTGCCGGTTTGCCCAGTGTCCGCGATCTTTGCCCTCGATGATCTCCCGGGAAAGTGGAAACAATATGCTGAAATCAACGCGAAGGAAGCGCTGATCGCGGTGGTGTTAAGGGCGGAGCAAAGCTAGGTCCCCGGCATCTGGAGCGCTGGCTACACGTCCCACTCAGTTTGGAGCAAGTCGATCCGCGCCTTGTTCCCTTTATTTAAGGTGCTATGCTGCATGCGCCATCGGCATCCGCGCTTCTTCCTTCTCGTCGCTGGACGAGTTTACCTCGCCCAGGCCGTTTCCGCTTCTGGCCGCGGTCGGCCCGGACCCCAGCAAGTGCTAATCGACATTCCCGCAGGCCGGCCCGATCCATTTCGAGGTGAAAGTTGAGTTGGAACTCATCGTATGACCGCCGCCGTTGATAGTCATTTGCCCTGAACCCTTGACGCTTTCGGGACTGAGCGCCTCCATTTTTATAGTCCCTTCACCCTTCCCTCCGGAAATATTGCAAGCCATATGGACTTCCGCTTTACTGCTTGTGGAAGTGATGACGGTCTGAGTACATTCTTTATCGTCCTTGTTGCCCCAGTCCGACCCTTTTTCCAGTTTTTCCTTGGTTATGCAGCTCTTGTAGGTATTGGTCGTACTTTTCTCACCAGAGCTCGCCTTCATTCTTTCTTCGACCCTGGCCCGCTGCTCCGGAGTGAGTTTGGACAGCAGTTCGTCTGGGATCGGCACGGCGCCGCTCATGGTCGTGGTTGTGGTTGTTTCCCAAAGGCCGACTTTGACGTTCAACGGTTGAATTGTGTTGCCTGCCCAAAGGGGAACCGACAACAGCAAAATCATTCCCATGAAAGTAGTTCGCATCGCATCCTCCTCGAAGTTTTTCTTGCTTGCGGGTTCTCCACCGGTACGGCAGATTTCGTTCGATGCGGCAGGATGCGTTCGTTGCCGGGAGAAGTCAAAGGAACTCGTTGTTACTCCTATCTGACCTGATAATGCCTTGCGGATCAATGGTTTAGTGGAATTGCTGACGTACCGGAACAACCGTGCTATCATTCCACCCACATTTTGCAGTACCGGGGTCATGGAACGCGCCGCCGCTCCAGTTCACATTTTTCGTTTCGGTTTATTTGAGGCCGACTCTGCCCGCGACACGCTGACCCGCCGAGGTGTGCGCGTCAAGATTCAGGACCAACCTCTTCGGGTGTTGATTCTCCTACTGGAGCGTCCGGGTGAGATCGTCACGCGGGAAGAGTTGCGCCGAAAGCTCTGGCCCGAAGGTACCTACGTCGACTTCGACGGAAGCCTCAACGTCATTCTGAAAAAGTTGCGGGCGGCTATAGACGATGATTCCGATAACCCGCGCTTTATCGAAACTGTTCCCCGTCGCGGATATCGCTTCATCGCTCCGGTTTTTGCAAGTGAGACAAAGATCGAGCAGGCCTTGACGGGCAACACGGCAGAGCAGAGTCCCGGAGACCGCGCTCAAATTACACTTCCGCCGCCGAGCGTGCCGGAGAAACACCGGCCGCTTCACCTTGTATATACAGTTTCGGCAGTGGCCCTGCTGCTTGTGGTTGGGGGCGCGTGGCGTTGGCAGCAGTCCATCAACCAGACGCGTCATCTTGATGCGCAGACCACCGCTCCGGTTCCCATGCGTAAGGCCGTCGCGGTGCTGGGTTTTCACAATGTCACCGGCAGGGTCAACGACGCATGGCTGGCTACGGCATTTGCGGAAATGTTGAGCACCGAGTTGGCCGGCGGCGAAAAACTGCGGTTGGTGTCCGGGGAAGATGTAGCGAATCTCCGACTGTCGTCTCCGTGGTCGCAAACCGACACGCTCGATCAGGAGACAACGTCGCGGATTGGCACTGCGCTGAATAGCGATCTGCTCGTTCTGGGTTCGTACACGATTGTAGGTACCCCGGATCGCGGGCAAGTGCGGCTCGATGTGCGGATGCAAGATGCCAAGACCGGCGAGATCCTGGTCGAAATCGCGGAAATCGGCAACTCGCAAGATTTATTTCATGTTGTTTCCCGGGTGGGTGACAAGCTCCGGGGCCGACTGGGAGTTCCAAGCCTCGAAGAATCCGATGATGCGGGCGTGCTTGCGTCTCTGCCTCTGGATCGTGAAGCGGCGAGATTCTATGCTCGCGGACTTGCCAAATTGCGCGAGTTCGACGCGTTGCCAGCGAAGGATCTGCTGCAACAAGCCAGCAAAGCGGATCCGAGGTTTTCGTTGGTTCATCTCATGCTGGCGCGGGCGTGGAGCCAACTCGGTTACGAGCAAAAACGCAAGGAGGAGTTGAAGAAAGCGCTGGATCTTTCCGCCGATTTACCGCGGATTGGGCGAATGCTGGTGGAAGGAGATTATTACGAAAGCCTGGCGGATCATGAGAAAGCCGCCTCCAGTTATCGCGCCCTATTCGAGTTGTTCCCGGACAGCATCGAGTACGGACTGTTATTTGCGACCGCACAGAATGCGGCGGGCCACGGGAGCCAGGCTCTGGAAACGATCGCTCGGCTACGGCGGCTTCCCGCGCCAGCTTCCGACGATCCGCGTATCGACCTCCTGGAAGCGCGCACCATCCCTGATAACAAGCCGGGTGCCCTGGTATTGGTTCGAAGTGCTCTGCGCAAAGCCGCGGCCCAAGGCAAGAAGGTGGTTTATGCTCGAGCACGAGAGGAAGAATGCATGAATCTGGTGTATGGAGAACATCCTGATCAGGCTCCAGCGCCTTGCGACGACGCTTACAACCTCTTCTTGGCCGCAGGCAATCGCCTGGGAGCCGCCGATACGATTCGACTGATGGGCGACTATGAAGGATCTAAGGGACATTACGAGCAAGCCATTGCGACCTACCAGAGGGCGCTGAACATCCTGCAAGAACTGGGTGAACATGCAAAGACCGGGACCGTCCTCAACAACATGGCAATCAATTTCACGAATGAGGGCAAACTCGACCGGGCCGAGCAGTTGTACCGGCAGGCCAAGACTCATTTCGAAGAGGCCGGAGACAAGCGCAATACGGCGACGGCCGTCGCGAACATTGCCGATATCGCTTACCTGCGCGGCAATCTGCCTGAGGCGGTAAAGCTCTATGAACAGAGCATGGAACTCGAAGCGCAGTTGGATAGCGGAGAACCCGGTTATGACATGTACAGACTTGCGGACCTGAAATTGGCACAAGGCCAGGTGCAGGATGCCTACCGCCTGGCGCAGCAGGCGATCGAAGCGATTCGTCCTATTCAAGGCGCCTCCCAATACCTGACTGGCGCCATGACGGTTTTAGGAGACGCTCTGAAAGCGCAAGGTGATTTGCCAGGTGCGCGGCAACAGTACCAGTCCGCACTCGATATTCGGCAGCAGATGGGCGAAATGGACCTGGTCGGAGAAAGCCAGGTGGATCTGGCTGACCTCGCCCTGGAAGAGGGTCATCCGGACCAATCCGAACCATTACTGCGCCCCGCGATCGCTGAATTTGAAAAGGAAAAGGGAGACCCGGACGCCGCCAGTGCGTACATCATCCTGAGCCGTGCACTGCTGATGCAGGGCAAGTTGGAGGAAGCACGCAAGGCAATCCGACGCGCAACCGAACTCAGCCTTTCTAGTTCCGATCCTGCGCTGAAATTGCCCGCCGCCATTCAGCGTGCGCGGGTAGGGATGGCAAGCGCAAGCCAAGGTGGCGCCAGTCCAAATCTCAGTACTGCTCGAACCGAGTTGCGTTCCGTCCTGGGGACTGCCAGACAGCTGGGATACTACGGTTTCGAGTGTGAGGCTCGCCTCGCATTGGGTGAACTGGAACTGAAGGCGAATCCCGCGTTGGGCCATGCTCAACTCGCCACGCTTGCCTTGGAAGCTCGTAGCCACAATTTTGAGCTTCTCGCTCGACGGGCGGAGCAGGCTGCCACTCCTGCCACTGCAGTGCTGGCCATCAATGCGCCAGTCCGCTAGCCCTTTTCGGCAGGCCAAAATAACGTCAAGCTGATCTCACCGCTGGTCATCTGTCTATCCAAACCATTAAGTTAAGGCCACTTAGCTGGTCACCTCCATATCAGACTCAGTTCCTTTGACCCGAAGTAGCCGCTGGGGTATTTAAGCCGGAGTCCGGAGGTAGGCTCAGATGCGCACAAACTTGGCTTTGTTCTTAGTGGCGATCACCCTATCTGGCCTTGGCGCTTTCGCTCAACCGCCGGTTTCGACGGCGCCCGTCCAAGGCCCCGTGATGACCGCGCCGGGGCAGCATCGACAACAGCCGCCAGGAGGTCGTTCAGCCTTTCCGGGAATCCTCGAGGGCTATGTTTATTGGGACACGAGCGGGGTGCAACATAATCCGCCGCTGAGTTGTAGCGGCTTGGCGGTTACGGTCAGCGTAGGGACTCCTCCAACTGGATCCACGCCGACGTTTGAACAATTCCAGCCGATCGGTACCTTTAACAATTTCACATACTTAAACAATGGCAGCACGTTGGGCGTATGTGCGTATGCGGTAGAGCACGTGCCAACGGGGCAGGATTTGCGGGTTCAAATCAGCACGACGCCGTCGGCGTTCTCTACTGCAGTATCGCCGGTCACGCCTCCCACAGCGAACGATCCGAATGGACCAATCAAGATTGTTGGCGGCCAATGTTCGAATCTCCCGCCTGCCGTGCCCTCGCCGTCGGTGTTGGGGTCGGGTTGGTGGACATGCGGGAACTACGCGTACAACGTGAACTTTGTACTGCGGGCGTCGGGGGCCAATCCCTCGATAGGCGGCAGCGGTCAGAGTGCTCTATCGGGGGCTCAAAAACCGCTGACCAACCCCGATGTGATCCGGATGGTCAAGGCTGGCGTTCCAGAATCGGCCATCGTCACCTCCATTCAATCGAGTCCAGCGAAATTTGATCTGTCGCCTGACGGATTGCTGGCTCTTCACCGCGCCGGCGTGGGGCAGAAGATTTTGGACACCATGATGACATCGGGAACCAGTCAGCCTATGGGTGCGAACCCCGGCAACTCTCAGCCGTCCCCGCCGCACGGAACGGTTTCGGCTACCGGATCAGGAGCCACGCTGCAACCTACGCCGCTTCCTGGCGTCCAATCGCACAAATTACCCCCGATCAGAAGTAGTCCCAAGCGAGACGCCTCCCCTCCAGCAGACGAGACCACGAAGGCAAGTATCAAGTCGAAGCTTGACGCGCAGGTGGCTGCCTTCAAGAAAAAGATGCCAGTCGTCGCGAGTGTCCATACCCCCGCGGCCGGGAAAAGCGTTCCTGAGACTCAGGCCCTGGAGCGCCAGAAGGCTTCGATTGCGCAAGCCAAGGTTACCCAATCTGCTGCTTCCCCAATGATGCTGGGATCGGCTTCGAAGGCTGCACCCTCAACTGGTGCTGTGGCAACTACAACAGCGACGCCGATGCTCGCCACAACCCCGAGCGAGCCCGCGATGAAACAGGCGCCGAGTTCATCCGCTCCACACCAGTCCACTAGCACCCCGCCCGCAATCGCAACCACACCCATCCTCGCGACAGCTCCGAGTGAGCCGGCCATGAAACAGGCTCCGACCTCATCCGTTCCACGGCCTACATTTAATGGGCCGAATCCGAATGAGGTCGTCCAACCGCCGGCCGCCAGAATGTGCCTGACGGCTCAGATCTACAACGTCAATAACGCTACCAGCGGAGTGGTTTTCACCCAGGATCCCGCCTACAACGATTACCTCATCAACGGATGTGGTTTCGGAAACCAGGGCGGACAGGTGTATCTGTCTGGGGCTGTCACCAATGGCCGGATCAACATGGTCGTAAAGCAATGGAGTCCGGGGCAGATCGAAGTGGAGGTGCAACCCGGCTTGAGGGGAGTGCTCGATGGATGGCCAGACCTCATTGTCATACCCGCCGGCAACCCTCCTGTGAAATTTCCGAACTGCCGCTTTTACACCCAGCGGCAGAGCGTGTCCCTGTCGACCATCTCACTCAATGCCGCGCGCCTGGCGAATGTGCAGGTCGGTGAAATCGATTACTGTCCGGTTGGAAGTCAGTTAGGCGCGTGTACGTACTGGTACTCCGGTGGACCTCTTTCGAGCGTTGCCAATGGAGTGG
>Ga0209517_10007797_pt1 | contig 12705 bp, 7 predicted proteins | sample PeaSoiMetSII2010_FD_187695 | JGI IMG/M metagenome (GOLD analysis project Ga0209517, IMG submission 187695) | Peat soil microbial communities from Weissenstadt, Germany - SII-2010 (SPAdes) (version 2) | ecosystem: Environmental > Terrestrial > Soil > Wetlands > Peat | place: Germany: Weissenstadt...
CCGTCGTTGCGCAGGAACTGGGTTCCCGGAACGAACGTGATCTTGGCTTGCGGGAACTCCGCTTTGAGTCCATCCAGCATGGAGACGCTATGCGTGGGCGTTCCGTTGTAATTCCCCAGCAGGACCCTCGTCTGATCGGCGAGCGGGCCGACCACAGCGATCTTGATGATTCCTGATTTGAGGGGCAGCGTGCCATCGTTCTTCAGCAGCACCATAGCCTCATTGGCAAGCTTGCGGGCCAGCGCGCGGTGTTCGGGGCTGTCGAGTTCCTTCTCATCGATCTTCGCATACGGAACCATTTCCGGCGGGTCAAACATGCCCAGCCTGATTCGCGCCGTGAAGAGGCGAATCAGCGCCATGTCCATCGCATTCTCGCTGAGGTAGCCCTGCTGGACAGCTTCGATGTACGGCTTGTAATCGTGGTCGTCCTTCACCTTCGCGATAAAGTCGATGCATTCATTATCCATGCCCCGTGCCAGTGAGATCGCCGTTGCCTGTGGCTGCGAGGGGCGGTAGCGGTGGCCGTCGAAGATATCGTGGACGGCGCCGCAATCCGAGACCACATAGCCCTGGAATCCCCACTTTTCCCGTAGCTGATCTTGCAGCAGGAACTCGTTGGCGCATGCCGGCTGTCCGTTGATGGCGTTGTAAGCGCACATCACCGATCCCGCATGGCCCTCCACGACGGTGGCACGGAACGCCGGCTCGTAGGTGTCGAGCATGTCGTGCTTGCTCACATCCACGTCGGCAAAGTGCCGCGTCGGCTCCGGACCGCTGTGCACGGCGTAGTGCTTGGGCGTCGAGATCACGCGGTAGTACTTCGGGTCATCGCCCTGCATGCCCGTTACAAAGGCCACGCCCATGCGCGCGGTCAGGAACGGGTCCTCGCCGTACGTCTCCTGCCCGCGCCCCCAACGGGGGTCGCGAAAGATGTTGATGTTGGGCGACCAGAAGTCTAATCCCTCGAAGATGTTGCTGTGGCCCGCGCGCACGTCCTGGGCGTGCTTGATCCGCCCCTCGATACCGATGGCCACGGCCATCGCGTGGATCCCCGGGACGTCAAAAGTGGCGGCCAGGCCTATCGGTTCGGGATACTCGGTGGTCCCGTCCACGGCAACTCCATGCAGGGCCTCGCTCCACCAGTCGTAAGCCGGGACGTTCAACCGCGGAATCGCACGCGCCTGGTTCACCAACTGCGAGGCCTTCTCTTCAAGCGTCATACGGTGTACCAGGTCAGCCGCCCGCTGCTCGACCGGCAGGGATGGGTTGAGATAGGCCGGCGGTGCTTCCCCACCCGCACCCTGGGCAGAAAGCGTCCTCACCAAAGCACAACCGACCACCACAGCGATCACCAGCCGGAATGAAGCCTTGCGCATCAACCCTGGACTTCTCATGTTTGTAACCTCCTCGCAGGAGAACCCGGCCCCACGCCCGATCTGCGAAACAAACCTTATACCTGACTGTAGGGGGACGGCTTGCCGTCCCCTAATGAGCCGGGTAGGGCAAGCCCTACCCCTACACGTTTTCATGGCAGCGGACGATCTCTGCAGTAGTTCGGCGGTATCTTACAACTTTCTCCCGCAAGGGAGAAGGGCAGCGCACGGGAGTAGATTCCCCTTGGCCCGAATTCACAAAACAGCGTAGAATCCGGGCATGGAATTTCCCCGTTCTAGCGGCATACTCCTCCACCCTACATCGCTGCCCGGCAGATTCGGCATTGGTGACCTCGGCTTGGGTGCTTATTGGTTCGCGGATTTCCTGGCCGGGGCGGGCCAGCGGATCTGGCAAGTGCTCCCTCTGGGGCCCACAGGTTACGGCGATTCACCTTACCAGTGTTTCTCGGCGTTTGCCGGAAACCCGCTGTTGGTAAGCCTTGAGAAACTGGTCGAAGAGGGCGACCTCTCGCCGGACGACCTGGCCGACGATCTCCTGGCATTTCCGAATCACCAAGTGGACTTCGGCGTGGTGGTGCGCCACAGACTCCCGTTCCTCAGCAAGGCGGCGAGGAATTTTCTTACCGCCGCAACCGCAACGCGGCGCGAGGAATTCCAGGATTTCTGCCGGCAAAACGCCCCGTGGCTCGACAACTTCGCACTCTTCATGGCCTTGAAAGAAGCGCACGGCGGGGAAGCGGTGTGGAACAAATGGGCGCGCGACATCGCGGCGCGCCGGCCGGAGGCGCTGGCGCGTTGGGAAGCAAGACTGGCGGAACCGATCGACACCCAGAAGTACGTCCAATACCAGTTCTTCAAGCAGTGGTCGGAGCTCAAGGCCTACTGTCACCAGCGAGGAATTCAGATGATGGGCGACATTCCGATCTTCGCCGCCCACGACAGTGCTGATGTGTGGGCCCACCCGGAACTGTTCCACCTTGACGGGGACGGAAACCCTGAGGTACAGGCCGGGGTTCCGCCCGACTACTTCAGCGCCACCGGACAACTGTGGGGCAATCCGCTTTATCACTGGGAGGCGATAGCCGAGGCGGGCTATACGTGGTGGATCGAGCGCTTTCGATCAATTCTGAGGTTGGTCGACATCGTGCGGCTCGACCACTTCCGCGGATTTGAAGCCTACTGGGAGGTTCCCGGCAACGAGAAGACCGCGATTAACGGACGGTGGGTGAAGGCCCCGGGCGGCGAGATGCTCGAGGCCGTGAAGAAAACCCTGGGCGAGTTGCCCATCGTTGCCGAGACCCTGGGCGTGATGACGCCTGAAGTCGAAGCCTTGCGCGACCGATTCGGTTTTCCGGGCATGGGAATTCTTCAGTTCGCTTTCGGCTCGGATCCTCAGGCGCCCGGGTTCAGACCTCACAATTTCCGCCGTCACTTTGTGGTCTACACCGGGACGCATGATAATGACACGACGATCGGCTGGTGGACATCGAGCGGCCTCGGCGACAGTACTCGGACGGCGGAGAACATCCGGGCAGAAAGAGAGTTCGCGCTCGAGTACCTGGGCACCGACGGCCGGGAAATGAACTGGGTGTTCATCCGCACGCTCCTGGCTTCCGTGGCCGATGTGGCGATCATTCCTCTCCAGGACCTCCTGGGCTTGGACGGCCGAGCACGGATGAACCTGCCAGGCACCTCGAGCGGCAATTGGCGTTGGCGGTTTACCGCAGACCAACTAACACCCGAAACTGGGGAACGCTTGCGCGAATTGACCGCTATCTACGATCGGGCCCGGAAGCAGTGGCTAGTGGGTAGTGGCTAGTGGCTAGTGGTCGAATCAGTGATCGGTGGTTCGTGGAGAAAGACGCGTGGCCCCAATCACCAATAGCGACCACCATCCACTGACCACTGACCACTGCCTTCCGCAGGTGATTTCCATGGAAAAACCTCGTCTGAGTTTCTGGCAGATTTGGAACATGAGCTTCGGATTCCTCGGCATACAGTTTGGCTGGGGACTGCAAATGGCGAACATGAGTGCCATCTACGAATATCTTGGCGCTCGCCCCGACCAGATCCCCATCCTTTGGCTGGCCGCGCCTCTGACGGGCTTGATCGTGCAGCCCATCATTGGCCATATGAGCGACCGCACCTGGAACCGGCTGGGCCGGAGGCGCCCCTACTTTCTGACGGGCGCTTTGCTGGCTTCGGCGGCCCTGGTCCTGATGCCGCAATCCCCCGCGCTTTGGATGGCGGCTGGCCTGCTGTGGATTATGGACGCCTCCATCAACGTCAGTATGGAGCCCTTTCGCGCCTTTGTGGCGGACCTCCTGCCCGAGGAGCAGCGTACGCGGGGTTTCGCCATGCAGAGCCTGTTTATCGGTCTCGGCGCCGTCGTCGCTTCGGCGCTCCCTTGGATGATGACGAATCTTTTCCACGTTCATAACGCCCCTGCAACGGGACATGCTATTCCGCTCACCGTGCGATTTTCTTTTTACGTCGGTGCAGTTGCCTTCCTCGGCGCGGTGATCTGGACGATCGTAAGCACCAAGGAGTATCCGCCGGACGATCTCGAGGCTTTTGCGAAAATGAAGCAGCGGAAGTCGGGCTTGTTTGATAACGCCAGAGAAATCTTCAGCTCGATTGGAAACATGCCGTCGACCATGAAGCAACTGGCGTGGGTTCAACTCTTCACCTGGCTGGGACTCTTCTGCATGTGGCTCTATTTCCCCGTCGCGGTGGCCCACAACGTCTTTGGCGCTGCCGACCAGACTTCGCCCGTTTATACACGCGGCGTGGAGTGGGCGGGCATCTGTTTTGGGCTGTACTCCGCCGTCTGCTTCGTTTTCTCCTTCATATTACCGGCCCTGGCGGGGACGCTCGGCCGCAAGTTGACGCATAGCTTGTGTCTGCTCTGTGGCGCAGCCGGACTTTTGTCCGTAGCCGTGATCCGCAATCCCTACCTGCTGCTTCTTTCCATGGCCGGGGTGGGAATCGCCTGGGCCAGCGTCCTGGCCATGCCTTACGCCATCCTCGCCGGCTCCCTGCCTGCCGAAAAGACCGGCGTGTATATGGGCATCTTCAATTTCTTCATAACTATTCCTGAAATCATCGCCTCTCTTTTCTTTGGTTGGGTCATGTTGCACCTCCTCCACAACAATCGGCTGGCAGCCGTAGTGGCCGGCGGGCTTTTCCTGATCCTGGCGGCGCTTTTGATGAAGCGAGTCGTCGATGTCTCACTTGAGAAGGAGACCCTGCCGAAAGCAGAGGCGGAGGTAAACGTGTAGCGTGGGCTGGCGCAGACATCAGGTTCTTGATGTCTCGGAGGTTCGTGGCAGCGAACCTTAGTTGTGCATCGGCCATCGCCCCCAACCGGTCTCGCTACGCGAGATCGCAGACTTCAGAACGGGAAGTCTGCGCCAGCCCCCGAACAATGGTTACAGATTTGGGCCAGCCACACTCGAAAATGAACAGACCCCGCATTCTCTGCTGTGCGTTAATTCTAGCCCTTCTGAGCGGGATCGTGAGCGCTGGTCGCGCTGCGCCGTCGCCCCAAGCCAGCGCCGAGGGCGCGCCTCAGGTCCTCAAGATTGATCCGCCCAACTGGTGGGCGGGCCACACGATGAATCCCGTCCGGCTATTGATTCGCGGGCGCAATCTTTCCCGGGCCCGGGTGGAACTGCAAGGCTCTGGCCTCACGGTAAGCAACGTTCACCCCAATGCCACCGGCTCCTACTTGTTCATCGACTTGACCATTGACCCCCGCAGCAAGCCGGGCCGCCGCTCGCTCGAGTTCATCAATGCCGCCGGCTCGGTGAGCTTTCCATTTGACGTGCTCGCTCCCTTGCCGCCTCAGAACCGTTTCCAGGGTTTTTCCCCGGACGACTTCATCTACGAGATCATGCCGGACCGCTTTTCCGACGGCGACCCTTCCAATGACAACCCTCCTCAATCGCCGGGCCTGCTGGATCGCTCCAAGCCTCGCTATTACCATGGCGGCGATTTACAGGGCATCATCAATCACCTGTCTTATCTGAAGGAGCTGGGAGCGACCACGATCTGGCTGACGCCGATTTACGACAACGTAAACCATCTCAACGAACGCGAGCGTTACGACCATCAGCCGATTACTGACTACCACGGCTACGGCGCGGTTGATTTCTACGGCGTCGAGGAGCATTTCGGCGATTTGGCGAAGTTGCGCGAGTTGGTGGACGATGCCCACAAGCTTGGCATCAAGGTCATGCAGGACGAGGTTGCGAACCATACCGGACCCTATCATCCCTGGGTCCAAGACCCGCCCACAACCACCTGGTATCACGGCAGCGAAGCCGCCCATCCCGAGGAAAACTGGCAAACCTGGACGCTCCTCGACCCGCATGCGCCGCCCCAGCTCCGCAGCGCCACGCTCGACGGCTGGTTCCTCAACATCCTGCCGGACTTGAACCAGGACGATCCCGAAGTCGAGCGTTATCTGATTCAAAACACTCTCTGGTGGATCGGTATCGTCGGCTTTGACGCGATTCGCGAGGATACGCTTCCCTATGTGCCACGGCGCTTCTGGCACGACTGGATGGCTGCCATCAAGTGCCAGTATCCGCGCGTCAACGTGGTGGGAGAGGTCTTCGACGGCGACCCCGCAATGACCTCTTTCTTCCAGGGAGGCAAGCCCCGTTTCGACGGCGTGGACTCGGGTGTCGATAGCGTCTTCGATTTCCCGCTGCTCTACCCGCTCCGGCGCGCCTTTGCAGAAGGCAAGCCACTCCGCGAGACGGCCTTGACGCTAGCTCACGACTACCTTTACCAGGACCCCAGCCTGCTCGTCACCTTCATTGGAAATCACGACATGCCGCGCTTCATGAACGAGCCCGGAGCCGGCCTTGAAGGACTGAAGCTGGCCCTCACCTTCATCATGACCACGCGTGGTGTCCCCATGATTTACTCGGGCGACGAGCTTGCCATGCCGGGCGGCGCCGACCCTGACAATCGCCGAGACTTCCCCGGCGGCTGGTTGACCGACCCGCACAACGCCTTCGAAGCTTCAGGCCGGTCGCCGGACCAGGAGGCAGTCTTCGCGCGGGTCGTCGAACTCGCCCATCTGCGCCACGAACTCGAGCCCTTGCGGCGCGGCAAGCTCGTCGATCTGTTTGTGAGCGATCAGGTTTACGCCTACGCCCGGCTCACTGACCGCCAGTCCGTGGTCACGATCATCAACAACGCGGTTGACCCCGCGACTGTCGAATTCGACGCCGCTCCGGCGCGACTTTTGAACGGAACTACCCTTGCTGATCGGCTAGGGGATGGCCCTCCTTTGCAGGTTGACAACGGCAGGCTCAGCGCCACCCTGCCTGGGCGTACGGCGAGCATCTACGTCCAGGCCGGGAAGTGAGGCGCAGTTGGCTGTCGCTGATTCCACGCCCGTGGTCATCAAGGAACTCAAGGAAGAAACCGCCAAGCGCATCCTCAGAACGCTTCGCGGCAGCTTGCACTATCCCTGGTGCCGGAAAATTCTGGCTCGCCTCCGCTTGCCGCCCAGCGTCCCTGACGAGTCCCGCTTCCGGCTTTGAAACGCTGTGTGCCGAAGGCACCTTGGAGTGCGGCGGCTTGACGCCGCCTTGGAATTATCGCGGGAGGAAGAGTTACACTACGCACAAGTGGCGCCCTTTAAGTCTCTTCTCTCAAGAAACTCGGTCGGCGCAATGCCAAGGCGGCGTCGAGCCGCCGCACTCCAAGGCGCTTCGCGCATTTTCATCGTTTCCGGGTGCCCGTCAGCCGACGAACATGAGCGACTGCTTTGAAAATCGTGGCGCGGGCGTCCCGCCCGCGGTCGCGGGAGCGTCCCGCTCCCGCGCGCGGGCTGGATGCCCGCGCGACAGCGGGCGAGACGCCCGCGCCACATCCGTCCACTGTCGGCCCCCTTTTCATCGTTTCCGGGTGCCCGTCAGCCGACGAACATGAGCGACTGCTCTGGAATCGGCGTTTTCACCCCTTCCACGTCTACACCGATAAGCAGCGCCGAGAGAAACTGAACCCGGTCAGGCGCGGGCTGGTGAGTTCGCCTGGGGATTGGCCGTGCTCAAGCTGGCGGTATTACTGACGTATCCGTGCTCCGCATGAATCCACTGGACTGAGCGGGCGGCACAGACCTGTCCCTTCGGGACATCGCAGACTCCCAAAGGCAGGAGTCTGACGCGCCAGCCCGCCTCCGAAAAAGGAAAGCCCCGCACTGGGCGGGGCTCAAGGTCGCTATTTTCGAGCGTTGCCTTACGCGGGTAGAACCCACTTACTAAGATAAGCGGGAACCGCCGCTGAGATACACGAGGTGTATAATAGCGCGGTTTCAGAGTATGTCAAGGAGGAAAACATGGCAGAACAACCCTGCGGCGAATATGTCCTCGGCATTGACCTGGGAACCAACTCCGTCGGCTGGGCCATCATCGGCCTTGTGGATGGCGAGCCCACTAAGCTCCTGCGCGCGGGGGTACGCGTTTTTGAAGCCGGTATGGAAGGCGACATCGAATCCGGTCAGGAGCAATCTAGGAACCTCAAGCGCCGTGAGGCGCGTCTGCATCGCCGCCAACTCTGGCGTCGCGCCCGTAGGATGACAAAAACTTTCAATCTCCTGCGACAGTTCGGCTTGCTCCCGGAGGGCGACGCATCGACGCCGGAGAAGCGACAAGACTTCATCAACAAGCTGGACCAGGACATTCGGGCATCCGAATGGTTCAAGGCCAGGGCCAAATCGGGCGCCTACCCGGAACCCGAACAAACGCTCCCGTACATTCTCCGATCTGCAGCGCTTGACGAGCCGCTGGAGCCTCACTTCCTTGGCCGGGCACTTTATCACCTCGCCCAGCGGCGCGGATTCTTGAGTGGCCGCCTTAGGCCTGCGAAAACCGGCGAAGAGGAGGGCAAAGTCAAGGGGGCGATCAAGACACTCCGAGCACAGATGGCGGAGAAAGGGAGCCGCACGCTGGGGGACTTCCTATCCCACCTATCGCCCACTGAGAGGCGGATTCGGGGCCCAGAGGCTTGGACCGCCCGCTCGATGTACGAAGAGGAGTTTGAAAGAATCTGGACGGCCCAGGCCCAGCATCATCCCTCCCTCCTGGATGAACAACGACAAAAAAAGATCCGACAAGCCCTCTTCTTCCAGCGCCCGCTTTGGTTTGACCCCGACACCGTCGGCCAGTGTGAACTCGAACCAGGCGAACGCCGGGCCCCGGCTTATTTACTCACCGCACAGCGTTTCCGGCTTCTCCAAAAGGTCAACGATCTTCAGATCGAGGAGCCAGACAGAGCGCCGCGATACCTGACGCCGGAAGAGCGGGCCAAGCTCTCGGACGCGCTGGAGCTTCAGGGCGACTTGCCATTCCATAAGGATCGCAAAGTCGAGGGCCGCGTTCTTCCGAGTGTCCGCACGCTGCTCGGCCTTCCCAACAAAGTTTTATTCAACCTCCAGCGCGGAGGCGAGGAGAGGATGCAGGGCAACCGAACCACCTCCGAGTTCTACGCCGTTTTTGGCGAGCGCTGGCTTGATATGTCCGCAGAGGAACATAAGTACGCGATCTTGGATGTGCTCAGCATCCATAAGCCAGAGGCTCTGAGGCGCCGCGCCATGGGGCATTGGAAGCTCAGTGCAGAGGCGGCGGATAGGTTCTGCGAAATCTCGCTCGAACCCGACTACATGAATTTGTCGCGCAAGGCCTTGGAAAACCTGCTTCTTGTCCTCGAGCAGGGGATTCCGCTGCAAACAGCTCGCAAGCAGCTCTACCCTGAGTCCTTCAAGGCGAGCGAGCCCAAACCTCTTCTCCCCCCGGTCGAGCAGTCCCTCACAGAGATTCGCAATCCCGCCGTGATGCGAAGCCTGACCGAATTCCGCAAGGTGGTAAACGGTCTTATCCGCAGTTACGGCAAACCCGCTTACATTCGCATCGAACTCGCTCGCGACCTGAAGAAATCGAAGAAGCAGCGAACCGCGGTTTCCGAAATTAATCGTAGAAACGAGAAAGCCCGAGCCAAAGCTGCTGAGGATATAGTTAAGGGCGGCGTCGGGATCAGGGAACCCAAACGCGAAGACATACGCAAGTATCAACTTGCCGAGGAGTGTCACTGGCAGTGCCCCTACACTGGCAAAACCATTTCAGTCCAGGCTCTGTTTGGCCCCGAGCCGCAGTTCGATATCGAGCATATCATCCCCTTCAGCCGCTCGATGGACAACGCCTTCCAGAACCTCACCCTCTGCTACGTCCCGGAGAACCGCAGTGCCAAAGGTAACAAGACTCCCCACGAGGCCTACTCCAGCCACCCGGAGCGCTACCAAGCCATCCTCGACCGCGTGAAGAGGTTCACCGGCGAACACGCGATGGTGAGCGCCAAGCTAAGGCGCTTCACGATGGCCGAAGACGAACTGCAAGAATTCCTCGCCGATTTCCGCAACCGCCAACTCAACGACACCGCCTATGCCTCCACACTTGCAACCCGCTACGTCGGTCTGCTTTACGGGGGTCCGGCTGACGCGGAACACCGCCAGCGGGTCTTCGCCCCATCGGGCCAGACCACGGCCTATTTCCGGAACCTGTGGAAGCTTAACGGTATTCTGAACGATGGCCCGTCGAGGGATGGCGGGCGGATCGAGAAGTCTCGGGACGATCACCGCCATCACGCGGTGGACGCGGTCGTCATCGGGCTGACCGACACGGGCATGGTTAAGCGACTGAGCGACGCCGCGCAGCGCGCCCCATCCGCCGGACACAAGCGCTTCGCCGCGCTCGAAGGCCCTTGGCCCAATTTCGTCGAGACTGTTCGCGAGGCAATTCGGCAGATCATCGTATCCCACCGCATCTCCAAGAAAGTCTCAGGGGCGTTGCACGAAGAGACCGTCTATTCCCCCCCGCAGGCCGATGGCAGCGTCCGCGTTCGAAAACCCCTGGCTGCCCTTACCAAGCACGAGGTTGAAAGCATTGCTGACGACCGCGTGAAGGCTCTTGTTGTCTCCAAACTCGCCGGCGGCGAGCCAAAGAAGGTTTTCGCCACCGAGGAGAACCTTCCCCATTTCGAAACTTCGGATGCCCGCCGCATTCCCATCAAACGCGTGCGCATCAAGAAGGCCGTACCAACGTTTTCCTTGGGCGGAGGAAGAACCACCCGCCACGTCGCCACGGAATCGAACCACCACATCGAGATATTCGCCGAACTCGACCAACAGGGAAAGGAAAGGGAATGGGACGGAATCGTTGTTCCGATGCACGAGGCTTGGCGCCGGCTGAGGGCAGGCGAGCCGGTCGTCAACCGGGACGCGGGACCGGGGAGACTGTACAAGTTTTCGCTTGCGCAGGGCGAAGTTGTTGAGTGCGACGGCAAGCACGAGGGCCGCTCCCTATTCGTCTTTCGCAAGGTCACGCAGTTCACGAAAGGCGGAATCCAAATCGGGTTTGCTCCACTCAACGACGCAAGGAAAGCGCGTGAAATGCAGGTTGCTCGCGCGTGGCTCTGGACGACCCCGAACACCTTGGGTGACCGGCACGCCCGTAAGATGACCGTCAACCCGCTAGGTGAGGTGACAGAAGCCCATGACTGACCGTATTCTGGACATCTCCGACCGGCCTGCGCGTCTGACTGCGCGAGGCGGGCTGCTGGTCATTGATCTCGGCGGGCCGTGGGGTGCGTCCAGCAGCAGAGAAGGCCGCCGCCCCCCTGCCCCCTCCTCGACTGAGGAGGGGAATCGCGGCGGACGCGATCCGGAGTCCGGCTTACGCGCCCGCGATACGCAAACGCAGACTATTCCCTTTGCGGACATCGCGGTGCTGGTCACGTCGCACCCGCAAATTACTTTCACGCAGGCCGTGCTCGCAGGGCTGGTGGCCGCGGGCGGCACGTTCATCGTCTCGAATGAAAAGCACCTGCCCGCCGCCATGCTCCTGCCGCTCTCAACGCACTCTACCCAAACCGAACGCTTTGCACGGCAAGCCGCTCTTTCGTTGCCCGCACGCAAGCGCGCCTGGCAGCAGATTGTGCAGGCCAAGCTCCGCGCCCAGGGGCGACTGCTGGAAGAAAACGCCGGCAGTGATAGGGGCCTGGGCCTTATGGCGGGACGAGTGCGCTCCGGGGACCCGGATAACCTGGAAGCTCAAGCCGCGCGGATTTACTGGCAGGCCCTTTTTGGAAGAGACGCTTCAGGAGAAGACTTCCGGCGCGACTCGGAGGGCGAGGGGCTGAACTTATGGCTTAACTACGGCTACGCGGTGCTGCGCGCCATCGTGGCTAGGGCGTTGTGCGCGTCGGGGCTTCATCCCTCGCTCGGCGTCCATCACCACAACCGCTACGACACTTTCTGTCTCGCCGACGACTTGATGGAACCGTTTCGCCCCCTGGTAGACCGCGTGGCCGCTCGTTTGCGACTCCCCTCCTCGGCTGAGGAGGGGTCAGGAGGTGGTGGGACAGCTTCCCGCCCCACTACCGTCGTTCCCCCGCAAGCGGGAATCCAGCTTGACCAGAACTCCAGGAAAGCGATCCTTGCGGGTTTGCTCGTCCGTTATAAAGCGGAGGGGGAATCGAGAACCTTGTTTGACTGGGTCAGCCGCTCCGCCTCGTCGCTGGTGGCCCTGATCGAGGAACGAGAGGAAAAACTAAGCTTCCCTGAGCTGCTCCCTGACACCTGACACCTGTGACCTTCGACCTATTCTTATGCCACGCCACGAATTCGCACTCTCGGGGTACAAAGCCATGTGGCTCTTCGCTATGTTCGATCTGCCCGTGGACAAGCCGCAGTTGCGCCATGAGTATGCCAAGTTCCGCAACAAGCTCCGCCGGCAGGGTTTTACCATGCTGCAATATTCGGTTTACGTCCACTACGCCGCCAGCGACGAAACCGAGCAGACCCTGCGAAGAAACGTGGAGGACGCCCTGCCTAGTCACGGCCAAATCCGTGTCATCTCCGTAACCGACCGGCAATTCGAGAAGATGGAAGTTTACGTGGGGAAAAAGCGCAAGCCCGTCGAAGATCCCCCCATGCAACTGGCCTTTTTCTGAGCCCCAAAGAGGGTTATCCCCCCGGAATTCCGCGAATTCCGGGGGGAATAGTGTATCTCAGCGGCGCTTCCCGGCAAACCATAGCGAGAGCGATTTGGGGTTAGCCGAGGAGCAGAGTGTATCTCAGCGGCGCTTCCCGGCAAACCATAGCGGCTATATGCGGGCGTTGGCCGAACGGCTCAGTGTATCTCAGCGGCGCTTCCCGGCAAACCATAGCGGTGTTCGCCGTGTACGTCGGCTACGTCACAGTGTATCTCAGCGGCGCTTCCCGGCAAACCATAGCGCG